>Ga0208017_100196_pt1 | contig 10169 bp, 11 predicted proteins | sample 30_taG_FD_184104 | JGI IMG/M metagenome (GOLD analysis project Ga0208017, IMG submission 184104) | Marine viral communities from Cariaco Basin, Caribbean Sea - 30_WHOI_OMZ (SPAdes) (version 2) | ecosystem: Environmental > Aquatic > Marine > Oceanic | place: Caribbean Sea: Cariaco Basin... | reverse complement strand
GCGTAAGGGCATTGATGAAGTTTCCGGCTCCAGCATTGATCTCGCTATCGGACGCGGCCAGTTTTCCACCGGCGGACGCAGCGGCGGTGCCATCGCGGTAAATGGCACTGTACCGGGGCCGCTGGTAAGATTACGAGAAGGGCAGGATGTACGGCTCAACGTAACCAATAATCTTGATGAAGACAGCTCGATTCATTGGCACGGCATCCTTCTGCCCTTCCAGTTCGATGGCGTGCCGGGGGTCAGCTTCCCCGGCATCAAACCCGGCGAGACATTTACTGCGCCGTTCAAGGTTCGGCAGAGCGGCACCTATTGGTGGCACAGCCATTCCGGGCTGCAGGAACAGGCAGGGCATTATGGCCCGATCATTGTCGATCCGGCTGGTGCAGACCCGGTAGCATTTGACCGCGAATATATCGTCCTTCTTAGCGAATTTACGCCGATGCACCCGCATGTCATCATGAAAAAACTGAAACAACAGGGCGGCGGCTATTTCAATTATCAGCAGGGAACCGCAACCGATGACTATCCGCTGTCCGGCAAGGAACGCCGGATGTGGAGCAAGATGCGGATGATGGCGACCGACATTCTTGATGTTACCGCTTCCACCTACACTTATCTCATCAATGGACATGGTCCCGCCGATAATCTGGAACTGCTGTATAATCCCGGCGAACGGGTGCGGCTGCGGATTATCAACGGCAGCGCGATGACGTTCTTTAACCTGCGGATTCCAGGCCTGCCGATGACAGTCGTTCAGGCTGATGGGCAGAATGTAGTGCCGGTGGAAACAGATGAATTGCAGATCGGCGTTGCGGAAACCTATGACGTTGTTGTGCAGCCCACTGCCGACAAGGCATTCACTTTTGTAGCAGAATCTATGGACCGCTCGGGAATGGGCGTTGCTACGCTTGCTCCCCGCGCAGGAATGCGCGCCGAGGTTCCGGCACTGCGCGATCCGCCAATCCTGACGATGGCTGACATGGGGATGGCAGGTATGGATCATGGTTCGCCAGACGGTGCGACGGACCACTCGCAAATGGATCACAGCAAAATGAGCGCCGAAGACATGGCCAAGATGGACATGCCCAGCATGGATGTGAACGGCGGTGATAATATGGCCGGCATGGACATGAGCGGCATGAAGATGCGCGATACCTCGATGCTGCCGCCCGATGTAAAGGTCGGTCCAGGGCTCGACATGGTATCAATGGCCGCGCCTGACCGCATGGGATATCCCGGGCTTGGCCTGGATAATGTCGAACACCGGGTTCTCAACTACCAGCAGCTAGCGGCGCTGACGCCCGGCAAAGAAAAGCGCACAGCATCGCGCAAGATGGAAATTCATCTCACGGGCAACATGGAGCGCTATATGTGGTCGTTTGACGGTAAGAAATTTTCTGCCGTCTCCGACGATCCAATCCGCTTTGCCTATAATGAGCGCGTTCGTGTCAAATTGGTCAACGACACGATGATGGCGCACCCAATCCACTTGCATGGCCATTTCTTCGAATTGGTCAACGGACAGGACAACCAGCCATTGAAACATACCGTGATCGTTCAACCAGGAAGCAGTGCAACCTTTGACCTCACCGCTGACGAGGTAGGAGACTGGGCATTTCACTGCCATTTGCTCTATCATATGCATTCCGGAATGTTCCAGATCGTTACCGTGGCATCGCCGTTAGGAGCGCAGTCATGAAGCGGATGATGGTTCTTCTGTTGCTGGGATTTAGCCAGCCAGCCTTCGCGCAGACCATGGATCCAAACATGAAAATGCCGATACCAGCGAAACCTGCGGCAAAACCAAAGCCGCAAGCCAAGCCAGCGCCGATTTCTGCAAAAAAGACCGCGCCACCAATAAAAAAATCACCCGTAAAAGCACCTCCAAAACCTACGGCTCCAACTTCCATGCAAATGGGTCCAGTATCAATCAAGGATGCCCCCCCAGAGAATATTGGCGAGACTATGGACCATTCCGGCATGGACCATGGCAATATGGCTACGCCTGCCGACCAAATGGAAGCAATGGATCATAGCGGCATGGACGGAATGTCTATGGATGATGGGACATCTCCTCCTGACGAGATGGATCACAGTTCAATGGATATGTCCGGCGGAGATACGGAAGGCATGGATATGGCAATGCCGATGGCCGACGAACCGCCACCACCCGAAGCAGGGAGCGGACCTGCCCGCGCCGCCGAAGCAATTTGGGGCGTCGATATAATGCGGGCTTCTAGAGAGCAACTGGCGAAAGAAAACGGCGGCATGACAACGCTTTGGGTGATGGCTGACCGCGCTGAATACCGCGTGCGGGACGGAAAGAACGGCTATTTGTGGGACGGTCAGGGCTATTATGGCGGCGATATCGACAAATTCTGGTTCAAGAGCGAGGGCGAAGGCAATTTCGGTGAAAAGATCGAAAGTGCAGAGGTGCAGGCGCTATGGAGTCACGCCATTGCGCCATTTTTCGATCTGCAAGCGGGCGTCAGGCAGGATTTTGCACCGCGTGACCGAACCTATGCAGTTATTGGCATACAAGGTCTTGCTCCTTACCTGTTCGAGATCGATGGGGCAGCATTTTTGTCTGACCGGGGCGATTTGACCGCGCGCATCGAGGCAGAGTACGAACAGCGGATCACACAGCGTCTGATTTTGCAACCACGCGCAGAACTCAATCTTGCAGCGCAGGATGTTCCCGAACTCGGTATCGGTGCGGGGCTCGACACTGCCGAAATGGGAATACGATTGCGATATGAATTTGCCCGCGAGTTTGCGCCCTATATCGGCGTCGAACAGGAATGGAAAGTTGGACAAAGCGCCAGATACGCGCGGGCGGCGGGAGAAGATCCCAGCGTCACCAATTATGTTATCGGGATGAGATTCTGGTTTTAATATAAAGAGGGAAAAACTATGAAATATATTGGTTTAGCGTTGATTCTCGCGCTTTCTACGGTTTCTTACCAGGCTGTGGCGCACGATAAAGATGCAGAGGCTGCATCTATCATGGAGACACCTGAAAACACCCTTGAAGCCTATAGGAGCGCTATAGAAAGTCTCGATGATACAAATATGCCGCGCCTCTTCACTCAAGATGCGCTGGTGTTTGAAAATGGAAAAGCGGAGGGCAGCTTCGGAAATTATCTTGCCCATCATCTCGGCCCTGAACTCAAAGAGTTTGAGAGCTTTACATTCAGTAATGAGACGATCGATATATCTGTGATAGGTGAAACGGCAATTGCCTCGGAAACCTATACATATACGATAGTGCTGAAGGATGGCCGGACCATCGAGAGGCTAGGCGTTACCACTGCGGTTCTCGTAAAACGAGACGAAAGCTGGAAAATTGCGCAATATCATTCATCTTCCCGCACGCCTAAGAAATAGCTTGGCTTCGGCGAAGGTGTAGGCCCAGAACCCGCATGGTTCGAAAGCATAATAGATTTGACTTCGAATTTCCGACACAAGCAAGGAGAAGCTAAAATGAGCAGCTATACGCGCCTTATCGCTATGATTTTGACATCAACTCTGGCGATGTTTGGACTGATGTATCTCAACACATACGCGCTTGAGCATGTCTATTTCAGCGAGACACGCACGTGGATGGCTCTTTATATGGGCGCAGCAATGGCAATCATAATGCTGATCTTCATGCTTGGAATGTATCAGGATAAGCGCAGGAATTTCCTGATCCTAGGCGGCGCAGCTCTAATTTTTACCGGTTCGTTATTTCTCGTTAGGTCGCAGGATACGATTTCCGATCAGGCGTGGCAAAAAGCGATGATCCCCCATCATAGTATTGCCATATTGACGAGTGAGCGTGCCAATATCGAGGACAAGCGGGTGCGCGAGTTGGCCGATGGCATTATCAAGGCGCAGCGCAAGGAGATCAAAGAAATGGAATGGTTGATCAAGGATATTGATCAAAATGGCAAGGCAACGACAGATGCAGAAGCTGCGGCGCGGCCCGTTCCAAAATTCGAAGGTGCACTCAATCTGGGTGACAAACGTTAACGCTTGAGTATGCGGAAGACCCGCTCCTTTTGAATCTCTCACCAAAATCGAGCGAATCGTGCTCGTCGAGATGCGGTTGCTAATAGTCTGGAAGCCCCATTAAATCATGCGCCAATGTGCCAGAATATATTCTATCCTTTTATCCGTTCTGGCTTTGGTCACCATTTGCTCACCGATCGCCGCGCAGACGAAGAAGGCTGAAGTTGAAACGCTGTGGCGATTGCTGGATTATATTGCGGTCGATTATCCCGGCGCAGTCGATAAAGGCAAAGTGATAAACGAAGCAGAGTATTCCGAAATGGAGGAGTTTTCGGGAACTGTCGTTGACGGTTTCGCAAAGCTGGCGCAAAATCCAAACCGAGCCGACCTGATTGCAAAAGGTAACGAGCTCAATACAGCCATTGACAGCAAAGCTTCTCCGGATGCGGTGGCGCGGCAGGCACGCTCGCTGGCAACGGATTTGCTCCGCAGCTATCCTGTTCCGCTTGCCCCCAAAGCTGCACCGAATATGCAAAACGGCAAACAGCTATACGCTCAAAATTGTGCCAGTTGCCACGGCACGTCCGGTAATGGACAAGGGCCGGATGCAGGACAGCTCAACCCCGCTCCAATAGCTTTTACTGATGTTGAGAGAGCAAGAGAACGCAGCCTGTTCGCACTTTATCAGGTTATTGGTCAGGGACTTGACGGGACGGCAATGCAGAGTTTTGCCGATTTGCCTGCCCAGGACCGTTGGGATATGGCTGCATATGCGGGCAGCTTTGCATTCAAAGAGGCATCCAAGGGGCAAGGGCTTTGGAAAAACGATGCGTCAATTCGCGCTCTTTTTCCCGATCTCGCAGCTCTGGTAAGCATGACTTCAGCCAATCTTGGAAAGCAGATCGGACCAGAAAGAGCAGACGCTGTGATGGCATTCCTGCGGAACCACCCGGAAGCCGTTGGGACTGCCTCCAGCGGTTCGTTGGCGTTATCGCGGACCAAACTGAAGGAAAGTCTTGCTGCCTATCAGGCAGGCAGAAAAGACGAAGCAGAAGCGTTCGCACTATCGGCCTATCTAGACGGTTTTGAGCCTCTTGAACCTGCACTGGCCTCTCGCGACCCCTCTTTGCTAAAAGCAATTGAGCGCGCGATGGCCCGCGTCCGCGCTGCTATCGGTGATGACCTTCCTGTAGCAGAGGTGGAGAGCCGGATCGGCGCTCTTGATGGGCTGTTCTCGGAGGCGGAGACCGCTCTGGACGCCGATCAGGCTAGCCAAGCATCTGCTTTCGTCGGAGCCTTTACAATATTGCTTCGCGAAGGGCTGGAGGCGCTACTGATTGTGGTGGCTATGATTGCGTTTCTGCGCAAGGCCGAGCGACCCGAAGTCATGCCATATGTGCATGGAGGTTGGATTACGGCGCTTCTAGCGGGCGGTATTACATGGTTCGCTGCCACCTATCTCATAGGTATCAGCGGCGCGAGCCGTGAACTAACCGAGGGCTTTGGTTCGCTATTTGCAGCGGTCATCTTGCTATTTGTAGGTTTGTGGATGCACGGCAAGTCGCGCGCCGATGAGTGGCAACGCTATATTCGTGAGACAATGAGCAAAGCATTGTCGCGGGGATCTGCATGGTTTCTCTTTGGGCTGGCATTCATTGTCGTTTACCGGGAAGTCTTTGAGACCATATTGTTTTTTGCCGCGCTCTGGACTGCTGACAATGGTATGACCATTTTAGCTGGTTCGGGAGTCGCGATACTTTTGCTCTCGGTCATTGCCTGGGCCATGTTACGATACAGCCAGAAGTTACCGATAGGTAAGTTCTTCGCTTACAGCTCAGCGTTGATGATCGTTCTTACTGTGATTCTCACCGGCAAGGGGATTGCGGCGTTGCAGGAGGCTGGCCTGATGAGCGTGACCCCGCTTTCTGATTTTCCGCAAATTGCCATGTTGGGAATTTTCCCTGCGGTTCAGTCTCTTATCGCTCAAGTTTTGGTAATTGCAGTCATAGCAGCGGGGTATTGGTACAATGTCCGTTTAAAATACATCCAGGATTACAGTATATCTGATCAAAATGAATTTTGATAAACGAAATGGAGCTTCCAGACCCCTATATAGCCCGTATCTGCGCCGAGCTTGGCGGGGTTGTTCTGGCGGCTTACCTGTTTTTACCTTACCAACCATGACGTCACAGACTTACGGGCTGATTGGCGGCCTTGCCGTTGGCTGGATTTTGGGTCAGGTTATTGAATTCCTATTGATCCGCTTCCGTAGGTAACCTTTCTGTCGGCATATAGTCGGGGATTAGCAAGACACGGAGACGGTCCAAAAATGATAAAGAAACTGCAACAGCGAATTCCAGGATTAGTTCACCTCCTGATTGGTGCGCTCGTGGGCATAGTTATTTTACACCCGCTGGTTACTCTAATATTCTGGCTTGAGTTCAATCAATTGCTGGCGGTTCCTTCAGATTCTGTAGCTGATTTCCTGTGAAAGCGGATTAGCGGGGCAACCATCGTCGAAATAGGACCTATGACACTTGTTTTTGCTGGACTTGGGATCGTTTCAGCTATGGTCTTTAAGCTAATCCAAGATTTATCTGAGGATAGTAGAAAAAAATCAGCCGTTCTACAAAGGCAAATGAACGATCAACTTCCTTTGCTCATTGCGGCGGGAGAGAGTGAGATTACTGGATTTTAAGAAACTATGCGATGGGATGTAAAAGAAAATAGAGTAAATAAGGTGACGGTCCCCCGGTTTTGTGTCCAGGTTCAATGTTAGCCTCCCGCCTTCATCGGTCGGGGGTTAACCCCGACCGATGAAGCAAATTCAGCTGGTGTCATCCAGCCAAGCGAGGTGTGAGGACGACACTCATTATAGTCCCGTCGCCACGCTTCGATCTTGCTCCTTGCACCGTCCAATGACAAGAACCAATGTGTATTCAGGCATTGTCGGTGGGCTTGCCAGGGCGCGAGAAGTCCAGTTTCACTTTATTCTCATAGGCCCAGCGATCCAGCACTTTCGAGATGAACTCCGGGCCATTGTCCACTCTAATAGCGCGAGGGGTTCCTCGGATCGTCGCGATCCGTGTCATCGCCTCTACAACTTGCTCTCCCTTGATACCCTGGGCAACATCAATTGCGAGCGCTTCTCGGGTAAAAGCATCGACGAGGGTCAACGCCCGAAGTCGACGACCGTCGAATAGCGCGTCGTACACGAAGTCCATCGCCCAAATATCATTGGCAGCCGTTGCCGCAGGCTGGCGCTCCCGCTGGACTGCGCTGATGTGCCTGGGGGGCCTCTTGAGCCGCAGACTCAAGCCATCCTCACGGTATAGCCGGTAAACCCGCTTATGGTTTACGACCCAGCCCTCCCGTCGCAATAAGATATAAATCCTGAAATAGCCGTATCGCATCCGGGTCTGCGCGATGTCCCGGATGCGCATGAGTAGAGGCGTCTGATCAGCTCTGACTGACCGGTATCTTATGCTCCGCCGGTCGAAGGTCAGTATGGCGCAGCTCCGGCGCTCACTGACCACATGACTCGACTGGACGTACCGGGCGATCTCGCGCTGCCGATCAGGCCTCAGACTTTTTTTGACAGAACATCCTGCAAAATGTGCTTGTCCAGGCTGAGATCAGCAACCAATCGTTTGAGCCACCGCAACTCTCCAACACCCAGCCCGCCATAAAGCTTCTTCCAGCGGTAAAACGTCTGCTCCGAAATCCCCATCCGACGGATTACCTCCGCCACCGGCGTTCCCGTCTCCGCCTGCTTCATCGCGTAGGCAATCTGTTCCTCAGTATATCGACTCTTCTTCACGGCACACTCCTTCATAATCAGGGTTACAATACCGGAAAACTCCCATTCAAACTGGAGGAAAAAACAGGGAGGACGTCAATATTGGCGAGCTTTAATTAAAATTCTAATGGAATTTGATTGAGGAATTGCGGCTTTATAAATAGTAGAATATCTTGCACATGTCCATAAATATGGCTATATAAGAACCATAAGTATCGACACAAATAAGGACGCCGCATGGCTCATACACATAAAGACGCACGGAAAAAAACTGGTAAAACAGGTGGTTGGGCGACGCGCTCCCAAAGCAGCGGCAAGTTTATGGCTAGTTTTGTCACTAATGGTGGCAAAGTTGATATTGAGCAGGTCAGCCGCACTTTCAAAATGTCTAAAGTTCAGTTAGCCGAAACTGCCGGTCTGGGTAAAACTACGGTAACAAAGGTGGAAAGGCGCGATAGCCCGAAAGCGCAATCCCGAATGACAGAAATGCTAGAAATTTTGGCACGTGTGCGCGATTGGGCAGGTAGCGAAGCACAGGCTATGGCATGGTATCGCGCAGAGCCCATTCCAGCCTTAGATGGAAGAACCGCCGAGGCTTTGGTTAAATCCGGCCAGGCAAATGCGGTTCGGGAATATCTCGATCATCTCGCTCTGGGTGGTTTTGCTTGAATTTTGTAGGACGGTGTTACCGTGCCCATGATCCATTTTGGTCTTTCAAGCCAATATCGGGAGACGGCGCTGCTATGCGTGGCGGCCGATTTAATAGGAAAGGTCAGCCGGCGCTTTATTTGGCCCTCGATTCTGTAACCGCACTGATTGAATGTTCCCAGGGATTTTCTGGACGATTATCGCCCATCACTTTGTGTGAATATGATGTTGAATGCGAAAATATCGCGGACCTTAGAACCACCAAAGACCAAAAAGCGCTGTCTGTAGATTTTGCAGATCTGGATTGCGCTTGGCTAACTATCCAGCTTGCTGGAAAAACCGCGCCGTCACAAAAGATCGCGAATGATATGGCAGCAGCCGGTTATGACGGCATGCTTGTTCCAAGCTTTGCACCTGATGCAAAAAAGGATAGTTCAAATTTGATCTTGTGGAACTGGGGACCGAAATTGCCACATAAAGTTGAAGTTTACGATCCTTCTGGAAGATTACCGAAAAACCAACTTTCGTGGGATTAGGGTTATTCTCGCTCGATATACCAAAATCCAATAAAACTTAACATAATCTTTGCTATCACCTGCCCTTTAGGTGCAAATCGCGACGTTAAATGACCCGGTCAATGTGCCAGCCTCGCAACAAGTTCGAATGGCTCTCCATCTGATGGTTCGCCCGTCTCGATCGGTATGCCGAAAGATTCGTCATCGTCAGGCTCAACGCCGATCTCATTTTCCAGAAAATCCCGATATCTGGCGCGGTGCGTATCATTCATGATCCAGACCAGTCGTTCGCGCGGGACATCTGGTGCCTCCACAACGGCATCGGTCATTGCCCGGTGATAGTCATACATCATACTGCCTCCGTTAGGACCGCGTCTATCATCGCGCCAATTCGGTGGAAAGCAAATACTTCGAAGGGGCGTCAAACTATGCTTTACTGCAGATTGCTCTATCTCGTTTGCGTACGCTCTAATATTAAAGGGTGTGGACAAATGTCCATTTTTTGGTAAAAGAGGTCAAAAGGACGCGGCATGCTTAACATTATTCCCTCTGGAACGTCAAAAAAACCCGCACCTATGGGCGGCGATTATGGCCCGGCCGAAATTGAAGCCATGCAGCGTGCCATCATTAATCTATTTTCGAAGTGGGCCGTCAAAGATGCTGACGCCGCGATCATTCTGGGCGGCATATCAAAAAAGACCTTACGGCGCTGGAGAGATGGCGACTATGGCAGGGTAAACCGGGATATGGCTGACCGGATGTCAAACCTTCTTGGTATTCATAAAGCTCTACGGGTTATATTTTCCGACCCTCAGCACGGCTATAGCTGGATTAACAACCCGAATAAGGCTTTCGGCGACCAGTCTGCGCTAGATGTTCTGCGGCTCGGCGGTATGGAAGATGTTGTCCGCATCAGACGCTATTTGGATTCTGTTCGCGGCGGATGGTAGACGCCGCAATCGCGCATATCTCATGGCCGAAGACACACTGCTTGGTGATGTCTCAATTCCCTCCCATCGATTTGTTCGACGATATTGCTGACCCACGAGATTGGGAAACATTGGCGAGTGCACAATCGCGAACCTGTCCGTCGTCAGATAATTTGAGACATATGGCGTTTTAAAATAGGCGAGTATTTGGTTTCATCTGGTTGGTTGATTTTAGGCGGCGATCTTGCGGTATTGCAAGCGCCTTTGCTCGATGGTTTTTCG
>Ga0208017_100195_pt1 | contig 10223 bp, 8 predicted proteins | sample 30_taG_FD_184104 | JGI IMG/M metagenome (GOLD analysis project Ga0208017, IMG submission 184104) | Marine viral communities from Cariaco Basin, Caribbean Sea - 30_WHOI_OMZ (SPAdes) (version 2) | ecosystem: Environmental > Aquatic > Marine > Oceanic | place: Caribbean Sea: Cariaco Basin | collected... | reverse complement strand
GAGGGTCTCGATCGTCTCCGGCGGCATCTCCCAGTCCCCGCCGAAGGCCTTGGCACCGACGACCTCGCCGATGAGGAAGTCACGCGCCGCCGTGACCTGCACGAAACGCCGCGGCCCGGGCACCACCCGCGTGCCACCGAACAGGCCCTTCCTCACGACCTGCTGCTTGTCCCCGACGACCAGCGAGTCGTCGAGGTCCAGCGCGATGATCGCCGACGTCAGCCTGCGGTTCACGTCGTCCCAGTCACCTCTCATGCCTGCGCTCGGTCCCCTTCCTCCGGTGCGTCGGGCACGGCCGCGCCGTTCGCCTCGTCGCGTTCGGCCCACTCCAGCAGCGGCGCCAGGTCGAAGACGTGAGCGTCGATGTCCTCGTGCAGGTCGCCGACCTCGGCGAACCTCGCCGGCATCGTGGTGATCGTGAAGTCCCCCGGCTCGGCGTCGTCGACCTCGTCCCAGCGCACCGGCGCCGAGACGCGGGCCTCCGGCACCCCCCGCACGGAGTAGGCGGCCGCGATCGTGTGGTCGCGAGCGTTCTGGTTGTAGTCCACGAACAGCTGATGGGGGTCGCGATCCTTGCGCCACCACGTGGTCGTCACGTCGTCGGGCGCGCGCCGCTCGACCTCGCGCGCGAAGGCGAGCGCGGCGCGCCGTACGGCCTTGTGACCGTGGTCGGGCTCGATGCGGACGTAGACGTGCAGCCCGGAGCCCCCGCTGGTCTTGGGAAAGCCCACCGCGCCGAGCTCGTCGAGGAGCTCGCGGGTCACCGCGGCCACCCGTCGCACCTGGGCGTAGTCGGACAGCGGCCCCGGATCGAGGTCGATGCGCCACTCGTCGGGTCTCTCGGGGTCCTCGCGACGGCTGTTCCACGGGTGGAACTCCACCGTCGACATCTGCACGGCCCAGATGACCGCGCCGAGCTCGGTGACGCAGAGCTCGTCGGCGGTCCGGTTCCAGCGCGGGAAGTGCAGCTGCACGGTCTCGACCCACGGGGGCGCACCCTGCGGGAGTCGCTTCTGGTGGACCTTCGGCCCCTCGATGCCCTTGGGGAACCGGTGCAGCATGCAGGGTCGCTCGAAGAGGGCGTTGACGATGCCCGGACCGACTGCCAGGTAGTACTCCACCAGGTCGAGCTTGGTGGCTCCCCCGTCACCGACCGCCGGGAAGTAGACCCGGTCCGGGTTGCTGACGCGCACGACGCGGTCGTCGACCTCGATCTCGATGGACGGGGACTTCGTGGGCACCTGCTCACCGTAGTCGGCCGACGACCGGGGCGAGGTCGACCAGTGCTACTGCTTGCGCAACAACGCCATGAACATCGCGTCGGTGTTGTGCCGGTGGGGCCATAGCTGGAGGGTGCCGGGCAGCCGCCCGGCACAGTCCGGCACGCCGGGCAACAGGCCCGAGGCGTCCTCGAGGACGACGTCGCCGCGCGCGCCCACCACGGCGCTCACCAGGTCGGTCGTCTCCGAGGTGATCGGCGAGCAGGTCGCGTAGAGCACCACTCCCCCGGGGCGAACCAGGTCCAGAGCCGCCCCGAGCAGAGTCCGCTGCAGCAGGACCAGCGGCACCATGTCGCTGGGCTTTCGCCGCCAACGCGCCTCCGGCCGGCGCCGGAGCGCTCCGAGCCCGGAGCACGGAGCGTCGACCAGCACCCGGTCGACGGACCCGGCTGCGAGAGGGGGTGTGCGTCCGTCTGCCGTGACGACGCCGACCGTGCCGGGCGAGCCCCGCAAGGCTCTCCCGACCAGTCGCGCGCGATGCGCCTGCGCCTCGATCGCCAGCAGCGTGGCCTGACGTTCTCCCGCGAGGGCGGCCAGGAGCGCCGCCTTGCCACCGGGTCCGGCGCACAGGTCGACCCACGTGCGGTCGAGACCGTCGACCGGCGCCGCCGCCAGCACCGCGGCCACCAGCTGAGAGCCCTCGTCCTGGACCCCGGCCCGCCCGTCGGCCACCGCCGGGACCTCACCGGGGGCGCCGCCCTCCAGCGTCACGCCGTACGGCGAGTAGGGGGTGGGCGTGCCGGGCAGCTCGTCACGGGTGGATCGCCCCGGACGGGCGACCAGGGTGACCTTGGGCGGGACGTTGTCGGCTGCGAGCAGGGCTTCGAGCTCGGCGGCACCGACGGCTTTGCGCAGCTCGTCGACGATCCAGGCCGGGTGGCTGAAGGCGATCTCGGCGTGACGCTGGGGGTTGCGTTCCCGCGCGGGTGCTACCTGGGCGATCCAGGACTCCAGGTCCTGCGCGGCGACCTTGCGGAGCACCGCGTTGGTGAAGCCCGCCGCGCCCTCGCTGACCGTGGAGCGGACCAGGTCGACGGACGTGCTGATCGCAGCGTGGTCCGGCACCCGCATCGCGAGCAGCTGGTGCGTGCCCAGACGCAGCACGTCGAGGACCTTGGCCTCCACCTTGGACAGCGAGCGGTCGATGCAGGCCCCGAGAACGGCGTCGTAGGTGCCACGCCAACGGATGGAGCCCGAGGCGAGCTCGGTGACGAAGGCGGCGTCGCGCGGGCTCAGCGCGAAGTGACTCACGACGGCGGGCAGCACCAGGTTGGTGTAGGCGTCGTCGACACGCACGGTCTTGAGTACCTGGAGCGCCGCGAGGCGCGCGACGTCGACGTCGGTGCGCCGCGGGCCACGGCTCGCCTGTCCGGCGCGCCCGCCTCGGGGACTGCGACGCGGCTGGTCAGCCATCGGCGCCCAGGACGAGTCCGGACTCCAACCGCGCCCCGCGCGCCCAGTCGGCCACGTCCATCTGCTTCTTGCCGAACGGCTTGACCTCGCCGAGCCGTACGGCGTACGAGCCCGTGCCGATCAGCACCTGCTTCTTGCCGACCGCCAGCTCACCGGGCGGCAGTCGTAGCCCGTCGGCGGGGTCGGTCAACGTGACCGGACCGATCTTGATGCGCTCACCCTCGTGCGTCGACCACGCACCCGGCGCCGGCGTGCAGGCGCGGATCCGCCGGTCCACCGCAGCGGCCGGCTCGGTCCAGTCGACGTGGGCGTCCTCGACGAGGATCTTCGGCGCGAGGCTGACGCCGTCGGTCGGTTGGTCGAGGGCGGCGATCTCACCCTTCTCGAGTCCGTCAAGCGTGGCGACGAGGAGTCCGGCGCCTCCCTCGGCCAGGCGGGTGAGCAGGTCACCCGCCGTGTCGGTGGGTCGGATCCGCTCGGTCATCACCCCGAACGTGGGCCCGGCATCCATGGCCTTCACGATCCGGAAGGTCGTCGCACCGGTGACCTCGTCACCGGCCCAGATGGCGTGCTGGACAGGTGCGGCACCTCGCCAGGCGGGCAGGCAGGAGAAGTGCAGGTTCACCCAGCCGAGCGGCACGATGTCGAGTGCCGACTGCGGAAGCAGCGCGCCGTAGGCGACCACGGGACAGCAGTCCGGCTCGAGGGCCCGCAGTGCGGCCTGGAAATCGGGGTCGCGCGGGTGCTCGGGCTTGAGCACCTCGATGCCGAGCTCCGCGGCGCGCTGGGCGACCGGACTGGCGACCAGCTTGCGGCCACGACCGGAGGGGGCGTCCGGGCGGGTGACGACGCCCACCAGGTCGTGGTCGGAGGCGTGGATCGCCTCGAGGGCGGGCACGGCCACCTCGGGGGTGCCGGCGAAGACCAGTCTCATCGGTACCTCTCAGAGCCCCAGACCACGGGTGGCGTGCGGGCTGACCTTGACGGTGGGACGCTCCAGCCCGAACCACTCCGACTCACGGATCTCCCGCATGGCCAGCTTGCGGGCTGCGGCGTCGAGTCGGTCGATGAAGAGCACGCCGTCGAGGTGGTCTGTCTCGTGCTGGATCGCCCGGGCCAACAGCTCGGTGCCCTCGATGGTGACGGGTTCGCCGTGCATCGACCAGCCACGGGCGACCACGGACAGCGCACGGGTGCAGTCGAACGTGAGGTCGGGCAGCGACAGGCACCCCTCCGGCCCGTCCTGCAGCTCGCTGGACAGCGTGAGGTCGGGGTTGACCAGGTGACCGACCTCGCCGTCGACGTTCCAGGTGAAGACACGCAGCCCGACCCCGATCTGCGGCGCCGCGAGACCCGCACCCGGAGCCTCGAGCATCGTGTCGGTGAGATCGGCGACGAGCATGCGGAGCTCCTTGTCGAAGTCCACGACCTCCTGGGCCCTGGACCGCAGCACCGGGTCCCCGAAGAGGCGGATCGGCTGGATGGCCACGGAGCTCCTTGCAGGATGGGGTCAGGCGCCGTGTCTGCCCGGGACAGCGCCTCCGCAGAGTTTAGGGGTCGCCTCCCCAGCGGCGCAGCCTGGGCCCGTGCATGGTTGCGCGCAAGGCGGTCACCTGCTGTTCACTCGTCCTCCCTAGCCTGGCGCGCGTGCTTGACGACGTACGCCACTACATCGACCGCCTGCAGATCGAGGGCCACCGGATCGGCGAGGACCATGACGACGACCCGGTCCTGATCGACCCGGCCGGTCGCGCCGTCGACACCTGGCGGGAGAACTACCCCTACGGCGAGCGTCTCGACCGCGCGGTCTACGACGAGACCAAGTACCTCCTCCAGGTGGAGCTCCTCAAGTTCCAGAGCTGGGCGGCCCGCACGGGCACCAAGCACGTCCTCCTCTTCGAGGGCCGCGACGCAGCCGGCAAGGGAGGCACGATCAAGCGCTTCATGGAGCACCTCAATCCTCGCTACGCCCGGACGGTCGCGCTGACCAAGCCCAGCGACCGCGAGCAGTCGGAGTGGTACTTCCAGCGTTACGTCCAGCATCTCCCGACAGCCGGCGAGATGGTCCTCTTCGACCGCTCCTGGTACAACCGAGCCGGGGTCGAGCGGGTGATGGGCTTCGCCGAGCCAGAGCAGTACGAGCAGTTCATGGGGCAGGCTCCGCTCTTCGAGCGGATGCTCGTCGACAGCGGGATCTCGGTCACGAAGTACTGGTTCTCGGTGACGCAGTCCGAGCAGCGCACCCGCTTCATCATCCGGCAGGTCGATCCCGTGAGGCAGTGGAAGCTGTCACCGATGGACCTGCAGTCGCTGGACAAGTGGGACGCCTACACCGCCGCCAAGGAGGCGATGTTCCGCCGCACGGACACCGAGTGGGCGCCGTGGACCACGATCAAGTCCAACGACAAGAAGCGGGCCCGGATCAACGCGATGCGGCACTTCCTGTCGGGCTTCGAGTACGACGGCAAGGACCACGAGGTCGTCGGCACACCGGACCCCCTGATCGTGGTGCGCGGCGTCGAGGCAGTGGGCGACTGACGACTCAGGAGCAGGGTTGGTCGCCCGGAAGAACGGCCGCGGCCGAGACCGAGTAGACAGCGCCGTCCTGGCGGAACATCGTCGTCAGGGAGGCCTGGCTGAGCGTGTCGACGAGTCCTTGCGCCGGGACCACCTGACAGCCATCGATGTCGGCCAACGACACTTCGTCTGCCGGCCAGGCCTGGACGTCGCGGTCCAGGTCGGTCGCCATGACGTACGCCGCCAGCTCGGTCGGTGCGAAGTCGTCGGAGTCGAGACCGTCGACGAGTGCGGTCACGGCCACGATGAAGTCGCCGAGTGCCGCCCGCTCGGCCTGCTCCTCGTCGAAGCCCAGGGCGTAGGCGTCGTGCTGCCAGGTCTGGCCCTCGGCGGTCACGATGACCGAGGTGGTCGGGGCGTCGGAGATCTGCGGGCCGCCGCTGGTGTCGGTGTAGTCCGGCGGGGCACCGAGCAGGCCCGCGTCCTCGGCCAGTCGCAGGACCTCCTGCACCTGGGCCTCGTCCAGCGTCGTCACCGTCATCGGGATCAGCCGCGTCTGCTCGCTGACCTCGCCCTGTCGGAACAGGCGCCCGTCACCGGACAGCAGGAACGTCGGCTGGTTGGTGAACGCGTACTCCACCGGGACGAACCCGCCGCCCGTCTCGATCGAGAGCACGACCTCGTCGGCGCCGGTCGGGTGCGTGAGCATGACGGGGTCCTCGGCCGCCGTGGGACTCGCCGACGGCGCCGCGGACGGGCTGCCGGCGGGGTCGCTGGCCACGTCGACGCCGGCGTCACCGCCGCATCCACCCAGCAGCACGAGGGCCAGGGCGGAGAGGGGCAGCGCGAGGTAGTTCTTCATGGTGGTGTGACGATACGGCTGCGACAGCGGTTCCGCCTCCGCACCGGTGACCGGCTCGCTCAGAGGCTGACCGGGTCGACCTGCACCCGAACGGCATCCAGCTTGCGGCTCGCCCGCACCCGCTGCAGCTCGCCGAGGGCTCGGGCCAGCCCGGCTCCGTGCGAGCGCGGGGTGCGCAGGACGAGCCGTTCCTCGTCGTCTCCGGCGGGCACCGGACCCAGGACCTCGATGTGCGCGGGCGGCGCCAGCAAGGTCAGGACGTCGTCGAGTGCCCCCGGGTCGCCGGTGACCGTGGCGAGACGCACGGACGGCGGCAGGCGCGCCCCCTGACGCTCCTCGGAGAGCCGGCGGGCGAACCCCGGCTGGTCCCAGCGCACGAGTGCCTGCAGCGCGGGATGTGCCGGGTCACCGACTGCCAGCACGCGGCCACCGGGTCGTAGCAGGCCGACCGCGTTGCTCCAGCGGCGCAGCGCCTCCTCGTCGGCGCGGGAGTCGTCACGGGCCAGGAGCAGCCACGTGTCGAGGAGGACGACGGCGGAGTAACCGCCCTCCGCGATCGGCTCGGCGCCCGGCGTCGCGACGATGATGCCGGGACGTGTGTCGACCCGCCGTACGACGTGGTCCCCGGCCGAGGTGACGACCCGTGCCTTCGGGAACGACCTGCCGAGCTCCTCGCCCGTGCGTGCCTCACCCAGCACGGGAGCCCGCAGGCCGGCGGCTCCGCACTCGGGGCACGCCCAACCCTGCGCGTCGGTGCCGCACCACCGGCAGGCCGGCGGGGTCGAGGCGGACGTCAGCGCGAGCGGGCCCTGGCAGGCGCGGCACGCAGCGGGCGTGCGGCAGCGCTCGCAGGCCAGGGCGAGGGCGTAGCCCGCCCGCGGCGTCTGCACCAGCACGGGACCTTCTTCGAGAGCGCCGCGCAGCAGCGCGTGCACCTCGGCCGGCATCCGGGCGCCCTGGCCTCCGGGGTCGCGCATCCGGGCCACGTCGGAGGCCCCGGTGACCTGGACGGTCGCGCGGCGACGCAGGTCGTCGCGAGGGAGAGCCAGGTCGCGCGCCCAGCCCGTGCGCACGAGGAAGTCTGCCTCGACGCTGCGGGAGAAACCGCCCACCAGCGCGGCCGCGCGCTCGCGAGCCGCCCGCATCAGCAGCACCTCGCGGGTGTGCGGGTAGGGCGCTCGGGGCTCGGCGTGGAGGTCGTCGCCGTCGTCCCAGATGGCGACGAGACCGAGCGCGTGCACGGGCGCGAAGGCCGCCGCGCGGCTGCCCACCACGATGCGCCGCGTGCCCCGCGCCACGGCCAGGAAGTCGCGGTAGCGCTGGGCAGGACCGGAGTCGGCGGTGAGCACGACGTGGTGGCCCTGACCGAGACGTGCCGTCAACGCATCGCCCACCCGAGCCGCGTCCTTGCCGTCGGGCACGCAGAGCACGGACCCCCGTCCGTGGCGCAGCGTGGACGCCGCTGCCTGTGCCAGCATCGCGGGCCAGTCGTCACCGGGCGCCGCAGCCCAGGCGGCGCGGGGCGCCCCGCCTTCCGCGAGGTGACGAAGGAAGGGGCCGGCGTGCGGATAGCGGCTCCACGCGTCGGAGGCGTCCAGACCGCTGGCACCCGCCTCCAGTGCGGGCTCCGCGGGTGATGCCTCCTTCTCGGTGGTCGCATGGCGAGGGGGTACGGCGAGCCGCAGCACGTCGGCGCGCACCCCGGCGTACCTCTCGGCGACGTCACCGGCCAAGGCGGCGATCTCCGGCGTCAGGACGCACTCGGGGCTGACGACACGGCGAAGGGGCGCCAGGGTCCCGTGGTGGTCGCTGGTCGCTACCCGCGCGACGACGTATCCGTCGACGTCATGGCCGGCGAAGCGCACCTTGACCCGCGCGCCCGGGCGCGCGGACGGCGCCATCGTCTCCGGGACCGCGTAGTCGAAGGTCCGATCCAGGTGTGGCAGCGAGATGTCTACCAGCACCCGGGCGACCGGGTCGGTGTCCGTGATGGCGGCCTCGGCCGCCTTGCGCTCCTTGGTCGCGCGCGCCTTGGCCTGCGACTGCTTGACCGTCGAACGGACCATGCCGGGGAGCAGCTCCGGCTGCTCGCCCGCGTCCTGGGCGCGAGCGGGGGCACGCGACTCGGTCATGGTCGTTGTCTACCAGTCTGCGCCGACGGCGGCGGCTGAGGCCGTGCCCCGATGGCCGGACCCGGGTGGCTTCTCGGCGCGAACCCGCGCTCGGGGTCGATCCTTGACGGTGGGACCGGGTCGGCTACGCGCGCGGGCGCCCCACCCAGCACGGAGATCGCCGGCAGGAACGACACCGAGCCGGCGCCATCAGGCACCGGCTCGGCGTCACTCTGGGGACCACCCGGGTCCGGGAGATCAGGCGCCGACGGCCGCCTTCAACGCAGCGGCACGGTCGGTCCGCTCCCAGGTGAACTCGGGCAGCTCGCGACCGAAGTGACCGTACGCCGAGGTCTTGGCGTAGATCGGACGGAGCAGGTCGAGATCGCGCAGGATCGCGGCGGGGCGCAGGTCGAAGACCTCGAGCACGGCCTTCTGGATCGCCTCGTCGGACACGATGCCGGTGCCGAAGGTCTGGACGAAGACGCCGACGGGCTGGGCCTTGCCGATGGCGTAGGCGACCTGGACCTCGCAGCGACGCGCGAGTCCGGCGGCGACGACGTTCTTGGCGACCCAGCGCATCGCGTAGGCAGCCGAGCGGTCGACCTTCGACGGGTCCTTGCCGGAGAAGGCACCGCCACCGTGGCGAGCCATGCCGCCGTAGGTGTCGACGATGATCTTGCGCCCGGTCAGGCCGGCGTCACCCATCGGCCCACCCACGACGAAGCGACCGGTCGGGTTGACCAGGAGCCGGTAGCCCTCGGAGGGCAGCTTGAAGGTCGCGAGCACCGGGTCGATGACGTGCTGCTTGATCTCGGCCTCGAGGGTGTCGAGGTCGGTCTTCTCGGAGTGCTGGGTCGACAGCACGACGGTGTCGACGCGCACGGGCACGTCGTCCTCGTCGTACTCGATGGTCACCTGGGTCTTGCCGTCGGGACGCAGGTTGGCCATGGTGCCGTTCTTGCGAACCTCGGTGAGCTTCTCCGACAGGCGCTGCGCCATCACGATGGGCAGCGGCATGAGCACGTCGGTGTCGTCACAGGCGTAGCCGAACATCAGCCCCTGGTCGCCGGCACCGCGGGCGTCGAGCTCGTCGACCGAGGACTCCAGGCGCGCCTCGAGACCCTGGTCGACGCCGGCGGCGATGTCGACCGACTGCCCGCCGATGGCGACCTGCACGCCACACGTGGTGCCGTCGAAGCCCTTCTCGGAGGAGTCGTAGCCGATGTCGAGGATCGCGGCACGGACCAGGTCGGCCATCGGGGCGTAGGCGTTGGTGCGCACCTCACCCGCGACGACGACGAGGCCGGTCGTCAGGAGGGTCTCGACGGCGACGCGGAGGTTCTCCTTGTCGGAGTCGTGCTCCATCAGGTAGTCGAGGATCGTGTCGCTGATCCGGTCGGCGATCTTGTCCGGGTGACCCTCGGTCACGGACTCCGAGGTGAAGAGGCGTCCAGCCACAGTGGTTCTCGCTCTCGATCGAACTGGGGTGTCCCAGCAGTGCAGATGACGTTCCGGTCGGCCGCGCTGGCCCCGCCAGGCGCCGTTGCCCTGGGCGGATCAGTCTAGGCGGGTCCCAGCATGCAAGATCGGCGTCTCAGGCACCGAATCCTCGCGTGCCTCGTCCCGTCGGCCGACGCCTCAGACCAGACGGCGCGCCACCTCGTCCCAGATCACGTGCGCCAGGGCCGACTTCGATCCGAGAGGTACGTCGGTGTGCGCGCCGTCGGCGCCGAGCACGACGGCCTCGTTGTCGGGACTGCCGAAGACCGCTCCCCCGCTGACATCGTTGACCACCAGCAGGTCGCAGCCCTTGCGGGCGAGCTTGGCACGCGCCAGGTCCAGGACCGATCCGGTGTCGTCGCCCGTCTCGGCGGCGAAGCCGACGATGACGCTGCCGGCTCTGGCGCGGGTCGTGGAGATCTCGCGCAGGATGTCGTCGTTCTGGATGAGGGTGATCGTCGGAGCCGATCCGTCGGCCGCCTTCTTGATCTTCGCGTCGCTGACCTGCGTCGGACGGAAGTCGGCGGGGGCTGCGGC
>Ga0208017_100194_pt1 | contig 10230 bp, 5 predicted proteins | sample 30_taG_FD_184104 | JGI IMG/M metagenome (GOLD analysis project Ga0208017, IMG submission 184104) | Marine viral communities from Cariaco Basin, Caribbean Sea - 30_WHOI_OMZ (SPAdes) (version 2) | ecosystem: Environmental > Aquatic > Marine > Oceanic | place: Caribbean Sea: Cariaco Basin | collected... | reverse complement strand
GCCTCGAGCCGGGTGATGATCTGTTCGCGACGATCCTTCGGGTAGGCCGTCATCAGCAGGGCCAGCACACCGGAGACCTCAGCGGCGGCGACCGCCGTGGACTCGACGTACGTCGAGCAGTAGCGGCCGTTGAGGGCGACGGAGACCGCGCCTCGTGACGGTGCCGCGACGTCGATGGCCGAGCTGAAGAGGATCAGGTCCTGGAGCGTGGCGTCGTCCCCGCCGTCGCCGGGGGCCCCGGTGGTCGTGACCGAGAGGACTCCCGGGATCGCATCCCCGTCCTCGCTCTGCCTCGAGTAGCCGGCCGGCCAGGACGACTCGGCGCCGTCCTCCCCTGCCCGGAAGGTGGCCTGGGGCGACTCCTCGTCGGGGTCGGTGCGCTGGCCCGAGGCCGCGACCAGGATTGCGCCGCGCTCGGTCACCCGCTCGACCGCCTCCCGCAGCCGCGGCGTGTCGGCGGGCACCCGCACGCCGACCGTGACGATCCGGATGCCGTCCTTGCCCACCCGTGGCGCGATCGCGTCCAGCCCGTCGGCGAGGGCATCCGCGTCCACCTGGGTCAGCTCGTCGTCGTCGGCGCCGGTGTCGTAGATGCGTTGGTCGTAGATCGCGGCCCCGGGGGCGATCCCCACGGGCAGCCCGGTGTCCGCGTCGGGCGCCCCCGCGATGATCCCGGCGAGCAGCGTCCCCTGGTGCCACACGAGGTCGCTGGTGCGCGTCGCCCCTGGTGCCGGTTGGCCGCGCTCGACGTCGAGGAGCCCTCCGGTGCTCAGCACTCCCGAGTCGAGCACCGCCACGGTGACCCCGTCCCCGGCCACCCTGCCGGTCAGCTCGGTGACCCGCTGCTGCGTCGCGGGCACCTGCAGCGCGCTGGCGGGCGACCCGTCGGCCGCGAACTGGGTGACGTCGTTCTCACCTGGCTCGCCGACCTCGTTGATGTCCAGGCACTCGTCGCCGTCGATGGCGTACGACGGCGCGCCCCCGGCCACGACCAGCGACCCGGCGAGGAGGGCGCCGGCCGAGCCGAGCGCGATCCGCCGCGCCCTCATGCGCACGGTTCGTCCAGCGCCACCGAGGTCGGTGGGCACTGGGCGGCCTCGATGCTCAGCAGCACCCCCGGGTCGAAGAGCTCCAGCCAGCTGTCGGGCACGACCTCGGGCTCGACCGCCGCGTAGCCGAGATTGTCCTGCTCGTCCTTGCCGGCCACGCCGTAGGCGATGGCCCGGTCGTCGAGCAGCACCCGGGTGGGTGCCTGCGCGTCGGACCACCCGCCCGACCTGACGAAGGCACCCGCGCCGGCGTCGACCGTCGCCAGGCGGTCGTCGGCCTCGATGCCGACGGCCGAGGCGGGTCCGCCCGGGACGGCGCGAGCGAGGACGACCGACGGGGTGAGCCCCGGACCTGCCCGCAGGTAGGAGCAGTACTCGCCGCTGGGCGGCTTGGGCGTCGGTGCCGGTGGCCAGGACGCGTTGCTCAAGGACGGCAGGTCCTGCTCCAGATCGGCCGGCAGTGCGTTGCCCCCATCGATGGGCTCCCGGTCGAACCTCTTCGGCAGCACCCCGGCGTAGACGCGCGCCGCGAAGTCGTCGAGACGCACCGCGGACCCGTCGGCGGTCAGCACGTAGCGCTGGTCCCCGGCATCGCCGATCTCGACGACGTCGCCGACGACGGCGTCGCTGAACGGACCGTCGCCGGGGCGCCCCGGGAAGGGACTGCCGAGCTGTCCCGGCGTGAGGCCGAAGGTGCTCAGCGCCAGGGGGCCCCCGGCGGGGAAGGTGGTCAGCCACTGAGCCGGCACGTCGACCGCCTGCGACTCGCCACTGGAGGTGACGTTGCCCAGGACGCCCCCGGGGTCGCCGGGGATCTCGTAGGAGTAGGCGCGCGGCTGCGCGTCGTCGGCGCCGCGCGCCGACTCGGAGATGAGGTAGACGGTGCCGTCCTCGTCGGGATCGTCGCTGACCGCTCGTACGACGAGGCTGACGTCGGGGGTCGGCACGACCTGGGGGTCGCGCGAGACCCGGACCCTGAGCCCCACCGAGGTGCCACCGACCTCACCGGAGCAGGCGGTCCAGCCGCTCCCGATCAGGCCGGACACCGGTGGCGGGGTGGCCGGCGCCTGAAGGATGCCGATCTGCTCGCCGGGCTCCAGGTCGGTGAGCTTGTCGCGGGGGACGACGAGCGGCTCGATGTCCGCGCCCAGGAGCAGCATCGCCGAGGTGATGTTGATGACCGGCCGGAGCCGGAGCTCATCCTCGCCCTGCGTCGAGATCAGGACGTAGTCGGCGCCGCTCTCCTTCTCGCTGATCAGCTGCGCCTCGTCCGGGTCCAGGTCCACGGGTGAGCCGATGATCTTCAGGACCGCCGCGCCCGCGAGCAGCAGCACGGCGATCGCGATGCCACCGATCACCGCCCTGCCGGGGCGGGCCGGCTCCACCTCGCGCCCCCCAGGGGCGCCCGAGACGAAGGCTGTGACGAGCCGTCGTCGACTGAAGGAGTAGGCCTCGACGAGGTCCTTCTTGGTGGCCATCGCGCGACTCAGCCGTTGATCTTGTCGAAGAGTCCGGACGCCAGCACCAGGAGCGGCAGCAGGGAGAGCAGGGCCACGGTCTCCAGCACGTCGCCGAGGCGGCCGCGCCGCAGGGACGGAGCGGAGGGCGAGAGAGTCGAGACGAGCAGCAGGGCACCGGCCCCGGCCAGGACGACCGCGGTCGCGGGGCGCCACTCCGGCCAGTGCACCAGGAGCGCGACCGCCATCGACGCGAGTCCCAGGATCCCCGAGGCCAGGCCGACGAGGACCTCCGAACCGGTGCGGTACTGGCGGGTCCGCAGCATGACGACCAGGCACGCCACGACGACCAGGAGGGTGCCGTCGAGTCCACGCGTCACGGTTAGGGGCGCGACCAGCACGAGAAGCAGCCCCACGGTGGCCGAGATCGCGACGAGGATCTCGTGCGCCAGGCGAGCGTCGGCTGCGATCCGGACCGGGTCCAGCTCGTCGGGGTCAGCCGTGACGTCCTCGACGGAGTACAGCTGGTCGACGGTGGTGCTCGTGGCGCCGAGGGCCAACCAGGGGAAGATGCTGCCGATCAGGACCAGGAAGGTCAGCACGACGGTGAGCACGACCTCGGGAGCGAGGTCGGTGCCCTGCACCAGGGCGCCGGTGAGGACGGCGACGGAGCCCACCACCACGGCCGGGACCAGGAGGGCACGGCCCACACCGAGTCCCACGAGGCAGCACAGCCCCACCACGGCGACGCCGGCGCCGGAGGCGATCAGCGCCTCGGCGTAGTCGTCCTCGGGGGCCGGCAGGCTGAGGTCGGTGAGCAGCAGGCCGGCCACGGCGGCGTACCCCGCGGCCATCCAGGCGACGGTGACGGCGGCCTCGGGCTCGCCCTGCGCCCGGGACAGCACGATCGCCGCAGCCGTCAGCCCACCGGCGAGGACGGCACCGGCGACGGCGGCCAGACCGGTGTCGGACTGGATGAAGAGAGCGGCTGCTCCGAGCGCCATCAGCAGTGACGCCGCTGACAGGGCCGTACGGCGCCCCGAGGCCGGCTCCCAGGGCTTGAGGTCGTGCTCGACGACGTCGGTCATCGCCTCGACCACGTCGTCGTAGACGGCGATGGTGTCGTCGTCGACACCCGCGCTGACGGTGATCACCGAGCCGTCCTCGACGCCCTGCAGGGTCAGCCCGGAGTCGCCCTCGAGGCGACGTCCGTCGGAGGTGACGAGCCGGTAGCCGGCATACACGGTGGCCGAGTCGAGCAGCCCGACGCTGCGGGCGAGCTCGGGCACCAGCTCGGCGACGGGGATCGCCCCGGGCAGGACGAGGTCGACGCGACGACTGCCGGACGCGACAGTCACCCGCACGAGTCCGGAGGCTCCGGCCTGGGTCTGACTCATCGTGCTCCTCGGATCTCGTCGGGCCGGTCAGGCCCGTGCCTGCGCATCATCCAACGTCATCGTGACGGCGCGCGAAGGGGCCGACACGCAGATGGTGTCGGCCCCCTGGTTGGGCCATCGAGCGGGCCTCTCACTGGAAGCGAGCGGCGCCGTTCTGGTCGGCCAGCTTGTAGTCCTCCTGCGAGCGCCCGACCGCCACCTCCGTCTCGGTGAGGAGCGCGGCCATCTCCTGGATGGCCTTGTCCCACTTGGCCTTCGCGGCGTAGTAGGAGGCCTGCTGGTCACCGGTCCAGTCGCTCTGGAGGAGCTTGAGCTCACCCTCGAGCTGGTTGAGCCGGTTGTTGATGTCGGTGACGCCCTGCCTCATGGCGCCGGCGCCCTGGATCAGGGCGGCGTGGTTGACGCGGATTCCGTCGTGCATCTCAGTGGGTCCTCTCGTGTGCGAAGAATGAAGGTGGTGGGTCAGCCGAGCTTGTTGAGCAGGTTGTTCATGTTGGACATCTGCTGCTCGTCGTTGCTGACGTTGTCGCGCTCGGTCAACGTGAGCGACTCGGCGAACTCGTCGAGCGCGTTGACGATCGTGCGCTGCTTCTCGCTCCAGGTCTGGTGGAGGACGAAGAAGGCCGAGCCGCCCTGGCCGGCCCACTTGCCCTGCATCTGGTTGATCTCGCCGCTGAGCTTGTTGCTGAGCCCGATGAAGTCCGCCTTGGCGTCGGTGACCAGGCCGGCGGCCTTGGTCAGTGCGCCGGTTGCTTGGCCGTACTCGCCCGCTTCGAACATGTCGCCTTCTCCTAACCCGAGCGGCGTCGGCCACCCTGAGAGCTTGTGGTGTGTGAGATCTGCTGCGGTGGTCCGCCCGGCTGGGGAGCGGCACAGTGGTGGTTGTGCCCGGGGTCCTTGGGGCTAAACCTGGGATCTGTCAATTCCACAGGGTCGTCGTCAGCCCGGCCGCGACGACCACGGACCCGACTCCGAAGGCCGCGCACAGCGACTCCGCGACCTCGGCGCGCCGCGACCACCAGGCCGAGCGCCAGCCCCGGCCGAGGGCGACGGCGACCAGCACGACCAAGCAGCCGAGCACCACCGGTACGACGGCCGCCGCGGTGGCGAGCCCGGCCTCGGCCCGCGTGAACAGCACCACGGCCAGGACGACCCAGCAGGCGAGACCACCGGCTCGCAGGGCCGCGCGGGCGCCCACGTGCCGATAGCTGCGCGCCGCCAGCAGCAACGCTCCCCCGGAGAAGCCGACCTGGCACCGGGCACCGATCACGTCGACCGACGCCGTGGCCTCCCGCAGCAGGAGTGCCGCAGCCACGGCGGCCAGCAGCATCACGGCGACGCCCGCCGCGGTGATCAGGCGCGCACCGCTCTGCGCGACGTCCTCCACGGCCTGGCGGGGGACGACCGTGCGGCCACGACGACCCGAAGGTCGCTCGCGGGCCGACCATGCGGTGACGGCGAGACGCTCGAGGTCGAGGAGGTACTGGTCGGGCACCTCGATCGCCAACTGGGGGACGAACCGGGCAGCCAGCATCGCGGCCACCAGCACGACCGCCCACACGACCTGAGCGTCGATCCGCGCCAGCGCGGCCCCCGTGGTGATCACGAAGAGACCCACGCCGACGATGACCCAGACCCGCAGGCCCTCCTCCGCGCGGACGTCGAGCGCGCGGGCGACGGCCGCACAGATGGCGGCGGCAAGCGCCGCGATCCCGATCACGGTGGGCAGGCGCTCGGGAGCGGGGTCCCAGGCGATCGCGAAGGCGGCGGCCGCCGCGAACGCGGGCGCGGCCACGACACGGTGGGCGGACCAGGGACCCCAGGGCAGCGACCCCAGGGCAGCAGCGGCGACGAGGGTCCCGATCGTCACGTCACGGGCCGCGCTCGCGCCCAGTGCGGCGGCGTACCCGCCGGCGATCGCGGCGATCGCGACCGCGAGACTGAACCACAGCCCCGAGAAGGCTCCGGTACGGATCTCGCGGCGGGGTCCCTCGGTTGCTCGGCGGGCGCGCGAGCCGCCACGCCGCTCCCCCGCCCCGCCGACACCACCCGCGTCTGGGGCACCGGAGGCCACGAGGACGGCGCCGGCACCGATGCCGGCGTCCTCGAGCGAGATGTCCGCCGAAAGCTCGTGCCCCAGGCGGGTGTAGAGGCGGGGTGCGCTGGGGAGCCTGGCCTGTCGTGAGTACTCCGCGGCGACGTCGCCCCCCGACGCACCCGCCGGCACGAGCAGGTCGAGCACCCCTGCCGGCCCGTGCACGCTCACGGCCACGACGTCGCTCGCGGGCTGCGGCGCGCGCCGACGGGCTCCCTGGGGCCCCGGCGGCGGGGTGGGTGTGCTCACGAGACCTCGATTCGGTGCGGCCGGGTCGTTGCGCGAAGGGTATGCCCCGTCGGGGCCGCCTCCTATCATCGGATCTTCACAGCCGTGCTGGTCTCAGCAGTGGCGTACGACGACTCAGCGCCCGCGGGACGGTCGCGAGGCACATCACGAGCACGAGGTGGACGGCGTGACGACTCTTCAGCCCGGACAGCCCCGGCAGAGCGAGGCGACCGGACGCTCCGGTCGCGCACGCCGCGGCGCACCCACCGGTGCCGCGCACCCCGGAGGCTCGCCCAGTCCGACCCTGCGGGGCTCGCGCGCCGACCGTCCCGAGATGCCGGGAGGCCAGGTCCAGCTGCAGCCCCCACCGCAGCTGCAGCCCAACGAGGGCGCCGCCGGGGTCGCGATGAACGCCATCCCGATGCTGGGCAGCCTCGGCTCGATCGTCCTGGTCGCCACCCTCAGCGGCGGCGGGGGAAACAACGCGGTGCGCGGATTCCTCACCGCCGGCATGTTCCTCTTCGCGACCCTCGGCTTCATCTTCGTCCAGATCGATCGACAGAAGAAGCAACGGGCCCAGCAGGTGACCGGCTCGCGCACCGAGTACCTGCGCTACCTCGCCACCGTGCGCACCATGGCCCGCGACGCCGCCGACCGGCAGCGCCGCGCGCTCACCTGGGACCACCCCGACCCGACCAGCCTGCCCGCGCTGGCCGAGGAGCGCTCCAGGATCTGGGAGCACCACGCCACCGACGCCCAGTTCCTCCACGTCCGCTACGGACTGTGCGCCCAGCCCCTGGCCGTCGAGCTGGTCCCGCCGGAGAGCGCCCCGCTCGACGACGTCGACCCCGCCTCGGCCTCCGCGCTCCACCGCCTGCTCGTCGTGCACCGCACCCAGCCCAACCTCCCGGCCTCGGTCGACCTGCGAGCCTTCGACCGCGTCGAGCTCTGCGGCGAGGAGGAGCAGGCCCGAGCCCTGGCTCGCTCGATCATCTGCTCGGCCACCGCCTTCCACTCACCCGAGCACCTCATCGTCGCCGTGCTCTCCGCCGAGGAGCACATCGCCCACTGGGACTGGATCAAGTGGCTGCCGCACGCCTCGAGCCGTGAGGCCACCGACGCCGTGGGCCCGATGCGGATGGTGACGACGTCCCTGACCGACCTGGCCGCCCTGCTGCCGCCCGACCTCAGCGACCGGCCCCGCTTCGGCGCCGACGACCGCGAGGCCACCCCGCACATCCTGCTCGTCACCGACGGGTTCGAGCTGCCGCCGGGCAACCACGTCGTACCGCCCGACGGGCTGCACGGCGTCACGGTGCTCGACCTGCCCACCCGCTGGATGGAGCTCGAGGACTCCACCCGGCTGCGCCTGCAGCTCGAGCCCACCGGCTCCGCGACGGAGCGCTCGGGCGGCAGCGACGTGAAGATCCCCGTCCAGGCCCTGCGCCTGCGCGCCGACGCGATCCGCGCCAAGGCCGACCAGTGCGACGTCGCGACCGCCGAGGCGTTCGCCCGGCGGCTGACCCCGCTGCACAACGTCACCGTCGCCGGCCCGGCCGAGGCGTCCACCGGCGAGATCACCGGACCGACCGACTTCATGGACCTGCTCGGCCTCGGCGACGTCCGCGCCTTCGACCCCTCGGCGGCCTGGCGCAGTCGGCCTGCTCGCGATCGCCTCCGCGTGCCGATCGGCCTCGGCGAGGGCGGCGGACTCGTCCACCTCGACATCAAGGAGTCCGCCCAGCAGGGCATGGGCCCGCACGGGCTGTGCATCGGGGCCACCGGCTCGGGCAAGTCGGAGTTCCTGCGGACCCTGGTGCTGGGACTCGCGATGACGCACTCCCCCGAGCAGCTCAACATGGTGCTCGTCGACTTCAAGGGTGGCGCCACCTTCGCCGGGATGGCCGAGATGCCGCACGTGTCCGCCGTGATCACCAACCTCTCCCAGGAGCTGACCCTCGTCGACCGGATGCAGGACGCCCTGTCGGGCGAGATGGTCCGGCGCCAGGAGCTGCTGCGCGAGGCCGGCAACTTCGCCTCCATCCGCGACTACGAGAAGGCCCGGGCCGCCGGCGAGGAGCTCGAGCCGCTGCCGTCGCTGTTCATCGTGGTCGACGAGTTCTCCGAGATGCTGACGGCCAAGCCGGAGTTCATCGACCTCTTCGTCGCCATCGGACGCCTCGGCCGTTCGCTCGGCCTGCACCTCCTGCTCGCCTCGCAACGGCTCGAGGAGGGACGGCTGCGCGGCCTCGAGTCCCACCTGTCCTACCGGGTCGGCCTGCGGACCTTCAGCGCCCAGGAGTCCCGCGCCGTCCTCGGCGTGCCTGACGCCTACGAGCTGCCCGCCGTACCCGGGCTCGGCTACCTCAAGCCGGACCCGACCACGATGACCCGCTTCAAGGCTGCCTACGTGTCCGGACCACCGGCCGCCGGGCGGACCCGGGTGCCGCGCGACGAGGGGGGCCACGTCCGCGGGATCCTGCCGTTCACGATCTCCGAGGTGCTCTCCCTCGAGCCCGAGCCCGACGACGAGCCCCAGCCGGTGAAGGCGGTCCCCGCCGCCAGCGACTCCCAGGAGACCCTGCTCGACGTCGCCGTCGAGCGGATGGACGGCCACGGCATGGAGGCCCACCAGGTGTGGCTGCCCCCGCTCGACGAGCCGGACACGCTCGACGCGCTGATGAGCGACCTCGTCGAGGACCCCGACCTCGGGCTCGTCTCCCCGCACTGGCGCTCGATGGGCGGCCTGACCATCCCCATCGGCACGGTCGACCGGCCGCGCGAGCAGCGCCGGGACACCCTGAGCATCAACCTCAGCGGCGCGTCCGGTCACGTGGCGCTCGTCGGCGGGCCGCGCAGCGGCAAGAGCACGCTGCTCCGTTCGATGGTGGCGAGCATGGCCCTGACCACCACCCCGCTCGAGTCGCAGTTCTTCGTGCTCGACTTCGGCGGCGGCACGTTCACCCCGCTCAGCTCGCTCCCTCACGTCGCCGGTGTCGGCACGCGCTCCGAGCCGGACGTCGTACGACGCATCGCGGCCGAGGTGACCGGGGTCGTCGACCGCCGCGAGGCCTACTTCCGGGCCAACAACATCGACTCCATCGAGACCTACCGCTCACGTCGCGCCCAGGGGCGCGTCGACGACGGGTACGGCGACGTGTTCCTCGTGGTCGACGGCTGGAGCACCCTGCGCTCGGACTTCGACGACCTCGAGATGGACCTGCAGCAGCTGGCGTCGCGCGGCCTGACCTTCGGTCTGCACATCGTCACCGCGACCAGCCGCTGGGCCGACTTCCGGGCCGCGATGCGCGACCTGATGGGGACGCGCCTCGAGCTCAAGCTGGGTGACGCGATGGACTCCGAGGTCGACCGCAAGATCGCGCAGCTGGTCCCACCCGGACGCCCTGGCCGCGGCCTGGTCCCCGGCAAGCTGCACTTCCTCGGCGCGCTGCCCCGCCTTGACGGCGACCCCTCGTCGGACACCCTGGGAGACGGCGTCGATCACCTGATCACGCGCGTCGCCGCCGCCTGGAAGGGGCAGGCCGGACCCAAGCTGCGTCTGCTGCCGGAGCGCGTCGACCTCGACCGGGTCCGCGAGCTCGCCGGCCTCGGCCCGGAGGGCGCCTCCGACAAGCGGCTCCTCCTGGGGATCAACGAGAAGGAGCTCGCGCCCGTGGGCCTCGACCCCGATGCCCAGCCCCACCTGCTCATCCTGGGCGACGGCGGGTCCGGCAAGAGCGCCATCCTGCGCGCCCAGATCCACGAGATCATGCGCACCCGCACGCCCGCCGAGGCCCAGATCGTCGTCGTCGACTACCGACGGTCGCTGCTGGGCGAGGTCCCCGAGGAGTACCTGCTCAACTACCTCACCTCGGCCACCCAGGCGGCCCCGGCCATCAAGGACCTCGCCACCTACCTCGAGAGCCGCATCCCCGGCCCGGACGTCACTCCCGAGCAGCTGCGCAGCCGCACGTGGTGGACGGGCGCGGAGGTCTTCGTGCTGG
>Ga0208017_100193_pt1 | contig 10395 bp, 9 predicted proteins | sample 30_taG_FD_184104 | JGI IMG/M metagenome (GOLD analysis project Ga0208017, IMG submission 184104) | Marine viral communities from Cariaco Basin, Caribbean Sea - 30_WHOI_OMZ (SPAdes) (version 2) | ecosystem: Environmental > Aquatic > Marine > Oceanic | place: Caribbean Sea: Cariaco Basin | collected... | reverse complement strand
CGAGGCGCACTGGCTGACTGCCGACCGCGCTACGGGCACCGACCCGGGGTTCTTCGGCGGTTATGCCGAGGTGGGATATTTCCTTACCGGCGAGACACGCGGCTATAAAGACGGTACGTTCGCGCGCACCAAGCCCGCAAGGTCGCTGAGCCAGGGTGGTGCCGGTGCCATTCAGGTGAATTTCCGCCACGACCGGCTGGATCTGAACGATGGCGGCGTACTTGGCGGAACGCAGGATCTCGTTGCGCTCGGGCTGACATGGATCCCCGAGGACAATGTTCGTTTCCTGCTCAACTATGGACATCTCATGTACAAAAGCGGTCCTGTCGCCGTCGCGGTCGGCCGCAGTCGATATGCGAACGACACTGTGGCGATGCGGGCGCAAATCGACTTTTAGGCGAACCATCGGAGGCGTTCGTATTAGGACGTATCGGAAATCCCGGTCGGTCGCTGCCGACGGTGATACATATTGTGCGAGTGTGGCATCTTGAAGCCGCAGGTTTCGACTGCTTTCCGCTTGGCGTTACCGACGGCGACACCGTTCGCTGCGCCGCGCCAAGAAAATCGGCGAAACGGTGGGCGGAAAGGGTCGCGCCGGCGCGATCACAGCACTTACTTCTGTCAGTTACGTCTGTCAGCGATGCTAATGCCGATGTCGACGGTGCCGCAGCAACGGCCGCAACACCTGACGATCATCTCGCAAGCGATCGTTTCGGGACAGCTGGCGGCGTAGCGAGTGGCCGCTATCCCGATGGAGCTCTTGCTATCCGCACGAAAATCCCAGTTCCTCACTGCAAGCTGCATGGCGGCGAGCTTCAACGAACGGCAGGTTTCAAGAGGTTCGATCGGCGGAGTGAATGGCCACAACTGGGCGCATTTCAGACGGGCGGCAATTGGGCCGTAAGCGGATAGCCCGCTTAGGGCTCCCGCAAGCAAGAAAGCTGCCGTTCGTCTAACGACGACATTAGGGGCATCAAGGCACGCTTGCTGCGAAACCTTGAAGTGGACGTATCCTCAATGGCTGCGAATGGTTGCAAACATTCCGCAATATACGGTATTTTTGAAGGACAGGTTGCCAATGATCATCAGGAATGAACGCTTTCGAAGAATTCTAGCCATGTTTACAGCGTTTGGTACCCTTACCATTACTTCTGGCTTGCAGGCTCGAGCAGAGTCGCCTTCGAGACCTCAAGATCAGGAAACGCAAAAGATCCACGAACAGATTTGTGTTGCGATTGCTGTTCCGTACGGTGAAATTTATCTAGGCCGTGGCGAACGGCAGATAGAAATTAAGCTGATAGGTGGCGTCTGCGAGCCTTCGGGCCCGAGCATTTCGATGCTCTTGGCAAGCTATCCAGCGTCGGACGATTCACCATCAGATGTCGTAAGCGTCGATGACTGCCCGGCCTTTAAAGCAAAGATCAATGAACTATGGTCTGCAAAGTCGCAGCGTTTGCATCTGCGTTCTGCGACTGCCCGTGTTCCGGTCGGTCCATTTTCGATTGTCGATACACACGATTTGTTCGAGCTAAACAGCAGCAAAGGTAAAAGGTCGGCGGCCGCTTGGATTAGCGATACGTTGGTCGCGGCGGGGCCATGCTGGAATACTATTCGGGACGATCAATTACGGAATGTAGTCGATGATCTCTACAAGAGGCTGGCTATACCCTTGCCTCCGCAGCCCAAATCGCCGCATCACGATTAGGGGTGTCCGCGACGGCACCAAATGTGCCGGAATTGAGCCATTTTCATTCGATGATGCCAGCCGGTCCGGTAACTGGTTGCCGCTTTCACAGCTCTCGCAGATAATCTTCCCATAGCCCTGATATTCCTACATTTGTTCCCACGTTCCAAATCACACACCGGTGAAAACCTGAGGACAAATGAGGACCCGAATCATCCTCCAACCCCCAGTAAACTGCGGGTCTCACGGGTGAGCTGGGGATGGGTGGAAACAGGGGAGTGGCGGAGACGGAGGTCTTAAGAAACATTTTGCAAGTATTTGTAATGACTTGCAAGTTCTCAAACCGAAACCTTCGTTACCACACCTGTTCCCACACGCATCTGCCTATGGTCAAAACCAGTGTGATATTATTATGCGCGAAGCGCCCAATCTTGTCCAGATTTTCCTGCAGTTTTCTAAACTACGATGCCGTTTATTTGACCCGATATGTCAGGAAGCACATCGCCGCTTTTCATTGACGAAGCGCCTGAGGCTTTCGGTCACAACCAGCGTGGATGCGCCAAGCTTGATGATCTCGATATCACCGCTGGCGATGAGCAAATAGAGCGTGCTGCGGCTGATCCCCGTGTAGCGGCAGGCATCGTTCACACGCATACTAATAGGCTCCGGTAAGTTTGCTTCGTATAATGGGTGTCCCGACCTAGGTGGCATCGACAGCGCTCTCCAGCTTCAAGCGAGTGATGACGGGCCGGTGGGTCCAATGGGGGAGGAAAGGCCGGCTCGTCACCGATCCTCTTATCGCTCGAACATCTGCTGATGTTCCACATGACAATTCTTCGCTGCGGTATCCAATTCAACGCCTGAGAAAACAAACCGAATAAGTGCTTCCTGGAGGTATTTACATTCTGTTCCCAAAGTTGGCGTCGGGAGTGCGAATCTCTTCGTATGCTGCAGATTCAGTAGATTGTGCAGGTCGCGACGCCGCGAAATCTGCTTCCCTGGCCGACATTTATTGCCGGGGAAGCAGGAGGAAAGCCGTTGGCAGCGTTTCATGGCCTGGATTTGGGTGTGCATTAACTACAGTTACCTTTTGGAGCCTTTACAGTATACTGGTGGCCGTAGGGGAATGTTTGCAATCGGACCAGTTTCCTTCTGTCAAAGAACGGGCCACATTTCCGCAGCCTTTTCCCAATCCGAATTGATATTTCGGTTCTTTTTGGAAAGCTTAAACTCGCCTCTCAACTCCCGGGCATCTTGATTTTTGATCACACCGTTTTCAACGCGATAAGGCGTGTATCGAACTTTGTGTAGCTCGACCCATTGGGCGATCTGTCTCCACTCATCTTCTCAAGACAGATGAGAACACACTAGGCTCTCGGCTATATCTTCCAGAGCATGCCTTGCATCCCGTAGAGAACGGTTATGGGTCACGTGAATTGCAGTGGGATCTGCTAAAGATAGCGTTGATGCCGTAATGAGGCAATTTGGCTAGGCGCGGCGCTCTTTCCAAAGCCTTGCCGATAGCTTGGCGCGAACGCGAATTTTTAGGCGCGCATAGTCATCGGGCAAGGCATAAGCAGCAGGCACGACCAACAGAGTCAAAAAGGTCGAGGTAGTCAAGCCGCCCATAATAATAAAGCCCATCGCATTGCGCCATTCGGCTCCATCGGACTGAGAAAAAGCAACCGGCATCATTCCAAAAATTGCAGCCAGCGCCGTCATTAACACCGGCCGGAGCCGCTCGGGTGCCGCCTTTTGCATTGCATCGCCTGCGCTCATACCGCCTTTCCGATATTCATTTGCAAGATCCACAAGAAGAATCCCGTTTTTCATCACGATCCCCATCAGGGCAATCATTCCGATTTGGGCGAACATGCTCAATTCCTGATTGGAAAGCCAAAGTGCAATAAACGCTCCGGAAAAAGAAAGTGGAGCCGTAAGCATGATCAGGACAGGTTGTCCGAAGCTGTTAAATTGGCTGGCGAGGACAATGTATAGGGCCACAAAAGCAAGCGCGAAGGCCAGCAATATGGCAGAAGTTGTGTCTGCCAGTCTCCGCGCCATACCCTCCATTTTGGTCGACATTCCTTCAGGTGGGGGATTGTTGATCAGGATTTTTTCAACCTGAGCGACAGCGACGCTCAATGCTACGCCGGGCGGCGTGTTTGCCTTGACTGTGATTTGCCTCGCTCGGTCCACGCGATCAATCTGAGCCGGGCTGTCGGCAACTTCAATATCTGCAACTGCCGCCAGATCGACTAAACTTCCACTTCCTGATCGAACCGGAAGCCGGGCAATGTCATTCAAAGTTTGCCGTTTATCTTCATCCACTCGCACTCTAACGTCATAGCGTCTGCCGTCGGCTTCAAATGTTCCCGCATCACTCCCGCCAATTAAAGTTCGCGATGCTGCTGCGACGTCCCGTGCCGTCACCCCTAAATCTGCGGCCCGATTGCGGTCTAACCTGATCTGCAATTCCGGCCTGCCGCCTTCGTAGGTAGAGGCGACATCCACTAGTTCTGGAGTAGCACGCATTTCCTCTGCGATGATATTTGCATATTCGTTGATCGTCGTTAGGTCAGAACCAGAAATTATAAGCTCTATCTGAGCCGATCCCACGCCAGCACCGGACACCCATGGGACTTCCACGGCGGAAATATCCTTGGCCTCTGGTAGCGCCTTTGCAAGAATTTCACGCGCCTGGTCCATGATGGCACCCTGTTGTATTGATCGAGCCTGCTTGGGTGTGAGATCAATATAAAAGTCCAGCAAATTGGTTTTTTGATTTGTTCCTGCCCCGACGGTTACGAAAACATATTCTACATCTTCAATATTGCGCAACGCCTCGTCGGCCCTCAGCGACGCCTGTTTAGCCGTTTCAATACCAGTTCCCAACGGAAGTTCCACACTTGCAAGGAACTCTGATCTGTCCGTGAGGGCCATGAACGTGGCGGGTACCATTGCTGCGAAAAGACCGCCGATAAAAAGACTTATGATCGCTCCCAAAAAAACGAGATATCGTCTTCTGATCGACCAACCTACAAGCTTTTCGTAACGCTTCCGCATGGTCTCGTGGAAGGTTTCAATTTTTCCCAGCCATCCTGTTTTTTCTTTTTCCGATTTCAGGAACCGCGATGCAAGCATCGGCGACAGGGTAAGCGCCACCAGCAATGAGACGCTGACCGAAAATACAATCGCCAAGCCATATTGAAAGAAGAAGCGGCCAACGATCCCTTCCATGAAGGCAATCGGCACAAACACTGCCAATGTGGCGAATGTCCCGGCAAGTACCGCCAATGCGACCCGCTTTGTTGCTTTTGGTGCCGCCTCCATTGGATCAACGCCATCATCGACATCGCTTTGCACAGCTTCAACAACGACGATAGCGTCATCAACAAGCAATCCAATCGCCACCGTCAACGCCAATAATGTCATGAAATTAAGTGTAAAATCGAATGCAGCAAAGGCAGCGAAGGTAGCAATAACGGAAGTCGGGATGGCCAGCATAACGATAAACGTTGCCCGCCAGCTGAGCAGGAAAAAGAATGTGACAAAAACAACCAATACCACTGCGATCATCAGATCAAACAGCACATCACCAATGGCCGATTCGATGAATCTCGCTGTTTCTCTGGTGACAACAATTTCAACCCCGCTCGGCAGCTGGTCATTGATCTGCTCGATTTCCGCTTTAATTGCTCTGGTCATTGCAACGGTATTGCTTCCAGATTGCTTGCGAACCTCAAGCACAACCCCGGGGCGACCATTTAATTGGGCATAGCTGGTTTCATCCTCGACCGAGTCTTCCACGCGACCGATATCGCGGACCCGTGTGACCTGTCCGTTGGGCCGATAAGCTACCGCGAGATTACCAAATTCCAAGGCTGTATTGGCTTCCGCCAATGTTCTGGTTCCATATTGCTTGCTGCGACCATCAATCTCAAGACGGCCGCCCGGCAACTCGGCATTTTCGTTTCTCAAGGCGGCTACGACATTATCCGTGCTAATAGCGCTCGCCCGCATTTTTGCCGGATCAATCCAGACCCGCATTTCTCTTTCCCGCCCACCTACAATTGAGATAGAACCTACGCCGCGAATACGCTGAAGCCTCTCTTTAACGACCTCATCTGCAAAGACTGTAAGTTCTCGGACCGGCGCATCTCCTGCTATCAGCAGCGACAATATCGGCGCTGCGTCCGGATCAAGCTTTTCCACAATAGGCGCGTCCGATTCTTCCGGCAAATTGCTTAATATGCTGGCCACCCGGTCCCTGACATCCTGAGCCTTCACATCGGCATCTTCCGACAATTCAAACTCCAACACCACCTGACTGACGCCTTCGGCGCTGACTGAGCGCATTTGCCGAATTCCCGAAATGCTGTTGACCTCTTCCTCGATAACGTCGGTTATTTCGGTCTCAATCGTATCTGGAGAGGCACCGGGCAAAGTGGTTGTTATCGAAACATAAGGAAATTCGATTTTGGGGAACAGATCAACACCCAGTCTCCCAAAACTCAACAGGCCCAAAACGACTAACGAAGCAATCACCATTGTCGCAAAAACGGGACGCCGGATCGAGACATCAGAAATCCACATCAGCTTACCGTGCAGGCTTTCTTTGCTTACGCTCTACTTTTTGCCCATCGCGCAAAGTGGATGGTGGGTTTTGAATTATTTTTTCGCCGGTCCGGACGCCTTGTGTGACCTTGACCCGTTCGAAATCTATGCTTTCGACCTTTACATTCCTTCGGCGTGCGATGCCTTTGTCAAACAGGAATATATATGGAGCCGCGCTATCACCTTTAACAGCCGATCTAGGAAGAATGATTGCAGATTCTGGCGGCGTCTCGATTAGCGCACGCACGCCAAGTCCGCTACTGATTCGATAATTGGGGTTTCTTATCGGCAATCGCAATTCGACCGTCCGGGATTCCGGGTCAACCCGGTCATTGATGATGAACACAAAGCTGTCGAAAGGCTCATCAAAGCCATCAATATAAACTTTTGCCTTCTGGTTGAGCTTGAAATCATCAACCCGGGCTTGTGGAGCACTGACGATTGCGGCCACTATTTCTAATTCCTGTAGTTGCAAGGCTGCAGATTGTTCACCCATCGAAAAGCGATTGTTGAGATAGGTCCCCTCATCGACCAATCTGGCTGTAACGACGCCGTTATATGGAGCGCGGGCAACAGTATCGCGCAGCGCTTGTTTGGCCGTGGCAAGTAGCGATTGCGATTGCGATACCTGCGCTTTCGCGACGACCAGGTCTGTTTCAACCCTTTCGACCTGTGCTTTCGATACAAATCCTCGCGGGGCAAGCGCAATTACGCGGTCATATTGGCGCTGGGCCTGTGTCGCCTGCGCTTCCGTCAAGCGTAAAGCCGCTGATGCTTCCGCAACCCGTCTTTTATAATCTGCTTGCCTGATCTGGAACAGTGCTTGGCCCTTCTTCACCCGGTCACCGACCGTTACAAACATGGTCTCCAGCGGTCCTTCCACGAGAGCTCCAATGGCGCTGCTTTGCTTTGCCGCAATCGTACCAAAAACCTCTACGGGTTCGGCTAAAGGTTGAGATTTTGCTTTTAAAATCTCTACTTCGAGAACGGCGCTTATATGAATGTCATCATCATTGGTGTTCTCGGTATCATCGTTCGCGCAGCCCGAAACCAAGCCCGGCATGACTAAAGCCAAGATGATTATGATTTTTTTGACCATTTACGTGCCCAAATAGGTCCCGCGACCGCTAGCCACCAAGCGATCATCATCGTCGATAATGCGCGTGTCTGCGGTGCTTATGGTTTTTCCAAGCTTCACGACCTGCCCAATTGCACGAAGCGGACCGTTGGTGGCTGCCCGATGATAATCGACCCTCAGATCCACGGTCGCCTTGGCGACACCTCCTGCTGCAATAATCGCATAAAGCCCGGTTAGATCGATTAGAGATGCCAGTATGCCGCCGTGCACCGCTCCAATCACCGGATTAGATACGAGTTCGTCCCGCCACGGCATTTCCAGTTCCAAACAATCGCTGTCCTGGCGAACGATTTTTAGACCTAACCAGCGATGGAAGGGCGCAATCTGTATCGCGTCAGCTAGATTTTCCGGATTGTGTTTCATGCTACAGTACCGCGCTTGTGAGTCGCATTCAAGAAAGACAGGATCGCCGAGCAAAATGCATCATTGCGGTCACCGGCGACCATATGGCCAGCATCTGCAATGTCTGTGAAATGCGCGCTGGGAACCAACATATGGAAATGGGCTACGGCCTCTTCAGACACCATGTCGCTGGAACCACCCCGTATGAGATGAACCGGCAGTGTCAACTTCGCGGCCGCCGCGCTCAATCTGTCGAAGCCATTATCTTTTGCCTCGGTAGCGTTGTCACGAGCATGCGTCACATGGTGAATAAAATTGGGGTCCCAATGCCAATAATAGCGCCCGTTCTCCCGCTTGCGCAAATATCGATCAAGCTTGCCTGTGCCGGTGCGTTTCTTTCGTTGTGGCATATATTCGGCGATAATTTCTGCAGCTTCTTCAGGGGAGGAAAATCCATCTGTCATATGGGCCTGCATGAACCCGACAACTCTTGACACCCCGGCAGCGTCCATCTTTGGCGCAATATCGACCAATGTTAGCGACTTAAAGCTTGCGGGGGCCAGTTCCCCGGCTGCAATCATACCCGCTATTCCGCCCAGTGATGCTCCGACCAACGCTGGGGGGTTATCGAGTTGATTGGAAATAGCGATCAGATCACCCGCAAAATCGCGCATATCGTAGGCGCCATCAGATGCCCATTCACTGTCCCCATGACCACGCATGTCAATGGCCGTCGCGCGATAGCCAGCATTGCCTAGTTCATTGAGCACCTTCGCCCAGGCATGACGTGTTTGCCCACCGCCATGAGCAAGCATTACTGGGAAGCCCGATTTTGGCCCAGTAGTGCTGGCCACAATTTTCAAGCCGGTGCATCCCGCGAAGCTGTTCTCTTCAAAATTCATACCGATTTTATAGACTGTATAGTGACCGACAGTAAAGGGCTTTATATTATATTAAATTTACGATATGGTCACTATCATGATAACCGAAACAGCTACAATGAGTGCCAATGCGCAAGACGGGTTCCTTAATGAGACCGATGAGTTTGCGTTTTTGCTGGAGGAAGTGCCCCGAGTTCTGCGCAAGGCATTTGATGAATCGATTGCCCAGTTCGGCCTGTCCCGCACCCAGTGGAGAGCGTTGGCCTATCTGATCAAGACCGAAGGCATGACACAAACCGAGTTGGCAAATTGCCTTGAACTGGAACGGGCTACGATCGGATTGACGATTGATCATCTCGAAAAACTGGATTTTGTCGAACGTCGGGCGGCAGAAAGTGACCGGCGTGTTTGGCGGATATTCCTGCGTCCAAAGGCGATCGAAATTATTCCGGAACTCCGGAAAGAAGCTGACGCCGTTTATAAGAAGATGTTCAAAGGCATCTCCAGCGCAAACATAGCCATCATACGAACCGCGCTGGAAAAAATGGTCGGGAATCTAAGAGTGTTGAACCTATCAGATCCCGAAATTTAACTGGTTCTGATCCCTCTCTCCTGTTGGATCAGTATGGGCAAGTGGTGGGGGCCACTTGCCCTTTTTTTACTGTCTCGGCCAATTAATTTCATAAATATCGGACGGTGAAATATATCGTTGATACCTGGTGGAGCGCCAATCAAATATGCGCTAGCGCCCAAAAGTTGCTATGGCTGTGGCTAGCGGTTTCTCTGATTTATGGAAACAGGTGGCGCGGACAAAGCTCGCGGCCTTGCCTTCAAAACAGCTGTTCGTGAATAGATCGCGCGAACCAATGGCTGGACCCGTATAACGAATGTCGATCGACTCTAGCTGTTGGCCGATCGAACTATTACCACCTGCCACACGGCCTTGGCATGCAGCCATCAGCGCCGCAGCAACCGCGCCCCCATGGACAATATTTCCGCACCCCCAGTCCAAAACGGCCCGGTTTCCTGCTGCAATTTGTGGCGATACGGGTGCGCCCGATAATCCCAAACTGGTGGCCATCGGTCCGGGCATTGCTTGAGGATCGCCTCATCACCCTTCAGCTTGTCTGAAAGGATGCGCATTCCGTTACATTTCATCGCCGCTACTTCGGCCTTTAGCGCAGCCAGTCGGTCGCGCAGCAATGGCTGTAGTCCAAGCGAATTCACCTAGCCGATTCCGGCAGTCCTTATTCGGGGCAGGCACGGCCCTATCAAAAAAGGGTATGCAACATATGTTGCATATGTCGACGCCTCATTATATTCTCCTACTCGATCACCTGTCGGGAGAACGTCACCATTAACAGTGTTCAGGAACATCAGCAGGACACTGCCCTTAATCCGCCCTTGGCTCCGAGGGCGAGGGCGGTTCTTGAACAGCACGCTACCGAATTGCTGCGTCATACGGTCGAGGAGACATTTCCGCTAGCGCGCGAGGTGATGACCCTTGATGCCAGACAATACACCTGCCCCGAACGATTCGCGCAGGAAAAGCAGCAGATTTTCAGCCGGGTGCCGCTTGTGCTGGCCGCGTCATGCGAATTGCGGAAGCCCGGTGACTTCAAGACGCTGGAGGTGGCGGGCATCCCCGTTCTGCTGGTGCGCGACCGTGATGGCGCGGTGCATGCCCTGCTTAACGCCTGCACCCATCGGGGTGCGGCGGTAGCATCGGGCTG
>Ga0208017_100192_pt1 | contig 10426 bp, 5 predicted proteins | sample 30_taG_FD_184104 | JGI IMG/M metagenome (GOLD analysis project Ga0208017, IMG submission 184104) | Marine viral communities from Cariaco Basin, Caribbean Sea - 30_WHOI_OMZ (SPAdes) (version 2) | ecosystem: Environmental > Aquatic > Marine > Oceanic | place: Caribbean Sea: Cariaco Basin | collected... | reverse complement strand
CGTGCCCGGGACATTCATTATGGTGATGCGGATGATAAGCCCATTCATGGGACTGCATCGCAGGAGGAAGTCGCCGATCTGGCCGAAGAGGGCATTGCAGCGCTTCCCCTGCCTCTTCCCGTCCTGCCGCCCGAATCCAAAAATTGAGTGTGGCATGCGCTTGCCGATGCGGCTAAACACCGGTCCGCAGTGCGCCCGTAGCTCAGTCGGATAGAGCATCAGATTCCTAATCTGGGGGCCACAGGTTCGAATCCTGTCGGGCGCACCACATTTCTTTGGACTGGCAGTAATCTGCTAACCTACGAAAACTCTTGCTTTTATCCGAACGATTTGGTCCTAATGGTGGTCCTAATTGGGGGTAAATCATGAGTAGAACAAGCGGGCAGATTAATGGCTATCCCTATCTTTCCAAACGTGGGTCTTCCTATCGAGTTCGAGTTCAAGTTCCTGCTTCGCTAAAAGCTGCTATTGGCCAAGGCGAGCTAATAAAATCTCTCGGATCAGATTTTACGAGCGTAAAACGCAGCTATCACGGAACCGTTGCTGATTTTTTCTCGCAAATCGAAGCAGCAAAGAAGGCTTCCCCGATCTCCTCCTCAAACATCGGTTCACCTGCCAATCCGAGTTGACTGGACATCGAGTTGGCGTGCTATGTCTACTTTCGCCGAATGGCAGAGAGCATGCGAGGGAAAGTGGCCGACCCTGTTGGTGACGCGCCGAGAACGAGGTCCAATCGCATTGAAGGGTATCGGTTGATGATCGAAAATCATCTCGATGCTTTCGAGAGTGACACATGGGAAACGATGGAGACACAAGCTAACTGGCTGTGTGAGGAAAATGGATGGCTTCTCAATGAGGGTCATGAACACTTTGAGTTTTTATGCCGAATGATGCTTCGCGCTAGGCTGCAATGCTACCGGGGAGAACTCCGGCAGCTTGAGGGTAAGATGGGTCAAGACCCGGATGCTGATCCCTTATTTGGACCGGAGGCGTCTCGACAATTTGCGGACGCTCCAACCCTTGGGCACCTGATCGATAAATTTAACGAAATCCGTGCAGAAGGCTGGTCCGCCTCAACCCGCAAAAACTATGTGATAATCACTCGCGTGCTGGAGGAGATTTGCGGGCGCGAAACTCTTGTGAAAGACATTGACAGAGACTTTTGCCGCAACGTGCGGTCAATCCTAATAGAGTTGCCGTCGAACTACCAAAAATTGCCCTCAACAAAAGGCAGGGCTATTGCCGAGGCAATCGAGATCGCAGGTGCGCTCAATCTTGCCAAAATCAGCCCTGCTACGGTCAATAGCCATCTAAATAAATTAGGCGCGATAGTCCGCTTCGGACGTGACGAAGGATGGATCGTCGGCAATCCAATGGCGAATGTTGAAGTCCATGACCCGGTGCATCCTTCGGAAAAGCGCGACCCATTCTCAACCGCACACCTCGAAGTCTTGTTCTCATCCGAACCTTGGAACGCACCCTCGCCATCGCCGAATACTCCTCGTCCATCTCGCTATTGGGTACCCCTTATTGCACTTTATTCGGGTGCTCGATTGACCGACATTTGTGGACAAAGGATCGACGAAATGATCGAGGAAGATGGAGTTCGATTATTTCACTTCATCCATCGCCCGGGAGATCGCCATATTAAAGGTGGCCGCAGCCGAAAAGTCCCACTCCATCCGAAACTGATCGAATATGGTTTCTGGGAGTATGTGGAAGAGGCTCGCCGAACCGGGCAGGAGTTTGTTTTCTTGGACGCCAAGCGAGACCGTTTAGGGAAGTGGGGTGACAGCACGTCGAAGTGGTTCGCCAGAAAGATCAAAAAGTTAGGTCTTACCGGACGACGCCTCTCGATGCACAGTTTTCGGCACTCGTTCGAAGATGCCCTTCGGCGCGCCGATCTGCATGACACGCCGATTGGCAATGCGATAACGGGTAGGTCGTCGCCCGGCGTATCTAAAAATTACGGCAGCAAATATCCCGTGCAACAATTGCAAAAGGCTATCGAAATGGTGTCATTTGATGGTTTTTCGTTTATGCAAAATAAGCGTGACAAGGTGTAGCAATCACTTTCGTTTTCGCCGAAGCGTCAACTTCCCACGCTCCCTGATCGACGGCTTTCCAACAATCCGGATGTCTACTAGCCAAAAATCACCCCGTTCCATTTCATGCAGCCCCAAGAGCTGTGAGGTGATCTAGGCAGTGATGCTCATATAGCGATTAATCTGTGGCATCACTGTCAGTCTTTTGGCGCATTCATGTCAGTCACGAAGTCCGACATCGGCTGCACCCCGGTCACTTGCAAACTGTCACGCGCGCGCGTGCATGCTACGTAGAATAAGTGGCGTTCGGTATCGAAGACTTCGCGCAGTTCGTCTTCGTCGGTCGCAGCATCCACCCGCGATTGCAGTGGTAATGCCTCGTCATCGCAGGCCATTACTACAACTGCTTTGAACTCAAGCCCTTTAGCAAGGTGCATGGTCCCGAGGGAAACGCAGTCGCCGAAGTCCTCTGCTCGCTCGGTAAGCTGTCGCCCCTCCAATCCAGCCGCTGCAATGGCAACACGGGCACGAGGTAGGTAGTCAGGGGAACGGACGAAGACGCCGATCTCTGCCGCGCCTATGCCCTGATTGATTGCCGCACGAAGATAGGTGGCCACGCTGGCAGTCTCTTCGCTCTCATCGGCACAACGCGCAATAACCGGGGCCGGTCCCTCGAAAACCGATTGTGCTCCGGTCCTGTCATCCTCAATCCCGTCCACGTCGCTGACCTTCTGTGGTAGGAGTTGATCCGCTGCTTCCCTGATCTGACGGGAGGTCCGATAGTTTATCCGCAGGCTCGACGCGCGGCCCCGGACATCCACGCCCAGCGTGAGCCATGAAAATGGCAGCTGGAAAATCCGCTGGCCAATGTCGCCCGCAAAAAACAGCGAGTTCGGGCCGGACGAGATCGCGCCCATCATTCGTAGTTCCGAAACGGCCAAGTCCTGCGCTTCATCCACGATCACGTAAGAGAAAGGCTTGTCATCCTTGTTTTTGAAGGTGGCTTCGACGGCGGCGAATAGCTGTGAGGATGTCAGGAAGCCTCTAGAAGCCAGCGTTGCGCGGGCCGTCTCAAAGACTGGCCAGAGGGCTTCACGCTGCTTGGAGCCTAAACGGTTGCGCCGTCCGATGCGCGGAACTGAAGCGTAGCTCTCCAGATCGGGTAGGTTCCAAGCATCGACGATTTGCCTCCACTCGGCGGTAACGAAGCGCGGGGGCAGTTCGGTGTAGTCGAGATCGGTCATAGCGCGCTCTAGTGCGGCGTTCTGGGTGTCAACGGGGGCAAGGGTGGGCCTGCGCCCCGAGGCAAGCTGAAATAACTCTGATGCGGCATCCTCGAACGACACAATGGACACCCGATCTAGCTTGCTCGGATCGTCCGCAAGCAGAATGGCCAGCTTCGCCTTCATGTCGTTGGCTAGCGGGCGGGAAAAGCTGGTGAGCAAGACGCGCGCTCGCTCATCCTCGCGCACAGCGCGGGCGGCGCGATGCAGTGCGACGATGGTCTTGCCGGTGCCAGCCGTACCCATGACGCGCGCAGGGCCGGAAAAGTCCCGGTCCACAACATTCCTTTGGGACGGGTGTAGAAAGACGCTCCACTTGTCCCAAGGGAAGTCGAGTGCCAGCCGCAATTCTGCTTCGCTGGTGATCGTCTGGACCCGGCGCAGCGTATCCGGGTGGGCGAACGGATCAGCAGCCGCAGGTTCCGGCGTCGGCAGGCGGCCGTTCGCAGCATAGTCCAGTAGTGCCTCGGCTACTTCGGCAGGAAGCCGGTCGCTCAACTGGAAGAAGCGTTCTTCAGTCCACGTCAGAATACCCGTAACCCAGTCCGAAGGCGTGCCGATGTCGAGCAGGGCGTCTTCGGTCAGGTCAGCGAAGATCGCGGGTGCAACGGGTTGCACCGGCTCTGGCGCGGACTCGATCTTCGACGCTGCGAAGAGCGGCTCGGCATCCTCTTCGACCGTCTCGTGAACCTCGACGATCTGGATCGCACCAGTTCGCGGGTGCGCCTCGATCCGACGACGGGACGCCCAAGCATAGGCATCGTCATGGTGATCGATATAGGCCAGCATGAAGCTCGCCTCAGTCTTGTGAATGATGATGCGGATGTCCTGATTGACCCGCACGGACCAGAAATTGGGATCGCGGCAATTGGTGAGCCGGTGCATCTGAAGGCCGGGGTGGGCCGGGTTCAGTTGCAGGTCGAAAGCCGAAGTCTTGGCCTGCTTTTGCTCCTGCCCGGTGAGGCGAGATAGCGCGGCAGTGAAGCTATCGGCGATATGGAAGTTCATATCACCCGTGCTCCATGAGCCACTGGAAGCGCGGGCGCAGTTGAGCAACGAGCCGGACTAGGCCATCGCCCGTGTTTTCGTAGACCGCCGCTCGATGGTGGCGGAGGTCAAACGGCAAATCGACCACGTTCTGGGCAATCGGAATAACCGGCTTGCCCAACGTATGAGCGATCCCTGCCTCATAGAAGACATTGGCATTCTGGCCCGTGAAGTCACAAAGCACAATCTGGGCACGGTAGATGAGCGAGAAAATGTCCTGAATGATCTCCTCATTCTCCCAAACCTGCCCAGCCGTCAGACAGGTCAGTCCGAGTTCTTGGCAAGCCGTTGTGACTTGCGCGAGCATTGCGTCAAACTCGGGCGTGAAGGGCATCATCACAGCGACGAGGGTTGGATCAACTGGTGCCTGCGGGATGCGGAATACTGCCGGACTGATTGGAATTGGTTCTGCGACTGGCAGTCGCTCAAAAGGCTCATTCGCGGCCTCGATCTCTTGCGGGTTCAGACCAACAATTCCATGGCGGTCCAAGAAAGGGGCGAGGTCCACATCCTTAACCGCCCAATGAGTGCGGTTCATTTCCCAGTCGCCTATATCGAGTTCATTGGCATCCTGATTGAGCAGGGCGAAGGGGATTGGTGGCGCATAATCGGCGAGTTCATATTCGATCCGAACATCTCCACGCAGGACGCGAACGGATCGAACACGTCCCAGTCGTGCATCCTGATTTATGCCGTTCTCGTACGCGAAGACAGCAGGAAGTGCGCAAAGGTGCTGAAGTTGCTCTTCGGTAAAATCCTTGAAGCGTGCGGCGATGGCGTCTTCGGTATACTCGAAGACGCGTCCCCGTGAGAGGACGCAAGGCTCCTCTCTCCAAGCCTCGTCATCGCCACTCACCAGTAAGCTATACATCAGACATCAACACGTTCGTTGCGTCTTGCAACGGTTGCAATTCGGAAATTTTTCCCTCCAACATCAGACCGACCAATGGTTTCGCGTGCCGAGGGTGTAGAGACCACTGTGCACATCCAATAGTGAACACCCGGCGCGTCCGCGCAGAATTTCTTCCATCAAGGCGTTGTTCTCGTAAATGGCACCGGGCTCAAAGGCTTGGTCATCCAAATTGCTTCCGGCAGGGGCGCTGGACAGGAAGTTGACCTTGTGGAGCATCTTCAGCGTGTTGAAAATCGGACCTCCGGGAGGAAGCATTGGCGTCGGTTCGACCATCGCCGCTGCCAATGTGGGCTGAGCGAACAACGCGACCATGAACATGGATGTCGCGTTCCAACTACCGATGTATTTTGGCCGTTCGGGCGATAGGATCGGGGTCATCCATCTTTCCTGCGCCCTTCCAAGCGATTTTAGATTATCTGGCAGCGTAGATGGCAGCTTAACCTTCTGGAAAAGCTGGTATGCGCCCGAAAGGGAAAAGTGGATTGGGTCAACGCCCCGCTCCAAGTGGAATGAGCAAGCGGTCTTGAGGTCGGTTCCGTTCCAGTGTTCCAGGACGTTCACCGCTGCCTCGGTAAAGGTCACGTCGAACTTAGCCCGATGTCCCCAACTTAGCCCGATTGCGAAACAAACATGCCACGGGTTGCGACCGGGAAGCTGTGCGAAATGATGGGCGACTTCGTCAAAGGCGAAGTCATTCAGCTCTTTCCCAGTATTTTCCAATAATTCCTGCACCTTGCCGCGAGGCGGTCCGACACCCGGACCGCCGCCGAGTTCGCAGAGTTTGTGAAAGTCCCGCTGGCATTGGTTTATCGGCGATGGAAGTCCGGTCGTCTTCATACCCCAAACACCTTCATTACCTCATCTCCGAAGTGATTGATGACCTTTACTGCAATGCGACCGCTTTCCGGCCTGTCAAATGGGCGGGAGGTCGCGCGGTTCAGCGTAGCCCATGCCTCTTCGTCAATCTCGGCCTTCAGCGTGGTCTTCAACTGCTTGTAGGGATCGTTCGCGCCGAGAAAGTAGGCGTGGCGGACAAAAAAGCTCTCTTCATTGTAGGCCGTGTCGATAAACCACGCGGCGATGCCCTTTACATCGTTGGAGCGGACTTCGCCGGTGTTGGGATCGTAGATGTCCACGCCGTTGACACGCACGGCGATGCGGCCATCCGGCTCTTCCAGAATGTCGATGTCGGGCTCGCCGAAGACGGTGAAGAGGTTGCCCTTGCCGGTGTTCTTGAGCTCTTCCGACATGTGCAGGTCGGGGTTCATCTTGGCCTTCAGGATCGGCAACGGGCCGAGCCGGGTCAGTTCGCTGGCATGAGCATCGAAGGCGAAGCTGACGGCGATCAACACGTCAAACCGGCTTTCGGCGGCTTCGCGCGCGGCGGCCGTCAGATCGACGCGGGAGAGTGTGCCAAACTCCGGCCCGATGAAGATCGCCGCGCGGCGCTCGGTCTCGCCTTCCATGAAGCGGCCTTCGGCTGCGATGTAGCCGCGCCCAGCGAACGGCGTCAGGCTGGTGAAGGCGATACGGTCGGCCTTGTCGGTCTGGTGGACACCAGCCGTTTTCAGGTGCTCGATAACCATCGCGGCGAAGTCGGTTTCCGAATTGGAGAGTGGCCCGCGCTTCTTGGGTTTGCCCCCTTCCATGCCGTGCGCTTCGGCGTCGATCTGATCGACCAGTTCTTCGGCATCAGCGGGGACGATACGGTGGGGGGAAAGGCTTTCGACGGTGAACGGCCCGGCCACGCGCACCCGGCTGTTGTCGGTATAGGGCTTGTCGTAGAGGTATTCGACATCGGCGGCGCGGGCGATGGAGGCGTCAATCTCTCTCTGCCGGGCAATCCGCGCATCCCACCATGCCTTGTGCACACCAGACACGTTGGATGACCAGCCTGCTTCTGGCTCGCGCGGTATTTCCCATTCCTTCCAGTCATTGCCGCTGGCTTGATTGAGGTCGGCCCGTAACGGTTCTAGCTGCTCCTGCCACTTGTCCCAAATCACGTCGATCTCGGCATTATTGGCGATGTCCTTCAACATCACGTGAGGGTCATCTCCTCGCCCGAACCACGGTTCGCCGTGCTTGTATTCGGGCCTGACTTCATGGCGATGGAGAAAATGCGCGTCCTCATACCACCCGACTACATACAGACCGCCTTTGTCAGGATTTCGGGACACCGCGAAAACGAGCCAACCATCTGGGTTTTTAGGCTTTGGAGCCGAGCCGAACTGTTTGAATTTCTTGTTTCCCCCGATTGGTGGAACATAACAAAAATACCGTCCATCCGGGCCGGGCAGGAAGTTCACCTTCTCATGATCAGGATGATCGTAGCTATAATTGCCAACGACCTGCGCACCGCGATAATCTTTTGACCATCCCGTCTTAATGATGGCGATGCGATCAAACATCTGCAATGATCCTATTGATCAGCGTCTCAAAGTCGCTTTCGATCAGCGGCATGTCAACGAACTCAGCAAACTGCCACCGACCGAATGAGCCGAGGTTGTTCACGCCTGGCACCCACAATCTTTTCATGGTCTCCGCCTTCAACTGAGCATCACCCTTCCGATAGCCCTTAGTTTCAAGAACGAGGTTGAGCAGATCGTCAGGGCCATTGCCGTCATCCAGCCGCACGACCATGTCCGGGACGTAGCGGCGCGGCTTCGCGCCATCACGGTAAGGCACCTCCAGTCCGAGACCTTGGTTTTTCACATAGGCCACGACACGGGGATGGGTTTCGAGGACACGGGCGAGTTCGGCTTCCCACGTACTGTCGCAGACAACGTGGCTGACATGGCTGCGGCGGTGATCGGTTGAATAAGTGTCCTTGCTGGTTGTGAAGTTCACGTGACGCGTGGTGGACTTGGGATTGTAAGGGTCGAGGATCGCCTTGATCGACTTCGGCCCGTGTTCATACCGCTGGCAGGCAAGGAAGATGCGCTCCGCAGCCTGATCCTTGATCTCAAGATAATCGAGCACACCCATCGGCACACCCTTGAGCACCAGATAGCCGCCGTCGAGCCATTCGCGCACGATACGCCGGACCTGCCCGAACAGGTGTACCGGCAGGTCGCCGCTTTCATCGCCGAACCGCTTCAGGAGGTGCGCGGCAAGGGCATAGGCGACGGCGCTGGGCCGATCATCGCCGACGCCTTTTGCCGCCAGTTCGTCGGTTGCACCGACGATGCCCGACATGGTGACGCGCGATGGGCCGATCATTTCGGGATCGACAATCAGACGGCTGTCTTCGCTGAAGTTGGCGCTGATCCGCTCTTCCGGCAGATCGACACGGTAGCCTTCGACACGCGGGAAGGTGATCTCCAATTCCGGGCGTTCGGCTACCCGTTCTTTCAAAGCGTGCACGCGCGTGACGAGCTTGGGAGGCGTCGGCTTGACCACGACAGGCTTGGCAGTGAAGTCGAAGGGGATGCCGAGCACATCGGCATATTCGACATCGAATAGGCCTTGTTCGTTCAACTCATAGGACTGGCGGCGAAGACCGCGACCGACGACCTGCTCGCACAGCAACTGTGTTCCAAACGCGCGGACGCCGAGAATATGCGTGACGGTGTTCGCATCCCAACCTTCGGTGAGCATAGAGACCGACACGACGCAGCGAATATTCTCGCCGAGCCGCCCGACTTGGCCAACGGTGTTCATCACCTCGCGCAGCAATTCGGCATCGTCGATGTCGCCTGCATCCTCGACACGCCCGGTGCGTTCTTGCCGTTCGCGCCGGAATTGCTCGATCTCGGCTTCGGCAATCTTGCGGAAATTGGTATCCAGTGCCTCGCCGCTCTCAAGCTGTGCACTGTCGATCAGCAGGGTAGGGGCGAGGCCAATGCGGTTGCCGTGCTCATCGTAGTTGCGGAACAGTTCGAGGTGGCCGCGATGGACGTTCACCAGTTCATCGTCTGCATTGGGGCGGTCCCAGCCGGAGATATATTCATATATCAGCTTCGATGTGGAGGTGTTGTTGCACACCACGATGAAGACGGGTGGCACGGGGATGCCCGCGCGCCTCCATTCCTCATGGACCAGAACATAGTGATTGTAGAGAGCATCCAGCGCCGTCAGCAGCTTCGTCGGGAGCTTGAGCGGGTCGAGATCTTCTGACTTCTTCGCGCCCTTTTTCGGCATATCCTTGCCGATATGATCCCACAGCTTGCGGTAAATCGGCATGTCCGCAATCGGCAGATTGTCTGCCACCGGAACGCGAGGGAGCTTCACGATACCGCACTCGATGGCATCCATCAGCGAAAAGTCACTAACCACCCACGGGAATAAAGTGCCTTCGACGTAGCCCGATCCGGAAAGGAAGAATGGTGTGGCAGACAGATCGTAGACGGCCCGCACGCCGACCTTCTTTTTTAGCGCCTTGATGCCATTGATCCAGAGGCGCGCAGCTTCCTTGTTCTCCTTTGCTTCAGCCTTCCTATCAGCATCGATCAGTTCTTCGACACTGCCTTGCGGGCGTTCTTCGTAGCAGTGATGTGCCTCGTCATTGATGACGACAACATTTTTCATCGTCATCAGCTCGCCGCAAGCGCGCTGGAGCATTTGCCCTTCGCTCTCGATGGTGGTCGGAGCCTCACCCCGGCCTTGCAGTAGTGCCTTACCGACCTTAGAGACATTCATTGTCTCGCGGCGCTTGAAAGAATGGTAGTTGGTGATGACGATCTTCGCCTTGGCGATCTCTGGCATCATATCGGACGGCACCAAATCGCGGTGACGATAGTAGCTCTCTGGATCGTCAGGCAGTAAGACGCGCAGGCGGTCCTTAATTGTGATACCCGGCGCGACAATGAGAAAGCCCCGGCTGAAGTGATTGCTTGTCGGTGAGCGAACCGCATTGACCGTCTGCCAAGCGATCAGCATCGCCATGACAGTGGTCTTGCCCGCTCCCGTCGCCATCTTCATAGCGATGCGCATCAGTTCCGGGTTCGACGCTCGATTGGCACCCTCGATATGCTTCCAGAGATGGGCATATCGCTTTTGCTTACGCGCAACTTCGGTGAGCCAGATTACGGTCTCTACCGCTTCAACCTGACAGAAGAACGGTCTGAGCCCTTCCACCTCCGTCCGCCGCCAGTAATGTAATAGGCGGGCGGTCGCAGGCGTGACCCCCCAGTCCCGGT
>Ga0208017_100191_pt1 | contig 10433 bp, 8 predicted proteins | sample 30_taG_FD_184104 | JGI IMG/M metagenome (GOLD analysis project Ga0208017, IMG submission 184104) | Marine viral communities from Cariaco Basin, Caribbean Sea - 30_WHOI_OMZ (SPAdes) (version 2) | ecosystem: Environmental > Aquatic > Marine > Oceanic | place: Caribbean Sea: Cariaco Basin | collected... | reverse complement strand
TCGGAACAATCTGGTGCAGCCCGGTATTCTCGAAGCGCTCGACCGATACCGTCTGGAGGCAGATGTCGTCAGCCGGGCGATGGCAGAAATGAAGTCGCCCTGGCTGGATCTTCAGAACCAGCTTGCCTCGGTTTCCGCCCTGACCGAACTGCATGGGATGGGTCATGCAATCGCAACCCTTCCGAGCTTCGACGATCAGGTCACGACCGCGCTCCGGATTGACCTCGGCGATTGGCGCGGACCGCTGGCGCTCGATCCTCCTGCTCTGCTCGATCCGACGACCCGGTCGGAATTCTACATCGCCCGAGGCTTCGACCCCGGTCTGACCGATTTCCCGGTCCCTGCATTCCGGGACGGGCTGACATCGGCCGGTCTCTACGAAGCGCCGGACGAAGACGAGGAGGAAGCTGACGACACCGAAGCCGGGTTCATGCGCACCAACGAAGCTCATGATCGGCTGATGCGGTTCGAGTACCGCCTGCGCATCTTCATTGACGAGGCGATGACCCTGGCAATAGGCGCGGACTGGGTCAGGCACCGGGTACCCGAGCCGATGCGCACGGCCTGGGAGGACAAAAAAAATCGCGGCCTCGCCGCTGGCGAGGCCGAGCAGCCGCTGATCGCCTATGCGGATTTCACCGACTATGTCGGCATCATCATCCGCAAGGATAACTGGCGAGACGTGTTCGGCGAGATGTTCCAGCACAAACCGTCGGTTGAGGAATCTTTCCGCCGCCTCTACCCGGTCCGTATCTGCACCATGCACGCCCGACCGATTACCCAGGACGACGCTCTGTTTCTGCTTGTCGAAATCAAGCGCCTGGGCAAGGCCATGGGGTTTGATCTGTAGTTTTCAGACCCGGCCGAAAGCCGCACGGGCGAGATCACCGGCAAACGCGGACTGTCCCGCAATTCTCCGACGCCAGGCCAGCCCCAGCAGACGGCGACGGACATCCCAGTCCCTGCCGCCAGCAGCCGCCAGCGCAGAGAGCGCTGCGCGGTAGGCATCGAAAGCCGCTCTGGCTTCGGGACGGGCCGTTCGCTTGCCATCGTCGCTATCGGCATCGATCTCGACCGAAAATGCGCCGAAGGCCCGGTCCATCTCGGCGCGAAGCTGCAAGAGCCTGACTTCCTCGGTCTGCCACTGGTCTGGTGTCATATCGTTCCGATCCTCAAAATTACTCCCTGAACTCCGTCTCACCGGGAATATCCACGTCCGTCAGCTCGTTCAGCCTGGCCCGGTCGATCTTGCCGGTGATCGGCTTCATCAAGCCGCTGGTGGTCAGCCGGGAGGCTTGCCGCATCAGACAGGCCTCGAAGAAGTTGCGTACCGTGCGGCCATTGCCGAACTGCTTGCCCCGCGCGCGGTGTATCCGCGCCAGGGTCCGGCGCGCCTTCCGCCCGGCCCCACCGATCAGGCGATAGCCCTGATCGGTGCAGAACCGCTCGAAGATCGCCATCAGCTCGTCGGGTGCGTAGTCGGGAAAATCGACCACGCGGCCAAAGCGGGAGCGTAGCCCCGGATTGCCGTCGCGCAGGAGCGCGGCCATAGGCTCAGCGTAACCGGCGAGGATGACGATCAGGCGGCCCCGATAGTCCTCCAGTGCCTTCAGCAATTCTTCCTGGGCCTCGGCACCGTAGTCCGCCTCGACATCCGGCCGGTGCAGGGCATAGGCCTCGTCGATGAACAACACGCCATCCAGGGCCTTCTCGACCACGGCGCGGGTTTTGATGGCGGTCTGGCCGATATAGCCGCCGATGAGGTCGCTGCGGTTTGCTTCGGTCACCTTGGCGGTGCGCAGGAGACCAAGCCCCCGGTATCGCTGGGCGACGATCCGGGCCACGGTTGTCTTGCCGGTGCCGGGATTGCCAGTGAAAACCAGATGCAGCGACATATCCGGATTGGGCATCCCGGCGCGCTGCCGGGTGCTGCGAACCTCGGCCAACGCCATCAGCTGCTCGACTTCGCGCTTGACGCTGGCGAGGCCGATCAGATCCTCAAGCCGCGCCATGGCCGCCTGCCCGGCCGTGCCGTTGGGCGCGGCCGCGGTGCCGGTATCCGGCTTGGCCGGAGTGCGGATCAGCGCGCCGGATTCCAGATCGGCCTCGAAGGCCCGAACCTTGGCATCGGCCTCCAGTGCCCAATCCTTCAACAGCTCAACCTCGTCCTCCAGCTCTCTGATCCGCTGCCGGTAGGAGACGGCCACGCTGCGCCAGTCCGAGCCATCCGGCTCGTGGCGTACAACCTGGAATTCGGCCATGGCCTCCGCTTCCAGGAGCGCTTCGGACAGGCGTTCACGCTCAGCCTCGGCCTGCTCTGCCCGGCGACGCCACTGCCAGATCATCTCGCCTGCCGCCCGTTCATGGGCGTCGAATTTCTGCTGCAAGGCGGCAAGGGGATTTCGATTGTCCGGGCTCATCGTGGGAATCGCAGGCTCCGTCATTAAATCTCACCGCACTATCGGCTATTTAGGTGTAGATTGCACAACCCGGTACAGCCTATGGACATAGCAGCACCTTTTCCCAGACGAACCCGGCGACGGCCGGGTATCGCGGCACCTGGACCTGCGGGCATCCGGGGGTTCTTCTTCCGGTTGTTCATTTATTGGCCGTTGGTCAACCCGCTGCTGTGGATAGGATCATGGGGGCGCGGCGTTATCGTCCTGCTCTGGGTCGTCGCGCTCTGGTGGCCGCAACCGCAATACTCGTTGCCCGCCTTCCTGTTGCTCTGGGTGCTGCTGGCGATCCTTGCGCGTATTGATGCCGCGCGCGGGGCTACAGTCGAGCCATGGCAATTCGCGCGGTTCGCCACTCCGGAACGGCTGCTGCCGCTGCTGATTGGCCCGGTTATCACCATTGCCGGGGTGATGTGGTACACCGGGCGCGTACCAGTTATCCGGGACGAAGAGCGCAATGCTTTGGTCTTCCTCATCAATGTCTCGATCTTCTCGCTGGCGTTTCCGGTGTTCTTTCCGTTCTGGGGTGAGGTGATCCGGCGGTTGCTCGGTGAACCGAAAAACGGTTCTCCCGCCTCCCATGGATCGGCACAATTCCTGACCGAGATAGGTCGCCTGGTCGGCGCGGAGGGCCTGCTGATTGGCAGGGCCGGGACCGCCCTGCCCTATCGGTATGCCGGTCGCATCCTCGCCAATCCCGACCCTCGGCACATGGTAACCGTTGCAGCGAACGGCGCAGGGAAAGGGGTCTCGGCCATCGTGCCGAACCTTCTGGCCTATGAAGGCTCGGTGCTGGCTATCGATCCCAAGGGCGAACTGGCAGCGATTACGGCCAGGCGGCGCGAAGCGCGCGGCCAGCAGGTTTTTATCCTTGATCCCTGGGCGCTGACCGGGGCGGACACCGCGTCGTTCAATCCGCTTTCGATCCTGACCGACGATAATCCGGATATCGTCGAGGATGCTGCTCTGATTACCGATGCCCTGGTTTTCGACGACGGCGGCTCGGACCCGTATTGGAACCTCGAAGCGCGGAACATGTTGCAGGGGCTGATCCTGCACATCGCGACCGACTACAGTTTCGAGGATGAGGACCGGACGCTGCTGACCCTGCGGCGGCTGATAACCCTCGATGCCGACGCCTTCGACGAGCTGCTGGCCGACATGCGGTCGAACCCGGCTGCCGATGGGGCGGTAGAGCGGATCGCGAATGCGCTCTCGGCCATGCCGGAAAAGCAGTTCGGATCGATCCGGGCCACAGCACGGGTTTCGACGGATTTTCTGGAGAGCCCGCGCATGGCGCGGGTTCTGAAGCACAGCGATCTCGATCTCACCCAGCTGAAGCGGCAGCCGACGACGGTCTATCTGTGCCTTCCGGCGGCGCGCCTCGGTACTCACAATCGCTGGCTGCGGCTGATGATTGGTTTGGCGCTGGAAGCGATGGAGCGGGAACGGGCGCGGCCGGAAAGGCCCGTGCTGTTCCTGATGGATGAGTTTGCGACGCTTGGATACATGCGGTCGATTGAAAATGCAGTTGGGCAGATACGCGGCTTCGGGGTCCAGCTCTGGGTCATTCTTCAGGACCTGAACCAGCTGAAGGCGCTTTACCGGGATCGTTGGGAAACCTTTCTTGGCAATGCCGGAACGGTGCAGTTCTTCGGGATCAACGATCAGTTCACGGCGCAATACGTTTCGCGCGTCCTCGGAGAGCAAACAATCATGGTCACCTCGAAAACCTACCAGACACAGAGCAGGTGGTCAGTGAACGAGTCGGAGCGGGGTCGGGCGCTGATGACCCCGGATGAAATCCGGCGTCTTCCTGAGCATCAGCAGATTGTGCTGATGCAGGGACAGTCTGGTCTGGTTGCCGACAAACTGCGCTACTTCGGCGATCCGGAGTTCGAAGGGTTGTTCGATGAGAACCCGTTGCTGGCAAGTGCTTCCAGGTCGTCCTGAGAGAGTTAGAATCTGTTAGAGTCAGAGTTACGGGCTTTGTCCGACAAAGCTATCTGATTGATGTTAATCCGTGAATCCGGATTTTGAAGGGGCTCCCGGTGTGTAAAGTGACGAAAGCCGGTGTGCAAAGTGACGAATCTCGGTGTGTAAAGTGACGAAAGCCGCCGAGAGTTATCCACAGGCAACACTGAGCCGCGCCGGTGTGTGAAATGACGAACTTGCTTGACCGGTGGTGTGTGAAGTGACGATAGTCAGGCGATGGTGTGTGAAGTGACGAATCTCGATGCGACCGGGCGGTGTGTGAAGTGACGATTGATCGTTCTCCCCTGTTACCGGACCGGCATCCCCAGCGTGACCTGTTTGTCTGCGATATCGTGGACGCGGTCCCGAAGGGTGACATGTCGTCTATGGAGCACCCGGTCTTTTCGCTCTCGACCAAGCCGGATATGCGACCGCGCCGGTATGAGCGAAGCGGCAACTGGATCGAGATTTCGCCGTCGCGCTATGGGCTTGCCACGGTTCACGACCGGGATGTCCTGATCTACTGCATCAGCCAGTGCATGGCGGCGCTGAACGAGGGCCGTAAGGTTCACCGTTCGATGCGGTTCAAAGCCTATGATCTGCTGGTGGCAACCAACCGCCAGACCTCGGGCCGGGGCTATGAGCTGCTGAAGGATGCGCTGCGGCGGCTTCAGGGGACCCAGATCGAGACCAATCTGCGCCAGGGCGGCAAGGAGTATTTCAGGGTTTTCGGGCTGATCGAGTCCGCTGAGATCGTCCGGGAGACGCGCGACGGGCGGATGCTCGATGTGGAAATCACCCTCTCCGACTGGGTATGGGACGCGATTGAGAACAACAATGTGCTGACCATGTCCCGGCAGTATTTTCAGCTCCGGAAGCCGCTTGAGCGGCGGCTTTACGAGCTGGCGCGCAAGCATTGCGGGATGCAGTCGGAATGGAAGATCGGTCTCGATACCCTGCGTGAGAAGTGTGGGTCGGGATCGACGGACAAGGAGTTTCGTCGGCTGATCGGCAAGATCATCGAGGACGACGAACGCCACGAACACATGCCGGATTATACGTTTTCGGTCGAAGGCGACAACGTCGTGGTCCGGCGCAAACGGCTGGTCGATGAGCAGGTACCGCTTCCGATACTGGCCACGTCCTTCCATATCCAGCCGGATACCTACGATGCGGCAAGACGAGCGGCCCCCGGTTGGGATGTGCATCATCTGGAGACCGAGTGGCGGACATGGGTCGCGGACAAGGGGATCGCGGTCAAGGATGCCGACCGGCACTTCCTCAGCTTCTGTAAAAAGCGCGGCCCGTACCGCTAACTGTCGCCCCTGCTCGCCGGAGCGATCTCCGGCTTGTTGTAGGCGGCGAAAAGCAGGTTGAGGCCTTCGGCCAGCATGTCCTCCATGGTCCGCCCCTGCTCGGCGGCCAGCAGCTTAAGCTGATACCGTACCTGAGGCGGGTAGTGACCGGTGACGGCCTTGGTCCCTGCCCTGCTCGGCTGGCTGGCCGATTTCGCGGCCGACGGCGTTGGTTCGGTCGGTTGTGTTGCGGGCTCTGCGCGCGGCGCAACAGCGGTAGCGACAGCTGTGCCTCGGGTGCTGCCTCCGGCTTCGCGCATGGCGTCGGCGATGGAGGGGCGCTTAGACATGGACCGCTCTCCCGGCTTCCGCGTCAGACAAGCCAAGAAGTATACTTACATACTTATATACTTCCGAAATCTCGCTGGCGGCTTTGCTGCGGGGATCGATCTCGATAGCGCCTGCGCCCTGCGCATAGGCATCTTGGAAGGTGATGCGGTCGCCGATGGTGGCCGGGCAGACCGGCATGCCCTGCTGTTCGAGCCATTGCGCGGTTTCGGTATGGCGATTGCCGAACGGTTTGACGCGGGTCAGCACGGCGGCCCGCTGTTTGTCGCCTGCGAGGTTGATGAGGTCGGTCGTGGCCCGGATGGTCTTCAGGTCGATCACCGACGGTTGCAGAGGTACCAGAACCAGGTCGGCAACCCGAGCACCTGCGAGGGCTGCCTGTTCGGTACGTCCGGCGGTGTCGATCAGCAGCAGGTCAACGCCCATATCGCGGGCGCGGGTTACCACGGTATCGATGCGGGCGGGCTGGGCGTCGATGACGACCGGGGCTTCCTGTTGGCGGATGTCGCTCCATTCGCAAGCACTCACCTGCGGATCGAGATCGATGATGGCAACGGTCAGACCGGCCGCGATAGCTTCGGTAGCGAGCGAGATGGCAAGGGTGGTTTTGCCGGTGCCGCCTTTCTGGCAGATGAGGGCGATTGTCTTCATGCCGACTTGTCTCCTTGTCGGATAGACGAAAAGTATACTTATAAGCTTGTAGAGAAGATGTGCGCGCGGCTCAAGCCAGCTTGGACCAAAGGCCCGGATTTCCTGAGGATTTGCGGCACAAACCACACATCGGCTCGGCGTCCGAACGACCGCCCGATATCGTTTCAAATGAAAATAGTTTGGCAATTAAGGCGAAATTGTGGCAATTATATATCAAATACCCGATATTTGGGCGGCCCAGGCCACTCCCAGACGACGAACAGGAGGATGCTATGGTGCGACGTGTTCACATTCATGTCGATGTCAACGAGGAGCAGGCGCTCCAGATCAAACAGGCAGCGCGCCGGGTCCATATGCGCCCGTCGCAGTATGTGCTGGATCGGGCCTTGCGGGTTGCCGATCATGAGCTGCAACTGGTGGCAGAAGCCCAGGCGGCTCCACCGCCTGAGGACATCGACCGGGACTGTGCCGTCGAAGCCGGACCGGCAGAGCTGACAAGCGATACCGTCCTGAAGCGGCTGTCTGAGCGACGCAAGCGTCAGCGGTCACAGGAGTATGAGCCTGTTCCTTAAGTTCCGGCAATCGCCATGCGATGCCGGTTGCGCGGCCGAAACCCTGAGGTTTCGGCCGCGAGATTTTTTAGGCTGGATATCGGAGACAGGAAAAGTCGCCTTGATAGCAAGTATACTTGTTATCAAGGCGACACCTGAGAGCCCAGCCAATGCGGGGCGGGGCGGTCGATCAGGCGGCGCGTTCCTGCCGCTGTTCCGCGTCGCTGTCGTTGGCGGTCTCATCTTCGGCCCGTCCGGTCAGGCGGTTGAGGTAGTCCACGGCGCGCTGCGCATGGGCGGCAGCCTGAAAGATCGCCCGCTTGTCCTCTTTCAGCACCCTAAGCCATGAGCCGATATAGGCCGCGTGATCCTCGCGGGGTTCCAGATACAGCCCGAGCTCTGCGGCGAGAAATGCGGAACCGAGCTCGGCGACCAGCTCTTCGCGGGCATAGCCCTCGTCGCCCCAGCGTTTGCGGCCAAATTCGCGGGCAAGGCGCTTGTCGTGTTTTGTCCAATGGGTCAGCTCATGGGCGAGGGTGGCATAGTAGGATTCCGCATCCCGGAAGGTCTCGAAATGGGGCATCTGAATCCGGTCCTCCCCGGCGGTGTAATAGGCCTGATTGCCGCCATGGCGGATGTCCGCACGGGTCGCGGCAAAGAATGCTTCCGCCTGGTCGATCTTCTGTACCGGGTCCAGCACGGGCAGGGCAGGGGCAAGGAAATGCGCCGGTAGCCCGTCGATTTGTTCGACGTTAAACACGGTATAGCCCTTCATGAAGGGAATTTCCCGCTCGACGCTCTCGCCGGTCGCCTCGTCGATCTCCTCCCGGTTCAGCTTGTTGGCATAAACCACAAGCGACCCTTTGGAACCCTTGCGCACCTGCGCGCCCAGCTCCTGCGCCTGTTTGTAGGTCATCCAGATCGGGGCCGCGAAGCCCTGCTCCACGGCGGATGCCCAGAGCATGACGATATTGATGCCCTTATAGGCCTTGCCATTGGCCCGCAGCGGACGGGTAATCCGCCCGGCGGCATGGTCGGCATTCCATGGTTTCATCCATGTCCGCACGCCATTTTCCAGATCGGTTACGATTTTCGCGGTGACGCGCTCATAGACATCCTGACGGCTGGCACGGTCGGCAGCGGTCTTCTGCTTCTTCTTGGTCGGCTTCATCTTCCCTTTCTCCTTTATCTTCGGGTTGCGCCTGCAACCCGGAGGCGAGGCTCGCGGCCGGTGGAGCGGGGGGAAGCCGTCAGAGGCCGGATGCCGGGGGAGGGGGATCGCCCGGCCTGCACGGAACCTCTGGTGGAGGAAGGCCGGGGACACCCCCGGCAGCCGCCCGGCTCAAGCCGGGTTGCCTTGATGGCGCGGGGGCAAGGCCCCCTCAGATGAAAGGAATTGCGCATCGCCCGTTTCGGCGGTGCGGCTATCGACGGCGGCCAAGGCCGCCGCTCTTTCCCGCGAGGGATCGTTACCGGATGGCCGAGACGGCCCGGGCCCGGCAGGGCAGGGGGCGGCTTGGGGCAAGCAGCCAGGCTGCGCGCCTAGAGCCCGGCCCGGCTAACGGGCGCGGCAATTCCCAATAGGCAGTCTAATTGGATATTCGATACACGAATCGACCGTGATCTTTCACCATCTATACTGGACTAATCTCGAAATAAGCGTCGATGAATGTTGAAATTCTGCGTGACAGTTTCTATTGTGCTGACGCTTTTTCGAAATGTTATCGGAAACAGCGTTTTTTCTTTTTGCTTTAGCTAGTTCGCAAATGGAGTTCCATAATGGCTAATTACCTTTTTACTGATGTGGTAGCCGATCCTACCCTCATCCAGAGTTTTGATCCTGCAAGCGATCAGATCGTATTCGGCAGCACTGTCTCGGCGGCGGATGTCGCTGTTGCGGTTGCCGGCAGCGCAGTCAGCCTGACCGTTGGCAGCGACAGCATCACTGTCCCGATGGATTTTACCGCGATCACGACTTCAAACGTGATCTTCAATGACGGTTCATTCCTGATCGTTGGCAACAACGACACCGGTTCCGCGCTGGACGGCGTCTCCAATACAATCGACTTCAACACAGACAACGGCGACAATCAGGTCTTCGGCCTAGGCGGCTCCGATACCATCACCACGGGTGGTGGCGACAACATCATCTATGGCAACACCGGCCGTGACCTCATCACTGGCGGTGACGGTCTGGACATTCTCTATGGCGGTCAGGACGATGATGTAGTCATCGGCGGCGCTGGCAACGATATCCTTTACGGCAACAAAGGCGATGATACGATCCTTGCCAATGATGGCGACGACGTCGTTTATGGTGGCCAAGGTGACGACACCATCTTCGGCGCTGATGGCGAAGATGTTCTGTACGGCAATGTCGGCGAAGACGCCCTGACTGCCGGTATTGGCGGCAGTGCGCTCTATGGCGGCCAAGATGCCGACACGCTGTTCGGCAACATCGCTGACGATGTGTTCTATGGCAATTTCGGCGATGACGTGATCGACAACACCGCAAACCCTGGCGGTGCCGATCTGATCTTCGGCGGCCAGGGCAACGATACCATTCTGGTTGCGACTGCAGATTTCGCAGCAGGCGCTGGCGAAGAGGACACCATTTTCGGCAATCTCGGCGATGACGTTGTTGTGCTGGGCAATGGTGTAACTGGTGCGCAGAGTCTCACCCTGGTCGGCGGCGACGGGGTCGATACCCTGATCGTTGGCGACGAGATGGCCACTGGCGCAGCTGCTGGCGCGACCTTCGCTGACAACATCGTCGGCTTCGAGGATGTCATCATCACCGATTCCGGTACCTCTGCTTTCGATTTCCAGGCTGTCAGTTCAGGTCTCAACTTCATGGCGTCTGCACTGCTGAGCGACCTTGAAGGCATTAATGTCATCGGAACCAGCGTTGCCGACACCATGACCGGTGGTGCCGGTGCCGACACGCTGGACGGCAATGATGGTGCTGACACCATCTATGGCGGTGCAGGCGATGACAGCATCTTCGGCGGAGTCGGCGACGACCTGCTCTATGGTGGCGCTGGCAATGACATCGTTGTCGGTAACGAAGGTAATGACACCCTTTATGGCGAAGCCGGTGACGACGTTCTCGTCGGCCTCGAAGGCGATGACCTGCTTTATGGCGGCATTGGTAACGA
>Ga0208017_100188_pt1 | contig 10512 bp, 7 predicted proteins | sample 30_taG_FD_184104 | JGI IMG/M metagenome (GOLD analysis project Ga0208017, IMG submission 184104) | Marine viral communities from Cariaco Basin, Caribbean Sea - 30_WHOI_OMZ (SPAdes) (version 2) | ecosystem: Environmental > Aquatic > Marine > Oceanic | place: Caribbean Sea: Cariaco Basin | collected... | reverse complement strand
TCGCGATGTCGCGCGGGTTGTCGGCGGCCTCGAGGATCGCGGCCTTGGTGATCTCGTGGAAGACCATCCGCTTGACCGGGATGCCCTTCGGCTTGAGCTCGTCAAGCAGGTGCCAGGCGATCGCCTCGCCCTCGCGGTCCTCATCGGTGGCGAGGAAGAGCTCGTCGGCGTCCTTCAGCAGCGACTTGAGCTTGGAGATGTGCGACTTCTTGTCACGCGGCACGACGTAGTAGGGCGTGAAGCCGTCCTCGACGTCGACCGCGAGCCGGCCCCACGACTTGTCCTTGATCTTGGCCGGGGTGTCGGCGGCGTTGTTGGGAAGGTCGCGGATGTGTCCGATGGAGGACTCCACGACATAGCCGTCGCCGAGGTACCCGCCGATGGTGCGGGCCTTCGCCGGGGACTCGACGATCACCAACTTGTGTGCCACGGACTGGTCACTTTCCTTCTCTGCTGGGTCGAACGTGGGGCGTTCGGGTGGGCTCCGGGCGGCACCGCTCGGAGGCGCGAGCCACCCGAGAAAGGTGCTCACGGCCGATCACGGTAGCGCGTGCTGTCCACCCGACCGGCGGCGCTGGGTGGTTGCGGACCGGTCCGGCCTCCCGTCGGCCTCCTGCCCGAGGCCGGTCGAGGGGCGCCGCCCGTCACCGGAGCTCGAGCTCCCCGACCGCCGCGTCCTGGGCGTCGATCATCGCCTGGTCGCCGATCGGCACGACGCTGACGAACAGCGCGTACGACGAAGGGTCGCCGGTGTCGACGACGACGACCTTGGCGATGTCGCCCTCGACGCTGAGCTCGGGGTCGTCGATCCGGATCTCCTGGGTCAGCTTCCAGGCCGGGGCCCCGTCGACCACCGTCTCGGTCGAGTCGAGCTCGGTGCTGCCGGTGAAGTCGGAGTAGAAGTTCGGCGAGCCGGCCATGCACTGCACCACGACCTCGGCGGCCTGGCGCGGCGACTCGAACCCGTTGCCGCGGCTCAGGCTCCCGAGCGCGTAGGTGGCCACCCACCCGGAGGTGAGGCCCTGCTCGATGATCTTCGAGGGAGCGAAGACGCCGTCGGCGAAGGTGAAGGCCGAGCCCTGGTCGAGGGCCGACTCGTAGTCGGCCGGCTTCGGCACCCGCAGGCCACCACCGGTGATGAAGCGCCCCCGCTCACCGGTGACGCCCTGCTCCGGCAGTCCGCCCGTGCACTGCAGCACCGACGGCCCGTCCGGGTTCGGCCCCTCCGGGTTGGGCTCGGTCGGCTGTTCTGTGGGCGGGGCGTCCGGCGAGGCCTCCGGCGTGGGGTCGGGGTCGTCGGGCTGCGGGGTCGGCTCGACGGTCGGGGCGGGAGTCGCGGTGCTGCGAGCGCCCGCGTCGTCCTCGTCCACGAGGGCGCCGACCACGAAGAACGTGGCGATCCCGAGGAGCAGCGTCGTCGCCACGGCCACCAGCACCAGGCCGACGGTGCGGCCCGACCCGTTGCCGGGGCTGCTCGGCGGCGGGACCTGGCCCTCCCACGAGGGTGGGCTCGGCGGCCCGAGCGGCCCGATCGCGGCGTACGACTGGAAGCCTCCGCCCCCGGACGGCGTACCCCCGGGCACGACGGTGGGCTGGTCGAAGCCTCCCGGAGGAGGCGGCGGAGGTGGGCTGGTCGCGATCGGCTGGGTGGGGGCGGGCGGGGCCGGTGGCGCGGGCGGTGGCGCGACACCACCAGGCGGCGGGCCGTACGGCGTGTCGGCCAGGGTCTCGCTCCAGACGTCGCCGTCCCAGTAGCGGAACGCACCCGGCTGACCGGACGGATCGGGGTACCAACCAGCAGCTGCCACGCTCCGAGGCTACCCGGCGCGTCTCGGGTGACGGGGTCGGTCAGACCGTCAGGAAGCCCTCCGCGACCAGCTCCGCCACCACCGGCAGGTACGTCGTGCGCACCCGCTCCGCTTCGTCGGCGTCGTGCCCCAGCAGCTGGGCGACCGCGTCCAGGATCTGCCCGACGCTCAGCTCACCGTCGCAGGCTCCGACCAGCGCGGCCTCGACGGTGTCGGCCTGCCTGGCGCGGCGCAGCCCGCGTTGCTGGCGCAGCACGATGGTCGACGGGTCCTCGGCCCCGACTGCACCCACCGTCTCCTGCACGACGTCCGCGCGGGCGACCAGTCGGGAGTCGAGCGTGACGGCACTGGGGTCGGCCCGACCCCAGTCGCCGATCGCGGGCGCGATCGGCTGCTCGACGTCGTAGGGCCACTCGAGGAGCTCGACGCGGGCGCGGGGCGCCGGTGCGCTCCCGCCCGGTGCGCGCAGGTTGATCCATCCGAACCCGATCGCCTCGATCCCCTGCTCGTCGAACCACGACAACCACGTGTCGTAGCGCTGCAGGTAGTCGGCGGCGCCGTGCTGCCCGGCGTCCTTGAGCCACAGCTCGACGTAGGCCGACGGGTCGAGGACCTCGCGCTGCACCACCAGCGCGTCGTGGTCGGGGGCGATCCACTCGGACAGCCGCTCGTCCCAGGGACGGTCCGCGGCGATCACCCAGTTGGCCAGGATCTGGCACCACCCGCCGGGCGTCAGGTGGGCGGGGGCGGCGCGGACGATGTCCTCGACGACGCGGTCGCCGGGCAACCCGGAGTCGCGGTAGACGAGGCGTTCGCCCCGCTGGTGGTGCAGCGCCGGCGAGATCACGAACGGCGGGTTCGTGGCGATCAGGTCGAAGCGCTCGTCGCGCACGGGCTCGAAGAAGGAGCCGTCGCGCACCTCGACGACGTCGGCGACGTCGTTGAGGGCGGCGTTGAACCGGGCGACCGCCAGGGCACGGGCGTTGACGTCGGTGGCGACGACGCGCTGCGCGTGCCGGGCGAGGTGCAGCGCCTGCACCCCGCACCCGGTGCCGAGGTCGAGCGCGGAGCCGACCGGCTCGCGCAGGGTGAGCTGGGCCAGTGACGTGGAGGCAGGGCTGATGCCGAGGACGTGGTCGGCCACGACCCGTTGGGGTCCGCCGTCGAGGCCCGGCGTCAGGTCGCTGACCACCCACAGCGGGGTGTCGTCGTCGGTGCCGTAGGGACGACAGTCCAGGCGCGCGCGCACCTCGCTCACGCTCTGCTCGAGCAGTCCCGCCACGGCGAGGCGGTCGACCAGACCGGGCAGGGCGGCCTCGGCATCGGCGACCGACACGGTGGTCTGCAGCAGGAAGAGGCGCACCAGCGTCTCGAGCGGACTGCCTCCCGTCGTACGGCGCAGTCCCGGCGTCGTCTCGTTGCGGGCCAGGGCGTCGTGCGCGCGGGTGCCGAGCAGGTCGGCGGTGCCCTCGTAGGTGAAGTCGGCGGCCAGCAGCGCTGCGCGCAGCGGGCCCGCCAGAGCGGTGTTCGCCAAGGTCATCGGTGCGTCTGCCTCACGAGTGCCCCTTCTCAGGAGTGGTAGTAGTCGCTGAGCGCGAGGCGCCCGGCGCGGTAGTCGTCGAGTGCCCGACGGTAGAGCCCCAGCCTCAGCTCCGCCTCGTAGCCCTCGTACTGCGGGCAGCCGACCTCGCGGGCGTGGGCCAGCTCGGCCCCGACGTCGTAGGGCACGCGCACGAAGGCGATCGAGATCGGGGCCGGGCCGGGCTCGTCGAGCAGCCCCTCGAGCACGACGTACGACGCGGTCGGGTCGCCCATCGCGTTGCCGGCGCTGCCGGTGTTGAAGAGGGTGCGGCCCTCCAGCTGGGTCTCGTAGAAGGGTTCGTGGATGTCGGCGTACCCCACCATGTCGGGGACCGGCCCGTCGCCGACCGCGGCGATCGTGGCCGGGGTGTTGACGAACTGGCCGAGGAACTCCTCCTGCGACTTCACGTAGCGCACCCGGCGGTGGACGGTCTCCGAGGAGGCGTGCATCAGTCGGATCCGTCGCCCGCTCATCAGCAGGTCGTGGCAGAAGGGCAAGCCGCGCAGCCAGTCGCCCTGACCCGGCGAGAGCTGGTCGGCCCACCACCGCAGCGCCGCGTCGTCCGGCCGGTCGGGGTCGGGCAGGAAGTCGTCCCAGTTGCCGAGGATGTTGACCTCGCAGCGCTCCTGGCACCTCTCGACCACCTCGCGACCGCGCGGACCCTTGCCGACGAAGTCGCCGAGGTTGAGGATCCGGGTGATGCCGCGGTCGTCGATGTCGGCGAGCACCGCCTCGAGGGCGGTCAGGTTGCCGTGGACGTCGGAGATGAGGGCGAGCCGCTCCCGGGTCATGGCGCCAGTGTGTCAGTGCGCAGGCCGTCACCCGATTCGCGTCGTCCCGGGCCTCGCACGGCCTACCCTCAGTGGTGTCCCCCCGCATCCTCCCCCGCACCGTTGCGGGGCACCCCGGAGGTCCCGCCATGTCACCTGCTCCCCTCACCCGACGCGCCTCCCGCGGCGCCCTCGCCTGCACCGTCGCGGCTCTCGTCGCCACGACGGCCCTCACCGGTCTGACCGCGTCGGCGAGCGCCGCCGTACCACTGCCGCGGGAGACGTGCGTGCCCGTGCCGGGTCTGCCGTGCCTGCCCGACGTGCCGGGAGCCGCACCGGTCGCCGAGACCCCGGCCGCGATCACCGGCACCCCGAAGGTCGACGAGACGCTCACCTCCGTCGAGCCGACGTGGGACAACCCCGTGACCCTGACGTCGTACCAGTGGCAGCGCGACGGCGTCGACATCGAGGACGCGACCGAGAGCACGTACGTCGTCGCGCCGGCCGACATCGACGCCGCCATCACCGTCGACGCCACCGGGACCGTGCTCCTGCTCGCGTCGACCGTCTCCACCAGCGAGCCGGTCACCGGGCTGATCGGCGACGCACCGGTGCCGACCACGCCACCCACGATCAGCGGGTCGACGCGCTTCGGCGAGACCCTGACCGCCGACCCCGGCGAGTGGGCCGACTTCTCCGAGCTGAGCTTCGACTACCAGTGGTACCGCAGCCAGGGGAAGAAGAACGTGCAGGCCATCGCCGGCGCCGACGACCGGGGCTACCGGCTGACGGCGACCGACGCCGGTCGCAAGATGGCGGTCGTCGTGGTCGCCACCCGCGCCGGGCACACCCCGACGACCGGCGTCGCCGCCACCGGTCCCGTCGACAAGCTGGCCTCCGAGATCGACCTGCGGGTCAAGAGGGCGAGCATCACCAAGAAGAAGCGCGCCGTCGTGGAGATCGAGCTGAGCAGCGCCGACAGCGGCACCCCGTCGGGCAAGGTCGTCATCCGCGACGGCGGGCGCAAGGTCGGCACCGGCCAGGCCTCCACCGTCACGGGACGCGCGACGGTGAGGCTCAAGCGCCTCAAGCCGGGCACCCACCCGGTCGTGGCGACGTACACCGGCACGAAGGCCTACTCGCGCGCCCAGTCGTCGCCGGTCACGATCACGGTGACCCACAAGTGACCTGCCCCTGACCCTCGCCGCCGCCGGCGCCGCCGGGGGATGGTGGGAGGACCATCACCCGGCGACGCAGGACTGGTGGATCAGTCGAGGCAGATCCCGAGCGAGGCGCCCGGCACGTGGGCGCCGAGACGACCCCCGAACCGGCTCCCCTGGTCGCCACGTCGGTCGCCGAAGCGCTCCCGGAGGTCCTCGACGCGCTCACCCAGCGTCTCGGCGCGATCCTGGACCTCGTCCCCGTAGCTCCCCGCGAGGGCGTCCTCGTGGATCTTCTCGACGGCACCACGCCGGTCCTCGACCGGGAGCTCGCGCACGGCCAGCAGGTCCTCGCGCAGGGCCTCGGGCAGCCCGTCGAGCCGGGCCTCGACCCGGTCGCGGAGAGCCCCGTCGAAGCGTCCGTCGAAGCGTCCGTCGAACTGCCCGCTGAGCTGGTCCGCGCGCTCCTGCGCCCGGTCCCCGTACTCGCCGTCCAGGGCGCGCTGCCGGATCGCGTCGAGCTCGTCCGCCCGCTCGTCGGGGTCGAGGTCTCGCAGCGCTTCGAGGTCCTCGCGCAGGGCCTCGGGCAGCCGAGAGCCGAGTGGTCGGCAGTCGGCCTCGTCGCGCTCGTCGGTGACCGCTTCGGGCTCGGGCTCGGTCGCGAACGTGGCCGCGGATGCAGCACTCTGATCAAGACGTACGGCGTCCGGCTGCTGGACGACGACGACCAGGGCCGTGGCGGCGATACCGGCGAGGCCGGCAGTGGCTGCTGTGATGATCCTGATGAGCACGACGTGCTCCCTTCGCTCGGGTGGTGCCGGTCTGATTGACGACCTCACCGTGCAACGCCCAGGTGGCGTGCACGTCTGGCGAATGTTCGGGCTGTGTCAGGGCTGTCTGCGTCCGGCGACGGTGCTGCCCTCTTCGCACTAGCGTGGCCGCATGGAGACGTCGCCGCGCGGGTTGGTCCTCGTGGTGGAGGACGAGCCCGCGATCGCCGACATCCAGCGGCGCTACCTGACCCGCGAGGGCTTCGGGGTGCACGTGGAGACCGACGGGCACGCCGCCCTCGCCGCTGTCGCACGGCTGCGTCCGGTCGCCGTCGTGCTCGACGTCGGGCTTCCCGGCCGCGACGGCGTCGCCGTGTGCCGAGCGCTGCGCGAGTGTGGTGACTGGACACCCGTGCTCTTCGTGACCGCCCGTGACGACGAGACCGACCGCATCGTCGGCCTGGAGATCGGCGCCGACGACTACCTCACCAAGCCCTTCTCGCCGCGCGAGCTGGTGGCTCGGGTCAAGGCGGTGCTGCGCCGCGGGGAACCTCGCCAGGGAGGCCGCCTGCTCACCGCCGGCCCGGTCGAGCTGGACCCTGCGACGCGCCGGGTCCGGCTCGAGGGCGAGGAGGTCGCCCTGACCACCACGGAGTTCAACCTCCTGGAGGCGCTGCTCGACGCCGACGGGCGGGTCGTCGAGCGTGCCGAGCTGCTCGCCACCGCCTGGGGCGTCGCCGACTACGGCAGCAGTCGCACGGTGGACGTGCACGTCGCGCAGCTGCGCGCCAAGCTCGGCACGCGAGCACCGATCGAGACGGTCCGCGGTGTGGGCTACCGGGCCGTGCCGTGACCCGGCCACCACCGCCCCCACCCCGGCAGACCCCACCGCCTGTTGGGTCGCCTCCCGGTCCACCTCCAGCGCGCACGAGACGCCGCCCCCGGCTGCTCGGCAGCCTCCACCGGCGCCTGATGGTGGCGATGGGGGGTGTCGCCCTGCTGACCGCCCTCCTCGCCGGGCTGCTCACCGCCCCCCTGCTCGGCTCCGCGACCGAGGACGCCGTACGCGAGCCGCTGAGCCGGCAGGCCGACTTCCTCGCCCGGGTCGTGCCGGTCACCGGGCCGGGCTTCAGCAGGGGGCCGGCGGCCGCCTTTCGCGCCGAGCTGAGCGTGGGTCTGGTGGACACCGACGGATCGACCACGGGGGTCGCCGCAGTGCTCACCTCCGCCGAACGGGCAGCTCTCACGGCCGGGCAGCCGGTCTCGACCGACGGCGTCTTCGAGGGCGAGTCGGTCGTGATCGAGGCCCGAGCGCTGCGTGACGGCGGTGCGCTCGTCCTGGCGACCGACGCGGCCTTCGTCGACGAGGCCTCGGCGACCCTGCGTCGTCGAGTGCTGCTCGCCATCACGCTCGGGCTCCTGGCCGCGCTCGGGGTCGCGTGGTTCGTCGCCTCGCGCGTCGGACGGCCCCTGACCAGCACCGCCGAGGCCGCCCGACGACTCGCGGCCGGCGAACGTGGCATCACGCTCGCGCCGACCGGCACCAGCGAGGTCGACGACGTAGCGGCGGCCCTCACCGCGCTGGACCAGGCGCTCAGCCGCAGCGAGGGGCGGCAGCGGGACTTCCTCCTGTCGGTCTCGCACGAGCTGCGGACCCCCCTCACGGCCGTTCGCGGGTACGCCGAGGCGCTCGCGGACGGGGTCGTGCCGCCCGACGAGGTCGGCGACGTGGCCACGACGATGCGGGCCGAGGCCGATCGGATGGCCGGGTACGTGGAGGACCTGCTGGCGCTCGCCCGGTTGCAGGCCGACGACTTCTCGCTGCACGTGGGAGCGGTCGACGTGGGCGAGGTGCTTGCGGCCACGCACCGGGCCTGGTCCGATCGGGCCGGGCGAGCAGGGCTCGCGCTCGTGACCCACGCCGTACCGGTCGTGCTCGACACGGACGGCGAGCGGCTGCGTCAGGTGCTCGACGCGCTGCTCGACAACGCCGTGCGGGTCTGCTCACCCGGCGATCGGGTCGCGCTCGAGGCGAGCGCGACCGCGGCCGCCGTACGGGTCGAGGTCCGTGACTCCGGCCCCGGACTCACCGAGGACGACGCCCGTGTCGCCTTCGTGCCGGGCGCGCTGCACGAGCGGTACGCCGGGCAGCCAGGGCAGCCAGGACAGGACCGTGGAGGTCAGGGCGTGGGGCTGGCGCTGGCTGCGCGCCTGGTCGACCGCCTGGGCGGGACGATCGCGGTCAGCAGGGCGCCCGAGGGCGGTGCCGCCTTCGTCATCGACCTGCCTCGGTAGGGAGAGCAGGTCGTACGCAGGGTGGGCCGATGCCTGCGCCCACCGAGATGACGACGGCCCGCCGCCCGGGACATCCCCGTCCAGGCAGCGGGCCGACGCCGAGGGACGACTCAGGCGGCGCCTTCGGCCACCGGGACGTCTTCGCCGAAGGTGGACTCGCGGCGCTTTGAGATGACGACCGCCGCCGCGATGATCGCGACCGCACCCAGGGCGATGAGGATCCGCAGCGCGTCGTTCTCGTCCTTGCCGATCGACAGCGAGACGACCGCGCTGGCGATGAGCAGCGAGACCAGGTTCATCACCTTGATCAGCGGGTTGATCGCGGGACCGGCAGTGTCCTTGAACGGGTCGCCGACGGTGTCGCCGATGATCGTGGCCTCGTGGGCCGGGGACCCCTTGCCGCCGTGGTTGCCGTCCTCGACGAGCTTCTTGGCGTTGTCCCAGGCGCCTCCGGCGTTGGCCAGGAAGACCGCCATCAGGGTGCCGGTGCCGATCGCACCGGCGAGGAAGCCGGCCAGGGCGGTGACCCCGAGGCCGAAGCCGACGGCGATCGGGGCGAAGACGGCCAGGATGCCGGGCGTGATGAGCTCGCGCAGGGAGTCGCGGGTGACGATGTCGACGACCTTGCCGTACTCGGGGCGACCGGTGCCCTCCATGATGCCGGGGATCTCGCGGAACTGACGACGGACCTCGTAGACCACCGCTGCGGCAGCGCGGGCGACCGCGTTGATCGCCAGGCCCGAGAAGAGGAAGACCACGGCGGAGCCGAGCAGCACCCCGACCAGGACCGAGGGGTCGAAGACGAAGAAGCCGAAGAGCTCGCCGAACGCCTCCTCCTCGTCGGTGATCCCGGCCTCACCGAGCGCCTCGAACGCCTCGGTGGCGTAGGAGCCGAACAGTGCCGTCGCCGCGAGTACGGCGGTCGCGATCGCGATCCCCTTGGTGATCGCCTTCGTCGTGTTGCCGACCGCGTCGAGGTCGGTGAGGATCTGGGCTCCTTCCTCACTGACGTCGCCCGACATCTCCGCGACGCCCTGGGCGTTGTCGGAGACCGGGCCGAAGGTGTCCATCGCGACGATGACGCCGACGGTCGTGAGCAGACCACAACCGGCGAGGGCCACTGCGAACAGCGAGACCGTCAAGGACGCGCCGCCGAGCAGGAACGCGCCGAAGACCGCCGCACCGATGACCAGCGTCGTGTAGACCGCGGACTCGAACCCGACCGAGAGCCCCGAGAGGATCACGGTCGCGGCGCCGGTGAGCGAGGTCCGCCCGACGCCCTTGACGGGCTCGTACTCGGTGCCGGTGTAGTAGCCGGTCAGCGCCAGGATCCCGGCCGCCATCACGATCCCGATGACCACGGCCGCGGCCGCGATCAGGGCTGGGTTGCCCTCTGGCGATCCGGTCAGGTCGAGCGGGTTGTCGACGGGGAGGTTGGAGAAGTCGGCGAAGCTCGTGGGCAGGTAGACGAAGGCGAGGATGACGCTGGCGACGGCGGCGATGCCCGAGGACAGGTAGAAGGAGCGGTTGATCGTGCTGAGACCGCTCACCCCTGGTGTCGGCCGGGTGAGGTAGACGCCCGCGACCGCGGTCAGCGCTCCGATGGCGGGGATGAGCAGCGGGAAGACCAGGCCCTTGTCGCCGAAGGCCTGCGAGCCGAGGATCAGCGCGGCGACCAGGGTGACGGCGTACGACTCGAAGAGGTCGGCGGCCATGCCTGCGCAGTCACCGACGTTGTCGCCCACGTTGTCGGCGATCGTGGCGGCGTTGCGCGGGTCGTCCTCGGGGATGTTCTGCTCGACCTTGCCGACGAGGTCGGCACCCACGTCGGCGGCCTTGGTGAAGATGCCGCCTCCCACGCGCATGAACATCGCGAGCAGCGCGGCTCCGAAGCCGAAGCCCTCCAGGACGTCGGGGGCGGAGTCCTGGAAGAAGATCACCACGAGGCTGGCGCCGAGCAGGCCGAGCCCGACGGTCAGCATGCCGACCATGGCGCCGGTGCGCAGACCGATGGCCATCGCCTTCTCCCGCCCGCCGGGGCCGGGCTCGTTGGCAGCGGCCGCCACGCGCAGGTTGGCCCGCACCGCCAGGGACATGCCGAGGTAGCCGACCGCAGCAGAGAAGCCG
>Ga0208017_100187_pt1 | contig 10532 bp, 9 predicted proteins | sample 30_taG_FD_184104 | JGI IMG/M metagenome (GOLD analysis project Ga0208017, IMG submission 184104) | Marine viral communities from Cariaco Basin, Caribbean Sea - 30_WHOI_OMZ (SPAdes) (version 2) | ecosystem: Environmental > Aquatic > Marine > Oceanic | place: Caribbean Sea: Cariaco Basin | collected... | reverse complement strand
GAAGCCGATTTGCTGCGCGCCATCGCCGAATATACAATCACAAGAGACCGCTAGTCGGGGGGAGCTATACATGAGAATCGGTGTCTATCCGGGGACTTTTGACCCCATAACCCTTGGCCATATGGACATTATCAAGCGCGGCATGCGCCTGGTCGACAAGCTGGTGATTGGCGTCACCACCAACCCGTCGAAATCGCCGATGTTTTCGGACGAGGAGCGGCTGGAGATGGTACGCCGGGAAACCGCCGAGCTGGGCGACGGCGTCGAAGTCGTCGGCTTCAACATGCTGCTGATGAAATTTGCCGAAAAACAGGGCGCCGGCGTCATCGTCCGCGGCCTGCGCGCGGTTGCCGACTTTGAATATGAATATCAGATGGCGGGGATGAACCAGCAGCTCAATGGCAATATCGAAACGGTATTCCTGATGGCCGATGTCTCGCTGCAGCCGATCGCCTCGCGCCTGGTCAAGGAAATCGCCATGTTCGGCGGCGAGATTCACAAGTTCGTCACCCCGCTGGTGGCCGATGAAATCACCGCCCGGGTGCAAAAGATCGGGCTCAAGGGCGATCAATAGCCATTCCCAGCAATTCATTGCAGAGAAAGGCGGAATCGTCCAAAGGCAGATTGTCGATCAAACCCCTGATGCCAAATGAGTATGCCATGCTGCGTAAATTTTTCCTGACCTTCTCCGCCCTGTTTCTGCTTCCCTTCGCTGCGCATGCGCAGGAAGCGGCGGAACAGCCGGCTCCGGCGCCTGCCTCTGTCCCGGCGGAAGAGAATATTCTCTATCTCGACCTGTCGACCGGCGGCCGGGTGGCGATCCAGCTGTTTGCCAATCTCGCTCCGGCCCATGTCGAACGGATCAAGACGCTGACGCGGCAGGGATTTTATGATGGCCAGATATTCCACCGGGTGATCGACGGCTTCATGGCGCAGACCGGCGATCCGACGGGCACCGGCACCGGCGGCTCCGACCTGCCCGATCTGAAAGCGGAATTTGGCAAGTTCCCGCATGTGCGCGGCGTCGTATCGATGGCCCGGGCGGCAAGCGAAGACAGCGCCAACAGCCAGTTTTTCATCGTCTTCTATCCGCGTTTCTCGCTCGACGGAAAATATTCCGCCTTTGGCCGGGTCACGTCCGGCATGGAATATGTCGACAAGATCGCCCGCGGCGAACCGCCGCTCAATCCGAGCCGGATCCTGCAGGCATCGATCGCCGCCGACAACAAGCCGCCGGTTCTGCCGGGCCCCGGGACAGGCCTGTCCGAGAAACCGATCACCGTGGATGATCTGAACGCCCCGATCAATCCCTAGCCCGGCCGGTGCGCGTTGATCTTTTCGACTTTGACCTCCCGCCGGAGAGCATAGCGCTGCGACCGGCGGTGCCGCGCGACAGCGCGAAGCTGCTGCAGGTCTCCGGCAACCGGCTGTCCGACCATCTGGTCAGCGACCTGCCGGGCCTGCTGGGCCCCGACGACATATTGGTGTTCAACGACACCAGGGTCATTCCGGCGCAGCTGACCGGCACCCGCGGCGACGCCCGCATCGGCGCGACCCTGCACAAGCGCGTCGATCTGCGCCGCTGGCAGGCCTTCATCCGCAACGCCAAACGGCTGCGCGTCGGCGAGACCGTCGATTTCGGCAAGCATGTTGCGGCGGAGGCGGAAGCAAAGCTCGACGACGGCAGTTTCATCCTGCGCTTTCTCGGCGACGAGCCGGTCGAGCTGCTGCTCGAACGCGCCGGCACCATGCCGCTGCCGCCCTATATTGCCAGCAAGCGGGCGATCGACGAGCGCGACGCCAGCGACTATCAGACGATGTTTGCCCGCGAAAAGGGCGCCGTCGCCGCGCCCACCGCGGCGCTGCACTTTACCAATGCCCTGCTGCAGTCGCTGAACGCAGCGGGCGTCGGCAGCGAGACCCTGACCCTGCATGTCGGCGCCGGAACCTTCCTGCCGGTCAAGGTCGACGAGACCGACGACCACCGGATGCACAGCGAATGGGGCCGGATCGACGCCGCCACCGCCGACCGCCTGAACAGCGCCCGCGCCGCCGGCGGCCGGCTTATCGCCGTCGGCACCACCAGCCTGCGCCTGCTGGAAAGCGCGACCGGCGCCGACGGCATCATCCGTCCGTTCGAGGGCGACACCGATATTTTCATCACGCCCGGCTACCGCTTCCGCGCGATCGACGGCCTGATGACCAATTTCCATCTGCCCAAATCCACCCTGTTCATGCTGGTCAGCGCGCTGATGGGCCTGGAGACCATGCAGGCCGCCTATGCCCATGCGATTGCGGGGGGGTATCGGTTTTATAGTTATGGGGATTCTAGTTTGCTTCTTCCGTGACAGAATATTCTGTAATGCGGGGCTTGGAGATTAAAATCCTCTACGAGGCACCATAATTTACAGTAGGAAAAGCTGAACAGCTTGCCACGTCTTTGACGTTCGGCGTAGGGTGCTTTGGTGCGGAAACTGGGGACAACCCAAGCTATCTATGCTGTACTTTTTTGTCCAACTTGTGATGAAAATGCGATCGTCCTACTCGCCGCAAGAAATCTAGCTCGGCCATCGGTTGCCGCGAGGTGCATTTCGCCGGGTAAGAAATGTCCGCTTACAGGACTATTTCCCTTCAACTACATGCACCTTGAACTCGCTAATTTTTTGTCGGGCCTGCTTGTCACTCAGCCCAGTCTTACAAAACTGCAATATACGTTGCGACCGTCCGGACTTCAGATTGGTCCTGCGGCAACTGACAGAATTGAGTCCGGCCTGATCATGTGTCACGCTATAAATATAACGGTACTGGTTACATTGCCCATACTCTTGCCCGATCGAGTCGATTGACCAGAAGCCACGAAAGTTGAGGCCTTCCAATTGCCGTCTCATGTCTAACGAGGATCGAAAGCGTTTTGCCGGATCGGGGTGTGTCGCTTTCAAAATTACCCGCCTCACCGATGCTGGTATATGGTTTGGAAAGTCAGACTTGGATATCAGCGTCCCATTTAAGCAAGCTGTGTCGTAGGCGGTAGAGCCCATTGCATCGCGCTTGGCGGAGAGCGTGGAGAGGCCAACCAGCAAACGGAAAAGAGTCATTCCTACTTGAAAGATATCGGTGCTAACTGCAACATTTCCGTTTTGAATTACTTCTGGTGCACGATGTAGTAGATAGGCTCCAGGTGCCACAACAGGTCCGCCATTTGCAGAAACAGCGGTAATACCATAGTCAGACAAAATCCCCTGTCTGTTCGGTCCGAGCAATATATTTCCAGGCTTAATATCATTGTGAAAAAAACAATTCGCGTGAAGGTAATCCAGTCCTTGGAGGATATCTCTTCCAATTCTCAGAACATCGGGAAGCGGGAGAAATCCAGCGGGATTAGCTAGACGTTCTGCTGACCCGTTCGGGAGGTAGTCCATAGCTAGAATGACCAGGTCTTCTGTTTGGTTTTGCACAATGTCCGCCTGATGAATTTTCACCAGATTATTGTGTGCTAGTGAGTGCCCTATGCGGCCCTCCCGCAAGCGTTGATCAATAGTCAAGCCAGGTTTCAGGATTTTAATCGCGTATTCGCGATTAAGCGCACTATCTACTGCATGCCAGACTTGCCCAAAGCTCCCTTGACCGATGCAATTCAGCAGATTGTATTTGTAAAGTTGTGTGCCTGGCGAAAATACGGATGTTGGTGAAAAATTCACGGCTGCTGTATCCCCTTCCAAGCGGCGTTGACGGCGTCCGCCATTTTCGTGTCCCAGTATTTCTCGGTGCGGCCAACTCTTGCTTCGGCGTGGCGAAGGGTGTTACCACTTGTAGTTCCTAGACTAGAATAGACTTTGATCGAAACCGGCACATTGCGAAGCGCACAACACAGCATTACTGCAGCATCGATGTGTGAGGACTTTCGCTTTGATTTAGTGTCCGTTCGAGTATATTCATTGCTCTTAATTACGACCTTAGCGATGTCAGGATGAGCGTCGAGGATTCGAGCGACTTCGTGATAAATCCAGGCGACACGCTCAGCATCATCGTCTTCACCTAGCATGGCTGGGAACTTAAGCTTATTATCTGTGGCAGCGTTCAACAAAGCACTCGCTCCATTCGCCTCCGCCACGATAGCATACCTCGGCGCTTTTGGTTCAGCGCGAAAACCGAGTACTTTCATTGCGCAATCACAAAGGTTCTGCGGTTGATAGCTTAGCCAACTGCGCTGTACGCCAATCGTCTGCTAGCGACCAATTGTCAGAGCCATAGCAGATGTGCCAATCCAACCAGCCGTTGCGACTTGTATCTGTTATCATCTTTGAAGCGGCTGAAAACGATTTGACTGGATTATCGAATCCGTCGACTTTTAGCATGCCATTACTGATTTCTCCCGTGTATTCCTTGCCTTTGTATGTGAAGCGACAATGCGTGCCCTCATCAGGGAACCCGACTAATAATTCTTCCAACATTTCGTCAACTTCGGCTTGATGTCTGTTAGGAAGGCGTAACTTCCAACGAACCATATCAGCTAAAATTGGATAAATATCGTTATGCTTGGCGCCAAAACGCATCAGGTTCCCTTGATATGACCCTAGATCTCGATTCGAATCCGCTGAATCTTGGCCACCTTCAGGAAGGTATGTCGCGAGACCAGCGATTTCAGGCATCGCTCGCCCAGCGTCATCTAGCTCATAGTACCGCCACATGAGATTATCGTGCGAGAAATCTATATCACTCAGCCCATTGATCAACTGATCAAACAACTCTCTTCCATTTGACGGACGTCGGTTCGAGTAGAGTAGATCAAAGGTCAACTTTGCGAGTGCCTTTAAAACGACGGGTTGCGCAGCAACAGTCTTCATTTTGGCCTGTTCTTCGCCGAAACCTGGAAGATCGACAATCGCTTCCCAAAGTTTGGCAACATCGTCTTGTCGTTCCGATATGACGATCGGGGTGGCCGATCTCGCATTTGTTTTATTGAGAAATGCTATCGAATTTATGGCGGCCAAATCTTTACGGAGCATCGCCCCGTCATCCTTAGCCCAGTCCTTAACATCACGCTCTGTCGTATTAATACCAATACCCTCTTCTAGTTGGGAGCGGACGAATTTATTGAGCGGATTGCCCTGGTCAAATTCAGTTGCCTGTGAAACGTTGATTTTCTTCCCAAGGTTATTGAGATCATGAAATAGTTGGCGCTCTTGCTCAATATTGAGGCCAAGATGAAATTCGATCTTTATAGTTACGAACGTGCGCGCGCATTCAAGTGCGTCAGTCCATACTATCATCTCGTCGTCGCTAATTTCGCCTTTGAAATCTATGATCCCACCTCGCCCTGGGTAACGGCCACTGCGAGTGATTTCTTTCAACCAATCCATCAGCATTTCTCCGCCAAAGCGCCGGTGCTGGCCGTCAACAATCCACCAGCGATAAGTTCTTGGCATAAAGACCTTAAAGCCAACAGTTTCGCCTTTTTCAGTCATTCCCCGCTGGGCGCGAATTGACGGATTTTGGGGATCGATTGAGCGGATGTTCGCTACCACGGGCTGGAGTGCGCAATAAGGCTTCGTTCCAAGGCGCGCCTGGACATCGTCGAAAACTTCAGGGACGGGCTTCCCCTGAAGTTTGCGCCGGACGATTGCAGCATTCACAAGCCCCTTCAGCATAAATGCAGCAAGGCTTTTTGCATGGTTCGGGTCCAGTCGTCGCTGGGCGATATCACCTTTTTCGGGATCGTTGGCAATTTCAGACCAGTCGACAAATGTAGCCAATTTTACATCTGCGGACCACGTAGCATTACCTAAGTTGTAGCCCATTAATATATTTACTGGCTCATCGTCGGTGCCCAGGTCCACCATTGAATTAAGGCTTGTTAACTCACCTTCTGCCTTTTCAGACAACATGTGCTTAGGCATTCCGTCTGTATTACCGAACATTGCTTCGAATCCTTGTATTTGCTGCCGATGAGTCTCCAATTGCATTCAAAACATTCTCAGTCAATATTAAAATGTCCCTGGGATATAATTTTGTGGTTTTAATAGGCACCTGGAACCATAAATGAGTGAAAAAAACTGATAATTCGCTTCCGAGGGGCGGGACCTCACAAGAGATTCCAGCGTTTTGGCCATTGGAGCAATGTCATGATCGTTATCGCGGCAACGCCAACACTTGCTCTCGGAAGAATTAGCCCGATCCTACCATCAGCAACTGGTTGACGTCTGCCACGTTGAAGGTTCCTCGATATGCACCTTTTTTCAATCTGGGCATAATCGTCAAAACCTTCGTTTTCGTAGATATTATCCCTCTGGGACGGCGGGGAGCAGTGAGCGTATAGGTAACTAGCTTTTCGAAATTTCGGCAAGTCCACGAGCCCCCGCCGCCAAGATGTTCCTCTCCCCCTTTCCTACATCCCCGCCCATCGGCTATGCTCGCACCCGGCTGCCCGCCGCCGCTGGGGTCGCTCGCTCTGGTCTGGCCCGCATGACACGGCCCGCGCGAAAGATTACACTAGGCGGCTGGCGGCCGGGTGTAGAATGGCAGAAATTTGCGGCTGTCGGGCAAAGGTCACAGAATGGAAAAACGCGCGTCTTTGTCAAGATCGGTTCTGCCGGGGGCGCGCTGCGCGACGAGGGGGGGCGGGCCTGTTCTCCGCTTCTTCATGGTCGGGGCGAGGGGGCCGGGCTGTCTAACTTGCTACTGGAACCGCGAGGGAAATCAGGGCATAGCGGCGGCCATCACACAGAATGGAGAGATGACCATGGACAGCTACGAACAGAATTACATCAACGGCGAATGGGTGGATTCGATCGGCGGCACGCCGCACCAGGTCATCAATCCGGCGACCGAGGAACGCGGTACCAAAATCGTGCTCGGCACCAAAGCCGATGTCGATGCCGCCGTGGCCGCGGCAAAGGCGGCGTTCAAGACGTTCAGCCAGACCTCGCGCGACGAGCGGCTGGCGCTGCTCGGCCGGATCATCGAGGAATATAAGAAGCGCATGCCCGATATCGCCGCGTCGCTCGCGGTGGAAATGGGCGCGCCGGTCAGCCTCGGCAATGCGGCGCAGGCGCCGGCCGGGCTCGGCGGGTTCCTCGGCACGGTGGAAGCACTGAAGAATTTCGAATTTTCCGAGAAAGTCGGCGACAACAAAATCGTCTATGAACCGATTGGCGTGGTCGGCATGATCACGCCGTGGAACTGGCCGCTCAACCAGATCGCGCTCAAGGTGGCGCCGGCGCTGGCCGGCGGCAATACGATGGTGCTGAAGCCCTCGGAAGAATGCCCGGGCAGCGCCGCGATTCTCGCCGAGGTGATGGACGCTGCCGGCGTGCCCGCCGGCGTGTTCAATCTGGTGCAGGGCGACGGCCCGACCGTTGGCGCCGCGATTGCCGCCCATCCCGATGTCGATATGGTCAGCTTCACCGGCTCGACCCGCGCCGGTATTCTCGTGGCCAAAGCCGCCGCCGATACGGTCAAGCGCGTGCATCAGGAGCTGGGCGGCAAGTCGCCCAATCTGGTCCTGCCCGGCGCCAAGCTGGAAGAGGTGCTGCCGCCGACCATCGCCGGAGTGATGGTCAACAGCGGCCAGAGCTGCATCGCGCCGACCCGCGTGCTGGTCCACAAGGACCAGAACAGCGAGGCGATCGCGGTGGTCAAGAATATCGTCGAGAGCCAGCAAGTCGGCGACCCGACGGTCGAGGGCGGCCATCTCGGGCCGGTGGTGAACAAGGCGCAATATGGCAAGATCCAGGACCTGATCCAGTCGGCGATCGACGAGGGCGCAACGCTGGAAACCGGTGGCACCGACCTGCCGACCAACGTCAACCGCGGCTATTATGTCAAGCCGACTTTGTTCAGCGGTGTCACGCCCGATATGCGGATCGCCAGAGAGGAAATCTTCGGGCCGGTGGTGACGCTGATGAGCTATGACAATCTCGACCAGGCGATCGAGATCGCCAATGACACGGACTATGGTCTGTCCGCGGTCATTTCGGGCGATCCGGCGGAAGCCGCCGCCGTCGCGCCGCAGCTGAAAGCCGGCATGGTGGTCGTCAACAACTGGGGACCGGCTCCGGGCCTGCCCTTCGGCGGCTACAAACAGTCCGGCAACGGCCGCGAAGGCGGCGTCTACGGTCTGCGCGACTTTATGGAAGTGAAGTCGATCAGCGGCCTGCCCGCCTAAAAGGGGGGCCGGCCAAGCGGGCAGGGCTCCGCCGGGCCGGCTTCTGTCGGGCCGGGCCCTGTACGGCCTAGCTTTTGGCTGGCGGGACCGGCGGATCATTGTCGGCCACGGCGGTCAGCGATCCGCCCATCGCCTCGCAATCGCCGGCCTCGGTATATTGCCAGGCGTTGCCCTGATAGTCGAGTAGGGCGGTGCCGGCGCAGCTGGTGCCTTCGCCGGCCTTGCAGTCATTGTCCCCGGCCTTGGCAATGCCATAGCATTTTTCCCGGTCGGCGGCGGTGACCCGGGTCACGTCGCTGCTGCGCACTTCGCCGGGGTCGCTGCCGGCCCGGGCCTGCTCGCCGCTTGCCTCGCCCGTCGCTTCCCCGGTCGCTTCCCCGGTCCCGCCGGAGCAGGCCGCAAGAGTGGCCGCAGCGATCAGCGCGGTCGCCGCCGAAGTCAGCTTTGTCGCGTGGGTCATGATATGCTCCCGATTTAGGTCTTTGAAAATGGGCTCCCATCCTGCACAGGTGCCAGAAAATATGAACAGGACTGACCATTGGATACACGAGCATCAGCAATAGATAAAGCCGGAGCAGGCAGAGGCGGGCCGCAGCATGGCTGAGCGCTTCGCCTTCTCGATCGCCGCCACCGACGGCAAGGCCCGCACCGGCACGATCCGCATGCAGCGCGGCGATATCCGGACGCCTGCGTTCATGCCGGTGGGTACGGCAGCTACGGTCAAGGCGATGAAGCCGGACAGCGTGCGCGCGACCGGCGCGGACATCATTCTCGGCAACACCTATCATCTGATGCTGCGCCCCGGAGCGGAACGGGTCGCGCGGCTCGGCGGGCTGCACCGGTTCATGAACTGGGATCGCCCGATCCTGACCGACAGTGGCGGCTATCAGGTGATGAGCCTGTCGGAGCTGACCAAGCTGAGCGAGGACGGAGTCGAATTCCAGAGCCATCTCGACGGCTCGCGGCACATGCTGACCCCGGAACGGTCGATGGAAATCCAGCGGCTGCTGGGCAGCGATATCGTCATGGCCTTTGACGAATGTACCAAAAACGGCGCGACCCGCGACGAGGCGCTGGCCTCGATGGAGCGATCGATGCGCTGGGCAAAGCGATCGCGCGACGGTTTCGACAGCGGCGAGGAACATGCGGCAAGGGCGGCCCTCTTCGGGATCCAGCAGGGCTCGCTCGACAGGGACATGCGCGCGGCCTCGGCCGAAGCGCTGATCGAGATCGGCTTTGACGGCTATGCCATCGGCGGCCTTGCGGTCGGCGAAGGGCAGGAGGCGATGTTCGACGTGCTCGACTATGCGCCCGGGCAATTGCCGGCCGACAAGCCGCGCTATCTGATGGGGGTCGGCAAGCCGGACGATCTGGTCGGGGCGGTCGAGCGCGGCGTCGACATGTTCGACTGCGTGCTGCCCAGCCGCTCCGGACGCAATGGCCAGGCGTTCACCGCGCAGGGCGCGATCAATATCCGCAATGCCAAATTTGCCGAGGATCTGGCACCGCTGGACGAAAGCTGTGCCTGCTCGGTCTGCGCCAGCTACAGCCGCGCCTATCTGCACCATCTGATCCGGGCCAAGGAAATATTGGGAGCGATGCTGATGACCGAGCATAATATCGCTTATTATCAGGCGCTGATGGCGGGCATGCGGGCGGCGATTGCCGAGGGGCGGTTTGCCGCCTTCGCCGCAAAATTCCGCAGCGACTATCTGAAGCCATGATTGCAGACCTGCCGGAGAGAACCACCCTGCAGGATGCGCTGCAACGCGCCCGGGCGCATGCGCCGTTTCTAGCCATGGCGATGCAGGTCCAGCCCGAACTGACCGATTTGCTGGCCGCAGAAAATCTGGATGGGGCCCTGGACTATTGCGGCAGGGCGGGGGAAGGCGCGGACAATGTCCGACAGAAACTGCGCCAGGAAAAACGCGCGCTGGCGCTGACCCTGGCGATCGGCGATCTGGCGGGACAATTGTCGCTGACGAATGTCACCAACCGCCTGTCGGATTTTGCCGACCGGGCGCTGGATGAGGCTTTGGCCGACATCTACGCAACGCGCTATCCCGATGCGCCGCTGGAGGGCTTCTCCATTATAGGGCTGGGCAAACATGGCAGCCGCGAACTCAACTATTCCTCAGATATCGATCCGATCTTCATCTACGATCCGGAGAAAATCCCGGTGCGCGGTCGGGAAGAACCCAGCGATGCTGCCCGGCGCATCGGCCAGCAGCTGGTCGAGGCACTCAATGCCCGCGATGCCGATGGCTATGTCTTCCGGGTCGACATGCGGCTCCGACCGTCGCCGGAAGTCAGCCCGGTGGCGCTGCCGGTCGAGGCGGCGATCAGCTATTATGAATCGAGCGCGCTG
>Ga0208017_100186_pt1 | contig 10597 bp, 8 predicted proteins | sample 30_taG_FD_184104 | JGI IMG/M metagenome (GOLD analysis project Ga0208017, IMG submission 184104) | Marine viral communities from Cariaco Basin, Caribbean Sea - 30_WHOI_OMZ (SPAdes) (version 2) | ecosystem: Environmental > Aquatic > Marine > Oceanic | place: Caribbean Sea: Cariaco Basin | collected... | reverse complement strand
AACTGGCCCATCATCAGCGCACTCACCGACAGCGCGCCGGCGAGCACGACCAGCACCGTCAGGACGCTCGCACGTCGGGCACGCCGGCGCCTGCGCGAGCGACGCAGGCCGGTCGCGGCGGCCTCGTGGCGCGCCGGGGTCAGGGTCGGGAGACCGTCGGCCAGCACCTGCGGGGTCATGCCGCCACCGCCCGCGAGCGGCGCACGATCAGCAGCAGCACCGGGGCCCCGACGACCGCGACGATCAGTCCGGCCTCGAGCTCACCGGGGCGTACGACGAGACGGCCGACGACGTCTGCGGCCAGCAGCAGCACCGGCCCGAGCAGCGCCGAGACCACCACGATCCATCGGTAGTCGAGCCCGATCAGCACGCGCGCCAGGTGCGGGACGGCGAGGCCGACGAAGGCGATGGGTCCCACCATGGAGACGGCCGATCCGCACAGCAGCACCACCGCGAGCACCACCAGCAGCCGACCGCGGGTGACGTCCTGGCCCAGCCCCCGGGCGACGTCGTCCCCGAGTGCGAGGGCGTTGAGCACCCGGCCCGCGGCCAGGGCCAGCACCAGGCCGACCACCACGAAGGGGAGCACGGTCGTGAGCACGTCGAGGGGCCGGTTGGCCAGCGACCCCACCTGCCAGAAGCGGTAGTCGTCGAGCGCCTGGGTGTCGGAGAGCAGCACGACGGTGATCAGCGACGTCGCGGTGGCGGTGAAGGCGGCGCCCACGAGGGCGAGCTTGACCGGCGTGACGCCCTCCCAGCCCAGCGCGGCGGCGCCGTACACGACGACGGCGGCGATCGCCGCGCCGGCGAAGGCGAACCACAGGTAGCCGGTGACCGAGGTGACCCCGAGCCCGGAGATGGCGACCAAGACAGCCAGCGAGGCGCCCGAGTTGATGCCGAGCAGCCCGGGATCCGCGATCGGGTTGCGGGTCACCCCCTGCATCAGCGCCCCCGCGACTCCCAGTGCCGCACCGCCCACGAGACCGACGAGGGTGCGCGGCACGCGCAGGTCACGGACCACGAGGTGGTCGTTGTCACCGGCGACGGGGTCGACCAGCGCGGCCCAGACCTGGGCGAGCGACACGTCGCGAGCGCCCCACACCAGGCTCGCCGTCAGGGCGAGCGCCAGGAGCACGAGCAACGCCAGCACCACCAGCGCCCCGCGGCTCGTCGCCCCACCGACCGGGGCCGGGCCGGACGCTCCGGTCGCGCGGGTGGCGCGGGTGCGCAGGGTCGAGGACACCAACTGAGGTTAGCCTCACCTGCGTCGTAACGCACGCCGGCGTCGTCGTGGGGGTCAGACGATGCGGTGCATCCAGTCGAACCCGTCCTCGGCGCGACCGAACTGGAGGTCGACCAGCTGGGCGCGGATCCGCTCCGCGACGTCACCGGCCGGCACGCTCGGCACCGATCCGCCGTCCCAGCGCAGCTCGCCCACGGGTGTGATGACCGCAGCCGTCCCGCAGGCGAAGATCTCGGTGATCTCGCCGCTCGCGACGCCCTCGCGCCACTCGTCGATGGAGAAGCGTCGCTCCTCGACCCGGTGGCCCATCTTCTGCGCCAGCTCGAGGATGCTGGCGCGGGTGATGCCCTCCAGGATCGTGCCGGTGCCCGGGGTGACGATGTGGCCGTCGGCATGGACGAAGAAGAGGTTCATCCCACCGAGCTCCTCGATGTAGCGGCCCTCCTGGGCGTCGAGGAAGACGACCTGGTCGCAGCCGTGCGACGTCGCCTCCTGCTGGGCGACCAGCGAGCTGGCGTAGTTGCCGCCGGTCTTCGCCGCACCCATGCCGCCGCGACCGGCACGGGTGTACTCCTCGGTGAGCCACAGGCTGACCGGCTTCACGCCGCCCTTGAAGTAGGCGCCGGCCGGGCTGGCGATCACCATGAACGTCACGTGCTGGCTGGGTCGTACGCCGAGGAACGCCTCGGTCGCGATCATGAACGGGCGCAGGTAGAGGCTCTTCTCCCCCGTGGTCGCGTCCGGCACCCAGCGTCGGTCGACCTCGACGAGCGCGTCGACGGCCTGGACGAAGTCCTCGACCGGCAGCTCCGGCAGGGCGAGGCGGTGGCTGGAGCGGAGCATCCGGGCGCCGTTCTGCTCGGGACGGAACGACCACACCGAGCCGTCGGGGTGCCGGTAGGCCTTCATCCCCTCGAAGGTCTCCTGCGCGTAGTGCAGCACCGCCGTCGCCGGATCCAGCGTGAGCGGCCCGTAGGGCTCGATGCGAGCGTCGTGCCAACCCTCGTCCGGGGTCCACTCGACCGTGAACATGTGGTCGGTGAAGTGGGTTCCGAAGCCGGGGTTGGCCAGGATCTCGGCCAGCCGCTCGTCGGAGGTGGGCGTCGTGGTGAGCGTGGTGCTGATCTGCATGAGGGTCACGTTAGTGGGACTTCCTACTAAAAGAGGCGACGGCCGGGTCACGCTGTTGCGTGGCCCGGCCGTCGTGAGTGAGGGGTGCGGGCGGTCAGCCGCCTACTCGCGCGGCGATGGCGTCGCCGATCTCCGGCGTGGAGCGGGCGATGGAGGCATCACGGTCGGCGAGGTCGGCGATGGCCGCTGCCTCGACGGCCGCGGCCGCGTCGGGGTGTCCGAGGTGGTCCAGGAGCAGGGAGACCGACAGGATCGCTGCCGTCGGGTCTGCCTTGAGCTGGCCGGCGATGTCCGGCGCCGAGCCGTGGACCGGCTCGAACATGCTCGGGGCGGTCCGGTCCGGGTTGATGTTGCCGGAGGCCGCCAGGCCGATGCCGCCGCTGATCGCGCCGGCGAGGTCGGTGATGATGTCGCCGAAGAGGTTGTCGGTGACGATCACGTCGAAGCGCGACGGGTTGACCGTCATGTGGATCATCGCCGCGTCGATGTGCATGTAGTCGACGGTGACCTCGGGGAACTCCTCCGCCACGGCCTGGGTGATCCGCCACCACACCGAGCCGGCGTTGACCAGCACGTTGGTCTTGTGGACCAGGGTGAGCTGCTGGCGCGGGCGACGCTGGGCACGGGCGAAGGCGTCGCGCACGACACGCTCCACGCCGAAGGCGGTGTTGACCGAGACCTCGGTGGCGACCTCGTGAGGGGTGCCGACCCGCAGCGCTCCACCGTTGCCCGTGTAGGGGCCTTCGGTGCCCTCACGGACGACGACGAAGTCGACCTCACCGGGGTTCGCCAAGGGTGAGGCGACGCCCGGGAAGATCCGCGAGGGGCGGAGGTTGACGTAGTGGTCGAGCTCGAACCGCAGGCGCAGCAGCAGGCCGCGCTCCAGGATCCCCGGAGGTAGGTTCGGGTCGTTGGGCTTGCCGCCGACGGCACCGAGCAGGATCGCGTCGTGGTCCCGGATCTCGGCGAGCACCGAGTCGGGCAGCACCTCGCCGGTCGCGAGGTAGCGCTCGGCACCGAGGTCGTAGCGAGTCTGCTCGAACGTCACTCCGTCGGGGGCCACGACCTCGAGCACCTTGAGGGCCTCGGCGGTCACCTCCTGACCGATTCCGTCGCCGGGGATGACGGCGAGGCGGACGGTGCTCGTCTGGTCGGACGAGTCCGTGGTGGGAGTGGTCGAAGTGCTCATGGCGGTCTGGTTCACGTGGGGAAACGTTAGTTGTCGTCGGGGCGCTGGCCGCCGTTGTCTCGCAGGTCGAGGGCCGCCTGCAGGGCGGGGTTGTTGGTGGCGCCCATCCGAGCCTCCTCGGCGCGGTGCTTCGCGGGGCCCCAGTCGGGATACAGGTCGTACATGTCGCTCTCCTTCGGTTGGTCCAGCGTGCTGGTCGGTACGGGCGTGCGCCCGACCCGGTGGGTGGTGCTCCGGCGGCCTGCTGCCGTGTCCGGAGATGACCCCGCGGTGGGACCGACCGACGCGGATCACACGTCGGGACTGGACCGTCAGGGATGCGGGTCGCGCACGTGCTGAGAGCGTGCCGCCGCGGAGACATCTACGACCACGACCTGCGCTCGATCGATCAACGATCAGCAGGCGGTGCCGAGGAGCTGAGTGTGAGAGCCGAAGAGCCCGGGTGCGCGGGACTGACACCGCGACGAGGGGGCCTCACGAGCAGATCAGGTCTGCTGGGCCTCGTCGCGGCGCTCAATAAGTACGAGTACGCTCCGCATGGTGCGCTGAGCCTACGACCGGAGGCCTCGGTCGACCACCGTCTTTCCCGAAGTGTTCGGATGGCGAGACGGGAGTCTTGCGATGAAAGACGCGGGGAAAGACTCCTCCCATGAGCGCCTCCCCCGATCTTCCCCCCGTGGTCGAGCGCGCCTTCGCCGTCTCCCGGCGTGCCGGCTACGTGTCGTTCTGTCGCAACGAGACCGGACGACTCCTCGCCATGCTCGCCGCCACCCGTGACGGGACGATGGCCGAGTTCGGGACCGGCTGCGGGGTCGGTACGGCGTGGCTGCGCTCGGGGGTTCGCGGGGAGAAGGCCCAGATCGTCACCGCCGAGCTCGACCCCAAGCTGGCGCGTGCCGCGACTGAGATCTTCGACGACGACCCGCTCGTGGAGGTCCTCGCCGCCAACTGGTCGACCCTGATGGACAAGGGCCCCTTCTCGCTGCTGTTCCTCGACTCCGGGCAGCCCGGCGAGGTGGGCGTCGACGCGGTGGCCGACCTCGTCGAGGACGGCGGCATCGTGGTCCTCGACGACTTCACCCCCTGCGAGAGCTGGCCGCCGATCGCCTACGGTCGCGTCGACGTGCTGCGCGAGCAGTGGCTGACCGACGAGCGGTTCACCACCGTCGAGGTGATGGTCGCCCCCGACGCCTCGACCCTCATCGCGACCAAGCGCTAGCTGGCGGCGACGAAGCGATAGCTGTCGGCGACGAAGGAGCCGGCAGCGTCCATCGCGCACGTTGAGCGAGCGCCCGACCGAGGAACGAGGTCGGGACCGCGAGTCGAAACGCGGTGAGCCGACCGTCTACGGCTGGGACTGCGGGAACTGGGGTCACCGCCGCCAGGCACGTCACCGGGTTTCGACACGCTCGGTCGCGGCCTCGTCCCTCGGCCGGCGCTCGCTGCTCAACCACCGATGAGGCGACCTGAGCTCGTTGCTCGCTCAGCTCACCTCACCCGGCTGCGCCTTGCGGATCACGATCCGCGTCCAGGCGCCGAGGTAGACGCGGTCGTCGCCGGCGACCTCGGTCTTCTGCCCCACCGGGATCGCCGTGGTCGGCAGGGAGCCGAGGCCCCCACCCACGTAGGTGCCGTTGGAGGAGCCGAGGTCCTCGACGAACCAGCGGGAGCCGTCGGTGGTCAGCTGGGCGTGGCGACGGCTGACCCCGGAGTCGGAGTCGAGCTCGATGCCGGGGTCGATGTTGCGGCTGCGCGAGGAGCGTCCGATCAGCACCGACGTGTGCCGCAGCGCGACGACCGCGGGCAGCCCGGGAGACGGCAGCGGGTCGGGACTCTGCTGGTCGGCGTACCAGTCGGGGTCGATCCAGATCTCCGCGACCCAGGCGTCGTCGAGGGCCGGCGACGGGTTGAGGTCGGCAGCTGCGCCGGGTACGTCGACGGCCGGCGCGCTCGTGCCGTCCGCGGTGTCGCCAAGGTCACCGGGGCCGCCGGGCCCGGCCCCGGACCCCGCGGAGAGGTCCAGCGAGGACGCGGGCTCGGGTGGGCGTGGGAGCGCCCCCGTGGTGAAGTCGTAGCCGCAGTTCTCGCAGAACAGGGCGTTGGGCGGAGCCGGGATGGAGCAGTTGGGGCAGGCGTCCCCCGAGGCAGCAGCAGGCGCGGCCGCGCTCGCCGGCGCGTCGTCGACCGGAGCCGACGGCGCCGGAGCATCCATCGCCAGGCCGCACGTGTCGCAGTAGTCGGTGGCGGTGGTCTCGTGACCGGCAGGACACTTCATGGCTGCTGCCTTACTTCTTGATCCGGGTGGTCTTGGTCGAGGCGGTGTCGAGCGCCATCTCGTCGGCCTTGTTGATGGCCGCCTTGAGGCGCACGGTGCCCTCACGCTCGTTCTGGACGTCGACCACCTTCTTGAGCTTGGACGTGGCCTCGTCGTTGCCGGTCTCGGCAGCGAGCTGCACCGCCCTGCCGAGCTTGGTGGTCGCGGTGGCCTCGTCACCCGACGCCTTGGCGGCCAAGCCCTCCTGGATCATCGCGGCGAGCTCGGTCTGCCCTGTGTAGTGGGCGACCTGCTGGTCGATCTTGGCGGTCAGCTCGGAGTTGCCGGACCAGGTCGCCTTCACCAGCGCCTGCGCGAGCACGTCGTCCCCGACCGCGAGCATGACCCGGGCGGCCAGCTGCTCCTGGCCGATCGCCTTGGCGGCCACGCGGACCGCGACGTGGTAGTCGCGCGACTCGTCGGACCAGGCACCCGTGGGGTAGCCGCCGGTCAGGGGGTTGATCACGACCCGGCGGTCTGTGAGGTCCTCGACGGTCGGCGAGACCTGACGCACGAAGAGCACCTGGGCGCCCTGGGGCGACCAGACGCGCAGCTGAGCCTCGGCGACACCCCGCGACATCGAGGTCCGCATCATCTCGCGGAACTGGGTCTCCATCTGGCCGGGCTCGGGGATGATGTCGACGGTGCCGAGCAGCGCTTGGGAGATCCGCCGGATCTCGTCGACCTGCCAGTCGGTGCCGGCGCCGCGGCAGTCGCACTGGAAGTAGCCCGTCGCCCGGGCGATGGCCGCCTCGAACGTGTCGTCGCGCTCACGGTTCTCGCCGTCGGTGAGCAGGATCGCGTGGCGCTGGGTGACCTGCGGCACCGAGCCGAACAGCTGACCGGCGAGGTCGAGCCAGGTGGAGATCGCCGTACCACCGCTGCCGACGAACCGGCTCACGGCCTGCTGCGCCTGGGAGCGGGTCTGGGCACTCATCTGGACCAGGCCGGGGCCCGAGGAGACCGCCGGATAGGCCAGCATCGCCCGGTCGGAGCCGGCGATCACGGCGAACCACGTGCCGTCGACGATCTCGTTGAGCGCCGCGGTCGCCGCCTGCTTGGCCGCCGCCATCGTCTGCGGGCCCATCGATCCGGAGGTGTCGACGATGATGATCTCGCCCGCGGCTCCCCCGCCGGTCTGGCCGGCGGTGCCGGCACCTGCGCAGGTCACCGTGACGATCGCGTTGACGTCGGTCCCCCCGTCGGGCAGGTACTCGTTCTGGAAGACGCTTGCGGTGAACTCGGCCATGGGTCTGCCTCTCAGTCGATCTCGTTCGTCGGTACAGGATTCTGCCCGGTCGCGGGCACGGGTGCGTCGATCCTCGCCAGGGTCACGGTGATGTTGTCGCGACCGCCGCAGGCGTTGGCGTACGCCGTCAGGCCCAGCGCCACGTCGAGCGGTGCCGTGGCCCCGGTGGCCTCGACCGCCCGGACCTGCTCGGTGATCGCGCTGGGCTCGGAGATGTAGTTCCACAGCCCGTCGGAGCAGTTCAGCACCCAGCCGGGACCGGTCAGGTCGAGCGCGGCCACGCGCGGTGTCAGGTCCGGGGCGTCGCGCCCCAGCCAGCGGGTGATCGCATGCCCCTGCGGTCCGTTCTCGGCGGCCTCGCGGTCCATCCCCGCCTCCATCAGCTGCTGGGCAGCCGAGTCGTCGACGGTCACCTGGAGCGCCTCGCCGACATCGGGGACCCAGTAGACGCGGGAGTCGCCGATGTTGGCGACGCTGAGCCGGTTGCCCTCCACGACCGCTACCGAGAACGTCGCCGACGCAGGGGAGTCGGAGTCCGCGGCGGTGGTCTCCACGATGGCGCCGTTGGCTGCCTCGATCGTGTGGGCGAAGGCGGCAGCCACGGCAGCGTCGCGCCCCTGGTCGGTGCCCATCCCTCGTGGGAGCGGGGTGCGCAGGGTCTCCCGCGCCGCGCGCGCGCCGGCCAAGGAGGCGACGTCGGAATCGATGGAGCTGGAGACGCCGTCGAGGACCACGAGCACGGCACGGGATCCGGCCGGTTCGTCAGCCAGCAGCGCCATCGCGTCCTCGTTGCCGGAGTGGACGATGCCCCGGTCACAGACCCCCGCCACCCACGAGGCGGGGGTCTCGCGGAAGTGATCGCGCTCGCTGGGCTGCTTGGTGCCACACGAGGTGCAGTAGCCGTCGGCGTCGACCTCGGCGCCGCACGCGAGACACGGGCGGTCGCCGGCGGCGCCCGACCCCGAGGCGCCCGAGAAACCCGGGGAGCCCGCGAGCGGCGTGATGCGTGTCGGGGCGCTGATGGGGCCGCTGCCGAGCTCCTCGAACGGTGCCGGCTCAGCAGCGACGTCCACGTCCCCAGTGCCCACGGAGCTCGGGCCGGTGACCTTCGAGCCGCAGGCCTCGCAGAAGACCGCGCCCTCGGGGAGCACCTCCCCGCAGGCGGGGCAGCTGGAGGGGGTGCTCATGTCAAACTCCAGACACGCACCGCGTTGGCCCGGTTGACGAGCTCGATCCGCTCGGGCAGTGCCTGGGCGTCGCGGGCGAGCAGCCGGTAGCCGCGCTCGAGACCGGTGCGCAGGCCGGCCTCGTCGGCGTCGTACGAACCGATCTTGGCCTTCTTCGTGCCGCCTCCGGCCTGCACGATGGCGAGCCCCTGCTCGAGGATCCGCACGGTGTAGCGCCCCTGGGTCGCCGGGTCCATGGACGCCGACTCGATGGAGCGCATCGCCTGGTCCAGGACCGCGAGGTCGGAGGAGCCCTGACCCAGCAGCACCTCGGCACGAAGCTGGCGGCTCTCGGGGTAGCCGCGGCTCGTGCGCGGCACCCAGTCGAGGGCCTCCACGGCGGCCGCGGCGTCGCGGCGCTCGGCCCGGATCCGGGCCACCCCGAAGGCGGCGGCCGCGATGTAGGCGGCGTCGGTCGAGGCGCAGGTGATGTAGAGCCGCTCGGCGACCTGCGGCAGGCCGCCTCGCTCGCACGCCACGGCCAGGGCGAGCTTGGGGGCCAGCTCGCCCGGCACCTGCTGGTAGACCGCGTTGAACGACGCCTTCGCACCCTCCCAGTCACGGTCCTGCATCGAGGCCAGTCCGTCGATCCACAGGGCCCGCCACTCCCACGGGTCCTCGGCGAGCATCTCCGCGGCGATCGCGTGGACGGTCGTGACGTCGGCCAGGTCGAGAGCGGCGTAGCCCCGGGCCAGACGCACCTCGGGCGACTGCTCGGGCGCCTCGTCGGTCAGCATCTTGAGCCGTACGGCGGGATCCTCGGCGCCCACTCCGGACAGCCACGCGTGCTGCGGGTCGGTGGTGTCGTCGCGCAGGTCGGGCAGCTGGGACCACTCGAGGACCGAGCGGGAGGTGCTCGGCGCCTCGAACAGCACCGAGGCCACCGACGTGGCCGCCGTGCCGATGGTGCGCTCGCCGATCTCCTCGCGCAGCACGCCGAGCATCTGCGTGCGCAGCTCGTCGGCCGAGGCGAAGCGGTCGGCGGGGTCGGGCTCGCAGCACTTCGCGATGAGCCAGTAGAGCGAGTCGTTCTGGGCGAAGAGCGGGGTGGACTCCACCGGCGGCAGGGAGTGCAGGTAGGTGCCCTGGTAGCCACGGAACTCCATGCACAGCACGAGCAGCGTGCGCCCGATCGTGTAGATGTCCGAGGCGATGCTCGGGCCGACCTGGGCGACCTCCGGCGCCTGGTAGCCGATCGTGCCGTAGATCGCCGACTCGAGGTCGTCGATGCGTCGCACGCCTCCGAGGTCGATCAGCTTCATCGCGTCGCCGACCTGGATCATGTTGTCGGGCTTGAAGTCGCAGTAGACCAGGCCGAGGTCGTGGAGATACTGGAAGGCCGGCAGCACCTCGATCAGGTAGGCCAGCGCCTGGTCGATCGGCAGTGGGTCGTAGGCCCCACCGTTGGCGCGCATCCGCTCCTTCAGGACCTGCTTGAGGGACTGCCCGCCGACGTACTCCATCACGATGTACCCGGCGCCCTCGTGAGTGACGAAGTTGTAGATCTCGACGATCAGCGGGTGCTCGACCTGGGCGAGGAACTGCTGCTCGGCGATCGCCGCGGCCAGCGCGTCGGGGTCGCCGGAGTTGAGCAGGCCCTTGAGCACCACCCACCGGTCCGAGACGTTGTTGTCCTTGGCGAGGTAGATCCAGCCCAGACCGCCGTGGGCCAGGCAGCCGACCATCTCGTACTGGCCGGCGACGATGTCTCCGGGCTGGAGCTTGGGGGTGAAGGAGTACTCCTGGCCACACTGGGGACAGAACCCCTCGGTGCGCCCGGGTACGCCGTCGCGACTGCGGCCGATCGCGTTGCCGCACTTGGAGCAGCTGCGCTTGGACTCGGGGACCTCGGGGTGGGGGTTGATCGCCTTCGACGGGTCGACGGGAGGCGCCGGTGGCACGCTGGTCAGACCGGCGCCGATCCGTGCCGCGCGCAGCCGTTGCGAGCCGGAGCGCGCTCGGCGTGTGGCCAGGGAACCGGCGGCGGCGCGCTCGGAGCCGAAGGCGGCGGACTGCACACGGCTGGCCGAGGTCGCCACGGACACCTCGTCGCCCACGGCGGCCACCGAGCCCTGCGGGCCGCCTGCGCCGGTCGCGGCCCCCGTCGACGGCGCGGCCGCCATGCCGCAGGTGTTGCAGTAGCCGTACTCGATGGAGCCCCCACAACCCGGCTGAGTGCAGGCGGAGCCGTCGGCTGCGGGCGGACCCCCGCTCGCCGCGGCCGCCGGAGCGGAGCCCGGCGACG
>Ga0208017_100184_pt1 | contig 10615 bp, 8 predicted proteins | sample 30_taG_FD_184104 | JGI IMG/M metagenome (GOLD analysis project Ga0208017, IMG submission 184104) | Marine viral communities from Cariaco Basin, Caribbean Sea - 30_WHOI_OMZ (SPAdes) (version 2) | ecosystem: Environmental > Aquatic > Marine > Oceanic | place: Caribbean Sea: Cariaco Basin | collected... | reverse complement strand
CGGCGGAGTGTGGACCGGCGGGTCCCCGGCGTGACAGCGTTGGCCCGTGCCCGACGTGACGCCGCCCCTGACCATCCCGCGCCGCTTCTGCGGCCCGGCCAGCTCGGGCAACGGCGGCTGGACCGCCGGCGCCCTGGCCGCCTACCTCGCTCCGGGGCCCGTGCGCGTGACGCTGCGCAAGCCTCCTCCCCTCGACACCGACCTCGCTGTCGCCCTCGACGGCGACAGCGCCACGGCGACCAACGGCGACGTCGTGGTGGCCGCGGCGTCGCCGGCCGACGAGTCCGTCACGGCGGTCGAGGCGATCACCGCCGACCAGGCGCGGGCCGCGGAGTCGACCTTCGCCGGCCTGGACTTCCACCCGTTCCCGACCTGCTTCTCCTGCGGCACGGGCCGCGAGGCGCACGACGGCCTGCGCATCTTCCCCGGCCGCGTGGACGACGACACCGAGGGTCGCGTCCGCGTCGCGGCCACCTGGACCCCGGACCCCAGTCTCGGCGGCAGCACCGCGACGCTGGAGGTCACCTGGGCGGCGCTCGACTGCGTCGGGGGCTGGGCCGGCGACCTGACCCAGCGGCTGATGGTGCTCGGCTCGATGACCGCCGAGATCCGTGACCTGCCGAAGGTCGGTGCTGAGCACGTGCTCGTCGGTGGCGCCCGCGGCTCCGAGGGCCGCCGTACCTGGACGGCCTCGACGCTGTACGACGCCGCGGGCCGCGTGCTGGGCTCGGCCGAGCACGTGTGGTTCGCCGTGGACCCCGCGGACTTCTCGTGATGGCCGCGCACGAGCCGCGATCCGGCGAGACGCCCTGGTGGCGCGACGCGGTGATCTACCAGATCTACGTCCGCAGCTTCGCCGACTCCGGCACCCGTGGCGTCGACGGCGTCGGCGACCTGCCCGGGATCACCTCGCGCCTGCCCTACCTGCGTGACCTCGGCGTGGACGCGGTCTGGATCACGCCGTTCTACACCTCACCGCAGCACGACCACGGGTACGACGTCGCCGACTACCGCGACATCGACCCGCTCTTCGGCACCCTCGCCGACGCCGACACCCTCGTGGCCACCGCGCACGACCTGGGTCTCAAGGTGATCGTCGACCTGGTGCCCAACCACACCTCCGACGAGCACGCGTGGTTCCAGGCCGCCCTCGCCGCCGCGCCCGGCAGCCCGGAGCGGGCCCGCTACCTCTTCCGCGACGGCCGCGGAACCGACGACGCCCCGGGGTCGGAGCCGCCGAACAACTGGCAGTCGGTCTTCGGCGGACCGGCGTGGACCCGCGTCGCGGACGGCCAGTGGTACCTCCACCTCTTCGACACCACCCAGCCCGACCTCGACTGGCGCAACCCCGAGGTCGGCGACATGTTCGCCGACGTCCTGCGCTTCTGGCTGGACCGCGACGTCGACGGCTTCCGGGTCGACGTCGCGCACGGCCTCTACAAGGAGGCGAGCCTGCGCGACCAGGAGCTGGACCAGGACACGGCGGGCGCCACGAGCGAGCCGAAGGAGTCGATGGTCGCGCGCACGTTGCGTGACGAGCCGATGTGGGACCAGCCCGAGGTCCACGACGTCTACCGGCGCTGGCACGAGGTGCTGGCGTCCTACCCGGGCGATCGGATGAACGTCGCCGAGGCCTGGACCCAGACGCCGGCCTCGATGGCCAAGTTCGTGCGGCCCGACGAGATGAGCCAGGCCTTCAACTTCTCCTGGCTGCTCGCCGACTGGTCCGCCCAGGCCTTCGCCGACGTCGTCACCGGGACCTTCGCGGCGCTGGCCGACGTCGAGGCCAGCCCCACGTGGGTGCTGAGCAACCACGACGTCATCCGTCACACCACGCGGTACGGCGGCGGCACCGCCGGCCTCGCGCGAGCCCGCGCCGCGACGCTCACGATGCTGGCGCTGCCGGGCTCGTCGTACCTCTACCAGGGCGAGGAGCTCGGTCTCGAGCAGGTCGACGTCGCTCCCGACGACCGACAGGACCCCGCGTGGCTGCGTCACCAGGGGGCAACCGGCGAGGTCGGCCGCGACGGCTGTCGCGTCCCGATCCCGTGGTCGGGGACGAGCGCGCCGTACGGTTTCGGGCCCGGGGACGGCCAGCCGTGGATACCGCAGCCCGCCGACTGGGCGTCGCTCACGGCGCAGGCCCAGACCGGCGACGATGACTCGACGCTGGAGTTCTACCGCCGTGCGCTCGCGGCCCGGCGGGAGCTGCCCGTGACGGAGGCCGGCGACGTGCAGGTCGACGTGGACGGTGACCTGCTCACGATCACCCGGGCCGGGGTGCGGGTGCTGCTCAACTGCGGGGAGAGCGCCCTGCCGCTGCCGGCCGGGGACGTCCTGGTCGCCAGTGGCCCGGTCACGGGCGAGCTGCCTGCCTCGACCGCGGTGTGGCTGGCCGGCTAGCGACCCGCGCGCGAGGTCCGCGTGCGGGGCGCTAGACCTGGAGGTCGTTGGCGGCGTTGAGCGCCTCGTTGTAGCGGCCCAGCTCCTCGACGAACGCTGCGAGCTTGGCGTCGTCCCACTCCCCCAGGCCCTCGTCGAGCAGCCGCTGCCGGTGCTCGACCACGTCGGCCAACCGCTGACGGGCCTCCGGCGTGATCGAGATCAACCAGGCGCGCGCGTCACCGGGGTCCGGCTCCTTGTCGAGCAGGCCGAGCTCCAGGAGGTGGCCGACCTGGCGGCTGATCGCACCCTTGTCGGTGTCGAAGAGCTCGACCAGCACCGACGCTCGGACCGGTCCGCTCTCGGCGACGGAGGAGAGGATGAGGTAGGAGGCGGGCTGCAGGTCTGGGTGCACCATCTGGGCGCGGACGCCGATCACGCGGCGCACCCGTCGCATCAGCACCCCCACCTCGTGCTCGAGCGTGCGCAAGGACTCAGCCCTGGTCACTCGGGGCCCACCCGGCTCACGCGTTCCTCATCGGCGACTGCCGGGCCGCCGGCACCGGCACCGTGGCGCCACCGGCGTGGGCCTCGATCGGTCCGGCTGCGGAGGCCTCGGGGCTCTTCGGTCCCAGCGGCTCTGCCGCGTCGGACAACGTCGTACGCAACGGGACCTCCTTGATGAAGAGCACACAGACAAGTGCAAGGATCGCAAAGGGTACGGCCACGAGGAAGATGTGTCCCACAGCGGTGCCGAAAGCGTGCTCGTAGAGGTCGCGGATCGGCGCCGGGAGCGCGGCCAGGTCCGGGATCGAGGAGCTCTCGTGGCCCGTGTCCGCCACGCCCATGTCGGCCAGGCCCGTGCGGACGGTGCCGGCGACCTGGGTCGAGAGCACCGCGCCGAGCACGGAGACGCCGACCGAGCCGCCGAGCGAGCGGAAGAAGGCGACGACGGAGCTGGCGGCGCCCATGTCCTTGGCGCTGGTGTTGTTCTGGACTGCCAGGACGAGGTTCTGCATCGTCGAGCCGAGACCGACGCCGACCAGGGCCATGAAGACGCCCACGAGGACCAGTGGGGTGTCGGCGTCGATCGTGCTGAGCAGGGAGAGCCCGACGACCACGAGGACGAGACCGCCCACCAGCCACCGCTTCCAGATGCCGGTGTTGCTGATGACCCGGCCGCTGACGATGCTGGAGACGAGGAGTCCGCCGACCATCGCGATGGACATCAGGCCGGCCTCGGTCGGGCTCATGCCCCGGGCGAGCTGGAAGTACTGGCTGAGGTAGACCGTCGCGCCGAACATCGCGACGCCGACCATCACCGACGCCAGCGTGGCCAGGGCGGTGGTGCGGTCCTTGAAGAGACGCAGCGGGATCACCGGGTCGACCGCGACGCGGCTCTCGACGTACAGGGCAGCGGCGATGAGTGCCAGGCCGAGGGCGACGAGCGCGGCGGTGGTGGCCGAGGCCCAGGCGAAGGACGAGCCCGCGAGGGAGACCCAGATCAGCAGGCTGCTGATGCCGCCGACGATCAAGGTCGCACCCAGGTAGTCGATCGAGACCTCACGGCGTACGACGGGCAGGTGCAGGCGGCGCTGCAGGACGTAGAAGGCGAGGGCCGCGAAGGGCAGGCCGACGAAGAAGCAGCCGCGCCAGCCGAGCGGGCTGTCGACGACCAGACCACCGATCAGCGGTCCGCTCACGGTGGCGGTCGCGAAGACTGCGCCGATGTAGCCGGAGTAGCGACCGCGCTCACGCGGGGAGACCATCGACGCGATCACCACCTGGACCAGGGCGGTGAGACCACCGACGCCCAGGCCCTGGACGACGCGGCCACCGATGAGCACACCCATGCTGGGTGCGAACGCGGCGATCAGCGACCCGATCGTGTAGATCACCAGGGCCGACTGCACGAGCATCTTCTTGCTGAACAGGTCGGCCAGCTTGCCCCAGATCGGGGTGGTCGCGGTCATCGCCAGCAGGGTGGAGACGACTACCCAGGTGTAGCCCGACTGCGATCCGTTGAGATCGGTGACGATGCGCGGGAGCGCATTGGTGACGACGGTGCTGGACAGCATCGCGACGAACATCGCGAGCAGGAGGCCGCTGAGGGCCTCGAGGATCTCGCGGTGGGTCATCGGGGCCGGGTCGGCGCCGGCCGGTGTGGAACTGCCTACTTCGGATGCTGCTGCCTGGGTGCTCACGGGTGCTTCTCTCATGCCACTAGAAGGTTGATATAAGCAACCATATTCCCGACTGGTTGATTTGGGCAACCATCAGCCCTGTGAGTCACGCCTCAGCCCTGGTCCCGGCCGCACGAAAAAGGGACAACCCGCAGGCGTGGCTCCAGATCCAGAGGATCCGGAGCCGCTCCCGGGGACGTGATTCCGGGGCGCCTGCGGGTCGGGTGACTGCGTGGGATTGACCAGCAGCCTCGGAGGGGATCCCCCCTCCGCGATGCTGGGCTGCTAGTGCGCAGCCACCTCACTCGTCCTAGAAGAATGCATTGTTAGGACCACCTCCTTTCCGTGTCCCACCAGCGTAGATCCGACGTCCGCCTGCGACAAGGGATTTACGGTGAGGGCCATGAGCACCTCGTCACCGCACCCCTCCCCACCACCGGTCGCCACGGCGTACGACGGTCCCGATCGCGCCGTCGCGGTGGTCACCATCGACCGGCCCGACCGACGCAACGCCGTCGACTCCGCGACCGCCGCGCTCCTGGCCGAGGCGATCGAGACCGCCGACGCCGACGAGGCCGTCTCGGTCATCGTGCTGACCGGCGCCGGTGGGGTGTTCTGCGCCGGCGCCGACCTCAAGGCCCTGGCCGAGGGCGACCGGCTCGACTCTCCGGAGGAGTTCACCGACACCGGCCGCGGCCCCATGGGACCGACGCGACTGCGCACGTCCAAGCCGGTCATCGCCGCGATCGAGGGACCCGCGGTTGCCGGTGGGCTCGAGCTGGCGCTCTGGGCGGACCTGCGGGTCGTCGCCTCCGACGCCACTCTCGGCGTCTACTGCCGACGCTTCGGCGTGCCCCTGATCGACCTCGGCACGGTCCGCCTCCCCCGCCTGATCGGGCACAGTCGGGCGATGGACCTGATCCTCACCGGTCGCGGCATCGACGGCGTCGAGGCCGAACGGATCGGGCTGGCCAACCGGGTGACGTCGCCGGGCGACGCGCTGGCCGCCGCCGTGGCTCTGGCCCACGAGCTCGCAGCACTGCCGCAGCGGTGCCTGCGCAACGACCGCCTCTCGGCCCTGGAGCAGTGGGACCTGAAGGAGGACGACGCGATGCGCAACGAGTTCGCCCGCGGGCTCGAGACGATCGGCTCGGGCGAGACGCTCGGTGGGGCGGGGCGGTTCGTCGGCGGTGCGGGGCGGCACGGGGCTGCGGCCGGGGAAGGTCACAACGCCACAATTGTGGAGTTGTGACACGTCTTCGCCGCCAGAACCTGCACTAGCTCCACAATTGTGCGATCACGACACCACGGCCGACGCCGCATACTGCGACTGGTACAGCCGCGAGTACGCCCCACCGGCCACCACCAGCTCGTCGTGCGTGCCCTGCTCCACGATCGAGCCGTCCTCCATCACCAGGATCAGGTCGGCGTCGCGGATGGTGGAGAGCCGGTGGGCGATGACGAACGACGTCCGGTCGGTGCGCAGGGCGGCCATGGCGTGCTGCAGGAGCAGCTCGGTGCGGGTGTCGACCGAGCTCGTGGCCTCGTCGAGGATCAGCAGCGCCGGGTTGGTGAGGAAGGCACGCGCGATCGTGATCAGCTGTCGTTCGCCCGCCGACAGGTTGGAGCCCTCCTCGTCGACGAGGGTGTCGTAGCCGTCGGGCAGCGAGTGCACGAAGCGGTCGACGAACGTCGCCTGCGCCGCCTCGAGGACCTCCTCGTCGGTCGCTCCGGGTCGTCCGTAGGCGATGTTGTCGCGGATCGTGCCGGCGAAGAGCCAGGTGTCCTGCAGGACCATCCCGATCTGGCCGCGCAGCGCCGAGCGGGGCATCGCTCCGACGTCGACACCGTCGAGGGTGATCCGGCCGCCGTCGAGGTCGTAGAAGCGCATCACCAGGTTGACCAGGGTGGTCTTGCCGGCGCCGGTCGGGCCGACGATGGCGACCGTCTGACCCGGCCGAGCCACGAGCGACAGGTCGCTGATCAACGGCCGGTCCTCGTCGTAGGAGAAGGCGACGTGCTCGAAGGCGACCTCGCCGCGCGTCACCTCTGCCGCGGCGACGTCGCCCTCGATCGGCTCCTCGTCGGCGTCGAGCAGCTCGAAGACCCGCTCGGCCGAGGCGACGCCCGACTGCAGCAGGTTGGCCATCGACGCCACCGTGGTCAGCGGCTGGGTGAACTGGCGGGTGTACTGCACGAAGGCCTGCACCTCACCGATCGTCAGCGCGCCACTGGTCACCCGCAGGGCGCCGACGACCGCGACCACGACGTAGTTGAGGTTCCCGATGAACATCATCGTCGGCATGATCAGCCCGCTGACGAACTGCGCTTTGAAGCTCACCTCGTAGAGCTCGTCGTTCTGCTCGGCGAAGACGCGCTCCACCTCGCCCTGGCGACCGAACACCTTGACCAGCGAGTGGCCGGAGAAGGACTCCTCGATGTGCGCGTTGAGCTGGCCGGTACGGCGCCACTGCTGGACGAACTGGCCCTGCGAGCGCTTCATGATCGCCCGCGTCGCGGCCAACGAGATCGGCACGCTGACCAGGGCGACCAGCGCCAGCAGCGGGGAGATCCACAGCATCATCGCGAGCACCGCGACCACCGTCATCAACGACGTCAGCAGCTGGCTCATCGTCTGCTGCAGCGTCGTGGAGATGTTGTCGATGTCGTTGGTGACCCGGCTCAGCAGCTCACCGCGCGGCGAGCGGTCGAAGTAGCCCAGCGGTAGGCGGTTGATCTTGACCTCGACGTCCTGGCGCATCCGGTAGACGGTGCGCTGCACGACGCTGTTGAGGATGTAGCCGGCACCCCAGCTCAGCAGGGAGGCGGCCACGTAGATCGCCAGCACCAGGAGCAGGACCTCTCCGACGGCACCGAAGTCGACGCCCTGCCCCGGGATGACGTCCTGGCCCTGCACGGCGTCCGGCAGGTCGCTGTCGGGGGTCCCGGCCGGGAACTGGCGACCGATGAAGCCCGAGAAGACCAGGTCGGTGGCGTGCCCGAGGATCCGTGGCCCGATCGACATCAGGAGCACGGACCCGACGGTGAGGGCGACGACGAACAACGCGGCGACCTGGTCGGGGCGCATCCGCGCCACCATCCGCTTGGCCGACGGGCCGAAGTCCATCGCCTTCTGCCCGACCATGCCCCCGCCCATCGGGCCGCGCCCCGGTCCGGCGACGGGAGCCTCGATGCGCTCGGTGGCCTCCAGGGCCTTGCCCTTCGGCGTCGGCGTCGGCGTCTGATCGTCCCGGTCGCTCTGGTCGCTCATGGAGAGACCTCCTCGGCGCTGTGCTGCGACTCGACGATCTCGGCGTACGTCGTGCACCCGGCCAGCAGCTCGTCGTGCGTGCCGCGACCGACCACCCGCCCGTCCTCGAGCACCACGATCTGGTCGGCGTCGCGGATCGTGGAGACCCGCTGCGCGACCACCACCACCGTGGCGTCGCGGGTCACCGGCACGAGGGCCGCACGCAGCCGAGCGTCGGTGGCGAGGTCGAGGGCCGAGAAGGAGTCGTCGAAGAGGTAGATCGCCGGCTCGCGGACCACGGCTCGCGCGATGGCCAGGCGTTGGCGCTGTCCGCCGGAGAAGTTGGTGCCGCCCTGCGCGACGGGCGCGTCGAGGCCCTCGGGCAGCGCCTCCACGAAGTCCCGCGCCTGCGCGACCTGGAGCGCTGCCCACATCTCGTCCTCGGTGGCATCGCCCTTGCCGTGCTCGAGGTTGGAGCGGACCGTGCCGGAGAAGAGGTAGGCCTTCTGGGGCACCAGCCCGATCTGGTCCCACAGCACCGACGGCTCGAGCTCGCGCACGGAGACCCCGGAGACGCGCACCACGCCGGACGAGGTGTCGAAGAGCCGCGGGACGAGGTTGAGCAAGGTGGTCTTGCCCGAGCCGGTGGAGCCGATGACGGCGACGGTCCTGCCCGGCCTCGCGGAGAGCTCGACGTCGCAGAGCACGGGCGCATCAGCACCGGGGTAGGTCACCGTGACCTGCTCGAGGTCGAGATGACCGCGCAGCGCCGGGTCGGGGGCGACCGGGTCGGTGGCCGGCACCACCGAGGAGTCGGTGTCGAGCACCTCGGCGATCCGGTCGGCACACACCGCGGAGCGCGGCACCTGCATGAGCATGAAGGTCGCCATCATCACCGACATCAGGATCTGCATCAGGTAGGACAGGAACGCCGTCAGCGCCCCGACCTCCATCCGCCCGTCGTCGACGCGCTGCCCTCCGAACCAGATCACCCCGACGCTGGCGACGTTGACCACGATCATCACCAGGGGGAACATCAGTGCCATCCACCGTCCGGCGCGCACGGCGACGTCGGTGAGGTCGCCGTTGGCCTGGGCGAAGCGCTCCGCCTCGTGGGGCTCACGGACGAACGCGCGCACCACCCGGATCCCGGTGATCTGCTCGCGCAGGACCCGGTTGACCTCGTCGATGCGGCCCTGCATCAGTCGGAAGTTGGGGACCATCTTGGAGACCACGAAGCCGACCGAGACGAACAGCGCGGGCACGACGACGGCCAGGATCCACCCGAGCCCGAAGTCCTCGCGCAGCGCCATGATCACGCCGCCGATCATCATGATCGGCGAGGAGGCCGCGATCAGGCACGCCATCAGCACCAGCATCTGGACCTGCGTGACGTCGTTGGTGCCCCGGGTGATCAGCGACGGCGCCCCGAACTCCTGCAGCTCGCGAGCCGAGAAGGTCCCGACACGCTGGAAGATGTCGCGGCGCAGGTCGCGACCGAACGACATCGCCGCACGCGCGCCGTACCAGGCCGCGGCGACGGAGGCGACGATCTGGGCGATCGAGACGACCAGCATGATCGCGCCGAGGCGCAGGATGACGTCGGTGTCACCCTGCGCGATGCCGTCGTCGATGATCCGGGCGTTGAGGCTGGGGAGGTAGAGCATCGCCAGGACACTGACGAACTGCAGGCCGAGGACGGCGGCCAGGAAGTGGCGGTACGGCTGGAGCCGCTCGCGCAGGAGGCGCAGGAGCATGGTCAGTCCCTTTCCGTCGGGAGCAGGTGACCGGTGAGCACCGTGTCGACGATCTGGTCGGGGGTCAGCAGGTGACCGTCGGCGATGTGCTGGTGGCTGCCGGCGAAGCAGAGCAGGCGGAAGACGTGGACGAAGTGGCCCACCGAGCAGCCGAGCCGCTCGGCGTCGGCCGCCACGACCCCGGTGACCAGCTGCTCCAGCCGAGCGCGCCACGCGACGGCCGCCTCGCTGTCGTGCAGGTGGTCGGGCGGTCGGACCAGCCCGACCCGCTGCATCAGCGAGAAGGTCGCCTGGAAGCGCTGCTGGAAGATCGAGGCAAGCATGATGAGACGGTCGCGCAGCGGCAGGGTCGGGTCGATCTCCTCGATCCGCGCGACGAGGTCGCCGGGCTCGAAGGCGCGAGCGATCGCGGCGTCCACCAGCTCATCCTTGGAGTCGACGACCCGGAAGATGGTGCCTTCCGCGACGCCGGCGGCCTCGGCGATCTGGCGGGTGGTGACGTCGCGGCCGTGGCGACGCAGCAGCTGCAGGGTCACGGTGACCAACGCGTCGCGACGGTCGCTCGGCGACATGGCCGGGGCGCGGGGACTCACCGGGACAACCTACGTGAGTGAGTGCTCACTCACAAATAGTTCCGGGGTACGCCCCTCAGCCCAGCTCGGGTGGTGGCGCGGTGGACCGGTCCTTGAGCCGGACGCCGCTCTCCCCGAGCTCGCGCGCTCCTCGGACCAGACCGAGCAGGATCGCGGCGGCCCGGTCGTAGCCCAGGCCGTGCGGAGCGCGGATGTTGGAGACGCAGTTGCGCTCGGAGTCTCGTCGGCCGGGCCTCGGCAGGTGGGTGACGTAGGCGCCGAGGCTGTCGGCCACCGAGAGCCCGGGCCGCTCCCCCACCAGGACGATGACCGTGGTCGCACCCAGGTGAGCCCCCACCGGGTCGCCGAGACCGACCCGGGCCTGCTCGGCCAGCACCACCGGCGCCAGGGAGAGGTCCGCCTCGCGGGTCCGCCGTACGACGGCCTCGACGAGGGGTACGGCGTGGTGCT
>Ga0208017_100183_pt1 | contig 10633 bp, 7 predicted proteins | sample 30_taG_FD_184104 | JGI IMG/M metagenome (GOLD analysis project Ga0208017, IMG submission 184104) | Marine viral communities from Cariaco Basin, Caribbean Sea - 30_WHOI_OMZ (SPAdes) (version 2) | ecosystem: Environmental > Aquatic > Marine > Oceanic | place: Caribbean Sea: Cariaco Basin | collected... | reverse complement strand
GCTGACCCATTTGACGCGCTGGCGCGGGTCGGCTTGCGAGAACACGGCCGCCGTGTCGATGAAGCCTTCGCGCCACAGCCGCAACAGCGTGCGTCCCCGCACGCCGTCGAGCATCTCGTTGGTGGCGGCCACGGTGCTGAGCCCGCCGCCGCGCCGGCGGTTAAGGTCGGCATAAAGCTCGACGAAGCGCTCCGGCTCCCTCAGGGAATACATCGCAGCCAGATTGAAAAGATGCAGATGTTGCAGGATGTCGTCGATCGTCCAGTTCTTGAACTTCGTCGGCAGCGCGTAGCCAGCTACGGCAACCGGGGCCAGAAGATCGTGCAGGGCATTGCTTTCCTGCATAAAATCCTCGGCTTCGGTGATCATGGCGATACCCCTCACGTCCCGGTTTCCATGAAACCGCCCAGCCGTTCGTAGGCGTCGAGAAAATCTTCGCGGAAGGCCTGTATCGTCGCGCGCGCGGTCAGGGATTCGTTCATCATCCCAACCCCTTGGCCGACATAGTAGGTGCTGAGTTCCCTCGCCCCGCCGTGGCCGCCCTCGGCAAGCTTGTCGACGAGGTTGAGGTAGGGCGTGACCAGCGCGGTCTGGAGCGGCATGGGCAGCGGCACCGGTGCGCCCCCGGCTTCCCACGCATCGGTCCAGGCGGAACGCAGCTGCCGGCTGAACTTGCCCGTGCGGCTGCGCGAGCGCACCGTGTCGCCCGAGCTCGCGGCAAGCATCTTGTCCTTGACAACAGGCGGCGTCTCGGCCTCGCTCGTCGTCAGCCAGACCGAGCCGCACCAGACCCCGGCGGCCCCCATGCACATCGCCGCCGCCATCTGCCGTCCGGTGACGATGCCACCGGCGGCCAGCAGCGTGGTCTGCGGATAGGCTTCGAGCGCCGCCGACACCTCGGGGATCAGCACCATCGTGCCGACCTCGCCACAGTGGCCACCAGCCTCGCCACCGGCGGCGATGATCAGGTCCACGCCCGCCTGCGCTTGGCGCACGGCGTGTTCGGCCGTGCCGACCAGCGCGGCCACCAGCACTCCGTTCTCCTTGCCCCTTTCCACCATCCGCACCGGTGGCACGCCGAGCGCGTTGGCCACGAGCGCGACCGGATGCCGGAAAACGACGTCGAGCAGGCGGTCCGCCCCGCTCAGGCGGGCGTTGTTGCTGAAATACAGGCTCTCCTTGCGCGCCTCCTCGTTGATGACCGAAGCGTCGATGCTCCTCGATGCAAGAATCCCTTCGGCGAAAGCCTTGTGTTCTGCAGGAAGTTGGCCCAGCACGGCATCCGCGACCGGGCTTTCCTCCCTGCCCTGCATGGCGCCAGGAACGATCAGGTCGACGCCGTAGGGCCTGCCGCCGACCCGCTCGTCGATCCAGGCAAGTTCCATGTCGAGCTCTTCCGGCGACATCTTGATCGAGCCCAGCACGCCCAATCCGCCCGCATTCGTGACCTCGACGACGACGTCGCGGCAATGCGTGAAGGCAAACACCGGGAAATCGATCTTCAGTCTCCGGCACAGCTCGACGGCATTCATGCGGCCGCCTCCGATTCGTCCGAAACCGCCAGCTCGAAGAGCAGCGCGCCGGACGCCACCTGTCGCCCGGCCTCGCACAGAACCCGGGACACCTCGCCGGCCTGGGATGCGACGATGTCGTGCTGCATCTTCATCGCTTCCATGACCGCCAGCCGCTGCCCGGCCTCGACCTGTTGGCCCAGTTCCACGAGGATTTCGAGGACGAGGCCGTGCATGGGTGCTTCGATCATCCCGCCACCGCCTGCGGAAAGTCCCGCAACGGCTTCCGAGTAACCGTCACGCAGGTCGAATTCCCGATCGCCAAAGACGACCCTGATCCCGCTCGCATCGGCTAAAAAATGGGCCTGCTCCCTTATGCCATCGATGCGGAAACTGGCGCGATGGTCGCTTCCAGCGACATCCGCCACAACGATCGCTTCGTCGCCGACGACGACCCGGTAGCCATCGTCCACCGGCGTGACCGATGTCTTCTTGCCGGCGAGCAGGTAGCTGGTCACCAGAGGCGCTCCCGAAGACCAGTCCAGCAGTTCATCGGTCACGCCCAATGAACGGTCCCGCGCGGCCTTGCGTTGTGCGCCATAGAGCAATGCGGAAGAGACCGCGATTTCGGCCGCCGTCGGCACCGGTTCGGCAAAGCCGTCGCCGAACTCCTCCGCGATGAAGCTGGTTGTCGCCTGGCCGGCGATGAAGGCCGGGCGCTCAAGCGCGCCGATCAGGAAGGCGCGGTTGGTCTTGGGACCGAATATGAGAGCGTCCTTCAGTGCCTTGACCAGACGTAGGCGCGCGGTTTCCCGGTCAGGCCCGATGCCGACGATTTTCGCCAGCATCGGATCGTAATGGGGAGAGACCTCCAACCCGGACTCCAGCCCGGCGTCGCAACGGATCCCTTCGCCTTCCGGCGCGGCCCATATGTCGATCCTGCCCGTGGCCGGCAGGAAGTCGTTGGCGGCATCCTCGGCATAGAGCCGCGCCTCGATGGCGTGGCCTTTCAGAGCGATGCCTTCCTGCGAGAAACCCAGAGGCAAGCCTTCAGCGACACGCAGTTGAAGCTCGACGAGGTCGAGACCCGTCACCGCTTCGGTGACGGGATGCTCCACCTGCAGGCGCGTGTTCATTTCGAGGAAGTAGAACTCGCCGTCGGCGCCCAGCAGGAATTCGACGGTACCGGCGCCGTGGTAGTCCACCGTGCGCGCCGCGGCGACGGCGGCCTCGCCCATGCGCTGGCGCAGTTGTGGGGTCATGATCGGCGACGGCGATTCCTCGAGCACCTTCTGGTGGCGACGCTGAACCGAGCAATCGCGTTCGCCCATATGGATTATGTTGCCGAACGTATCGCCGAATACCTGAATCTCGACATGTCGAGGCTTGATGATGGCGCGCTCCAGGATCAGCTCGCTGGAGCCGAAGGCGTTGCGTGCTTCGGACCTTGCGGTGAACAGGGCCGCTTCGAGCTCGTCGCCGGAATGGACCAGCCGCATGCCCTTGCCGCCACCGCCGGCCGCCGCCTTGATCATGAGAGGGAATCCGACCGCGCCGGCCTCGCGGATCAGCGTCTCGTCGGATTGGTCCTCGCCCTGGTATCCGGGCACACAAGGCACGCCCGCGTCGATCATCAGACGCTTTGCGGCAGCCTTGTTTCCCATCAGGTCGATTGATTCAGGATCGGGACCGATGAAGACGATCCCCTCTTCCGCGCAGCGCCTTGCAAACCCGGCATTTTCGGACAGGAAGCCATAGCCAGGGTGGATCGCATCCGCGCCCGTTTCATGCGCCGCCGCGATGATGCGCTCGATATTCAGATATGATTGCGCTGTCGACGCCGGTCCGATCTCGCTCGAGGTGTCGGCCATCCGCACGTGAGGCGCCCGATGATCGACATCGGAGTGCACGGCGACGGTCCTGAAGCCGAGCCGCCTTGCCGTCCGCATCACCCGGCAGGCGATCTCGCCCCGGTTTGCCACCAATACTGTTGTGAACTTGCGCATACTTCCTCACATCCGCCCGATACCGAAGGCGTTGGTGCGGACCACGCGCGTGCGCGCCTCGCGGCAGGTATCCAACGCCAAACCAATGATCTTGCGCGTATCGCGCGGATCGATCACGCCCATGTCCAGCATCTGCCCCGACGTGTAGAATGCGCTCTCCTGCTGCTCGAAATGCGCCACCAGCGCCGCCTTGCGCGAACTCAGATCGGCCTCGTCCACGTCAACGCCCTTACGCGCGGCGCTGCTGCGGGCCACCATGTCCATGGTGATCGCCGCCTGTTCTCCCCCCATCACGCCGGAGCGCGAATTCGGCCAGGAAAACAGGAAGTCCGGCTCATAGGCCACACCGGCCATGCCGTAATTGCCCGCTCCGAAACTGGCCCCGATGTAGAAGGTGATCTTGGGCACGCGGACATTCGAGACCGCCTGGATCATTTTCGAGCCATGCTTGATCATGCCGGCATGCTCGTAATCCTTGCCGACCATGAAGCCCGTGATGTTGTTGAGGAACACCAGCGGCATGTCGGCCTGATCGCACAACTGCATGAACTGCGCCGCCTTGGCCGCGCCGTTGGGATCGATCGGGCCGTTATTGCCGATCATTCCGACCGCATGTCCCATCACGGCTGCCTGCACACAGACAAGCGACACACCAAAGTCGGGCTTGAACTGATCCAGCACCGAACCATCGGCGAGCCGCGCCATCACCTCGCGCGTGTCGTATGCCTTGCGGTAGTCGACCGGCGCCACTCCTGCCAGTTGGTCAGGCGGATAGAGCGGCGGTGCGTAATCGCTTCGGCCGGGCAGGTTGCAATTGCGGTTCCAGTCGAGGCGCGCGACCAGCCCACGCAGGATGGCGATGGCATGGGCGTCGTTCTCCGCCAGATGCTCTACGAGACCCGATATCTCGGCATGCATCTGCGCGCCGGCCAACTCTTCTTCGTCAGCAATCTCACCCGTGGCCGCACGCACCAGCGCGGCGCCGCCGAGTGAAGCCCTGCCGCGCCCCTTGACCGCAATCACATAGTCCGACAGGCCCGGATAGTAGGCGCCCCCAGCCGTCGACGGACCGTGCAGGACGGCAAAGGAGGGGATTCCCGCCGCGCTGAGCTGGGCAAGGCGGCGAAACGCGCCGCCGCCCCATGCCCAGCCGGCGACCTGGTATTCGAGCAGGTTGGCGCCCGCGCTCTCGACCAGATGCAGGAACGGTAGCTTCTTGTCGCGGGCAATGTCGAGGCAGGCGCGCAGCTTCTCGCCGGACTTCGGGGTGCTAGCGCCGGCGTTGATCCCGCTATCGCTCGCATAGACCATGCAACGCGTGCCACTGACGAAGCCGATCCCGGCAAACGTATTGGCCCCCGGGCGTGATTTCTCGGGGTCCTTGGTATCAACGAGATAATTGGCCATCCCGAACAGTTCGAGAAACGGCATTCCCGGATCGAGCAAGCGAGCGATGCGCTCGCGAGGGGCGAGCTGGCCGCGTTCCTCGAAAACTGCACGTCGCCGCTCGGATGCCTCGCGTGTGCGATCCTTCAACGCATGCAGATGATCAACGAGCGCAAGCATCTCGCGGCGATTTTCCGCGAATGACTCGGCATTTGTGTCGATACGCGAAGTGAACGCAGGCATATTTTCCTCCCTACCGAAGAGATCGCCGTATTCCCGGCCCGAAATCGAATATTTCGTTCAACCTGGAAAAAGCGACTTCGAAGATCCGGCCGAAACATCCACGTCGGCTTCGCTCCTCTCCCGAAACATCCGTGGCAACCGTCCCGAACCGCGTGGCGGCCCGGCGCATCAAACCTTCCAGCCATCTAGGTGACCCGCGGCGGAAGGCGATCGCGGTCACAAAATCCTTCGCTCGTTCGCCCCACACCTCACGATACATATATATGGATCATACTCGGGCATGTTGGCAATTTCCGTGAATATACCCCGGATGTCAAGTCGGAAATACATGATTATGCACGAGTCGGCGAACTACATCACATATATGGATCGAAAGGCGACAATGGAATCGCCCGCTCCAGCTCCTTCCATGCGGCATCCACGAAGACGGCGCAGGCGCCTGTGTTGCAGCCGCGCGCTTCACCCTACCCATGGGGCGCGTCGGGGTGGCTGCGCACGGAACGGCCGGAGAAGGCGCTTCGCCGAGCGCTCAATTCTTGACTATTTTGTCGATCGCAATCCGCATGGCCTCGGCGATCTGGGGGGCACGTCCCTCGAAGCGGAACAGGGGCCCCGCGACCGTGACGGCCAGATGTCGTCCATAAACGGGCAACGCCATCGAGACCCCCCCGAGATCAGGGCTGAAATTGGAGGCACTGACGAACCATCCCCGGGAGATGCCCTCCTCGATCCTCTTCTCGACTTCCGCCGTGCTCAACGGTGTGCCCGGACCATGCTTCTCGAACGTCGCGCGCCGCAGGAGTGACTCGCGTTGCTGCGGCGACATCAGGGACATCAGAGCATGGCCGGTCGCGGTCGCGTAGATCGGGACGCGCTTTCCGGGTTCCGCCACATAGCGGATCGGCTGCGACGAGTTCGCAACGCTCAACATGATCGCATTCTGGCCACTTGGCGCCGCGACCCACGATGTCTCTCCCAACTGTTCCGAGAGAACGCGAACAAGTTCGAACACCTCGTCCGGCAAGGGTTCTGCCGCCGAAATCTCCTGCGCCAGACTCAGCCAGCGCGGCGTCGGATAAAATCCCGCCCTGGGGCGCGGTTCATAGAGGAAGCCCCGCTCGACAAGCGTGTCGATCACGTTGAAGGTGCTGGATCTGGGCCAGCCGAAATGCTCGGACAGTTCCTTCAGGCCCGCCGGCTTGCCCACCCGCGCGAAATATTCGAGCACATCCAGAAGATTTGAAATTTGACGTATCTGCGCCACGCGCCACTCCGCGTCATCTGCCTCAGTTCACATATGTGTATATTCTTTTCGTTTATGTCGCAATCGTGGAATTTAGTTGACCGCAGCCCGCGGGCGAGTAAATTACACATTTAAAGATAAATGATACACATGCATGAACCACAAAGAGATTCGGGAAATGGGGCCATTGGAGGGGCTGAGGGTCTTGGACATGACATCGGTGGTCATGGGACCCTACGCGACGCAGATTCTCGGCGATTTCGGCGCGAACGTCATCAAGGTCGAGGCTCCCGGCGGCGACGTCATACGTCAGGTCGGACCCAGCCGAAACAAGGGGATGGGGCCGCTTTTTCTCAACTCCAACCGATCCAAGCGTTCGATCACGCTGGACCTGAAGACCCCTCAGGGATTGAAGGTCCTGCTGCGCCTCGCCGAACGGGCGGACGTGCTTGTCTACAATATACGTCCGGCGGCGATGGCAAGGCTCGGCCTGTCCTACGAGGAGGTAGCGGCGCACAATCCTCAAATCATATATGCTGGAATGTTCGGCTATTCGCAGGACGGTCCCTATGCGTCCAACCCGGCCTATGACGACCTGATCCAGGGCGCGGCCCTGCTGCCCTATCTGATCCAGCGCGCCGGCTCGGACCAGCCGCGCTATGTTCCGACGGCGCTCAGCGACAGGGTGGTCGGGCTGCATGCCCTGTCAGCCATTCTGGCGGCACTTCATGAGCGCGTCCGCTCCGGCCAAGGCCAGCGGCTCGATATTCCGATGTTCGAATGCATGGTTAATTTCGTCCTGGCGGATCATCTCGGCGGCCTGAGCTTCGAACCGCCGCTGGATCGCGGCGGCTATCACCGGCAATTGTCGCCCGAGCGGCGTCCCTATCAAACCAGCGACGGCTATGTCTGCACATTGCTCTATACCGATGCGCATTGGCTGAGATTCTGTGAGGCGATCGGTCGTAGCGACCTGATCGAGAACGACCATCGCTTTGCCACCTTCCATGCCCGCATGGAACATATCGATGAGGTCTACGGCACGTTGTCGCAAATCCTGCAGCAGCGAACCACCGCCGAATGGCTCGAAATATTCGGCAAGGCCGATATTCCGGCGATGCCGATGCATGACATCGAAACGGTGTTGAACGACCCTCATCTTAAGGCGATCGATTTCTTCCGTATCACCGAACATCCGACTGAGGGCCACCTACGCGAGATGAAGGTGCCGACGCGGTTCTACCGTACCCCGGCCACGCCCGTGCATCCGGTTCCGAGGCAAGGACAGGACGGGCGCGAGATCTTGATCGAAGCCGGCTTCAACGCCGAGGAGATACGTGATCTGGACGATACGGGCGGCTGGCTGAAGTCCGACGAAACGATTCAAGCCTAGGAGGGGACGCGGGATGGAATTCTCCATGACGGAAGAGCAGTCCGCCATCCGCGATGCGGTTGCTGCGATCTGCGAGCGCTATGACGAGAACTACTGGCTGGAAAAGGATAGGGTCGGCGGGTTTCCGGACGACTTTTATACCAGCCTGGCGAACGAGGGCTGGCTGGGCATCTGCATTCCCGAAGCCTATGGCGGCTCGGAACTCGGCATCACCGAGGCCGCCATCATGATGCGGATGATCGCCGCCTCGGGCGGGGGAATGGCGGCGGCATCGGCGGTCCATATCAACATCTTCGGCTTGAATCCCGTAGCCGTTTTCGGCACCGAGGAACAGAAGCAGCGCATGCTGCGTCCGATGGCCGAAGGCCGGGAAAAGGCTTGTTTTGGAGTTACCGAGCCAGATGCCGGTCTGAACACCACGCAGTTGAAGGTCCGGGCTGTGCGTAAGGGCGACCGTTACATCGTCAACGGTCAGAAGATCTGGATCTCGACGGCGCAGGTAGCCGACCGCATTCTCCTCCTGGCCCGGACGACGCCGCTCGATGAGGTCACGAAGCCCACGCAGGGGCTGAGCCTGTTCTACGCGCGGCTCGATCGCACCCGCGTGCGGGTGACCGAGATCGACAAGATGGGCCGGAAGGCGATCGATTCCAACGAACTGTTCTTCCAGGATTTCGAGATTCCGGTGGAGGACAGGATTGGCGAAGAGGGTCGCGGCTTCGAATATATCCTGCACGGCATGAATCCCGAGCGCATCCTGATCGCGGCCGAGGCCGTGGGCCTGGGCAACGCGGCCCTGCGCCGCGCCACCCAATACGCGGCCGAGCGTGAGGTCTTCAACCGCCCCATCGGAAAGAACCAGGCAATCCAGCATCCGCTCGCAAAATGCTGGGCCGAGTTGGAGGCCGCCTGGCTGATGGTCATGTCGGCGGCTTGGAAATACGACAACGGCCACCCCACCGGAACGGCCGCCAATGCCGCCAAATACCTAGCGGGAGAAGCCGGGTACAACGCCTGCCAGACCGCGGTGATGACCCATGGCGGGTTCGGCTACGCCAAGGAATTCCATGTCGAGCGGTTTCTGCGGGAGTCGCTGATTCCGCGCATCGCGCCCGTCAGCCGCGAACTTGCCCTGAGTTTCATTGCAGAAAAGGAACTGGGCCTGCCCAAGTCCTATTGAGCAGCGTCCAGCCGAAGACGGCATCATCACACCGCCGGCCTCGCCGCAGCGAAAAGGAGAACACCATGAGTCTTCCAGTCATCGTATCTGTGGCCCGCACACCGATCGGAAAAGCGGCGCGCGGATCGCTGAACCGGACCCACGGCGCGACCATGGGCGGCCATGTCGCCTCCATTGCCGTGGAACGCGCCGGGATCGATCCCTCGCTAATCGAAGACAGCGTCTGGGGTGTCGGCTACCCCGAACATGTGACCGGCGGTAATATCGGCCGCCAGATCGTGATCCGCGCCGGCTTGCCCGACACGATCGCCGGCATGACGGTAAACCGCTTCTGCTCGTCGGGCTTACAGGCGCTGGTCATCGGCTCGGCGATGGTACGGCAGGAGGGGGCCGCGGCGGTGCTGACCGGCGGCCTCGAAAGCATCAGCCTGAATCAACCGCCTCCACGCCACCCGCGTGAAGAATGGATCGAAGCGCATCGTCCCGAACTCTACATGCCCATGATAGAGACCGCCGACATCGTGGCCGCGCGCCATGGCGTCGATCGGGAGGCTCAAGACCGCTACTCGGTCGAATCTCAGGCACGCATGGCGCGCGCGCAGGCGGCCGGGCTGTTTGCGGACGAGATCGTCCCCATTACCGTCACCCGCCCGGTGACCGACAGCCAGACGCGAGAGAGCCGGGAGGAGACCGTCAGCTTCGAGGCCGACGAATGCAACCGCCCCGGAACCACATATGAGGCATTGGCCAAACTCGAGCCAGTGCGTGGCCCGGGCAACTTCGTGACCGCCGGAAACGCCTCGCAGCTATCCGACGGCGCGGCAGCACTCGTGGTCGTGTCGGAAGACGTTGCATCGCAGGAGGGGTTGACCCCACTGGGCACAGTGCGCGGCTTTTCGGTTGCAGGTTGCGCACCCGATGAAATGGGCATCGGCCCGGTGTTTGCCATCCCCCGGCTGCTGGAACGGCATGGCATGAAAATCAACGATATCGATCTGTGGGAATTGAACGAGGCTTTTGCCAGCCAGTGTCTTTATTGCCGCGACAAGCTCGGTATCGATCCCGAAAAATACAATGTGAATGGTGGCTCGATCGCCATCGGCCATCCGTTCGGAATGTCGGGCGCGCGTATGGCCCAGCATCTGCTCCTGGAGGGTCGCCGGAGAAATGCGAAATGGGGAGTCGTGTCGATGTGCATCGGCGGGGGACAAGGCGCCGCCGCATTGCTTGAGATTTTTTGATGGTGGTTACCGCACCCCGAAAGAACTGCTTGTCAGGATAAAGGCGGCTGATTCTTGCACTGCTCCCCAAGCTTGGGGAGCAGTGCAACAGCCGGAAAAATCCAGCTTCCGGCGGTCCAGAGTTGGGGAGCAGTGCATCAACCTGCGGACTCTCCCGGAAACCGGAGGAGAGTCGGGTCTCAGGTCAAGAACGACCGCATTCCGCCTTGGACTACCAAACACCGGCTGACTATGCGCGGACACTGACCGGCGCAATCGCCCGCCCCGCTGCGCGAGATGAAAGCTCCGCGCGTCGGGCGATTGCTCAACCTGTACCGGTCTACAGTTGTGAGACAGAAATTTGCGCTTAAGCGGCCTGGTTCATTTCCACGGTTTGCTGTTGTCTGATGGCTGCGGGCGGGCGGTGGCCGTGACGCTCGATCAGCCAGTG
>Ga0208017_100182_pt1 | contig 10691 bp, 12 predicted proteins | sample 30_taG_FD_184104 | JGI IMG/M metagenome (GOLD analysis project Ga0208017, IMG submission 184104) | Marine viral communities from Cariaco Basin, Caribbean Sea - 30_WHOI_OMZ (SPAdes) (version 2) | ecosystem: Environmental > Aquatic > Marine > Oceanic | place: Caribbean Sea: Cariaco Basin... | reverse complement strand
GGAGATTGCCGACACCGCCTTGCCCGGCGATATTATCGGCATTCCCAATCACGGCACCCTGCGCGTCGGCGACACGCTGTCGGAGAAGAATCAGGTGCGGATCACCGGCCTGCCCAATTTTGCGCCAGAAATCCTCCGCCGCGTAATATTGCGCGATCCGACCAAGACCAAGCAGCTCCGCAAGGCGCTGGATGATCTCAGCGAAGAGGGCGTGGTCCAGGTCTTCTATCCCGAACTAGGCGCCAACTGGATCATCGGCGTGGTCGGGCAGCTGCAGCTCGAAGTATTGGTGTCGCGGCTGGAGGCCGAGTATAAGGTCGATGCCTATCTGGAACAGGCGCCGTTTGAAACCGCCCGCTGGATCAGCGGCGAAGACGCGACTCTCAATGCCTTTGCCAATATCAACCAGAGTTCACTGGCCCGGGACCGCGACGATAATCTGGTGTTTCTGGCCAAGTCGGCCTGGGACGTCGGATATCAGGAAGAGCGCAATCCTGAGATCAAGTTCAGCACGACACGGGAACGCTAGTCCGCTAAAAGCCGGCCATGGCGCGCCGATCCACCACTGACCAGGCCTTTCAGGCAATTGTCATCGATGACGAGGGCCGCGTCTGCGCCGATATTCCGGAAAGCGCCTGCCAGCAGGAGCCGGGCAATTTCTTCAAACATGTCGGCGCACTGGCGCTGACCAAGAGCGCCGACGGGCTGGTCGACCCGAAGCTGGTGCTGAGCTGGCTGATGACCGCGCTGGGCGCGCCGGTAGCCCTGATCGGGCTGCTGGTGCCGGTGCGCGAGGCGGGCGCGTTGCTGCCGCAACTGGTGACCGCCGGATATTTACGGACATTGCCGCGCCGCAAGTGGGCCTGGGCTGCGGGATCGGCGATGCAGGGTCTGGCGGCGGCGGCGATCGGGATTATCGCGATCAGCCTGACGGGCGCTGCGGCGGGCTGGGCCATCGTTCTGGCGCTCGCCGTGCTGGCGCTGGCGCGCAGCGTCTGTTCGGTCTGCTACAAGGATGTGCTGGGCAAGACCATCGACCGTTCACGACGCGGCACCGCGACCGGGCTGGCCGGTTCGATCGCATCGGTGACGGTGATCGTCTATGCGCTGGCCCTGTCGTTCCAGCTGGTTGACCGGATGCTGCTGGTGACCGGCGGCCTGTTTCTGGCGGGTGCCGCGTGGCTGCTCAGCGGGCTGTTGTTTGCGACCCTGCAGGAGCGGAAGGGCGCCACCGACGGCGGGAAAAATGCGCTGAAGGAGGCGCGGCGCAATTTCACTTATTTGGGAGACGATCCGCAGCTTGTCCGCTTCATCCTGACGCGCGGGCTGCTGACCGCCACCGCGCTGGCACCGCCGTTCATGATCGCGGTCGGCAGTCGCGCCGGCGAGGGCTATGACAGGCTCGGATTTCTGGTGCTAGCCTCGGCGCTCGCCAGCCTGCTCAGCAGCTTTGTCTGGGGTCGGCTGTCGGACCGGTCCAGCCGCAAGGTGCTGGTATTCTCCGCGCTGGTCGCGGCGTTGGGGTTGGAGGAAGTGCAGCGGGAGTGAGGCGCTCCAATGCGCCGGGCGGTCATAGGTTCAATAATGATAGCGGCACTGGGCGATTTCGAGCACCTGCTCAGATCCTTCGCCTTTCACGCGATAGACAAGACGATGTTCGCGGTTTATGCGGCGGGACCACCAGCCTTTCAGTTGACCGCGCAAAGGCTCGGGCTTGCCGGTGCCCCGAAAAGGTGTTCGGCGGCATTCCTCGATCAGCAAATATATTCGGTCGGAGAGCTTTGGGTCACTTTCCTGGAAATATCGATATTCCGGCCAGCTTTTGCCGGAAAACAGCACCTTCACTGCTTAAAAATCTCAGGCTCGAAACCCTCTCCGGCATCAAGCTGCCTTATTGATTCCAGCAGGCGTTCGGCATTTTTCGGAGAGGAAAGCAGGTGGATTGTCTCCTCCATGCCCGCCCATTCGCTTTCCGATATCATGACCACCGCTTCACCATTCTGGCGGGTAATTTTGAGCGGAATCTTGTCGGCGACCACGCGGTCCATCAGCGCTTTCAGATTGGCACGGGCCTTCGAGAAATTTTCCATGAGCATGGCCGATAAGTGTACCAGTATCTGTACAATGTCAATGGAATTTACGTCCTGCGGGGCGAGGAACCATGCTCCCGTCAAGCGCGATGGCGGCTCTGGATTGCTTCGCTTTGCTCGCAATGACGGTTGTGCTCCGCAATGGATACGGAGCCTTCGGAGGCATCTTGTGGACGGCGGGGCTCCGGCTCGGAGGCCGGAGCACAATGCTCAGCCCCTGAGCAGGAACACCGCATGTTCGGCCAGCAGATTGGCCGCTGCCTTGCTGGTCTGCTTGTCGCCGCTCAGAAACCACTGGCCTTCCTGCACATAGCGGCCGGCCTCGACCAGCGCGCGGAAATCTTCGATCGTGACATGGTGAATATTGGGCGTGTCGTACCAGCTTTGCGGGATCAGCCGGGTGACCGGCATCCGGCCGCGGAGCAGCAAGGACATGCGGATGCGCCAGTGAGCGAAATTGGGAAAGCTGACAAAGGCCTGGCGGCCGATGCGGAGCAGCTGGTCGAGCATGATATCCGGCCGGCGGGTGGTCTGCAGCGTCTGGCTGAGCACCGCATAGTCAAAACTGCCGTCGGGATAAGCGGCAAGGTCGGTGTCGGCATCGCCCTGCACCACTGATAGACCCTTGGCGACGGCGCTGGCGACATTGGCCGGGTCAATCTCCAGCCCGCGCGCGTCGCAGCCTTTATTGTCGCGCAGCGCCGCCATCAGCGCGCCATCGCCGCAGCCGATATCGAGCACCCGGCTGCCGGGGGCGATATTGTCGGCGATGATCTGCAGGTCGGGGCGGAGTCTGGTCATGCGGTGCGCTCATGGTCGCGGGAGACGGGAGGTTTTTGCGCACGAAGACACGAAGACGCAAAGAAGAAGAGCCTTGATCCCTTCGCGGCTTCGCGGCTTCGCGTGGCCACGAACGGGCGTGAACGGTCGCGGTCCTTCGACAGGCTCAGGACGAACGGAAGGGATGGGTTCAAGGCTTGCGGAAATAAGGCGGTCATCGGCCTTCTCCCGCCTTCAGAAAACCGTCGACAATGCGGTTCATTTCCGGATTTTCCAGAAGAAAGCTGTCGTGGCCGAACGGGCTGGACAGTTCCATGAAACTGACCTCGGCGCCGGCAGCGTTGAGGGCGTGGACGATCGCGCGGCTTTCGCTGGTCGGATAGAGCCAGTCGGTGTCGAAGCTGATCAGGCAGAAGCGGGTTTTTGAGCCCTTGAAGGCATTGGCGAGCGCGCCGCCATGGGCCTCGGCGAGGTCGAAATAGTCCATCGCGCGGGTGATATAGAGATAGCTGTTGGCGTCGAAGCGGTCGACGAAACTGATCCCCTGGTGGCGGAGATAGGATTCGACCTGGAAATCGGCGTCAAAGCCGAAGGTCTTGGCGTCGCGGTCCTGCAGGCGGCGGCCGAATTTCTCGGTCAGGCCGGCTTCCGACAGATAGGTGATATGGGCGGCCATGCGGGCGACGGCGAGGCCGCTGCTCGGCGGGTCGTCGTCGGCATAATAGGCGCCGCCGCGCCAACGCGGATCGGCCATGATCGCTTGCCGGCCAACCTCGTGAAAGGCGATGTTCTGGGCACTGTGGCGTGCGGCCGAGGCGATGATCACCGCCGAGGCGACGCGCTCGGGATAGAGCGCGGCCCAGCTGACCGCCTGCATCCCGCCCATCGATCCGCCGATCACTGCGTGCAGCCGCTCGATCCCGAGATGGTCGAGCAGCATCGCCTGCGCCCGCACCATATCGGCTATGGTGATTACCGGGAAATCCATCGCCCAGGGCGCATCAGTGGCGGGATTGATGGTCGCGGGGCCGGAGCTGCCGAGGCAGCTGCCCAGGACATTGGCGCAGATCACAAAATGGCGGTCGGTGTCGATCGGCTTGCCCGGGCCCACCAGCCGCTCCCACCAGCCGGGCTTGCCGGTGAGTGGATGGGTCGATGCGAGATACTGGTCGCCGGTCAGCGCGTGGCAGACGAGGATCGCATTGCTGCGGTCGGCGTTCAATGTGCCATAGGTTTCATAGGCGAATTCGACCGGCGCAAGGCTGGCACCGCTGTCCAGCGGCAGCGGTCCGAGCAGGCGGACTCTGCGGTCCAGTCCAAAACGCGTGTCTTCGGTCATCCAAAGGCAGCTAAGCGGCGAAATCCCGAGCGTCAAATGATAATGCGGTTGACTGACAGGCCGCAATGATTAGTCCGGCGTCAGAGATCATCACAGCACAGGCGGACAAAGCCAATGAACGGACCAAAACCGAAAGAATGGATCATGGGGATTGCGCCCTATGTGCCGGGCAAATCGAGCGGCGATGACGGGCGCAAGCTGGTCAAGCTGTCGGCCAACGAAAATCCGCTGGGCTGCAGCCCGGCGGCCGGCGAGGCACTGAAGGCCGCCTCCGCCTCGGTCGACCGCTATCCCGATCCCGGCTCGACCAGGCTGCGCGAGGCGATTGCTGCCAAACATGGGCTGGATCCGGCGCGGATCATCTGCGGCACCGGGTCCGACGATGTGCTGCATCTCGCCGCCAATGCGTTCAGCGGTCCGGGCGACGAGATCATCTATGTGAAATATGGTTTTGCCGTCTATGATATCGCGGCGCGGCGCTATGGCGGGACGCCGGTGATCGCCGACGACAGGGATTATGGCACCGATGTCGATGCGATTCTGGCCAAGGTCACCGGCAATACGCGGGTGATCTTCATCGCCAATCCGAACAACCCGACCGGCACCTTTGCGCCGCGCGCCGAGATCGCGCGGCTGCACGCGGCCTTGCCGGCGCATGTGCTGCTGGTGGTGGACTGCGCCTATGCCGAATATATGGACGAGGGTCAGGATGACGGCGCGATCGAGCTGGCGGAGACCGAGGCCAATGTGCTGGTCACGCGGACCTTTTCCAAGATCCACGGGCTGGCGGCGGAGCGGATCGGCTGGGGCTATGCCCATGCCGATATCATCGGCGCGATGAACCGGATCCGGCTGCCGTTCAATGTCACCACCGCCGGCCAGCAGGCCGCCGTTGCCGCGCTCGCCTCGAACGATTTTGTCGCCATGAGCCGCGCGCATAATGCCAAGTGGCGGCAATGGCTGACCGAGGAAATGGGCGGGCTGGGCAATCATGGCCTGCGCGTCGTCCCCAGCCATACCAATTTCCTGCTGGTCCTGTTCGAGGGCAAGGTCACGGCGGAACAGGCCAATGCGGCGCTGCTCGACAAGGGCTATGCGGTGCGCTGGCTGCCCGGCCAGGGTCTGGTCAACGGCCTCAGGATCACCATCGGCACCGAGGAAGAGACCCGCGGCGTTGCCACGGCGCTGCGCGAGATCCTGGAAGCCGCTGGCTGATGCTGCCCTTTGCCCAGATTACCATTGTCGGACTCGGGCTGATCGGCTCCTCGATCGCCCATGCCGTGCGCCAGACCATGCCGTCGGTGCGGATCACCGGCTATGACAGCGATCCGGCGGTGCGAGAGCGCGTGCTCGAGCTCGGCTTCTGCGACGATGTCAGCGACAGCGCCGGCACCGCGGTCACCGACGCCGGTCTGGTGATTCTGTGCGTACCAGTCGGCGTGATGGCGGATGTCGCCGCCGAGATCGCTGCCGATCTGCCCGCCGATGCCGTGATCAGCGATGTCGGATCGTCCAAGGACAGCGTGCAGACCGCGCTTGCCGCAGCGCTGCCCGGCGCCCGGATCATTCCCGCCCATCCCGTCGCCGGTACCGAAAACAGCGGCCCCGATGCCGGCTTTGCCACCCTGTTTCACGACCGCTGGTGCATCCTGACCCCGCCGGACGATGCGGCCGAGGGCGATATCGAACGGCTCAAGGCCTTCTGGGAGAAGCTGGGCGCCAATATCGAGATCATGGACGCCAAGCATCATGATCTGGTGCTCGCCGTGACCAGCCATTTGCCGCATCTGATTGCCTACACGATCGTCGGCACCGCCTCCGATCTGGAAGATGTGACGCGGGGCGAGGTGATCAAATATTCGGCCGGCGGTTTCCGCGACTTCACCCGCATCGCCGCTTCAGACCCGACGATGTGGCGCGATGTGTTTCTGTCCAACAAGGAAGCGGTGCTGGAAATGTTGCAGCGCTTTTCCGAGGACCTGACGGCGCTGCAGCGCGCGATCCGCTGGGACAAGGGCGACGAACTGTTCGATCTGTTCACCAAGACCCGGGCGATCCGCCGCCGGATCATCGAGGAAGGCCAGGACGACGCCGCACCCGATTTCGGGCGGACGCACGACTGAGGGCCAGCTATTCGCCTTCACCGCCTTCCTGCATTTCTTTTTCCCACGTTTCCCTTGCCGCCATTTGTGCAGCTTTGCTGGCATCGGCAGTCGCGGCAGCAGCCTTGATCACCGCCTTTTGTGCGGCATCCGCTGCCTTTCTCGCGGCAATCGCATCAGATGCCAATCCGGCCTCGAGCGACGCGCCGGTTTCGCGCACGGCTCTTCCGGTGGCGGCCACGGCCTCCTCCGCCAAGTCCTGAGCTTTGCGAGCATTTTCATTCACCGCCAGATCGATTTCGGCATTGGCCCGGACGATCCTGACCTGCGCCTTCTTGGCAGCGGCTTCGGCCGCGATCGCCATTTGCGCGGCGGCCTCTTTGTCCTTTTGCGCTTCAGAACAGACCGCCAGCTTTGCAGCGATCACGGACATTTTTGCTGCATTATGGGCCTGCACGGCTGCCTGACTGGCAGCGTGTTTCGCATTGTCCATGGCTTGCTGTGCTTCGCTTGTCGCCTCGTTGTCGGAAGTTCGGCATTCTGCCCCGTCTTCGGTCTCTGCCGTCGGGGTGCAGCCCTGGATTGCCAGAGAAAGAGCCAGAGCGGTAGCAGCGGCGGATAATATTTTCTTCATGACTTGGACTCCGAAATATCATTGTCGGCGCGATGAAACGTCGCTCTGTCCATCGCCCGGGATCCGGCGACTAAACAAAATGCATGACCATTTGTAACTACGTATTTTCCTCCAGTGCCAGCCGGGCAAAAGCCGGATAGGCGCGGTGTCCGGCAGCGGCCGGGGTTAAGGCAATATACAAAGGGAAAAAATTCGGTATCCTGCAAAACAATCCCGCGCGTCACAATCAGTCGGGAAACAGCAGGAGAGTTTGCATTTGACCGAGGCCAGCACGATCAGCACCCCCCATTCCGCGCATAGCGGCACCGCCGACACCGGCTATGGCAGCAAGAGCTACCGCAACTATATTCTCGGCATCCTGCTCACCGTCTATATCTTCAACTTCATCGACCGCACGATCATCAATATCCTGACCGAGCCGATCAAGGAAAGCTTTGGCGTCGAGGACTGGCAGATGGGCCTGCTCGGCGGGCCGGCCTTTGCCATTCTCTATACCTTTGTCGGCATCCCGATCGCGCGCTTTTCCGAGAAACATCACCGGGTCTGGATCATCGCCGGATCGGTGTTCCTGTGGAGCCTGATGACCGTATTGTGCGGCTTTGCCACCAGCTTCATTGCCCTGTTCATCTTCCGCATCGGCGTAAGTATCGGCGAGGCGGGCTGTTCGCCGCCGGCCAATTCGCTGATCGCCGACTATTTCGTCCCGGCAGAGCGTTCGACCGCCGTTTCGGTCTATGCGCTGGGCATTCCGCTTGGCGGCATGGTCGCCTATGTTTTCGGCGGCTATATCGTCGGCAGTCTCGACGGGCCGATCATCGGCGCGCTGCTCGCCAGCTGGAACTGGACCTGGGCGGTCAACGCGCTCGACTGGCAGAATATCGAGGGCTGGCGCGTCGCCTTTGCCGTTGTCGGCGTGCCCGGCCTCATCGTCGCGGCAATCGTCAAACTGACCATCGCCGAGCCGCCGCGCGGCTATACCGATCCGGTCGAAATGCAGAACCGCGAGCAGGTCGGCTTTCGCGAAGTGCTGCGGATCCTGTCGCAGAAGCCCGCCTATTGGCACGTGACCATGGGCGTCACCATCGCCTCGTTCGTCAATTATGGCGTCGGCCAGTTTTTCGTGTCCTTCCTTATCCGCACCCATGAACTGTCGATCTTCGATGCATCCGTGAAGATCGCCATGGCGCTGGCAGTGATGGCGGCGATCGGCACCTATATGTCAGGCTATCTGGCGGACAGATATGCCAAGCGCTTCCCGAAGGCATTGGCACTGATCCCGATGTTTGCGCTGATCGGCGTCATTCCGATGCATGTCACCGGCTATCTGGCGGAATCCCTGTGGCTGGCGGTGCCGCTGATGATGGTCGGCCAGATGCTGCTCTATACCTATCTCTGCCCGCTCTATGCCGTGCCCGGCGGCGTGGTCGACAGCCGGATGCGGGCGACCGCGGTGGCGGTGACCCTGTTCATCGTCAACCTGCTTGGATACGGCCTCGGCCCGCCGCTGATCGGCGGCCTGTCGACGATCCTGAACGCGACCTTCCTGTCGGGCCTGGACCCCGCGCTGACGCTGGAGGCCTGCAAGGCAAGCAATCTGACCGCGGCGGCGCAGGGTGCCTGCGATTCAGCCAATGCCGATGGCCTCAGATGGTCGATGGTGCTGTTCAAATGCCTTTATCTGTGGGCGATCTTCCACTTCTATATGGCCAGCCGGACGATCCAGCGGGATATGGGGCGGTGAGGGCCTGAGTAGCGAAAGAGAACCCAGGCCGACTCCCAAGCAATATCGTATGTCTGTAGATTGACATATAAATATTTTTGTATGTATATCGTTATACATATTTTGAAATATGTTTGCATGAGGTCATATGATGTCGGTCAGAACTGTCGCAAGACGGCAATATCAAAAGCGCGTGGACGATGCCGCAACCGGCAGCGTGCAAAGTCTGTCGGTGCCGCCGGAAGGCTGGATTGCCACGGTCAGAAAAGCGCTGGGCATATCGGGCGCACAGCTCGGCAGAATGACCGGCCGCACCCGGGCGACCATTGCCGGAGCTGAAAGATCCGAGCGGGACCGCGCCGTGACTCTGCAAACGATGGACGCGATGGCAAAAGCCATGGGCTGTCGCTTCATCTATGCGATCATTCCCGAGGCCGGAAGCACTGCCGACCTTGTCGAGGCCCAGGCAAGGAAAAAGGCCCGGGCATTGGTTGATGAGGCCAGCCGGCATATGGCGCTGGAAGACCAAGCGATCGGCCGGGCCAGGCAGGACGAAGAAATCGAGCAGGTGGCTCGCGATCTGGCGCGCGAGCCACCTGCCGATTTCTGGCAACCGGAATGACGCCAGCGGGAGCGGAGCCCGACGGCGCCACGCCCCTCGATCCGGATGAACTGGAAGGCCTGCGTCACAAGCATATTGCCAACCGTGCCGAGCTGAATCATCTGGAGCAGGCCAATATACAAAGCGGGCTGGCATGGCTGAAGCGCCGGAGAAACATGGACATGCTGACCGAGGTATTTGTCCGCGATCTGCATTGGCGGCTCTTCGGGGAGGTCTGGCGCTGGGCGGGTTCCTTCCGGCTGACCGAGAAGAATATCGGGGTCGATCCGGTCCAGATATCGGTGCAGTTGCGCGCGCTGCTCGACGATGCCCGCTTCTGGGCCCAAAATGCAACTTTCGCGCCGCTTGAAGCGGGTGCGCGCTTCCATCACCGTCTGGTCCAGATACATTTGTTCGCCAACGGCAACGGCCGGCATGCGCGCATCGCCGCTGATCAATATCTTCGCTGGCATTTCAACCATCCGCCAATCGCTTGGGAAGCCGGACATGATCTGGTCGACAGCAGCGAACGCCGAAATGCCTATATCCGGGCGCTGCGTGCCGCCGATGCGGGTGACCATATGCCGCTGTTCCGCTTTGTCGGAATTTGAGGCAGCGTAATTTCGAACCCTATCGGGTTTGGTTCACAGAGATTACAGCGTAATTCAATCATTCAGCATATTGATCGCCTTGTGCACCCGTTCGCGGATATCCTCGCGTTCCAGGCCGGGTTCGATCTCGGGCTGCACTTCATAGGTGATCACGCCGCTTTTCTGGACAAAGGTGTCGCGCGGCGAGACGATGCCGCTGTTGAGGGCGACGGGGACCAGCGGAATGCCGAGCAGCTTGTAGATGCCGGCAAAGCCGGTCTGCAGTTCCGGACGCTCGCCGTGGTGAGCGCGGCTGCCCTCGGCGAAGATCACGATCGGGCGGCCCTCGGCCACCGCTTTCTTCGCCTGCTTGATGATCTGCCGCATCGCCGCGCCGCCGCCATCACGGTCGATGCCGAGCAGGCCGTGCTTGGTCGCGATCCAGCCCCACAGCGGGATCACCAGCAGTTCCTTCTTCGCGATCACCACCGGCTTGTCAAACAGGCGCAGCAGGTCGATCGTCTCGAACATGCTTTCATGCTTGAACACGTAGAGCAGCGGCTCGTTGCGGATCTCGCCCCTGACCTCGACCCGGATGCCGAGGATCAAGCGGGCGCAGACATAGTGATAGCGGCTCCAATATTGCGCCATATAATAGATCGTCGGCGGCCAGAAAAAGGCACCGAGAAAGGTGGCGATGATGATCGGCACCGAGCCGATATAGAAGACCGCCATGAAGATCAGCGAACGGATGAAAGCCAGCATCTCAGACCCCTGCCAGCGCCGCCAGCCGGCGCATCAGATATTTGTTATATTCGATGAACAGGGTGCCCAG
>Ga0208017_100181_pt1 | contig 10864 bp, 9 predicted proteins | sample 30_taG_FD_184104 | JGI IMG/M metagenome (GOLD analysis project Ga0208017, IMG submission 184104) | Marine viral communities from Cariaco Basin, Caribbean Sea - 30_WHOI_OMZ (SPAdes) (version 2) | ecosystem: Environmental > Aquatic > Marine > Oceanic | place: Caribbean Sea: Cariaco Basin | collected... | reverse complement strand
CGGCGGTCGGCCGCCCGCGCCACCAGGTGGCCAGGGCGAGCCCGGACACGACGTCCCAGAGCCCCCACAGCGCGGCCACGAACACCACCCCGCCGAGATCGGCGAAGAAGCCGAGGGCGAGCACGACGGCCAGACCGGTGTTGCGCACGCCGAGCTCGAAGGTCAGCGCTCGGGTGCCCGGCCCGGAGAGCCGGCAGACGCGGCCGGTCCCGTAGCCGACGCCGAGGGCGATGACGTTCTGGGCGACGATCGGGAGCACGACGACGCCGATGTAGGTGACGAAGATGTCGAACTGACCGGCCAGGCCGCCGACCACGATCAGCAGGAGCAGGACCAGCGTCGCCGGCTCGACGAAGCGCCCGGAGCGTTGCGCGAAGCCGGGCGCCCGCCAGGCGACGAGGAGTCCCGCGGCGAAGGGCAGCCCGATCAGCAGCGCGACCTCGCCGATCACGTCCCAGGGCGACAGCTCGATGTCGCGCAGCAGCGCCTCGGCCTTCGGGTTGAGCCCGCTCCAGAACGCCAGGGCGATCGGGGTCACGAGCACGGCGAGCACGTTGGAGACACCGGTCAGCGAGATCGAGAGCGCGACGTCCCCGCGGGCGCGGTGGGTCAGGATGTTGGACAGGTTGCCAGCGGGGCAGCACGCGACGAGGAGCATCCCGAGCGCGACGGAGCCCTTCACGTCCAGCGCCAGGGTGAGGAGCAGCGTCAGTCCGGGAGCGACGGCGTACTGGGCGACGATGCCGACCGCGATCACCCACGGGCGTCGTACGACGTCGCGGAAGTCACCGAGGCGGGTGTCGAGCGCGACCCCGAACAGGAAGAGCGCGATCACGATCTTGGTGCCGAGCTGCAGGCCGTCGCTCAGGTCGAGGGACAGCTCGTCGATGTCGGCGGCCGCGGTGGAGACCGCGCTCAGCAGGGTCACGCTCACCCGGGGCAGTCTGCACCAGCGATCAGGTCGTGGTGACGACTTTCACGATGACGCGGCCGAGCTCGGCACCGGCGTCCTCCTGGAGGAAGTGCCCGGCGCCGGCGATGGTGACGTGCTCCTGACCACGGGCCCCCGGGACCCGCTCGGCGAAGACGGTCTCCCAGCCGCGGGTGGCCGGGTCGCCGTCCGAGTAGGCGGTGACGAACGGTCGATCGAAGGCCTCCAGCGCACGCATCGTGCGCCGCCCGATCCGAGCGCCCGGGTCGTTGCGGGTCAGCGGCAGCAGCGCCGTCATCTGCCGCAGACCGGCGGTGTGCTCGGGCGTCGGGAACGGGGCGTCGTACGCCGCCAGCACCGCCTTGGACAGCGGCGTGGTCGCGGTGGCGCCGACGAAGTCGCTCGCGCGCAGCTCCGGGGCGCGCTGGGTGTAGAGCAGGTAGTCGAGCAGGCTCTCCTCGATCACCACGCGGGAGTCGCCGTCCCCGTGCACCGCCCACTCGATGCGGCCGGCGAGGTCGGGGTCGGCGGTGTGCAGGATGGTGTTGGCCGCGACCACGCGGGCGAAGCGGTCCGGCTCCTCGGCGAGCGCGCTGAAGCCGATCGGCCCACCCCAGTCCTGGGCGACCAGCGTGATCTCGCGCAGGTCGAGCGTCGTCACGAGGCTGCGGATCCAGCCGACGTGGCGGGCGAGGGTGTAGTCGTAGGGGCTGGCCGGCTTGTCGGAGCGCCCGAAGCCGATGTTGTCCGGCGCGATCACCCGTAGTCCGGCCTCGACGAGCACCGGCACGACGTGGCGGTAGAGGTAGGACCAGGTCGGCTGACCGTGGAGCAGCAGCACGACCGAGCCGTCCGGCGGCCCCTCGTCGAGGTAGTGCATCCGGACCGGGGTCAGGTCCGGCTCGTCGGCCGGGGCCACGTCGACGTACCGCGGCGCGAAGGGGTAGTCGGGCAGTCCGACGAACCGGGCGTCCGGGGTGCGGTGCACGGGCATCCCGTACGGCGTGGGGTCGTCCTCGCCGAGGAGGTCGCGGCGCAGCGCCTGCGCCCGATCCCCGGGTGCCACGTCGTCGAGGGTCAGCGACGCCAGCACCCGCTCGGGCGACTCGACCGCGAGGTGCGTCCCGACCTCGCCCCCGATCCCGACGCCGGCGTAGAAGCAGGCGGCTCCGAGGTCGCCGCGCTGGGTCAGGAGGTCGTCGACCACGCGGGTGACTCCTGCGGCGAGCTCGGACAGGTCGTAGCCCTCGTCCCCGTCGACGGTGGCGAGCGGGGCGTTGTAGCCGTGGCCGGGCAGGTCCCAGGCGACGACGTCGACGGCATCGCCGAGCTCGGCGGCGACCTCGACCCACAGGTCGAGCGCCGTGGCACCCGCGGCGGGTCCCAGGACGAGCAGCGGATGCTGCTCCCGGTCGACGGCGCCGCTGAGGCGCGCGGCCGTGATGGTCGGGATCATGGGGGCAGTGTGTCGCAGACTCTTGTCCGCGTCCCCTACTCTTGGCAACGAGGGGAGTACCTCACTCAGATCATCCCGGTCAGTACGGCGCCTCCGCAGGCGCCTCGGGTGGTTGCCGGTCGCTCAGCAGAGTGCTCGGTGAGGGAGACCTCGAGCAGACACTGCTTGAGGAGACCCATGTCCACGCTGGACACCATCGGCACGCCCGCCCTGTGGGCCGTCACCATCGCCGCCGTACTCGCCCTGCTCGCGCTCGACTTCGTCGCCACCCGCAAGCCCCACGAGGTCTCGATGCGCGAGGCCGGCCTGTGGTCGGCGTTCTACATCGCCCTGCCGACCGCGTTCGGCGTCTTCATCTGGGCGCAGTACGGCCGTGAGCGCGGCGTGGAGTACTACACCGGCTACATCGTCGAGAAGTCGCTGAGCGTCGACAACCTCTTCGTCTTCATGCTCCTGCTCGCCGCCTTCGCGGTGCCCGCGGCGCTGCAGCAGCGGGTGCTGCTCTACGGGATCATCGGCGCCCTGGTGCTGCGCGGCATCTTCATCGCGCTGGGCGCCGCGGCCCTGTCCGCCTTCGACTGGGTCTTCCTGATCTTCGGGCTCGTCCTGCTCGCCACCGGCGTCAAGCTCCTGCGCGACGCGATGAAGGGCGACGAGCACCAGGTGGACGTCTCCGAGATGCGCATCGTGCGCGTCGTACGACGGCTCATGCCCGTCAGCGAGGAGTACGAGGGCACGAAGCTGACCGTGCGCCAGCGGGTCGGTGGAGTGAGCAAGCGGGCGCTGACGCCGTTCGCGCTCGTCGTCGTGGCCGTCTTCGCGACCGACATCGTCTTCGCGATCGACTCCGTGCCCGCGGTCTACGGCATCACCGGTGACCCCTACCTCGTCTTCGCGACCAACGCCTTCGCCCTCCTGGGCCTGCGCGCGCTGTACTTCGTGCTGCAGGGCGCGCTCGCCAAGCTGGTCCACCTCAGCTACGGCCTGGCCGCGATCCTCGGCTTCATCGGCGTCAAGCTCGCCCTGCACTGGGCACACCTGCAGTGGACGTCGGTGCCCGAGATCCCGACGCTGGCCTCGCTGGGCGTGATCGTGGGGATCCTCGCCCTGACCGTGACGACGTCGTTGGTCGCCGCGCGCCGACAGGCGGAGCCTGCGCCGGAGCTGAAGGACCTGGCGCGCGACTGAGCGACGAACCGTCGAGGTCGGCGCTGCGCACGGCGGTGGAACGCACGAGCGTCCCTCGACGCCCGTGGGTATCGATGACCTGGTCGGCCTCGCGTTGCGGTCGGAACGGCGGATGCGCTCAGTTCCGCTGGCGCGTCCTGCGTGCGCGGAGTGCCGCTGCGAGCATCGCCGACAGGGCGGCCAAGACGAGTGCAGTCATCAGCACGCCTCCGGCGAGCCCGAGGCGCCAGCAAGTCGGGCGAAACGGCGTCAAGCGACGGCGTGCTGGCTGCGGGCCTTGCCTCGTTCTACCCGGCCCCGCCATGTCAGCACCAGGACGGGGCCGATGACGGGGAAGGCCAGCAGGACGATGAGGCCGAACACTCCGTGCGGGAGTGTCATCTTTCCTCGAAGCAGCTGAACGACGACCAACACCACGAGCATGACGTCCGCCAGTGAGACGACGGTCAGGCAAATCTCCAGCGGAGTCGGCGCAAGAGGGCTCAGTTCTTCGGCTCGGTCAGTCATCGGCACTCTCAATGCTCGCGGGGCCATACGGTACGTCTCGCGGTCAGTGTCGGGAAAATTCGAGGCCCGCCGGCGAGTGACTCCACCCTGTGTCCGACTTCGGCAGGGCTGGACGCATCGCCACTTCGGATGTGGGACGTAGGCATCGATGACCGATCTCCGTCGGTCTACGTCCGGATCGGGTAGGTCTGTCCGGTGGCGTGGGCCTGGTGGTGGTGGAACGGACACAACAGTACGGCGTCGCGGGTGTTGGTGTGCCCGCCGTTGGCCCAGGGTTTGGTGTGGTGGACGTGGCAGAAGGCTCCGGGGGTGTCGCAGGAGGGGTGTTGGCAGTGCTTCTGCTCGACGAGCAGTGCCAGGCGTTGGGCTTCGGTGTGGAACCGGGTGCCTCGGCCGAGGTCGAGGACGTGACCTCCATTGTCCATGACCGCGGGGAAGATCTTGGCCTCGCACGCCAACCGGATCAGCTGCCCGGGTGAGACACCGGTGCCGGTCTCGGTGTGACCGGCCTTCTCCGCCCCCTGGGTGAACGTCTCGGCCGGTGCGGTGATGACCACGGTCGCGGCCAGACCACCTTGCTTCGGGAGAGCGTCGAGCGGGTAGCGCTCTATGTACTCCATGAACGCCAGCCCCAGCTTGTGCGGGGTGGGCTTCTCGTAGTCGTAGGCACCGGCACCCTCGGTGGCACGCACGTGCTTGGGCGAGGCGAGAGCTTGGAGGGCTTTGCGGAACATCTCGGCCTGCAACTCGGGCAGGACGAAGTTGCCACGGATGGTGCCGTCCCCACCGTTGCGGAACTTCACCTCGGCCTTCTTCCTCGCACGCTCCTCCAGGTCGGCCAACCGCTTGGCCTCACGAGCCTCGGCGGTCTCGGGGTCGAGGACCTCGAACAGCTTCTCCCCGAGCCGGCGCAACTCGTAGGCATCGAAGTGCGCGGCCTGCTCGATGAGGTGCTGCTCGGCCACCTCACGCTCGGAGGCGAGGTCGTTGTCCAGGTCGTCGACCGCAGCCGTGATCGCTGTTGCCTGCTCGGGAAGCACGTCACCACGGGCGACGGCCTCACGGGTCTGGTCGTGGGCGGACAGCGTCGTGGCGAGCTTCGTGCGGCGCCCGGCCTCGCTCTTGGTCATCCGAGTCGTCCGCGCCAACCACGCAGACAGCGACCTCGCACCGAGCTGTCCGGGCAGGTCCAACGACTCGGCCTGACCGAGCAGCCGGGTCTCGACCTCGGACAACCGGGCCAGGTCCGAGACCAACCGGGTGATCGCGGCCTCGGTCTCCTCGGCGTTCAACGACCACGCCGGGGTCTCGGCGATGGCGTCGAGCTCAGCCTCCAGGACATCGAGGCAGGCCAGGATCGGGTGACCCGTCCCGGTGCCGTCGAGGTGCCTGCTCATGACTCCATACAAGCACTCGCCACCGACACTGCCGGACAGTCAATCTGGCTCAACCATGGGGGTTGTGGACAACCACGTCATCCACAGGGCTGTGGATGATTCGTGGGTAGGCGGGGGTGTCGGAGGGTGGTTGGGTCGCCGGGTCTCGAGGTTCGTCGCTGGCGCTCCTCACACCTCGACCACCGTTGGGTCACGTGTTGAGCCGGTCGGCGGCCCGCAGGTGGTGGGCGGTGAGGGCACGCAGGGCGAGTGCGGCGAACTCCTCGGTCGTCATCGGCGCGGCCGTCTCGACGACGTACATCTCGCGATCCTCGTGGAACGATTCGGCCACGCGCGGGTCGGCAGCCAGGACGGCAAGCGTGGGATCCTCGTCCTCGTCCTCCTCGGTGGTGACCCACATGTGCTCGGTCAGCTCCGCCACCGGCATCGGGTCGAAGAGATGATCGAAGAGCGACACCTGCCGCCAGTGCGTCAGTCCCTCGGCGAGGGCGGCGGCATTGAGGACCACGACCGCGATCCCGACCCAGAACAGCCCACCCTTCTCGTCCCAGTTGAGCGCGATGAGCGCGACGCCCGCCGCCAGGGCGAGGAGTCGCATCCAGGGGCTGCGGGTCCACTCCATGGGGCAGGCTATGTCGCCGCGAGGCTTGCTGTCCCGAGGTAGCCGAAGGTCCACGGCGTCCGCGGACCGGGGAGGTACTCGGCCCGGACGTCGTCGACGACGAGGCCGGATCCCGCGACCAGGGCCGGCACGTCCCGGGTCAGGTGGCATCCGCCGGCCACCCGGCGCTGCACCGGGTCGAGCCGTCGCTGCCAGCGGGCGACGCCGTCAGTTGGCGCGAGGCCGTGCTCCAGGAACGCGAACGTGCCCCCGGGCCGCAGGACCCGCCGTACCTCTCGCATGGCCAGCGCTGGGTCCGGGATCGTGCAGAGCGTGAACGTGCACAGCACGTGGTCGTACGACGCGTCGCCCGCGTCGAGTCGCTGCCCGTCGAGACCGACCCGGTGGACGGGTACGTCGTGGCGCGCGCGACGCCGCTCCGACATCACCCAGCCCCGGTCCGACGGCTCGACCGCGTCGACGCTGACCACGGCATCGGGCAGGTGGCGCAGGTTGAGCCCTCCCCCGAACCCCAGCTCGAGCACCCTGCCACTCAGGCCGGCGCACACCTCGGCCCGTCGCTCGCCGATCTCGCGGCCCTTGAGCGCACGATCGACCAGCCCCGGCACGACGCGTTCTTCCCACCAGCCCATCGAGCCATCATGCCCCGATCGTCGCTGCGGCTGCAGCCTGGCCTCACAAAGAGCGGACGCGAGGATTTGAACCTCGACCCCTTCCCTGGAAGGGAAGCGTGCTGCAACTACACCACGTCCGCGAAGCCGGCCTCGACGAGTCCGGCACGGTCACAGTATGCCGGTCCTCCTGCCGAACGCGGCGCCCGGGTGCCGGGCATCCGCCGAGCGCCTCTCCGGTCCACCACGCTTGAGTACGACGACTCACGCGCCGTACCCGCGGCGACTCCTAGCGTCCAGACATGCTCCTCACCCACCGCCTCTTCCTGCCGTACGTCGCCTGCCTGCTCGGCACCCTGACCCTGCTCGGAGTGCTCTGCTTCCACTTCCCCCAGCAGCTCACCAGCCAGGAGTTCCGCGCCGTCTACACGACCGACTTCGCGCGCGGCCTGCTCCTCGTCGGACTCGTCGGCACGTTCCTGCTCGGCACCGCCGCCGTGCTGCGCAACCAGAGCAGGCGAGTAGCACTGACAGGCCTCGCGGCCGCGACCACAGCGGTGCTGCTCGGCGGCACCGGCATCCAGGTCGACGACGTCGACCAGTCGCCGTACTCGCTCGGCCTCGACTGGTTCGTGCTGTCGCTGTTCTTCTCGGCGCTGGTGTTCATCCCGCTCGAGCAGTACCTCGCCCGCAGGCAGACGCCCGTGCTGCGGCAGGGCTGGCGCACGGACGTGACCTACTTCTTCATGAGCCACGTGCTGGTGCAGCTGATCCTGATCCTGGTCACGGCGTCCACCTCCACCATCGCGGCGGCGATCGCCGTGCCCGGCATCAAGGACATCGTGGGCTCGCTGCCCGGCTGGGCTCAGTTCCTCCTGGCCGTCTTCGTCGCCGATCTGGCCCAGGCCACCCTGCACCGGGCCTACCACCGGGTCTCGACGCTGTGGAAGTTCCACGCGGTGCACCACTCGAGCCGCGACCTCGACTGGCTGGCCGGCTCCCGGGTCCACTTCGTGGAGACCGTCCTGACGCGCAGCATCGTGCTGCTGCCCCTGCTGGTCCTCGGCTTCTCCACGCCGGTCGTCAACGCCTACGTCATCCTCGTGGGACTCCAGGCCGTCGTGGCCCACGCGAACATCGGCGTGCGCTTCGGCTGGCTCGAGTACGTGCTGGTGCTGCCGCGCTACCACCACTGGCACCACGCGCGCCACGTCGACTACTGGGACCGCAACTACGCCATCCACCTGCCGCTCGTGGACATGCTGATGGGCAGCTTCAAGCTCCCTCGCGACGGCAGCTGGCCCGAGGAGTACGGCGTGCTCCGGCTCGAGAGCGTGCCCAACGGCATCGTGGCCCAGCACCTGATGCCGTTCCGCAGCGCTCGCGAGTACGACGACTACGTCGCGTGACGCACTGCTGACGCAGGCACCCAGCGGTCAGCGGTCAGCGGTCAACAGTCAGCGAGCGCCCTGGTCCCAGCAGCCCCGCCCCAGGCCGACCATCTCCATGCCCCGCAGGTCACCCCTGCCGAGCCGGGAGTTGGACGTCGTGGCGGTGCCGAACTTCAGCTGGTCGGACGACGAGGCGTGACCGAGACCGATCGCGTGCCCGATCTCGTGGACCATCATCTGACCCCACGTGACGGCCACGCAGGCAGTGAGTAGGAACTACCCATATCGCCCACGCCGAGCGTGCGGCACCTTGGCTCCGCTGCCCCCACGCACGCCCATCTCATCTCTCCCAGGAGTCCGCATGTCTCGTCCCCACCTTTTGCTGGCAGGCGTCACCGCCGTCGCCCTGAGCGCCGCGGCGCTCAGCAGCGTCCCCGCACCGGCGTACGCCGTCGTCGGCAGCCAGAGCGTCACGTTCACCGACTGCGACCTCGACGAGGCGAGCATCCCGACCGGCATGACGACCGACGTCACCACCACCATCAGCCTCGAGCACCCCAGCCCGGTGCCGACCAACAGCGCGCAGACGCTGTCGATGACCCTGGGCACCCTGCCGGCCGGCACCTTCCCGGAGGACCTCACCAACGCCTACGTCGCGGTCCAGGTGACCTTCGACGACGGCACCGGCGCCACGTTCACCGCGTTCGAGGAGAAGCCGCTCGTCACCTTCGACGCAGACGCGCCCCTGGCCCTGGGGGAGTTCGAGGAGGACTTCACCTACTACTACTCCGGTCTGCGCGAGTTCCGACCCAAGGAGCTCTACTTCTACGTCTACGGCGACCCCGGCGACGGCGAGGGCTCGCGCTTCTACGAGTACGAGTGCGACCAGCGCGTGAATCCGGCTTCGCTGATGACCGTGGCGATCTTCGACCCGGCAGCGCCCGCGCAGGTGACCCTCAACGAGTTCACGGGCCGCCAGGGCGGCACCGTGCTGGTCAGCGGCACCGACTTCGCCCACGAGACCCCCGACGACCCGGACGGCGACGTCACCGTCACCGTCGGCGGCCTGCCCGCGGGCAGCTTCGACGTCGATGAGACCGGCGCCTTCTCCGGGGTCCTGCAGCTGCCGGAGTTCGTCAAGCCCGGCGGTCAGGTGACCGTGCGCGCGACGTCCCAGGGCGAGGTCGCGACCACCGCCCTGAGCGTCTCCGCCAAGAAGGGGACCGTCAAGGTGTCGTCCAACAAGGTGAAGGTCGGCAAGAAGCTCACGGTCCAGGCATCCTCGTTCAAGCCCGGCGAGACCCTGAAGATCGCGCTGAGTGGCGGCAAGGGCAAGGGCAGGACGTCGTACACGAAGTCGGTCAAGGCGAACGCGTCCGGCGTGGCCGGCAAGGCGATCAAGCTGAAGAAGGCGGCCACCGGCAAGTGGAAGGTCAAGGTCACCGGGTCGGGCAGCTTCCGCGTCGGCAGCACGGGCTTCAAGGTCACGAAGTAGCCAGTCGCCGGACGTCGGGGTCGGGCAGGCAAGCTCCTGACCGACCCCGGCGCCGGTGTCCCGGTGCGCCACGGTGCCTCGGCGCCTCGGTGCGCGGGACGTCACAGTCTCGTGAGTTTCGGGAGTGTTAACAACCGCCCCTAGACTGGGCGGAGCAGAGGGTAGAGCGCGTAGAGGTGGGTCGGCGCGTCGGTTTCCGACGCACCCCGAAAGGCCCTCCGTGTCCACCCTCCTCTCCCCACCGCGCCCGGTCGGCAGCTATCGCCAGCTGCTGCGACTCGCCGGCCCCGCCTACGTGCTGGTCGCCTTCCTGGGCCGACTGCCCCTCGCGATGAGTCAGCTGGGCACCCTCCTGCTCGTCTCCAACGCGACCGGCAGCTACGGCCTCGGTGGCCTCGCGGCCGGTTCGCTGGCGGTGGCGAACGCCGTCGGCGCCCCCCTTGCCGAGTCCGTGGCCGACCGCATCGGCCAGCGACCCGTCGTCCTCGTCCAGTCGCTCCTCGGGGCCCTCGGCCTGAGCGGCCTCGTGCTGTGCGTGCACGCCGACCTCAGCTCCCAGGCCATCGTCACGATGGCCGCCGTCGCGGGCCTGATCCTGCCCCAGGTCGGCCCGCTGGCACGCGTGCGGTGGCGCCCGATCACCGCCGACTCCGACGCCCCGCAGCAGCGTCGGCTCGTCGACGCCGCGTTCTCCTACGAGGGCGCCGCCGACGAGGCCTCGTTCGCCCTCGGGCCGGCGCTCGTCGGCCTGGCTGCCGTCGCGGTCTCGCCCGGCGGAGCACTCCTGCTCGCCGCGGCCCTGCTCGCCGTCTTCGGCACGGCGTTCGCGCTGGACCCGTCCGCCCGGCTGACCCACGCGGCGCGGCTCGGCGTCGCCCGCATCGGCAGCGGCCGGTTGCTGACCGCGACGTTCGGCGTCCTCGCCCTCGGCCAGCTCTCGATCGGCATGCTCTTCGGCGGCACCCAGACCGGCGCGACGGTCCTCGCCGTCGAGGCCGGGCAGCCGGGTGTCGCGGGCCTGATCCACGCCACCCTCGGCGTCGGCAGCGCCGTCGCCGGCATCGCGACGGCGTACCTCCCGGCCCGCATCGGCCACGAGCGCCGCGCACTTGCCGCCGCCGCCGCGCTTCTCGTCCTCTCGCTCCCGCTGCTGCTCGCCGACGGACTCGTCGCGGTCATCGGGGTCGTGCTCGTGCTGGGCTGCGCCGTGGCGCCGTACATGATCGCCGTCTTCTCGCTCGCCGAGCGGGTGGTGCCCGCTCACCG
>Ga0208017_100180_pt1 | contig 11039 bp, 12 predicted proteins | sample 30_taG_FD_184104 | JGI IMG/M metagenome (GOLD analysis project Ga0208017, IMG submission 184104) | Marine viral communities from Cariaco Basin, Caribbean Sea - 30_WHOI_OMZ (SPAdes) (version 2) | ecosystem: Environmental > Aquatic > Marine > Oceanic | place: Caribbean Sea: Cariaco Basin... | reverse complement strand
AGCCAGGCCGGCGGGCCGTCGATCGGGGTCGCGACCGGCGGGCCCGTCGTCGGCGTACTGGTCATGAGCAAAGACTACGGACGCTCATGTGCGGCTGTCGCGCGGGTTTCGGACGTCGGGGCGCGAGATCCTGCCGGAACCCGCTCCTCAGACCTCCGCTCGTTCCTCGCGGGCGGCTAGAGATCCAGCTTGTACCCGAGCCCGCGCACGGTCACGAGGTACTTCGGCTCGCCCGGGTCCGGCTCGAGCTTGGCGCGCAGCCGCTTGACGTGGACGTCGAGGGTCTTGGTGTCGCCGACGTAGTCGGAGCCCCAGACCCGGTCGATCAGCTGGCCGCGGGTCAGCACCCGGCCCGGGTTGCGCAGGAACATCTCGAGCAGCTCGAACTCCTTGAGCGGGAGCCGCTGCTCGTGACCGTCGACGGTCACGACGTGGCGCTCGACGTCCATCCGGACCGGGCCGGCCTCGAGGGTGTCGGGCAGCAGGTCGGGGTCCTGGCCGCGACGCAGGACGGCGCGGATCCTGGCGACGAGCTCGCGCGGTGAGTAGGGCTTGGTGACGTAGTCGTCGGCGCCGAGCTCGAGGCCGACCACCTTGTCCACCTCGTCGTCCTTGGCGCTGACCATGATCACCGGCACGTTGGACGTCTGTCGGATCGTGCGGCAGACCTCGGTGCCGGGGATCCCCGGGAGCATCAGGTCCAGGAGCACGATGTCGGCTCCGTTGCGATCGAACTCGGTCAGGGCCGTGTTGCCGTCGGCCGCGATCGCGACCTCGAAGCCCTCCTTGCGCAGCATGTAGGCCAAGGCCTCGCTGTAGCTCTCTTCGTCCTCGACGACGAGTACCCGCGTCACGGTGTTTCCTCCTGGTAATCCGCAGACACGGTGTGTGTCTCGCTCGATGGAAGTGAAGTCTCGGCGGGCGGCTCCTGGCCCGGGTCCGGCGTGGCGGCGGCGCGGCTGCCGGAGCGGGGGAGCGTGAGGGTGAAGGTGGAGCCCTGGCCCTCGACCGACCACACGCGTACGTCGCCACCGTGCGTCGCCGCGACGTGCTTGACGATCGACAGGCCCAGGCCGGTGCCGCCGGTGGAGCGGTGGCGCGCCGGGTCGACGCGGTAGAACCGCTCGAAGATCCGGTCGATCTCGACCGAGGGGATGCCGATGCCCTGGTCGACGACGCTGATCTCGACGAATCCCTCGACGCCCTTGGTGGTCACCAGGACGGTCGAGTCGGAGTCGGAGTAGTGCACGGCGTTGGCGACCAGGTTGGCCACCGCGGTGGTGATCTGCTCCTCGTTGCCGAGCAGCTTGAGGTCGGTCTCGCCGCCCGAGACGACCGAGATTCCCTTGGCGGCCGCGTCGATCGCGCTGGTGTCGACGGCGAGGGAGATGACGTGGTCGAGCGGGATCGGCAGCGGTGACTCGATGGGCTCGTCGCCCTGGAGCCGGGAGAGCTCGATGACCTGCTGCACGAGGCGGGTCAGCCGGTCGCTCTCGGTGAGCATCCGGTCGGAGAAGCGCGCCACCGCCTCGGGGTCGTCGGCAGCGTCACGCACGGCGTCGGCCAGGAGCCGGATCGCCCCGACGGGCGTCTTGAGCTCGTGGCTGACGTTGGCGACGAAGTCGCGCCGTACGTGCTCGACGCGCCGCTCGCGGGTGCGGTCCTCGACCAGGGCGAGCACCAGGCGGGAGCCCAGCGGCGCCACACGCACGGTGACGTGGCGCGAGGGCGCGTTCTTGCGGGGCATCACGAGCTCGGTCTCGCGGATCTGGCCGTCGCGGCGCACCTCGGAGACCAGGGAGGCGAGCTCGTCGGAGACCAGCGACGTGCCGCGCACCAGCGCCATGGCGTAGGCGGGCGCGGAGGCCTTGAGGACGACGTCGGAGTCGTCGACGATCACCGCGCTGCTGCGCAGGACCGAGAGCACGGCAGCCACCGAGGCGGGTACGACGGGCTCCTCGACCTGCGGCTGCCAGTGCTGCTGGCGGTCGCTGAGGTGCCAGGCGAGGACAGCCCCTCCGGCGACCACGGCCCCGAGGAGCGCGGCCACAAACGCCTGCATCGTCGGATCCACCCCCGGATCGTACGATGCTCGTCACCCTGAGTTCGCCCACGCGCCTGTGACCATGGCCTGTTCACTCTGCGTTCACGCTTTCGCGGCTCACGATCTTCTCGTCCCCTTAGAGTCGGGGCATGCGCGAACAGTTTCATGAGCAGCTCGACCGGATCTTCGTCGACCTGGCAGGCATCTGCCGGTTGGTGGAGGCCGCCGTCGGCCAAGCCACCGAGGCCCTGATGACCGGCGACGCCGGCGTCGCCGAGCGCGTCATCAGCGCCGACGTCCACATCGACCTGGCCCGCGAGGCCGTCGAGGAGGCCGCCTTCGACCTGCTGTCGCTGCAGCAGCCCGTCGCCGGCGACCTCCGCACCGTGGTCGCCGCCCTGCGGATGGTCACCGAGCTGGAGCGGATGGGCGACCTCTCGGTCCACGTCGCCAAGATCGCGCGCCTGCGGGTGCCGGACGTCGCGGTCCCCGAGGAGATCCGTCCGACCGTCAGCCGGATGGCCCACGTCGCCGAGGACATGGTCAGCCGGGTCGCCAAGATCATCTTGAACCGCGACCTCGAGGACGCCTCCACCTTGCGTGAGGACGACGACGAGATGGACCAGCTGCGCCGGACCAACTTCACCGAGCTGCTCTCCGACGACTGGAACCACGGCGTCGAGGCCGCCGTCGACATCGCGCTGCTCGGCCGCTACTACGAGCGGATCGCCGACCACGCCGTCTCGGTCGCCAACCGCGTCGTCTTCGTGGTCACCGGCGAGAACCCAGCCAGCGTGGGGGCATAGGCGCTGCGGCGCTCGCCGGTCGGCTCATCGCGTTTCGACCCGCTCCGTCGTGCCCGCGGTCGCTGCTCGACGACCGATGCCGCTGCCTGCTCTCGTGCCTCGAGCGGTCAGCGACCCTGGTTGGCCACCGCCGCTGCGGCCGTGGCCGCAGCCTCGGGGTCGAGGTAGATGCCGCCCGGGGTGATCGGGCCGAGGTCGTCGTCCAGCTCGTAGACCAGGGGCATCCCGGTCGGGATGTTGAGCCCGGCGATGTCCTCGTCGCTGATGCCGTCGAGGTGCTTGACGATCGCACGCAGGCTGTTGCCGTGGGCCGCGACGAGCACAGTGTGCCCGGCCTTCAGGTCGGCCACGACGTCGCTCTCCCAGTAGGGCAGCAGCCGCTCGATGACGTCCTTGAGGCACTCCGAGCGCGGCATCGCGTCCCCGAGGTCGGCGTACTGCGGCTGGCCGACCTGGGAGTAGGGGTCGTCGTCGGCCAGGGGCGGCGGCGGGATGTCGAAGGAACGGCGCCAGAGCATGAACTGCTCCTCGCCGTACTCGTCACGCACCTGGGCCTTGTCCTTGCCCTGCAGGGCGCCGTAGTGGCGCTCGTTGAGGTGCCAGGAGCGGCGCACCGGGATCCAGTGCCGGTCGGCGGCGTCGAGGGCGAGCGCGGCCGTGGTGATGGCGCGGCGCTGCAAGGACGTGTGCACGATATCGGGGGCGAGGCCCGCAGCCTTGATCTGCTCGCCGCCCCGGACGGCCTCGGCGCGGCCCTGGTCGGTGAGGTCGACGTCGACCCAGCCGGTGAAGAGGTTCTTGGCGTTCCACTCGCTCTGCCCGTGGCGGAGCAGGATGAGGGTGTGACTCACTCCTCCTCACCACCGTGGTGCGGGACGGGCTCGATCGGGGTGCAGGAGTAGGGGTCGGTCGCCTCGGACTCGCTGTGGTCGTCCTCGGACTCCTCGGCCCCGTCGACGATCTCCTCCTCGACCTCGGCCTCGGTCGGCTCCTCGGCGCCTTCGGTCTCGGCGGTGTCCTCGAGGGCGCCGGCGTCGGGAGCGGTGGGCAGGTCCATCGCGGGGAACTTGGCCGGGTCGTACTCGTAGCAGGGGCGCACGACGGGCACGGTGACGGTGGTCGTCTGACCGCTGTCGAAGCTGAGGTTGACGCTGACGAAGTCGCCCAGGGCGATGATCCCGGTGACGGGGATGCCACCGTCCTCGAAGAGGTTCTGGAACCCGGCGCGTCCCAGGGACACGGCCTCGAAGTCTCCGGCCGCCGCGACCTCGCCGCCGAGCCCGGTCAGGGCCGCCGGCTCGTCGTAGTCGTTGTTAGACAGCGATGCGGCGAAGACCCCGGTGTCGGGCGCGCCGGAGATGATCACGGCGCCGAGGACGTCGACCTCGCCCTCGCGGTCGTTGATGCCGGAGCTGATCGTGTTGACCCGGTCGGTGGCGTATTCGAAGCCGCAGGACGACAGGGCGCTGGTCAGCAGAAGTGCGCCGGCAGCGATCGCGGTGGAGCGTCGGGAGAGCCCGTGGAGCATGTGTCTGTGCCTTCGCAGGTCGAGGAGCGGCAGCTCCGGGTCTGGAACGGGACCCAGCCTAGTGGACCCGCGACGACGTCACTGCCGCAGCCCGACCGTCGATCCGATCACGACCAGCGCCGCCACCACCGCGCCGGTGTAGGTCGTGGACACGACGAGCAGCCGCGTGGCGCCGAGGCGTCGCCCGAGGACGAGGGGGAGGTAGGTCCACCCGTCCTGGTCGTCCTCGACGAGACCCCAGATCGCGCGCAGGAAGTGGACACCGACGCCGAGCAGGGCGGCCGCGACGACCATCGCCACCTGGGGCGGGTCGCCCTCCGCGCTGCCGCCGAACCCGCCGTACGACAGGTAGCAGGGGTACAGGGCGAACGACGCCGCCCACGGCACTGGCGAGAGCCGCCCGCGGCGCAGGGCGACGTTGCCGAGGATGCCGATGACCAGCGAGCCGAGGTAGAGGACCCCTGCGGTGACCCCGGTCGAGATCGACAGCGGGATCACGAGCAGCAGGGCCACGACCAGGGCATACCAGGCGGTGCCGGCGTCCAGTCGTCCGTCGGCGATCGGCTTGTTCGGGGTCCGGTGGCCGGCGTCTCGGTCGCGGTCGACGAGGTCGTTGTGCCAGCCGAGGATCGCCTGGCCCACCAGGACGGTCAGCAGCACGATCCCGGCCTCGCGCGCCGGTCGTCCCGCGACCAGGGCCGCGGCCGCGATCACCAGTGCCGTCACCACCCCCTGGCGGGGATGGGCGGCGACGAGCAGCGTCACGGGTGTGGAGTCGAGCAGGCGCCGTCGCCAGGGCCGTCGGCCGGTCCCGTCGACGTCTCCGCCCGGGTCTGCCTCCTCGGGCCGATCCGCCTGCGTCAGCGTGCTCAGTGCCGCGCCCTCCGGCTGCGGGGAGTCGGGGGTGTCGGGGGCGTCGGCGGCGGGGCGTCGACGCTTCCAGAGGTGCACTTTCGCCATGCGGGCCAGTATCACCTCACCGGGTGAGCTGTGGCGCACCTCACCCCTCCAACGGAGCGTCGCGCGGGCCTCCCGGCGGCCCGCGACACCCCCTCGCACCACATCTTTTTCTGTCTGTCAAGCCTCGATTGGGCCTCTGACCTGCGGAAACGCCAACTGCACATCCCCCGGGGCGTGCTAAGATGGTGGCCTAGGAAAGGGTCCATCACACATGACTTTCACCGTCGGCGAAACGGTTGTTTATCCCAATCACGGGGCCGCGATCATCGAGGACATCGAGATCCGCACGATCAAGGGAGAAGATCGGGAGTACCTCGTCCTGCGGATCGTCGCACAGCAGGACCTGGTCGTCCGGGTCCCCGCGTGCAACCTCGATCTCGTGGGCGTCCGAGACGTTGTGGACAAAGAGGGGCTCGACCGGGTCTTCGACGTCCTGCGTGCCGAGCACGTCGAGGAGCCGACCAACTGGTCGCGGCGCTACAAGGCCAACCTCGAGAAGCTGCACAGCGGAGACGTGATGAAGGTGGCCGAGGTCGTGCGCGACCTGTGGCGTCGCGAGCGGGACCGCGGGCTGTCGGCCGGCGAGAAGCGGATGCTGGCGAAGGCTCGCCAGATCCTGGTCTCCGAGCTCGCCTTGGCCGAGCACACCAACGAGGACAAGGCCGAGACCATTCTCGACGAGGTCCTCGCCTCCTGAGCCGAGCGCTCACCAGCAGCACCCGTCGTCACCGAAGGGCCCCGGCACCGCGCCGGGGCCCTTCGTCGCGCTCGGCACTACGGTGGCCCCATGCCGATGGAGTACGACGTGCCCGACGCGCTGGGCATCGTGCTCGTCGACGACCGGGGCTCGCTGCCGTTCGCCCTGATCCACGGCGAGGCCCTCGTGGCTGCCGCCGCCTGGTCCCTCGGGGAGTCCGGCATCACGCCGGTCGACCTCGGCACCCAGTGGGCGGGCCTTGTCGACTCGGGGGAACCCGTCGTCCTGCACGACGTCCTGTGCCCGATGACGCCGCCGTCCTTCCTGGCCGAGTGCCTCATCGACGCGGTGGAGCACCAGCACGTCGTCATCGGCGTGCGCCCGGTGAGCGACACCGTCAAGCAGGTCGTCGACGGCTTCGTCGGTGCCACCCTGGACCGCGACGACCTGGTCCGGGTCTGCTCGCCGATCGTGCTTCCCCCGGCGGTGGTGGCGGGACTGGACCTCGGACCGGACGACCTGGCGGATCTCGCCGCCCTGGCGGCCATGCTGCGCGACCGCTACCCCGTGCGGCTGCGCGAGGCCCCGCCGGAGGCCCGGCGGGTCGACTCCGCCGACGACGTCGCGGTCCTCGAGGCGCTGACTGCGGTCAGCGAGGGCTGAGCAGGGCCTCGGCCAGGGCGACGTCCTCCGGGTAGGTCACCTTGAGGTTCCTCGCGCTGCCGGGCACAGCCGCGATCGACACCTCGCCCGAGACGCCCGGCCCGGTCGGGTCGCCGTACGCCTCCAGGCAGGACGCGGTGTCGGTGCCGGAGAAGCCGTCCCGCGCGGCGCGCGTGTAGGCGCTCAGCAACGCGGTGGCCTCGAACGCCTGTGGGGTCTGTACCCCGGCCGCCCCGGTCACGGCGCCGGCCGGCCCGAGGAGCCCGGCGACGGGGGTGACCGGGATCGCGCCGCCGTGCCGCCGAGCGGCCGCGAGCACGGCGTCGTACAGGCCGACCGGCGCGAGCGGTCGAGCCGCGTCGTGGATCGCCACGACGTCGACCTCTCCCGACTCGATGTCCGGCGCGAGCACCTGCAACGCCGCCCACTCCGAGGCGTGCCGATCGGCGCCCCCGACGACCAGCACGACCTCCCGGTCGCCGAGCAGGGGCTCCAGAACCGTGCTGACGTCGCTCTCGTCGCCGGAGCGCACCACGAGGACGACCCTGCTGACCTCCGCCACGGCGAGGGCCACCCGCACGGAGCGAGCCACGACGCTCTCGCCGGCCAGCGGGAGCAGCACCTTGTTGACCCCGGCGCCGACGCGGGTGCCGGATCCGGCGGCGAGCACGACGAGAGCAGCGGTCACCTGCCGATCATCTCAGCCCGGGCCCGCGAGATTTCGTTTTCACAGCCGTAACACAGTGAAACGTCGATGTGCGCCGCCCTTCTCTACCTTTCCACCCATGGTCCGGCGCCCCTCGTCCCCCGACGAGTGGCAAGCCGTGTGCAAGATGGCCGAGCTCGAGGTCGAGCGCGGGGTCACCGCCCTGGTCCACGGGCAGGCGCTGGCGATCTTCCGAGGACAGGCCGACGCGGTCTACGCCCTGGGCAACCACGACCCGTTCGCGAAGGCGTCGCGGATCGCGCGAGGCATCGTCGGGGTGCGCGCCGGGGTGCCGTTCGTGGCCTCGCCCGCCCACAAGCACGCCTTCGACCTGCGCACGGGTCGGTGTCTTGACGACCCGCACGTCTCGATCCCGGCCTACGACGTCAAGGTCGTCGAGGGCGTCGTGTACGTCGGGCAGCGCAAGGTCGTCGCGGCCTGACGCCTTGCCGGGCTCAGTCCCGCCGTACGACGACCAGGGCCGTCGCGATCGCCGCGACGCCCTCGCCCCGGCCGGTGAGCCCGAGGCCGTCGGTGGTCGTGGCGCTCACGCTCACCGGCGCCCCGACCGCGGCAGACAGGGCGGCCTCGGCCTCCGCGCGGCGCGGTCCCAGGCGGGGACGGTTGCCGATCACCTGCACGGCGACGTTGCCGATCGAGAAGCCGGCCTCGCGGACCCGGCGCGCGCTCTCGGCGAGCAGGGTGCTGCCCGAGGCGCCGGCCCACTCCGGCTCGGAGGTGCCGAAGTGCGAGCCCAGGTCCCCGATCCCGGCCGCGGCGAAGAGGGCGTCGCACGCCGCGTGCGCCGCCACGTCGGCATCCGAGTGACCCTCGAGCCCGAACGGCTCGTCAGGCCAGGACAGGCCGGCCAGGTGGAGCGGGACCCCGGCGACCAGGCGGTGCACGTCGGTGCCGATGCCGGTGCGCGGCAGCATTGGTTCGCCGACCGTAATATCTGAGGGGGCCATCCGGGCATCATGCCCGAGCAACAATGGCCGCATGAAGAAGTCTGCTCCGTGGTGGTCCGCGATCGGTGTCGCGGCCGGCCTCGCCGGCCTCGCCACGGGCTACCTCGTCTCGGCCGTGATGAACCTCCGGCTGACCCCGGTCAGCGCGGTCGCCGAGCTGGTCGTCCAGCTGGCTCCGGACGCCGCAGCCAACAACCGCGACCTCGGCGCGGCCGACAAGCCGCTCCTCGTCGCCGGCATCTACCTGATCCTCCTCCTGTCCTTCGCCCTGATCGGCCGGCTCGCGCGCGGTGCGTGGTGGCGCCCGGTGGTGGGCTTCGGCGTGATCGCCCTGATCGGGGTCGTCGCGACGATGAGCGCCAACGGTGCGAAGGTGACCGACGTGACGCCGGTCGCGGTCGGCTTCGCGGTGATGATCGTGGCGCTGTCCCTCCTGGCGGAGCGGCTCAGGAGCCTCGAGGCGATCACCGACCAGCAGCGCTTCTCCCAGCCCTACGTCCGCAGCCGCCGGAGCTTCCTCACCATGGCCGCCGCGGTCGTCGGTGTGGCCGCGGTGGCCGGCATCGCCGGCAACATCCGTGGCGGCTCGCGACGTGCCGTCGAGGAGGCGCGCCGCAACCTCGCCGCGACCGACGCCACGAAGGCGAGTCCGCTGCGCTTGGCCGTGACCGCTCCGCAGGTGCCGGCCGACGTGGCCGTGGGCGTCGACGGGGTAGCCCCGTGGATGACGCCGGCCAACGACTTCTACCTGATCGACACGGCCTTCTCGAAGCCGATGATCACCCCGCAGGAGTGGACGCTGCGGATCCACGGCATGGTCGACCAGGAGGTCACCCTGACCTACGACGACCTCGTCCAGCGCGAGCTGCTGGAGGACTGGGTCACGCTCAACTGCGTGTCCAACCCGATCGGCGGCGAGCTGGTCGGCAACGCCTGGTGGAGCGGTGTCGCGCTGGCCCCGATCCTCGAGGAGGCAGGCATCCAGGAGGGAGCCGACGCCATCCTGCAGACCTCCGACGACGGGTGGAACTGCGCCACGCCCGTCGAGACGGTGATGGACGGCCGCAACGCGATGCTCGCGCTCTACATGAACGGTGAGCCGCTCCCGGTCGAGCACGGCTTCCCCGTGCGCGCCATCGTCCCGGGCCTCTACGGCTACGTCTCGGCGACGAAGTGGGTCGTCGACATGGAGCTGACCCGCTTCGACGCCGTCGACGCGTTCTGGACGCAGCGAGGCTGGGGTGAGCTCGGTCCGGTCAAGATGGCCTCGCGCATCGACGTCCCGCGCGACGGCGCATCCGTCGAGTCCGGGGACGTCGTCGTCGCCGGCTCCGCCTGGCACCAGCACACCGGCATCAAGGGCGTCGAGATCGCCGTCGACGGCGGCGCCTGGCAGCCCACCGAGCTGGCCGGCGAGGTCACCGACGACTCCTGGACGCAGTGGCGCACCTCGGTCTCCCTGGACCGGGGCAGCCACCGGGTCCGCGTGCGGGCGATCAACAAGGACGGCGAGGTGCAGACCGGCGCCTACGCCGACGTCCTGCCCGACGGCGCGACCGGGTGGCACGAGATCTACGTCGACGTCGTCTGAGCCCACGGCCCACGGCGGACGCAGGCGGGGCAGCCTCGATGAGAGGCTTCGCTACGCGGTCGTCGTGGGTCGCCCGGCATCGGCGCGTTCATGATTCTCCGGCCAACGCCTCAGAGCGATCAGCCCGACCATGCCGAGTTGCGGACGTGGCCGAGCTGGGGCGCTTGGCGAGACGCTCCTCCTCCTCCCCGCGGCATCGGGTCGTGTGCCTCACCACGGTGCATGGACCGGTCTCAGGCACACGACCCTGGCGGGCTGGCGCAGCCGGGGTGGCGCCCGAGCCGGATCGGGGCGAGTCGTGTGCCCCAGCCCGGTGCATGGACCGGGCTCAGGCACACGACCCTGCCGTAGGCGGTCGACGCGACCGCGGCGGTCGACGTCGTCCCGCCGACGGGCCGAGCCCGTTCCCAGGCGACGACCCTGCCGCCCTGGGGCTGCGTGCTGCCGACGGCCACGTCGCAGCGGCGGCGTGGCACGATCCGCTCGTGGCCACCGACGACCAGGACCTCTCGCGCGACTTCGCCGACCGCGACGGCGTGGCCCTCGTCGTCGGCGGCAACGGTGGCCTGGGCGCACCGATCGCCTCGCTGCTGGCGGCCCGCGGGGCCCGGGTGGCGGTGACCTACCGCCGTACGCCGCCGACGCAGGCGCGTGCCTCCTACCGGCTGGACCTCGACGACCTCGGCTCGGTGCCCGGAGTCGTGGCGGCGGTCGCCGCCGAGGGCGGGGGAGTGCACACGCTCGTCCACGCCGCCGGGCCGCACGTGCCGATGGTCCACCTGTCGCGGGTGGACCCGGTCGCGATGGCGGCCCAGCTGGCCGCGGACGCGGCTGCGTTCTTCGCCGTCGCCCACGCCGCCCTGCCCCACCTGCGCGAGGCCGCCGGATCGATCGTGGCCGTCACGACCGCTGCCACCGCCCGCTACCCGGTGCGCGACGGACTCTCGTCCGCGCCCAAGGCGGCGGTCGAGGCGATGATCCGCGCGCTCGCTGCCGAGGAGGGCCGCTTCGGGGTCCGCGTCAACGCTGTAGGGCCGGGGATGCTCGCCGATGGGATGGCCGAGCGGCTGATGGCC
>Ga0208017_100179_pt1 | contig 11069 bp, 10 predicted proteins | sample 30_taG_FD_184104 | JGI IMG/M metagenome (GOLD analysis project Ga0208017, IMG submission 184104) | Marine viral communities from Cariaco Basin, Caribbean Sea - 30_WHOI_OMZ (SPAdes) (version 2) | ecosystem: Environmental > Aquatic > Marine > Oceanic | place: Caribbean Sea: Cariaco Basin... | reverse complement strand
CAGGTCAGATGGTAGAATTGGTGACGGTCATAGCCGGTCTCCTCAGCGGTGTGGTTATCCAAAGCCGCTGTTGAGACCTGAGACCCGGTTATGGCCACCCGCTGCGCTATTTGGGAGCTGCGCGCGTGGCCATAACCCAAAAAAGCGCTTCTTCCCGACGTGCTACGGCTCATGCTACGTCGCCAGGGAGACGCGCATCTTCACTCGCCAGCTCGGCCTGACGCCATGCTACACGCCCTTGAAGAGCCCCGAGAGCAACGAGATAGCGGAGGCGTTCGTGAAAACGTTGAAGCGCGACTACGTCCACGTCACGCCGTTGCCTGACACCGTCACAGTCCTCAGATTGATCGCCGGGTGGTTCGAGGACTACAACGACCACCACCCGCACTCAGGGCTGAAGATGCGCTCGCCTCGCGAGTGCATCGCAGCTCGAACCGTGACCGCCTGAGTGCCCGGTGAAACGGGGGCAAGACCACAGACAGCCGATAACTCGGTGCCAGACGGCCGATGCGAGGCATGTAATTATTATCCGGACTGCGCTTGCAGCAATCTTCGACGTTCAGCTGCCGGTAAACTTGGCAGGACGCTTCTCAAAGAACGCGGCCTTGCCTTCAGCGTGGTCCTCCGAACTGAACATGAGTGCCTGAATCTCGCGTTCCCGCATCAGCACCTCGTCCAGCCCCGACGACAGGACCGACCGCGTCAGCGCGATCGGCAGCGGTGCCTTGACGGCAAGGATCGCCGCCAGTCTCTGCGCCTTGTCCAGCGTCGTGCCTTTCGGAACGACCGAGTCGATGGCCCCCCAATCCAGCGCCTGCCGGGCGTCGAAGGTTTCGTCATACATGAAGATCTGCAGTGCGCGTCCCCGTCCGACGCGGGCGGGCAGCGTGTGGAGGATGCCCACGTCCGGCGCCATCCCGATGCCGCCGTATCCAGCCTTGAAACGCGCGCTCTCGGACGCGACGATCGTGTCGCAAAGCAGCGCGAGAGCGAGGCCGCCGCCGACCGCCCAACCTTCCACGGCGGCGATCTTGGGCTTGCTGCTCTGCGCCAGAAGCCGCACGAGATCGTGGACGATCCGCATGCGATCCAGCGCCTCGCCGATCGGCTTGTGACCCATCGACGTGACATCCCCGCCGACACAGAAATTGTCGCCCTTGCCGGAAAACACGATCACCCGGACCTCGGGATCGCTTTCCAGTTCCCTGAACTTGTCGAGCAGGGCAAGTCGCATCGGTATCGAGAACGCGTTCCGCTTTTCCGGGTCGTTCATGATCACGGTTGCTACACCCTCGCTGCGCTTTTCTATGATCATGTCCCTGACCTTTTCCTTGGTATTGCCTGTTTCGGACACCGGGCCCACAGGGGTATTCCAGTTGCCAATGTGCTGTTCCGTCTGACCGGTCCCGCGATGTGCGCCCGCGCCTTGCGGCGGTCCATAACATCGAAAGAATGATCTTGCGTGCTGAAAGCTATTCCGTATTCTGAATCACGTCAAGGGAGCGAGGGCGACGTGCGATGACCACGGACAAACCCAAACCGGTTCCGGCCATCCGGAACGCGGCCATCATCCTGCGGTATCTCGCGCATAGCGGAGAGGCCGAAGGCGTAACCGCCATCGCGCGCGCAACCGGGCTGAGCGTGTCCAGCACGTTCACGATTCTCCGGACGCTTTCCGGAGAGGAGCTTGTCAGCTTCGACCCCGAGACCAAGACCTATCGCATCGGCATGGGGATGATCGGGCTGGTCAGCCCCCTGCTCGCCGCGGATCCCTTCGACATCGTCCGGCCCACCGTGGCCGAGATCGCCGACGAACTGGGGGTGATGATCGCGATCTGGCAGGTGGCCGAGGACGAACATTTCATCCTGCGCTACAGTGTCGTCAGCCGCCTGCCGCTGTTTGTCAGCATGCGCGAGGGCGCGCGGGTTCCAGCCTATGTCGGCGCGGTCGGGCGCTGTTACGCGGCCACGACCGGGATCACCGAAATCGCGGCACGAAAGAAATTCGCCGGTATCCGCTGGCAGAACCCGCCGACGTTCGACGACTACTGGCGCGACGTGCTGACCTGCCGCGAGACGGGGTTCGCCTTCGACTACGGCAACCTCTTCACCGGCGCCAATTTCGCCGCCGCGCTGGCCTGCGATCTGGGCGGGCGGCCGCGGATCGGTCTCAGTTCCATCAGCCTGTCGGGCCAGTTCACGCAGGACCGCATGGCGGACATCGCGCGTCGGCTGAAGCGCCTCGCGGGCCGGATCGAGGCGAACGTCTTTGGCACCACCACGCCATCCGACAGGAGAGTATCATGAACGCACCAAGTGACCCCAAGCCGAGCTTCGGCACGCTGGTCGGTATGAAACGGCTGGAGTCCGGCTCGGGCACCTGCGTGCTGGAGCTGACCCTCCGGCCCGAGCACTGCAATATCAACGGCACCGTTCACGGCGGCGTTCTAGCGACGATGCTGGACACTGCCGGAATGTGGGCCGGCGGTCCGGACGGACAGCCGACGCCGGGCGCGACCGTTTCGATGACCTGCAGCTACATATCGGCCGTGCCCTACGGCAAGTTTGACAGGCTGGTGGCCCATGCCCGCCTGACCAAGAAGGGCCGCCGCCTGTATTTCTCCGACATCCATATCCTGGCCGAACCGGGCGAAAAGCTTGTCGCCAATGGTCAGGCCATCTGCGCCGTCGCTGCCGAAAGGACCGAGACTTCGACATCGGCCTGATCCGCCGACCGCATTTTTGACCAGACCGAGACCCCCGAACGCCGGGCGTGACATGGTCATGCCAGCCGGTACCACACGCCGCTTTGACCGCAGTGTGCGAACGGACGGTCTTTGCCTGACGCCAGCCGGGCCCTTCGGCCCCGGTGCGCAAGACAACCGAACGTTTGACCGCCTCGCGACACCGCGAACCAGCGCAACGCACGTCCCAAACCGCAGCCATGCTGCACACTCTTGGAGGAGACCCCGTGAAGGCCAGAACCACATCGTCCGCCACCGTCATGGCCGCCAGCCTGCTGGCCTCCCCGGCCATGGCGCAGAACCTCGAATACCGGAACTTCCTGCCGCCCACGCACCCCAGCAACGTTTTCGCGCTGACGCCGATGTTCGAGGAGATCGCCGAAAAGAGCGGCGGCAAACTGAACATCAACCTGCAGGCCGGCGGTGCGCTGGCCGGGCCCAAGGACACCCTTTCGGCCATCGAGACCAGCCTGATCGACGGCGGTTTCATCGTGTCGATCTACGTCCCGAACGAGATCCCGCTGAACAATGTCATGTCGGACATGGTGATGGTGATGGAAGATCCCGTCACGATGGTCGGCGCACTGAACGAAACCGTGCTTCTGGACTGTCCGTCCTGCCTGGAGGAATACCAGAGCCACAACGTCACCTACCTCGGCTCCTATGCCACGACGGCCTACAGCCTGATGTGCAAGGAACCGGTCCAGACGCTCGCGGATATCCAGGGGCTCAAGATCCGGTCCTCGGGTGACGCCTATGGCCGCTGGATCAACGAAATGGGCGGGATTCCCGTCAGCGTGGCGACGTCGGAAGCCTACGAGGCGCTGCAGCGCGGGCAGCTCGACTGTGTGTTCGGGTCAATCGGCTGGCTCAAGTCGCTGTCGCTCTGGGACGTGTCCAAGCATGCCTTGCGTCAGGAAATGGCCGGCTTCGGCGGCGGCGCGCTGGTCGCCTTCAACACGGCATCTTGGGAAGGGCTGACCGACGAGGATCGCGCGATGATCATCGACGCGACACCTTCGGCCCTTGCCCGACTCGCGGTCGGCTATGTCGAGGAAGACGACGAAGCCGTGGCCGAGGCGGCCGAACACGGCGTGACGGTCTACGAGAAGGACGCCGAGATCGACGCCCCGCTGACGGAATACAAGAAGTCCGAGATCGCGGCCGCCGTCGAGAAGGCCGGTGAGCGCGGTGCCGAGGGCGCACAGGAGGTGGCGGACGCCTTCGTCGCGAATATCGCCAAGTGGAAGAAGATCTCGGAAGAGGTCGGCGGCGACGTCGCCAAGGTCGAAGAGGCCCTGCGCCGCGAGATCTATTCCAAGCTGGGCAACTGATCCCGGCACGAAGTCACCGGACCGGGCGCGCACGGCCGCGCCCGGTCCGACAGAGTCCACCCCGATGCCGAAAGTGAAGGAAATCCCATGGGCGTACTGAGCGGATTGAAGATTATCGAAATGGGGGCCATCGGTCCCGTGCCCTTTGCCGGGATGCTGCTGTCGGACATGGGGGCCGAGGTCATCCGCATCGACCGGACGGTCCCGAGCGGCCTCGGCCTGCCGCGCGAACCGAAATACAACATCACCTCCCGCGGCCGCCGCAGCATCGCCGTGGACATGAAGACCGAAGCCGGCCGCGCCCTGCTGCTGGACCTGGTCGGCAAGGCGGACGCACTGATCGAGGGCTTCCGGCCCGGCGTCATGGAGCGCCTCGGCGTCGGCCCGGACGAGGCACTGGCCGTGAACCCGCGCCTCGTCTTCGGGCGGATGACCGGCCTCGGCCAGACCGGACCGATGGCCAGGGATGTCGGGCACGACCTGAACTACCTCGGTCTCGCCGGCGCATTGTCCACCATCGGCCCCAAGGACGGACCGCCCTCGGTTCCGCTGAACCTCGTGGCCGATCTGGGCGGCGGGGCGCTCTACCTCGTCGTCGGTGTGCTGGGCGCGCTGCTCGAGGCGAAGACCTCGGGCAAGGGACAGGTGGTCGATTGCGCGATGGTTGACGGGGTCAGTTCGCTGGTCGCGACCTATCACGGCGACGTCGCCGCCGGTCGCTGGGTCAGCGAGCGCGAGAGCAACATCGTCGACGGCGGCGCGCCGTTTTACCGGACCTACCGCACGAAGGACGGTCGGTATGTCAGCGTCGCGGCCATCGAGGCGAAATTCTTCCGCGAGCTCTGTGAAGGCATGGGCATCGAACCTGCGGACCTGAAGGAACAGTATGATCGCGACGGCTGGCCCGACATGCGCGCGCGGTTCGAGGAGGTATTCGCGTCGAAGACGGCGGCCGAGTGGGACGAGGCGATGAAGGATCGCGACGCCTGTTTCGGGCAGGTCCTGACGCTGGACGAGGCGCAGGCGCATCCGCACATGAAGGCGCGCAATGCCTTTGTCGAGGTCGACGGCGTCCCGCAACCTGCCCCTGCCCCGCGCTTTTCGCGGACACCGTCGGAGGTCCGGGGATCGGCACCGGTCGACGGGGCCGACACCGACAGCATCCTCGACGACTGGGGTTTCGACAAATCCGCGCAGGACGCGCTCTGGACAAGCGGCGCGCTTGGCGACCGGACATAGACGCGGCCCGCGCCGCACATATGAAACGAAGGAGAATTCAATGTTTCCCAATGCCTTCAACGGCATGACCTGCCTCGTAACCGCAGGCACCTCGGGCATCGGCCGTGAAACCGCTCGGCTGTTCGCCGCATCGGGCGCGGCCACCGTGATCGTCAACGGACGCTCGACTGAAAGTGGCGAGCGCGTCCGGTCAGAAATCGCGGCGGCCTACCCCGAGACCGAAGTCCTGTTCGTCTCTGCCGACCTGACCGACCCGGCACAGCTGCGCGATATGTTCGCGTCGATCCAGGCCAAGGTCGGTCGCCTTGATGCTTTCGTCCATTGCGGCGGCGCGCAGGTGAAACCGGGGTTCTTCGCCAATCTCGACGCGGACGACGACCAGGCGCATTTCGACGGCCACGTCCGCAGCTTCATGAACTGCTGCCGCGCGGTGATCCCGATGATGACCGAAGGCGGGTCCATCGTCGCCGTCGCCTCGGACGCGGGCAAGCTGGCCACGCCCGCCGAAACCCTGATCGGCGCGATGAAGGCGGCGGTCATCATGTTCTGCCGCACCCTCGCGCTCGAGGTGTCGCGCCAGAACATCCGGGTCAACGTCATCACGCCGTCCATCATCGCGGACACCAAGTCATACAACCGAGTCATGGCGACCGAGGCGGGCGCGCGGATCTTCGGCAAGGCCGCGTCCAAGGCGAAACTGGGCGTGCCGACCCCGGTGGACGTGGCGCCGACCTGCGTGTTCTTGGCAAGCCCCTACAGCAGCCGCCTGACCGGGCAGGCCATCAGTATCAACGGCGGCATCTCCGCCGCCTGATCCTCGGTCCTGAGGAAATACGAAAGCCGTCCGCCAGCAAGGCGGACGGCCTTTTCATTTCGCGGAAGCAGCCCTTACCGATCTGGCCAGTAGGGCGCGCGCAGGTCCTTCTTCAGCACCTTGCCGATATCGCTGCGCGGCATCTCGTCGAGGATCACAACCTCTGACAGACGCTGCGTCTTGCCCAGCCGTTCGTTGGCCCAGTCCCGCAAGGCCTCGGCGCCGATATCACCGCCAGTGCCCAGCACCGCGAAGCCGAGCGGCGTCTCGCCCCAGGCCTCGCTGGGGACTGCGATCACGGCAGCTTCGGTGACGTCCGGGTGCTTCATCAGGACCGCTTCGAGGTCTGCGGCGTAAATGTTGAACCCGCCCGAGATGATCATGTCCTTCTTGCGGTCGGTCAGGTGGATGAACCCGTCCTCGTCGATCCGGCCCATGTCGCCGGACCGGATGAAGTGCTGGCCCTCGGGGCTGGTCCAGATCAGCTCCTCGGTCTTTTCCGGCAGGTTGTGATAGCCCGGCATCATCGACGGCCCGCGGCCAACCAGTTCGCCGAACTCGCCCTGAGGTAGCTGGTTTCCGGTCTCGTCGATGATCCGGATATCGACGCCTTCGCCCGGCTTGCCGACAGTGTCCCACTTGTCCGGAAAGGCCCGGTAGTTCAGCGAACAGGACACGCCGCCCTCGGTCATGCCGTAAACTTCGATCAGGTCGCCCGGCCAATGCGCCATCGCCTTCTCGATCGTCGGACGCGGCAGCGGGGCCGAGGTCGAGATCTTGCAGACATAGCTGCTCAGGTCGTGGTCGCCGAAGGTCGGTTCGGCCAGCAGGCGCATGTATTGCACCGGGACCAGCACGGTGTGGGTCAGCTTGTGGCGCTCTGAAAGCTCAAGGAACTTGAGCGTGCTGAACTTGGGCATGACGAACAGCGTCGCGCCGAAGATCAGCGTGGGGACAAGGCCCAGCAGGGTCGTGTTCGAATAGACCGGCGTCGAGATGATGAAGCGCGACTCCTCGGTCAGACCGAAGCGGATGACGCGGGCCAGCTGGCGGGACCGGAACCGGTGTTCGTGCACGATCCCCTTGGGCAGCCCGGTCGTGCCCGAGGAATAGATGATGTCGAACAGGTCGTCGGGCACCACATCCGCGGGCTCCGCCGGTTCCGCATCAGCCGCCCAGTCGAACAGACGCGACAGGTCGAGGACCTGCGGGGCACCCATCCCCTTGGCGGTCTCCATGAATGCGGGCGAGGCAAACAGCAGCTCCGCCCCGCTGTCCGCCATCATCCGCTGCAGCGACTCCGCCGTGGCCGAGATCGGCAGCGGCGCGACGCAGGCGCCGGCATAGACCACCGCCGCGTAGATCACGACGTTCTCCAGCGAGTTCTCGGACAGCGTGGCGACGATGTCGCCCCGACCGATCCCCTGCGCATTCAGCTTGCCTGCCACGCTGGCGACCATCGCCCCGAAGTCGTGCCAGCTGACCTCTCGTTCCTCGATGACGACTGCCGGCTTTTCACCGAGCCGGGCCGCGTTCTTGGCGATGGAGTGGCCGAGGCTGAAGAAGGTCTCGTTTTCGACGTCGGGCGGGATGAAACGGAACATGCGTGTCCTCGGATGATTGGCGGTTTCGGGGTGTTCGGTCACAGCGGCTTCAGTCGCGCACGCCGTTGTTCGGCCGACCGCGGGAAGCGGGGGAAATCATGCGCTCAAGACTCTCGCAGCCGGATTCTTGCATGCTGAATAATATTCCACTCGCTGAATTAGGTCAAGAAATGTGCAAGGCGGGTGGACGTCAAAAATCTGAAAAAATATCGCAATCACAAATAGATGGCGCGGGCGAAACGACGCCCGCGCTCAGATCGAAGTCAAATGCCAACTGATCCGTTACATCAGCCCCATGCGCTTGCCGATGACGTTGCGAAGGATCTCGTTCGTGCCGCCGCCGATCGGGCCGACGCGGGAATCGCGCCAGAACATCTGCATCATGTGGTCCATGCTGTACCCGGCGCCGCCCATGACCTGCATTCCCATGTCGGCACACTGGACGTTCTTTTCGGTGGTGAAGATCTTGGCCACAGCCGACGCTTGCGAACAGTCCGCGTCGGCGTCCAGCAGACGCGCCGCGCGATAGGTCAGGCCGCGCCCGGCGTCGGTCATGATCTGCATGTCCACCAGCTTGTGCGCAACCGCCTGATAGGACGAGACCGGATGGCCGAACTGCACCCGTTCGCGCGCATAGCCCGAGGCATAGTCCACGATCCGCTGCATGTTGCCGACCGCCGAGGCCGACAGGCAGATCCGTTCGAGGTTCAGGCCCAGCATCAGCTGCCCCCAGCCCCCGTTGATCGTTCCCAGCATGCGGTATGCCGGGACGCGGACAGAGTCGAATGTCACGGTGTTGGCGTGGATGGTCCGCCGTCCGAGCGTCTTCATCGGCGTGATCGACACACCGGGCGCCTTCGCGTCAACGACGAACATGGTGATCCCGCGATGCCCGGAGTCGGGGTCGGTCTTGGTCACGACGATCAGCTGGTCCGCCACATGCGCACAGGTGATGTACATCTTGTGGCCGTGAATGATGAAGTCGTCGCCATCCGCGCGGGCGCGCGTCTTGATGCTGGCCGCGTCGGAACCGGTGTCCGGCTCGGTCAGGCAGAAGGCCATCTTGCGGGTGCCGTCGATGATGCCCGGCAGGATCTCGTCACGCAGTTCGGGTGTGCCCGCGACCTGGACGTGACGCCCGCCGTAAAGGACCGAGGTCAGGTAGGCCGAGGCGAGCTGCGTGTTGTGGTAGGCCACCGTCTCGATGAAGAAGGTGAAATCCTCCATCGAGGCGCCGAGGCCGCCGTTCTCCTCGGGGTAGAGCAGACCCATGTACCCGGCCCGAGCCAGCGCCTGATAGGCCTCTTCCGGGAATTCCCGCGCCTCGTCCATGCGCAGGGCCACGTCGGGCGGCAGAAGCCGCCCGATCATCTTGCCGAGCGAGTCCCGCATCAGCTTCTGGTCTTCGGTCAGTCCGAACTTGTCCATTCCGTCGAGCATGCGGGCTCCTCCCTTCTTGTCTGCGCGGTCTTACTGCGGGCGGCGGCGATAGAGCAGCGTCGCTTCCATCTCCTGCACGGCTTCGCCGCGCTGGTTCCGGCAGGTCCGCTTGAGGGTGATGACACCCTTGTCCGGCTTGCTGGTTTCCTTCTTGTCCAGAACGGTCTGCTCCAGACGGATGGTGTCGCCGTGCAGAACCGGCAGCAGCATCTTCCAGTTGTTGATCTGCAGAAGCGCCAGCAGGGTGCCGTCGTTCACGCCGCTGGCGTATTGCAGGCCACCCATGACGGCATAGACCAGCGGGCCGTGTGCGATCGGCTCGCCGAACTGCGTGGTCTTGGCGTATTCGAAGTTGGTGTGCACCTCATTGAAGTCGCCGCTGAGGCAGGCGAAGTTCACGATGTCGGTCGAGGTGATGGTGCGCGCCGGGCTGACCATGGTCTCACCCACTTCGAAATCCTCGAAATACTTGCCGCGCGGCTTGGCTTCGGTCGTCATCTCATTTGCTCCTTGATGTGATGGTATCTGCGTGTCGGCTCAGCGCGGTTCGCGGCCGAGGATCAGCGTGCAATGCGACGACAGGATGCCGCCCTCGTTGTGGACGATGCCCACCTCGGCGCCTTCAACCTGCCGCGCGCCCAGACCGCCGCGCAGCTGGCGCACCGCCTCGACGATGCCGAACAGGCCGCCCGCCGCACCGGCATGGGCATGGGACAGCATCCCGCCATGGGTGTTGATCGGCAGCGCACCGCCGACATTCGCCGCGCCGGAGGTCCAGTGCGCGATGCCCTCGCCTTCCTTGCCCAGGCCCAGTTCCTCGAATTCGAGGACCGGCACGATGCTGAAGCAGTCGTAGAGCTCGGCAAAGTCCATGTCCTGCGGCCCGAGGCCCGCCATGTCATAGGCGATGCGGCTGGATTCCTTGGCGCCGAACTCGGTCAGGCTGGGGGCGCACATCAGGTGCTCGTGCGTGTGGTGTTCGCCGATGCCGTGCAGGTAGATCGGCTGACCCTTGAGGTCCTTGGCCCGCTCCGGCGAGGTCACGATCATCGCGCCGCCCGCGTCCGAGATCAGGCAGCAGTCCAGCATGTGCAGCGGATCCGCGATCGGCTTGGAGGCCAGAACGTCCTCGGGCGTGATCGGCTTCTTCATATGCGCGTTCGGATGCAGCAGCGCGTTGGCGCGGGTCACGGCGGGCACATGCGCCAGATCCTCGCGGCTGAGGCCGTACTTGTGCATGTAGCGCTGCGCGATCATTGCGTAGAAGGCGGGGATCGAAAAGCCGTAGGGCTGTTCGTAATAGGGATGCCCTACGGCCAGCAGGGCGGCCACGGCCTCGTCCCGGCTGGTGCCTGTCGCGCGGTTCTCGCCGGCGCAGATCAGCACCGTCTCGGCCTGCCCCATGGCGATCGCCTCGGCCGCGTGCTTGAGCATCACGGCGGGCGAGCCGCCGCCAACGATGACCGATGCGTTGAACCGCGGCTTGATGCCGAGGTATTCGCACATCACGCTGCCCAGCATGAAGTAGGGCTCGGTAAAGGAATAGGCGGTCAGCAGGCCGTCGATGTCCGACGGCTTCAGCCCGGTTTCCTCGAGCGCCCGCATCGCCGCCTGCGCGTTCAGGCCCAGCCCGGTCATGCCGGGGACCTTGCCGATGTCGGACTCGCCGACGCCGACGATCGCCACGGAGTTTCTCAGAGTGCCTTCAGGCATGTGTCAGTTCCTTCCTGTCAATTCGAACACGGCCACGCGGCCTGAAATCAGCTGGCCCACCGGTCGAGATCCCGCCCGATGAGTTCCTTCTGGATTTGAGAGGTGCCGCCGCCGACCGTCCCGTTGCGGGCATCGCGCCAGTGGCGCTGCATGTCGTGGTCGTAGGTGTAGGCGGCGCCGC
>Ga0208017_100178_pt1 | contig 11133 bp, 5 predicted proteins | sample 30_taG_FD_184104 | JGI IMG/M metagenome (GOLD analysis project Ga0208017, IMG submission 184104) | Marine viral communities from Cariaco Basin, Caribbean Sea - 30_WHOI_OMZ (SPAdes) (version 2) | ecosystem: Environmental > Aquatic > Marine > Oceanic | place: Caribbean Sea: Cariaco Basin | collected... | reverse complement strand
TCGCCGAGACCGCCGGCTCCGAGGTGCTCGAGGCCATCTACCAGCGGCGCCAGACGCCCGACCCGGCGACGTACGTCGGTCGCGGCAAGGTCGAGGGGATCGCCGAGATCGTGCAGGCCACCGGCGCCGACACGGTGATCTGCGACGGCGAGCTCGCGCCCAGCCAGCTGCGCAACCTCGAGGACCGGCTCAAGGTCAAGGTCGTCGACCGGACCGCGCTGATCCTCGACATCTTCGCCCAGCACGCCAAGTCGCGCGAGGGCCAGGCACAGGTCGAGCTGGCCCAGCTGTCCTACATGAAGCAGCGCCTGCGCGGCTGGGGTGGCAACCTCTCGCGCCAGGCCGGTGGCCGCGTCGGTGCCGACGGTGGCGGCATCGGTGGCCGTGGTCCCGGTGAGACCAAGATCGAGACCGACCGGCGGCGGATCAACGACAAGATCGCCAAGCTGCGGCGCGAGCTCAAGGCGATGAAGGGCACCCGCGACACCAAGCGCCAGGACCGGACGCGCCACCAGATCCCCAGTGTCGCCATCGCCGGCTACACCAACGCCGGCAAGTCCTCGCTGCTCAACCGGCTCACCGGAGCCGGCGTCCTCGTGGAGGACTCGCTGTTCGCCACGCTCGACCCGACCACCCGCCGTACGACGACCGCCGACGGCCGGATCTACACGATGAGCGACACCGTCGGTTTCGTCCGGCACCTGCCGCACCAGCTGATCGAGGCGTTCCGCTCGACGTTGGAGGAGGTGGCCGAGGCCGACCTGATCGTGCACGTCGTCGACGGCTCGCACCCCGATCCCGAGGGTCAGCTCAGCGCCGTGCGTGAGGTGCTCGCCGAGATCGAGGCGAGCGACGTGCGCGAGCTCGTGGTGATCAACAAGGCCGACGCCGCCGACCCCCTCGTGCTCGCCCGCCTGCAGCGCGCCGAGCCGCACTCCGTCGTGGTCAGCGCCAAGACCGGCGCCGGCATCGCCGAGGCGATCGCCCTGGTCGAGGGGGAGCTGCCCCGCCCGGGCGTGGCGTTCCATGCGCTGCTGCCCTACGAGCGCGGAGACCTGATCAACCGCCTCCACCAGGAGGGCGAGATCGACCTGCTGGAGCACACCGCGCAGGGCAGCGTCGTCAAGGGCCGGGCCAACGAGGACCTCGCCGGAGAGCTGGTCGACTACGCGCTCTGACCCGGATCCGCGAGTAGTGGCGGCGTGATCCGCGTGTGAGACGACGAAGGTGCCCGTCCTGGTTGGAGAATCGAGGTTCTTGAGGCCTTCGAACGTCCAACTGGGAGAGCACCTTGTCGGTGAAGACAATACGTCGTCGTGGCCGGGCCCGGAAGCGTGTGCGGATCGGCGCGCCGGATCCGTCGCTGACCGCGACCTCGGGCATCACTGCGATCGCGGAGTTCGTCGAGGCGCTCGATGTCGTTGGTCGGCTCGACAGCGGGATCGGCTCGCTGAAGAAGCGAGAGCGTGGCGCGTCTGCCGGTGAACTGCTGGTCGGCTTGGCGCAGTCGCAACTGCTCGGTGCTGATGCGCTGGTCTCCTTGGACCGGCAGCGTGCCGACGTGGCCGCCGTCGAGCTGTCGGTGGTGCCGGTGCTGGCGTCCACGACCGCTGCGGGTCTTGCTCGCCGGTTCGGCCCGGAGCAGCTGGCCGGGGTCGAGACCGGGGCCGCCGATCTGGCCGATCGTGGGTTCGGCCTGCTGCCTGCCGACCGGAAGGTGACGTTGTCGGCGAAGGTGACGCTGGACCTGGACTCCACCGACGTGGAGGTCTACGGGTCGAAGAAGCAGGGCGTGGCCTACAACTACGCCGGGCAACGCGCGGGTCGTCCGCACCTGGCGACCTGGGCCGAGGCCGGATTGACCACCGCGGCGGACCTGTTGGCCGGCAACGACGACGTCCGGCCACGGGCCGCCGACATGCTGCGCCGTGGCTTGGCGGGGATCCCCGAACCGGTGCGGGACACAGCCCGGGCCGGCGACCGGTTGCGGGCCCGCGCGGACGCCGGCTACTTCACCGCCGACCTCGCGGACGCAGCCGTCGAGCAGGGCTGTGACTTCGCGATCGCGGCGAAGCGGAACACCGCGATGTGGCGCGCCTACGCCTCGATCGAGACCGACGGCTGGGTCGATGCGATCGGGATGCCCGGCGCGCAGGTCGCCGCCGTGGACTACGCCCCGGCCGGCTGGCCCGACGGCACCTACACGATCGTGCGCCGGGTTCGTGTCGAGGCCGAGGCGATCTCGGCCGACCCGCGTTCGCGACGTCGGCGCACCATCGACAAGGACCAGCTGGCTCTGGCGTTGGAAGGCACCGCGACTCACGCCTACGCGGTCTCGTTCATCGTGACGAACATTCCGGCCAACGACCGCCCCGGCGACACGACCGGCAACGCCGAGACGATCCTCGAGGTCGAGGCGTGGTTCCGTAGGCGGACCGACATCGAGGACCGGATCCGCGAGGCCAAGCTCGGTGCCGCGCTGCGCAAGCTCCCCTCGGGCGATCAGGCCGTGAACACCGTGTGGATGTGGGCCGCGCTCCTGGCAGGGAACCTCTCGACCCTGCTCCAAGCACTGACGGGGATCGACGAGCACGGACGCGCCCACGCTGCCCGGATGCGTCACGAGCTGCTCTGCGTGCCCGCCCGCCTCGTTCGCCACCAACGACGCCTGATCCTGCGGCTCCCACCGGGCGATCACCTGCTCCCCGTCGTCCTCACCCGGATCCGAGAACTCGGCACCGCGGCCTGAGGCCGCCGTCCCATCCCGACCACCAGGACCCGGAGAAACCGCCACCCGAGCCGACATCGGGAACATCGACGCGCCCATCCGCGGACCCGCCGCCCCGAGTCACTCCGAACACCGATCGAGGTCACGACTCATGCGCTACTCGCGGATCCGGGTCTGACCCGACCGGGCGAAATCGAGCGACACCCGCAGGTCGGCGCCCGTAGCCTCCGGAGGTGACCTCGGGGACTGACAGCATCCGCAGCGGTGCGTTCCTACGCTACTTCTCCGGGCGGACGATCTCGTCGTTCGGCTCGTCGTTCGGCTTCCTCGCCCTGACCTTCGCGATCCTGGCGGCCGGCGGATCGGCGACCGATCTCGGTCTGGTCATCGGCGCCGGCACGCTGCCGATGTTCCTTCTGATGCTCCTGGGCGGGGTGGCCGGCGACCGATTCGACCGGCGCCTGATCCTGGTCAGCACCGACGTCGTGCAGGGCGCCGCCCAGCTCGCCACGGCGGCGCTCTTCGCCACCGGAGCCGCGCCGTTGTGGGTGCTGATGCTCCTGCAGGCGGTGCGGGGCGCGGCCTCGGCCTTCTTCAACCCCACGAGCACCGGCATGATGCCCGAGCTGGTGGCTCCGGACGACCTGCAGCGCGCCAATGCGCTGGTCGGGATCGCCTCCAACATCGCCAGCGTGGTCGGACCGGCGCTCGCCGGGGTGACGATTGCGCTGACCTCGCCCACCGTCGCCCTGGTGGTCGACGCGGCGACGTTCCTGGTGAGCGCGGTCCTGCTGGCGACGCTTCCTCGGGGCCGGGGACGGGTGAAGATCGCCACCGGGATCCTCGACGACGTGAAGGGAGGGTGGAGGGAGTTCACCTCGCGTGCGTGGGTGTGGCAGATGGTGGCGTCGTTCGCGGTCTACCAGGCATCGGTGCTACCGGTGATCGTGGTCGTGGGCCCCGTCCTGGCCGAGCGCACCGGCGCCGGCGCGTCCGGGTGGGCGGTGGTGCTCTCCCTGCGTGCGGCGGGCTCGCTCCTGGCAGGTCTGGTGCTCCTGCGGTGGCGGCCGAAGCGGCCTCTCGTCGCCTCGACCCTGTGCCTCGGCCTCGACGTGCCGTTCCTGCTCGCCCTGGGTCTCGACGCTCCGATCCTCGCCCAGGCGGTGCTCGGCGCCTTCGCGGCCGGGGGAGTCGTCCTGGCCGACACGCTCTGGGAGTCGGCGCTGCAGCGCTGGGTGCCGACCGACGCGATCTCGCGGGTCAGCTCGTTCGACTGGATGGGGTCGTTGGCGATGAACCCGGTCGGCAACGTCCTGGTCGCCCTGGCCCTGACCGGGATCGGGCCGAGGGACCTGATCTACACCGTCGTGGTGGTGCACATCGCCTCGCACGGGCTGTTGCTGCTCAGCCCCGCCATCCGCTCGCTGCGCACGCCTGCTGCGACCGCGTGACGCCGGGCTGTCCACAGCCGGACTCGTGGCGTGTCGTGAGCGTCGGCGGGCGCCGTTAGGGTTCTCGGGTGCCCGACGCCGACAAGCCCTCTCCCGCGCGATCCAGCAGCGCCATCCGCGAGGTCCTGGGCTCCGCGGTCGCAGCGCTGGGCGGGGCCGAGCGCACCGGTCAGGTCGCGATGGCCGAGGCCGTCGGCAACGCCTTCGCCGAGCGAGAGCACCTGCTCGTGCAGGCCGGCACCGGCACCGGCAAGTCGCTGGCCTACCTCGTCCCGGCGCTCGTGCACGACAAGCGCGTCGTCGTGGCCACCGCGACCCTGGCGCTGCAGCACCAGCTCGTCGAGCGGGACCTCCCGCGGCTCGTCGAGGCAGTCGACGGGGGCGATCACGGCCACGCCGTCGACACGTCGTACGCCGTGCTGAAGGGCCGCTCCAACTACGCCTGCCTCCACCGGATCCGCGAGGGCGTGCCCGACGACCAGGGCGTCCTGGTCGACGTGCCCCAGGGGTCGATGGCCGAGAAGGTGCTCGAGCTGCGGGAGTGGGCCGAGCAGGAGGCGAAGGACAAGGGCGCCGGCGAGCGCGACGGAGCCCCGCGGCACACCGACCGGGAGTGGCGACAGGTCAGCGTCAGCCATCGCGACTGTCTCGGCGCCAGCAAGTGCCCCTTCGGTCAGGAGTGCTTCGCCGAGGTCGCGCGTGAGAAGGCGCATCGCTCCCACCTGATCGTCACCAACCACTCCCTGCTCGCGATCGACGCGATCGAGGGCGTCCCGATGATCCCCGACTACGACGCCGTGGTCATCGACGAGGCCCACGAGCTGACCGCCCGGGTCACCCAGGCCGCCACCGACGAGCTGACCGCGTCCGACGTGGAGCGGGCCGCTCGTCGCTCGGTGCGCCACGTCGAGGGCAACGAGGCCGACGACCTCGCCGACGCGGGGGACGCCCTGCGCGACGCGATGGCCGAGGCCAGGCCGGGTCGGATCGAGCGGTTGTCCGAGGACCTCTCCGATGCGCTGGTGCTGGTCCGCGACGCCGCGCGAGCCTGCCTGTCGGCCTACCCGAAGGGCACGGACTCGAAGGCCGGCGACGGCGAGGCGGACCCGGGGCTGACCCAGGCCAAGGGCACGGTGCAGGACCTGTTCGCCGTGGCCGAGCGGATGGCGGCGGGCTCAGCGGCCGACGTGTTGTGGCTCAACGAGGGCGGCACCGGTGAGCGCAGCCGGATCCCACCACGGTTGTGCGTCGCGCCTCTCGAGGTGTGGGGCCCGATGCGCGACAAGCTGCTCTCCGACAAGACCGTCGTGATGACCTCGGCCACCCTCATGCTGGGCGGGGACTTCTCCTCGGTCGCCTCCAACGTCGGGCTCAAGCCGACCGAGCGGGTCGGCGGCCCCGGACCCGCGACCGACCTGCCCGACGACGCCCTGCCCTGGACCGGCCTCGACGTCGGCTCACCCTTCGACTACGGACAGCAGGCGATCCTCTACGTCGCCCGCCACCTCCCCCCGCCCGGCCGCGACGGCCTGGTGAAGAGTCAGCTCGACGAGATCGTCGACCTCGTCGACGCCGCCGATGGCCGCACCCTCGGGCTGTTCTCCAGCCGCCGCGCCGCGGAGGCCGCCGCCGAGGAGGTACGTCGCCGGCTGCCCCACCTGACCACCCTTGCTCAGGGCGAGGCCCAGCTGCCCGAGCTCGCCAAGCAGTTCGTGAGCGACCCCCACACCTGTCTCTTCGGCACCCTCAGCCTGTGGCAGGGCATCGACGTGCCGGGGGAGACGTGCCAGCTGGTCCTGATCGACCGGATCCCGTTCCCACGCCCCGACGACCCGCTGATGAGCGCGCGGCAGAAGGCGGCCGACGCCGCGGGAGGCAACGGGTTCATGCAGGTCGCGGCGACCCACGCCGCGCTCCTGCTGGCCCAGGGCGCCGGCCGGCTGATCCGCACCACCACCGACCGCGGGGTGGTCGCCGTACTCGATCCCCGGTTGGCGACCGCCCGCTACGGCAGCTTCCTCAAGGCGTCGCTGCCGCCGATGTGGACCACGACCGACCCGGCACTGGTGCGCAAGGCGCTGGCTCGCCTCGCGGCGGGGTGACTACCGCACCACGCGTGCGCTGATCTTCTGCCTCTGCCGGTCGTCCTTCGGCAGGCCGTAGCAGGAGAACGGCGTGTACTGCTCGAAGCACTTGGTGAAGCGACCGCTGGTGTTGGCCAGGGTCACCTCGACGTAGCGCACCTTCGTCGAGCTGAAGGCCACCTTCGCGCTCCCGTCGCCCTGGCCGTCGAGCCTCACGATGCTGGTCTTGGTCTTGCCCCTCGTGGGGAACACCGTGACCGCGGCCATGGAGCCCCGCTTCCTGGGAGCCATGTCCAGGGTCACCTTGAGCTTGGTCTTCTTGTGCGCGAGCCTGCGCGGCGTGATCCGGTACGTCGCCGAGGACAGGTGCTCGGTCCTGACCGTGGCCTGGTTGGTGCGGCTCTTCTTCTTCGTCAGCTTCACGCTGCCGGCCAGTGGGCCCACGGGGTACTTGTTGGCCTTGCCCTCGTCGTAGTTCTTGCGCGGGTCGCGGTTGGCGACCGAGAAGGCCAGGAACTGCTTCGCGGCGGTGGTCCCCTTCTTCGCGAGCACGGACTGGACGGCCTGCCACGAGTACTGGTCGGGCCCGCTCGCGGACCCGTCGACCTTCTTCATCAGGTCGAGCATCAGGACCGGCATGCCGCCCTTCCTGGCGCGGTACTTCTCGGTCAGGAAGCGGAAGAAGCTCCACGTGCCGTAGTGGAAGTTGGCGAAGTTGCCGGCGGAGATGAAGTAGTCGAGCGGGAGGAACGGCGCGGTCAACGGGCTGGGCTTGAGGTACTGCACGTTGTCGTCGACCTTGTCGTAGACCTCGTCCTCGGCCCACGTCGCCGTGGCCTCGAGGAACCACGGGTCCTCGAAGGCGTCGTAGGCGTACTGGGTGGCGTGGAAGTACTCGTGCGCGGCGGTGACCTGGATGTTCTCCAGGGGGGTGTTGGGGAAGCCCGCGTAGTCGTTGTCCAGCACGCAGTAGGCCCACCGGTCGTAGACCTGCGGCTGGGAGGGGCCCGGGTTGTCCTGGTCGGTGGTGCAGTAGCCGTAGGCGCCGCGGCTACCGATCTCGGCCAGATAGATGTCGATCCGGTCGTCGCCACCGAGACCGTCGTCGGGCCGCGGCTCGCGGTAGCCCGCCTTGCGGTAGGTGTCGTGCACCTTCGTCATCACGCGTACGACGGTGTCGACGTAGTCCGGGATGCCGTTGGCTCCGGTGTTGCCGGCCGCGTTCTTCGTGTCCGCCGGCGGAGGCGCGTCCTCGTTCTCGTTGGCGGCCGTGACGTAGTGCACGCAGACGTCCGGCGTGCACACCGGGGCGGCCTCCGCGACGCCGTACTCCACGGTGAAGTCGTCGCCGTCGTTGCCATCGGTGGGGCGAGCCAGGTAGGCCGCCGCCTCGGCTCGGTCGTCCTCCCCGAGCGCCCCCGACCGCAGCGCCAGATCACGCAGCGCCATGGTCGCCTCGACCCCGCCGGTCTCGAGGTCGGCGCGAGCGCGCCCGGCGGACTTCGGGGCGAGGACCGCGCGCACGGTGGCCAGGGCGTCGACCGCAGCCTTGCGATCGGTGGTGGCCGCGGCCTGCTTCAGGCTCGTCCCAGGGCTCGACCCTCCGCCCGCCGAGGCGACGGCGTCGGCGCGACTCGGCGCCGGGGTGATCGTGACCTCGGCGCTGGCGCTCGCGCCCGCGGAGAGGGCGGTCAACGAGGCGAGGCCGAGGGCGGCGACGACCGCGGCGGCGCGGGTGCGGAGGGGAGTCACGGACGCACGCTATCCCGGACCCCGACTCACAACCGCGAGCGGCCGTCGTACCCTCCCCGCGGCTTGCCCTTGATCCCGAAGAAGTCGGCAATGGTCGGTGCGACGTCGACGGTGTGCGCCACCTTGGACGATGCCTTGCGCCTCGGGATGCTGGGGTGGCCACCGGAGATGAAGAACGGGATCGGCCTCGTGGCGGGGTGGCCGTGATTGCCGGGGATCGGGTTGGACGTCACCGGATCGGGGTCGCTGAAGCGCCAGCCCGACCTGCAGAAGACCACCAGGTCGCCGGCCTCGGGGCCCAGGCGCATCCACTTCGACTGCGGGTTCTTGCAGTTGAGCACCCCGGGGACCGCGCGGGCGATCGTGCGCATCCTCTTGATCGCCTTCTCGCGCTGACGCTTCGGCCCGGTCCAGTAGACGAGATCGGCGCCGCCGTTGTCGGCGATCACGAACTTGCCGGCCAGGAACGGGTCGTCCTCGAACGGCCCCTGCAGGCTGACGACGCGGTCGGGGCGCGAGAAGTCCATGGAGTGGTCGGCCAGCACGATGAGCATCGAGTGCTTCCACGTCCCGGAGGCACGCAGGGCAGCGATGAACCGGCCCACCTGCAGGTCGGTCTGCACGAGGCCGACTCGTCGAGCAGCCTGGACGCCCGAGGGGCCGGTGAAGTCGGTGTGGCCGAGGCGGTCGACGTCGCCGAGGTTGACGAACATCAGGTGCGGGTCGAGCTCGTCGAGCATCGCCAGGGCCGCCTGCATCGTGAAGATGTCCGGGGCGTGACCGGAGACGGGGATGATCGGGGCCGGCTCCCAGCGGTCGGTTGCCCGGGTGCCGAAGATCCCGTAGAGGTACTCCTTGCTCAGCACCGTGCCGGTGCGCAGCCCACGTCGGTTCATCCGTTCGATGATCGTGTCGGCCTTGAGGTCCCGAGGCCGGTCCAGCTCCCGGATGACCTTTTCCTTGCGGTCGTAGATCGAGTTCGCCGGCACGCCCGAACGATCGGGTCGGACCCCGGTCATCATCATCACGTGGTTGGGGATGGTCTCCATGATCGGCTTCGAGGCCGCCCGCGAGTAGCGCAGGCCGCCGTCGCGCAGACTGGCCAGGTTGGGGGTCAGCCCGCTGTCGATCTCCTCGGGCAAGCACCCGTCGACCACCAGCACGTAGGCGCGCTTCTTGGTCCTCCTCAGCTTCTTGCCCGCGGCGGCCGCGGACTCCATGCCGAGGGCTCCGCCGGCCGCGGCCGAGGAGAACACCAGTCCCGCACCACCGAGCTTGAGCACCGTACGACGACCCGCGGCGATCTCGGCCAGCCCGACGTCGTACGGCGTGGGCTCACCGTCGCGGCGAGGCGTGGAGCTCTGACACATCTCAGGCCACCGGCCTTCCGACGCGGCTGATCCGGTTGGTGCCGGTGTCGGTGCGGAAGCTGGTCTCGTAGGTGATCGAGGTGCCCTTGTCGGCCCGGTCGCCGATGACGTACCAGTCCATCTGGGCGCGCTTGGCGGTCAGGTCGAGGACCGAGAAGCCGTGGTCGTCGAAGTTGAGGTACTTGATGTAGGGATTAGCGGCCATGATCGCGGTCTCGACCAGCCGGCTCGTCGTACCGGCCGGCGTACCGGTGATGTCCTTGAGGTTGTTCGAGGTCACCGAGCTGCAGACGAACTCGACGCCCGCCGATCCGCTCAGCGGATAGCTGCCGGCGTCGTAGGGCAGCTCGCAGGCCCAGCCCGAGTGGATGTCACCGGTGATGAAGAGGGCGTTCTCGACGTTGTGGTCCTTGATGAAGGTGAACACCTCCTTGCGGTCGGCGGTGTAGCCGTCCCACTGGTCCACGTTGTACGGCGCGCCGTCCTCCGGCAGCAGGCCTGTGACGTCGTTGATCGGGTCGAGCAGGTCGCCGGGCAGCGACCCGAAGGTGACCGGGGTGATCATCACCGGGTTGCCGATCACCTTCCACAATGCCTTGCGGCGCTGGAGGGACTTCTTGAGCCACCTCAGCTGCTTGGCGCCGGTGATGGTGCGGTCGGGGTCGCTGACCGCCGGGTCGATGGCAGGAGTGCTGACCTGCTCGGAGCGGTAGGTGCGCAGGTCGAGCATGCTGATCTCGGCGAGCTGGCCGAACTTCAGTCGGCGGTAGAGACGGTCGCCGTCGCCGAGCTTGGTCGTGTTGTTGAGCTGGACCGGCATCCACTCGTCGTAGGCGCGGTGCGCACGCGCCCGGCGCCGCAGGTAGTTGCCCTCGCCGGCGTTGTGGTTCTCGGCACCGGTGTCGTACTGGTCGTTGGTGACCTCGTGGTCGTCCCACGTGACGATCCAGGGGTACTTCGCGTGGGCAGCCTGCAGGTCGGGGTCGGTCTTGTACTGCGCGTGGCGGCGGCGGTAGTCCGAGAGCGAGACCATCTCCCGGGCGGGGTCGTGCTTGCGGATGTCGACGTTGCCCTGGCCCATGCCGTACTGGCCGGGGGCGTACTCGTAGAGGTAGTCGCCGAGGTGAAGCACGGCGTGCAGGTCGTTGCGGGCGGCCACGCCCCGGTAGGCCGAGAACCACCCGGCCTGCAGGTTGGCGCAGGACACGACTCCGAACCGCAGGTTGCGCGGCGTCGAGCGGGCTCGCGGAGCGGTGCGGGTGGTCCCGACCGGGCTGTGGGCGCCGTCGAAGGTGAAGCGGTAGAAGTACCACGTGGCCGGCTTGAGGCCGGAGACGTCCAGCTTGACCGTGTGGTCGCGTGCGGCGCTGGTGGTGAACGACCCGCGCTTGACGACCTTGCGGAAGCGCTTGTCCTTGGCGACCTGCCAGCGCACGTCGATCGTGGGGCCCTTGCCGGAGCCGGGCTTGCTGGCTGGCGTGGGAGTGACCCGGGTCCAGATGATGACCTTCTTGGGCCGCGGATCTCCCGAGGCGATGCCGTGCTGGAAGTAGCGCTTGGCCTTCGGCTTGGCCGACGGCTCGCCGGCCGCCGGGGCTCCGGTGCCGGCCGCGGCGACGAGGCCGGCGGCGGTCCCGGTGGCCAGGACCGTACGGCGGTCGACGGGGGGCAGGGCGGAAGAAGAGGTCGTCACATGGATATCCAACGACCTCCCGAGCCGGAGGTCATGGCCGGGGGACGCTGGATGC
>Ga0208017_100176_pt1 | contig 11296 bp, 18 predicted proteins | sample 30_taG_FD_184104 | JGI IMG/M metagenome (GOLD analysis project Ga0208017, IMG submission 184104) | Marine viral communities from Cariaco Basin, Caribbean Sea - 30_WHOI_OMZ (SPAdes) (version 2) | ecosystem: Environmental > Aquatic > Marine > Oceanic | place: Caribbean Sea: Cariaco Basin... | reverse complement strand
TGTCTTACGACTCTCTTTATCTGTTAGAAATGTTTCAAATGTAGGTTTTAGTTCATTAAGATATTTATTTCTAATCGCTCTTGTTGTGTTACATTTTCCAAGGAACAAACCCATTTCTTCCTTTTTCTGTAATATTTTTTTGTAATGTTCTTTGCTCTCTTCGTTTCCGTTTTCGTAAATGCCTTTTTCTATGTTGTAAATTTTATTGTCAATATATGTGTATTTTGTAATGTTTTCACTTTCTTCTGTTTCGCAGTCTACGTCTTTGATTTTCCTTAATTCGCCCCAGGTAGAAAGGAAACGCTTGTTGTCTTTTTCTGTTATGACTTCAAGTATTTGTTTTTCTGTTAAATCTGAAATTTTAGACGTGTATTTTATTATTTCTCGTAATTGTTTTTCTATCGGCAAATTTTCTTTGATAGGTCTAATGTCGATATTAACCCCCGCCCCTTTCGTGGCCTCAAACCATTCAAGTGAAAATTTTGAAAACAGTTTTGGTTCATGTTTTCCGGTTTTTTTATTGAAAACATTTTTTATAATTAGTGCAGCACTAAGCAAATCTTTTTTAATTGGTGGATAACCTAAGTTTTCATTAAAATATCTAATGATGTTTTTTTTCTTTTCTTCATCATAAACACGGTAATTAATTTTAATGTCGCTAAAAAATATGTAATGAAAATGTAGATGATATTTTCCTGAGCTTTTGCCAGCTTTGATTTCAGCGCAACCGAGTCCCGATTTTATTTTTGATGCTTCACCGTTAGAATATCCATTTTCTCTCTTTTGTCCTTTTCGCCGAAACGCACGTATGCTTTCTGTAAGAATTGTCCAAGCGTTGTTGAAATTGTCTTGATTCTCAATTGTGAATGTTACCATGTATGAATATTTGTGGCGTTTTTTTTGCTGTATTAATTCCGGCATGTATTTGTGTATAATCATATCAGCTCGTTTACGTCCACAGATTGGACACAAACAATATATACCGCATTCGCTACCGTGTAAGTTTTGTATTTCAGTTTTGACTATTTCGCCTGTTTTTTCATCTACGTAATTTGTTTTACTTTTTACAATGCTATCGCTACAATAGTTGAGTTTGTTTATGCGATATATGATTTCTTTTTTTGTGATTAAATTTCTATTAAGAAAGTCGGAAGGAATATTTCTTTCTATATTATTAACTACTGGTAATAGTTTATTAACAGAGTAGTTTTTTAATTCGTCTTTTTTTGGCATTTGTCTAAAACCGAAGTTATATTATTAAAGAATTGTGAATTAATAACATATATTTTATGTTACCTCAAAATCAAGCTGTTTGTGTGCAATATTTGCGAATCAGGCAGCCCCCCCAACAGAAGAGCGAAAGAGAATTTTTCTTTTTCGCTTTTTTGATTGTTTTCGTAATTGTCTTGTATAGTTTTTGCGTTTTTCGTAGCTTTCTCGTGCCGGTTTTAGCCAGGTAGATCTGTTTTCTGCTGCATTAATTTTGCAAAATTGCCATTTAAATGCAATATGCGCCACTTTTAATTGTCACACATACGCTACGAATATCGTAACTATAATTATTTTTTTATGCTTGATATGGTTTTAAAATTGTGATATTACTTCCTGATTAGGAGATTATGTACCATGTTAACTATCGTATTTGTTGTGATATGGTATCATTTGTTAACAATGTTTGTTTTTAGTTACGAATTGCGTAATTAATATAAAAGCCGTAAAAATATTATTTTACGGCTTTTTCAGGTTGTTTTTTTTGAGGGTTGACATATCGAATTTTAAATTTTTTACACGCTTCTTTTGCCGCGTTTTCGCCATGTTTATTATAAATATGACCTATAATCTGTTTTATCATATTTCTATCTTTAGACAATTTCTTGAATTCTGGTAACGCTTTGATAGTTTCTACTGTTAATTTTGACCCGGCACCAGGTGCCAATATAGTAGGAAGAAATTTTTCTAATAGCGGTATGATACTATTCACTACTCCCATTACTCCTGTCACCTCACTTTCACTTTCCATAGTTTCTGGTAAATTTTGTTGTGAACGTAATTTTTCATTTAAAAATTGTGACGTGTCAGCGTACACATCACGCATTGATTGATTCATTAATTTGAAATTGTTCGCAAACATTTCAGCCATATATTCTGGTTGACTTTGTTCTTTTTTGTTGAGTAATGGACTTAAAATCTGCATAAATGATTGCATGAGCAACAACATCTCACGTACATTTGACGTTCCACCTGAAGCTGAACCGGTTCCTGCTAGTAGTGCCGGTGGTAGGTTACTGTTGGTTGTTGATTGCATTAGACTATCATATCGTTTATGTAATCTGAACGTTTTGCTTGTTGAAGAACGTTTGCCGTTATTGTCAACTGCTTGAATGACGGCTTTATAACGTCCGCCACCAAATTGTAAACCTAGTGAGTGTTCTTCCGGCATTTCACCCACAGATTGTGTACACAATTCCATTCCAATACCATGGTCAGTTGTGTATTTATAGACATATACAGTTGTTTGTTCTGAAAGCAGGTTGTTACGGGTTAGAAAATTCTGAAATGTGTAATGGCAGGATTTTGGTAGTTTTTCTTCTGGTTCGCTCTGGTCCGGAATATCAGCATGGCTTTCTTCCGGATAATCAAAAAAATCTTCTGGTTTATTGCGTTTTGTTTTGTGTCTTTCTTTTGCCACTCTTGATAGTTTTGCCATACTTATTTTCTCCTTTTTTGTTGTTATATATTATAAATAAAATTGTACTCACACCAACAAAATATAATAGCGGGTTTACATATTTCAAGCGGGAAGATGAATAAATTTTTTTTATATAATCTTTTGGTGTGTTAATGCCAGGGTTATAGCAACGTACAATTTTCGGAAATTTCTTATTAATTGGTTTATTTCTGTATGCTGGATAAAACACGCTTAAAAACAGATCGTTTGCATTTTTAAATGGTTTTAGATTGTTTAAATATCTATATACTGGATTAATGAGTTGACTTTCAATTGTTGGGTTTTTATTTATTAAATCCAAACTATTTTTATATCCAAGTTTTTGAGCTGTATTATTTGTAAACTGTATTAAGCCCCTTGCGCTTGAATTTGGATTTTTAGCTTTTGGGTTAAATTTTGATTCAAAATTTATTAATATTTTTAAATGTTTCGGGTTTATGTTGAGTTTTTTTGAAACAGTATTTAATATGTCATTTTGACGCTTCGACAACATTACATTTTACCTAAAAAATAGAACAGTAACGCGGACACTATTGCGTACGGTAGAATTTTTTTAATATAATATGGAGTAATAACAGGGGAAATGTCAAACCTGATAATACCAGGCTCTTTTTCTATTGATTTTTTGAACCAATTTTGGGCTTTTTTTAATTCGTCTGGTGCAAAATAAATTCTTGCATACCCATCTTTAAGTTCAAGCTCCGGATACGCTCCGGTGGCTTTGTAAATTGCGTTTCTTAATAAACTCGCTTTTGCTGTTGTTGTAATGTTTGCCATTATGACGTAAATCCTTTCGCCCAAATCGCTAGTTGTTGTGTACCCGGTGTGTAGGTGTGTATATCACTTGGTAAACTAGTTTCGCTCTCTTCGTCGATACAATGTACGCGACCAGGGAAAACAGTACCAAGATTGCTAAAGCCAACTTCCGTACCAATATCTATTCCTTTTCCCCACAATCCTAACCAGTATTGTACATTTTTTGTCATAGTTATAGACGTTGACAAATCGTATTGTATTTCTTCGTGTAAATAACTACCAAGTGTTTTTTCACCTGTTCTTGCTAATCTCAAACCCTCTTCACTATATATCCCCATTTCCATTTTTTTGTCATCGTTAGTGTCATAAATAAAACACCCCATTGAATCGGCAACAAAAGTGTGTTTACAAATCACTTTCCAAGCAATAAAACGTTCATCTAAAGTGGTATGTTGACTGTCGTTGTATTGAAAATTGGTCTGTAATAAAACAGGTGCGTTTCCGCCACCACCACCGCCACCAGAAAAGGTGAAATTTCCCCGCCTTGCCGAACCGCCATGATATATTAAAGCGTTTTGCATGGTTTATATTCCCGATTGTATTCCACCAGAAACTTGCATACCGGTTTGATTGTTAAGTACATTTGTAAACCAAAAATTAAATACTGAACTTTCAATTGCATAAATTGAAAAAGAGACGAAAATTTTTACATCTACAACACCAACTAATGATGGAGTTTGTTTTAATACTCCGGTTAGGTCAAGCGTTAAATCTTCTTTACTTTTGTCTGTTTTAATCCATGCTATAATGTCTTGGTCATCTATGTATTGTACTATTGGCATAGGTTTTTTGTATACTATTTCTTTTGTCTGTGATTTTCTCAAAATTAATTCCGGTAATGTTTCAATAGCATCTAAAAAAACCCCTTCGTTTATATCGCCACCAATTGATAATCTGTCAATTAAATATATTGTTCCAGGTAATAAATTTTCTACTAATACATTTTTATTTGCTGATATTCCGAAATCATATTTCCCCACAGTGGGAACATTAAATGTTGCTGTAAATATTGCGGTTGTTGGTATGTATCGCGCCGTATGCGGAATTTGATAAGAAGGCATTTTTTAAATCCTTTATGTCAATTTTAATGTGTGTCCGACTTTCGCGAAAATCGGAACACTAAAAACTTCATCATTTAGACTGTCTGGAACACCTATCATTGATACTAGAGTTTTGATTGACGTTTCAAATGGTAGTTCTGCTGTTAATTGAAAATCACCATCTACTGTGTCTGGTGGTTCTAAATAAGCTCCAATGTTAAGTTCGTAGTTACCTGAAGGTAAATTATACCGGTTTGGTGCCCAGGTTGTTAATACTCCTGTTGTTGCATTGCGCCATTTTAGTGAAACGTAATTAGGCCAATTGTCGCTAGTTGTCAATCTTTTGACCGGATAAAATTCAAAACCTAGTGGAAGAAATGCTCCGATTGATAATAGGTTTATATTATCTTTCCATTTGAATGTGTTAAATACGCCCCCGATAGATAGCACTTTCGTACTTCCCACTGGAAATGATAATTCAACACTATTGACAGTGTTGTCTACTGTAAATGTTGCGGCTTCGTCTCCATATTGTATGAGTGTATCTACTATCATTTGCTAATCCCATTCTTGACGTGATCTATCCGGTATATAATATCCTTCGAGTAATATATCACCATAAAAAGCCCCTTCGCGGGTTGGATATGCTGTAAACTCTAATCTTAAATCAAGTGATTCGCGACGTTGATAATAATGATTTAATATGATATTGTTTTGTGTTGGAGTCGCTGAAAAGTTTACACCGAAATTTTTTAAATCTACTGGAATTGTTTCGGTGATAATCTGTACTCCTTGTTGTAATGTACCGGTGCCGTTTGATACTTTTCCATCAGTGCCAGGAGTCGAAATCAAAGAAAGATCGTATCGTAAATTTTGTAATTCGCGGTTGGCGTGTTGTTGTATAAAACCCGCCCGCATCCTTACCGCTAAATGTGGTGGGGAATCAAGTTGTAAATGCGAATTCCATTTTGTGCGAATCGTACGCAATAAATAATTATAACCTATGTCAATTGGTATAACTAAATATGTTGTAATTTCATTTTTCGCCCACTTTATTCTTTTGTAAAAGAACATAGGTATGGATTGACGTATAATATCAATATTAATTTTCTGCATTTTTTAATTTCACTTTTTTTTAAATTATTTTTTATACTTTTCTCTACTCGCAATCGGTAAACGTATTCCGTGGAATAATATTTCATATTTCAATTTATACGTTGAATCGTTTTTTACATCAAATAAAATTTTACTATTTACCGGAAACATGTAAACAAACGGCTGCGGGTAAAACAGAGCGTTTCCGGGTGCGGTTTTCGTTAAATCCATCAAGTTTCCATCGTTCGGTGAAACGATTCTGCCAGGAGAAAGGAATAAATCTAACGGTACATAATCGTTAAACAGTTGACGTTGGTTTGAACCATCCGATAATTTTCCGCGTAAGTGTGAAATTCCGTCATCGATAGCGGGTAAAGGGTCCGTTGAAACTCGTAACGTTTCAAAGTGACCGGTCATATATTGACAATAAAAATTTCCAAGTGATGAAATGTCGACACTTGCCAACTGTTGTCCGCCCGCCGGAACTGTATCTGATAATAATAGTTTTTCAGAGTATTGAAGGTTCTGAAGTTTTAAAATTTTGTCAGGGTTAATTACATTTGCAAACATATTCATTTTTTACCTCGTTGTTGTTCGGTTTTATTAAGTGTCCGGCAGAAAGTGAGAAAAAAAAACTACCGGACACCAGTCATTTGCCGTTAGGCTTTTGTCGTTAACTCATTCGATTGAGCGTACCGCACAGAGCGACTTTTATAAAGTCACCGCTTAGATCATCGCTCATTGAGGTGGCTTTAACTGTTGTGAGGCGTACCTCAAACGATTGTACCGCTCCGATTGTCCATGGTTTTTTCAGGGCTTTAACTCCTACATAATTCGGTTGAATCATTGGTATGTTATCACCTGCTACAGTTGGAGTAAGAGCTATCAGAGATGCAGTACCCATAATTTCCTCAAGTGTCCATTGTCCAAGCTGGTCTTTTCCAGGTACAATTAACTCCAATACAGTGTCTTGAAGTAATGTGTAGATTTTTTGTAAATCTGCGGTTGCTTTTACTGCGCGTGTTAAATAAAAAACCTTGATAGCGTTTACTACAAAACTTTGTCCCTGCGGCAATTGTCCTGCGTTAGGAATATTGGTATCCGCAAGCGTTTTTCCTGCTTGACCAAGGGGAACCTGGAAAAGTCTATTTACCAAAACAGGAGTGGCACCATCAATTTTCATTCTGTCATAATAACTGAATGTTAAAATTTCCATCGAAGTTTTAGAGTAACTGCTTTTGTCTTGCAAACGTTGGAGTACTTCTTTACCCATTATTACCGCCTTGTTTAAATTTAAAAAATCAGTTTACAATATATATTACAATATTGATTTTTTATTTATTTTTTTTGTCAAAAATTTTCTTTGTTTTAGAATTCACCCGGATATGCTTCAAATTCACCCGCTACATCATACGCTTCACCGGATAATTCATCTTCAATCGCGTCATCGATTTCATCGCCCACATAAACAGACTCGCCCAGCATCTCTGGTTGAGAATATCCCAGCATTGCATCTTCTTCATAGTTTGAGGGGATGAATTCAATTTCATCCTCGCCTGCTAGTAACGGCACGTTTGGTGCTAACTGTTTAGTTAATGCTAATGCTCCGGCAGCTATCATACCAGTTGCTACCGTCTGCATCATTGCTGATCTGCCAATTTTTGTACTTGCAAGCATAATACCCGCGACAATCGGAATTGCGGCTTTGATTTTCGGGTTCGGCATCGGTATATAGTTTGCCGCGACACCTGCACCAATTGCACCCGCTGTAGCGGCTGCACCTGACATGATCACTTTTTGAATTTTTCCTGCTGAAACACGCGGCTTTCTACGTGTTGTATTTTTCTTTTTAGCCATCGTAACCACCTTTCTTAGTGTTGGCTTTTTAATTGTTGTTTTTTTCTTTCGTGTTTTTTTTGGCGTAACTTTTTTAATGATTGTTTTCTTTGTTGTTTTTTTACTGCTTTTTCTTTTTTTGCATGCAGCTTTTTGTAGTTTCCATGCCTTTGCAAATGACCCACCTGCCAGTTTTATATATTTTTTCAATAGTCCCGTTTTAGCCATTTGATACCCCTTTTGATTTGTTATATAAATAATATGATATTGTGCTCAATACAAAAATTGGTATTAATATTTTTTTAGAAAACTGCTTCGTAATACTACCTGTTTTTGTGCTGAATTTTTCCAAAAAATTTTTTTCAGTATCAATAGTTTTTTGTGCCTTCTTGGATTTCAAATACCCCTTCGGGTTCCATTTCCAGTAGGGTATTTTTCCAGCTTTTGATAAGTTATAAAGAGCGATAAAGAAATTCAATACTAATAATTTCGGAACCTTAATTGTTTTAGATATAATGTTCGCCATTTTATATGTTTGTGTGTCCCATTTTAAAAAATCACCACTGCTAGACACAATATCACACTTTTCATAACCTGTACTTTGTAACGCCATATATTCACGTACAATATTTTTTAATACTGTTTTGTTTTTGGCAAGTTTGTATAGCCCGCTTACATGTTTAAGATTTTTTAACATGTAATTTTGTATACTATCTAACCAATTTCCGCACAATTCATTAATCATTACTTTACTTCTTTTTTGTTAACATATATGCAATTGCACCGGCACCAATTGCTAACGGTAATATCTTTTTAATATCTATTCCTGTTTTGATTGTTGGAGTTGGTTCTGTTGTTTGTTTAAGTCGTGCGTTTTCAGATTCCGGTACAATATTTTCTCTTTCAAAATTATCAACAAAAACAGGCTGTTTAATTGTGGGCATTAATCTTTCTTCTCTATTAAAACGCTCTTCACGTGACCGCAATTCTCTGTTTTGTTGTGCTATTGTTCTACGTTGTAGATTTTTTCTTGCTTTTCTTTTACGTATCAAAGAGCGTAATATTGACGGGTCCCTATGCTGTAATCTGCGTTCTAGTCTTATTGCCTGTATTACTCTTCGTGTTCTACGTCCAGGAATAAGACGTGTTAACATTCCGCGTATTATTCCACGTCTTACTTTTTTTCTGAATTTCCTTTTTTCTTTCCTTGACATTCCACGCATTTTAGCGCGTAATTTTTTTAATCGTTTTCTTTTTTTTCTTAACCATTTTTTCAAAAAGCCACCCATCAATTCAGGTGTTTCGATATAATCCTGTAAGAAATCATCTTCACCCATTAAATCAATTGCTTCATTTATTTCTTGCTCTGTAAAATCTTCACCCTCTATATATAGAGAAGGATATTCATTTTGAGATGTTAAGGGAGTGGAAACCATTTTTTGTATTCCTTTGATAATTATTTTTTTTTGTTTTTTTTCTGAATTAGTGCATATATCAATAGTGGTAAACTTGCGACTGCAATAATTGGAACGTCACCTATTCCGGGTATATTTATTTTTCCGCTATTTGTTGTTGCTGTATTTGTATATGTTGCGGCAGGATTAATACTCATATTTGTATCTGGTGTTAATATTTGAAAACCTGTTTTCGGATTATATGTCATTTTTCCGGATGGAATAGAAAGAGAATATCGATTATTTCCGCTTTTTCTTGCTCTTTTTTCGCGAATTCTTTTTCTTATTCTCTTGAATATTTTTTTAAATAATCCTCCCATCAATTCAGGGTTTTCTATATCAATACCGGCAATTTCACATTCACCGATAAAATTATCAATAGATGGATTCATTGTATCCATGTAATTGAGTCTAATATTATCTGTTATCATTCATTATATCCTTTTTTTTAATCGGTTCATACAGCTTTTTGCCCAAGAAAAAATATGGTATGAAAATTGTTTCAAAACCTAATATTGATATTATTATAGATTTCTTTCTAATTTTGTAAACCACATTTTCTTCTTTTTGGTCTCTGTTTGATATACCGTAATACGATATGCAATCGTTTTTAATTGTTTTACATGTGTTACAGTTAACAAAAAACAAACTATACAAAACTATTAATATATAGATAATAATTAATATGTTATTCTTTGGTTTTATCATGTTTCTGATCATAATAGATATAATAATCCTAACGCAATACCGCTATACATAATAAGCTTTTTTAGTTGATCTTTTTTGATTTTTTGACTTCTATAATAATTTATAATAGCTTGTTCTTTTGCCTGTTTTTGTTGTTCAATAATTTTTCTTTTTGTTTTTTCTCTTTCGCGTTTACGTCTTTTCCTTCTTACTGCTTTACCAATTCCACGAAATGCCGCCCCACCAACTTTTGCAAGACCTTTTGCTAGTTTAACCCAGAAACCCATTAGTTCAGGGTATTTGTTTTGATAATAATCTATATTGTGTTGGTTTATATCACCTGATAGCAGTTTTTGAAAATCTTCTCTATCTAATATCTCTGATAGTTTCTCTGGATTTTCACCGTATAAGGTTACCAGTTTTGGTGTATTATAATTGTACTGCATAAGTAACACGCTTCGGTTCAAAAATTTTGTAATGTTTATAAGTAGCATCTACATTCAACCAAATTCCATTTTTTTTTATCTGCGGGAAAACATGGTGTATCCTGCGGTTTGTTTTTTTAGATGATGCTATTAAACGGAATGGAATATTTTTTAATTTACAATATGATGCTATCAATATAGCTTTTTTTTTACAATCCATTCCAAGTTTATGCAGTTTTAAAATGTATTTTGGTCTTGCCACAATTTCTATGGGTGCAGTGTCTTTACGATATGGTATATCTCTAACAATGTTGAAAAATTCTGTGAGACTCATTTTATTTAAATCTTTTTTAATGCCATTTTTTTTGATTGCTATTTTGTTAATATCACCAGCATATCTATTAATCAGTAAATACATTTTATCACCTGTTTGGTTTCTACTATGCAGATCAACAACATTTTGTATCATATTATTATTATAGTTAATTACTAGAACCTTATCAATAAAATTTTAATTAATTTTCAGTTACAACAATGTTATAACATTGTTGTAACACATTAAAAAAGCTAAAAAAAAGGGAAACTATATAGTTTCCCTTGTATGTTATGTGTATTTTTTTCTGTTTTTTTTACATGTTTTTATTTATATATTCCTTTGCTAGTTTTAATACTATCGATTTTAACTGCTTATTATCAATAATAAAACCAGTATTAAAAACATTAATTGTTGTTAGTTTTTTTGGCTCTTTCTTCTCTATGTTTTTAATTATTGAAAGAAGTAGTCGTTTTTTTATTTTTATCATATTTAATCTCAATATTTAACCAACATTTTTTACCATACTTGCAATCTTTTCCGTTTGTGAAATATTTACCCGCCATTTTATCACACAATCTCATTAAAATTGTGTTTTTTCCGAGCACTGTTGGTATAAGGATTGGTGTCATTCCAGCGCATACGTCATCTACTTCAGTAACTTTTTTGGTGCATTTTTCAACATATATATTCATTATCTCTTTCATTTTTTTTCTCACTTTCTTTTAAAGACATAACAATTAAAACATGAAATTGTTATGTCTTTTTTTTTGTGTTCGCTTTAGCTGTTTTTGCTATTCTGATTCTGCATTCTCCGGTTGTGCCTTTTCTGATTCTGCATTCTCCGGTTGTGCCTTTTCTGATTCTGCATTCTCCGGTTGTGCCTTTTCGCTTAATACACA
>Ga0208017_100175_pt1 | contig 11296 bp, 14 predicted proteins | sample 30_taG_FD_184104 | JGI IMG/M metagenome (GOLD analysis project Ga0208017, IMG submission 184104) | Marine viral communities from Cariaco Basin, Caribbean Sea - 30_WHOI_OMZ (SPAdes) (version 2) | ecosystem: Environmental > Aquatic > Marine > Oceanic | place: Caribbean Sea: Cariaco Basin... | reverse complement strand
ACCGGGTTTCGTCACGCTCGGTCGCGGGATCGTTCCTCACCCGCGCTCGCTGCTCAACCACCGATGAGCACTACTGATAGCCCACCGCCTCGTTCCTCGGCCGTGAACTATCGGTAGTGCTCGGGCAGCGCCTCGCCGATCTTGACGCGCGCCTTCGGCATCCGCATGAACTTCAGCTGCATCGCCCGGCTCAGCGTGTAGTACGTCGTGCCCTTGAGCGGCGCGTCGGGGAAGCGTTGGGCGATCTGCTTGCGGATCCGGTAGCGCAGAACCAGCAGGTCGACCACGAGCACGATGAACAGCGGGAAGACGAGCGCCGGGACGAACAGCGAGACGATCATCAGCGGGATCACGATCTCGGCGAACGAGAAGCGGCTGTCCACGAAGTCGCGGATGAACGCCTTGACCGGACCCTGGTCACGCGCGAGCAGCACCTTGCCGGACTTCATGTCGGCGCGCAGGCTCCTGCTCGACTCCGACTTCAGCTGCCGCTGGCGGGCGGCCTGCTCCTTGCGCGTGCGGGGCACCTTGGCGCGCGCTCGGGCAGCGGCCTCGGCCTCCTTGCGGCTCGGCGTGGGGCGACCCTTGCCGGCCGTGGTGCCGGCAGCGGTGAGCTGGGCGGACGGCTCGGTCGACGACGACGCGTCGGAGTCGGACTTGTTGCGGCTGAACGGACTGAACACGAGGTGCCTTCTGCTCGGATGGTGACGGGTCTTCAGCCTACCTGGGAGTCGACGCGCGGGCCGTGCGTCGGTTGCCCGAGCGGCATAGGGTGACGCCATGAGCATCATGAAGCGGATGAGCCTGATCTTCCGAGCCAAGGCCAACAAGGCGCTCGACCGCGCCGAGGACCCGCGCGAGACGCTCGACTACAGCTATCAGCGCCAGCTCGAGCTGCTCAGCAACGTGCGGCGCGGGGTCGCCGACGTCGCCACGAGCCGCAAGCGGATCGAGCTCCAGCTCGCCCAGCTCGAGCAGCAGGCAGGCAAGCTCCAGGGCCAGGCCGAGAAGGCCCTGCAGATGGACCGCGAGGATCTCGCCCGGGAGGCACTGACCCGCAAGTCGGGGCTGGCCGGCCAGATCAACGACCTCAAGACCCAGCACGCCCAGCTGCAGGGCGAGGAGGAGAAGCTGGTCAACGCCCAGCAGCGCCTCCAGGCCAAGGTCGAGTCCTTCCGCACCCGCAAGGAGACGATCAAGGCGACCTACACCGCCGCCGAGGCCCAGACCCGGATCAACGAGGCGGTCTCCGGCATCGGCGAGGAGATGGGGGACGTCGGGATGGCGATCCAGCGCGCCGAGGACAAGACCGCCACCATGCAGGCCCGCGCCGGTGCGATCGACGAGCTGATCGCCTCGGGTGCCCTCGACGACGCCACGGCCCAGGGCTCCGGCGACGACATCGCCCGCGAGCTGGAGTCGATGAGCTCGCAGGCCGACGTCGAGATGGAGCTGATGCGGCTCAAGGGGCTCTCCTCCCCGGGCGCCCCGGGTGCGATCGAGTCCGGCGCCGGCGACACCTCCGAGGTCATCTCCTCGGAGGCGCCGCAGTCCGAGGGTGAGCAGCGGTGATCATCCGGGTGCTCGGTGAGGGCCAGTACGACGTGGCCGACCACGCACTCGACCGGCTCAACGAGCTCGACTCCGCCGTGGAGGCGGCCGTCGCGGCGTCCGACGAGGCAGCCTTCACCGCCGCGCTGGAGTCACTACTGGACGGCGTACGCACCGTCGGTGTGCCCCATGACCTGGACTCTCTCGACGAGTCCGACCTCATCCTCCCTCCCGCGGGGGCCTCGATCGACGAGGTGCGCGAGATGCTCGACGACGACGGCCTGATCCCTGGCTGACGCGCCGGCAGAGCCACAGGCACGACACAGCAGCACCGCGGGTTCGTGCTTGGATCCCCGCGGCACACTGGGCTCATGGCTCGTTCACGTTTCGTCGGTGACCCCGGGCTGACAGCCCGGATGACGCTCGTCATGTTCTTGCTGGGCGGCGTCTTCGTCGCCCTGATCGCCGCGCTGATGGCGATCTTCGCCAGCAACGGCGGCGTCGGGATCGCCATGTTGATCGGGCTCGCCGGCATCGGGGTCGCGGTCTACCAGTGGTACTCCTCCGACACGGTCGCGATGAAGGCCATGCGGGCGCGCGAGGTCACCCCGCAGCAGGCGCCGGAGCTGCACGCGATGATCGATCGGCTCTGCACGATGGCCGACATGCCCAAGCCCCGGGTCGGGATCGCCGACACGCCGGTGCCCAACGCCTTCGCGACCGGCCGCTCGCCCGAGAGGGCGGTGGTCTGCGTGACCACCGGCATCCTCGGCATGCTCACCGCCGAGGAGCTCGAGGGCGTGCTCGCCCACGAGCTGTCGCACGTGGCCCACCGCGACGTGCTCGTGATGACGGTGGCCAGCTCGGCAGGCATCGCCGCGGGCATGCTGACCCAGGGAGCTCAGTACGGCATGTTCTTCGGCGGGTTCGGTGGCAACCGAGGACGCGACAACAACAACAACGGCCTGCCGATCTGGTTGCTGGTGCTGGTCGTGAGTCTCGTCGTCTACGCCGTCAGCTTCGTGCTGCTGCGCCTGCTCTCGCGCTACCGGGAGATGTCGGCGGACCGTGCCGGCGCCTACCTGACGATGAAGCCGGCCGCCCTGGCCTCGGCGCTGCAGAAGATCAGCGGCGAGATCAACACCATCCCGCAGAAGGACCTGCGCCAGGTGAGCGCCGCCAGTGCGCTGTGCATCGCTCCCGCCGTCGCCGGTGTCTCGCTGAAGACCCTGACCTCGACGCACCCGTCCCTGGAGCAGCGGCTCGAGCAGCTCGCCGGCATTCAGGCGGAGCTCGGCAGGCCCACCCGCTGATGGGGCTCCTGCGCAGCCTGATGGGCCGGTCGCGTCCGGTCCAGGCCAACCTCGACGCCCTGTTCGGCGTCCCCAGTGCCGCGATCACCTTGCAGACCTCGATCGGTCTGGTGCCGACCGGGGACGGTGCGGTGTGCTACCGCGCGCCGGCGGGCTCGGGGTTTGCCCAGGCGCAGTCGGACATGGTCGAGCTGCTTGAGAGTGCCTCGGACGCGCCGCAGATCCGGGTGACGCAGGACGGGTTCGGCTACTCCTGGCTCGAGGTCGACCACCCGCCGTACGACCCGGTCGCCGGCGACCTCGGCGGACTCTGCACCGACCTGCACGCGGTCAACACCACCCTGGAGGGAGCCGGCTTCGGGCCCTCGCTCCTGTGCTCCCTGATCCCGTTCGCCGACGCCACCGGCCGCTCGGTCGGGCTCGTCTACCTCTACAAGCAAGGCACGTTCTATGCCTTCGCCCCCGCACCGGGAGGTGCCAAGGAACGCGACAACCTCCTGGAGATCCAGATCCGCGACACCCTTGCCGGCGAGCTGCCCGTCGAGAAGGACCTCTCCCGGTGGTTGGCCCTCTGGGGAGCCCCGGGACTCTGACGTCCGGATTCGGGTCCGCGCGGCAGCCGCGCGGCAGTAGTCTGCGCGGGGCCGGATGTGGGTACGAAGGCCCCATGACGGAGGTGATGACGATCGACAGCGGAGCCCAGGACCGTGCCGAGGAGATCCAGCGGTACGACGTGCTGCATCATCCGCCGCGCACCGAGCTGGTGGCCGTCGTCGAGCTGGCCGCTCAGATCTGTGGCACGCCGATGGCCACGATCAACCTGATCACCGACAGCGAGCAGCACCAGGTGGCCGCCTATGGGTTCGACGCGGCGGTGTGCCGTCGCGAGGACTCGATGTGCGCCCTGGTCCTCCACGAGGAGCAGAACCCGATCGTGGTCGCCGACGCCTCCCGGGACGCGCGGTTCCACACGAACCCCTTCGTCACCGGCGTGATCGGCGAGGTCCGGTTCTACGCCTCTCACAAGCTGGTGACGTTCGAGGGCGTCACGATCGGCACCTTGTGCGTCTTCGACGTCGTGCCGCGCGAGCTCGACGACCACCAGCGTGACGCGTTGCGCACCCTCGCCGAGCGCATCGTCGACGTCCTCGAGCTGTCGTTGCGCAGCAGGCAGCTCGCCCGCTCCAACGAGCGGCTCTCGGACTTCGCGGGCCGGGTCAGCCACGACCTGAAGTCACCGCTGTCCAGCGTCGCGCTCTCCCTGGGCCTGATCCGGGAGCAGCTCACCGACGGAGCCGACGCGGCCAGCATCGAGCGGCTGCTCGAGAGGGCGATCAGCGGCAGCGAGCGGATGGCTCGCCTGATCGACGAGGTCCTCGCCTTCTCCGCGGTCGGCGGACGACTGACGTTGCGCGACGTGGCGCTCGACCGGCTCGTCGACGAGGCGTCGTCCGACGCCCGTGGCCTGGACGGCGTACCCGTCGAGCGCACGGCGTTGCCGACGGTCGAGGGCGACGCCGTGCAACTGCGCTCGGTCTTCCAGAACCTCCTCGACAACGCCTCCAAGTACCGCCACCCCCAGCGTCCGCTCGCCATCGCGATCTCCGCCCACGACCGCACCACGCACTGGGAGATCCGTGTCGCCGACACGGGCCTGGGCATCCCCGAGGAGGAGCGCGAACGCGTCTTCGAGCCGCGCGTGCGCCTGGATGCCACGGCGACCTCCGCCCAGGGGATGGGCATCGGGCTCGGGACCTGTCAGCGCGTCATCCAGGCCCACGGCGGCCGGATCGGCATCGACGAGACCCCCGGTGGCGGCACCACCGTCTGGTTCACGTTGCCCACCTCGCGCTGACCCGTCCGCCATGTGTGACGGGTCGGCGTCACTCGCGGTGACCCGTCTGCCATGTGTGACGGGTCGGCGTCAGTCGCGGTGACCCGTCCGCCATGTGTGACGGGTCGGCGTCAGTCGCGGTGACCCGTCTGCCATGAGTGACGGGTCAGCGTCAGTCGCGGTGGGACTTGCCGGGTAGGTCGAGCATCCGCTGCAGGGCGACGAGGGCGTCGCGCTCGGTGTCGGGGTCGACCTCGATCCGGTTGACCACGGTGCCGGCCACGAGGGACTCCAGGGCCCACACGAAGTGGGGCAGGTCGATCCGGTTCATCGTCGAGCAGTAGCAGACGTTCTTGTCGAGGAAGAGGATCCGCTTGTCCGGGTGTTCCTTGCCCAGGCGCTGCACGAGGTTGAGCTCGGTGCCGATGGCCCAGACCGACCCGCTGGGGGCGGCCTCGATGGTCTTGATGATGAACTCCGTCGACCCCACGAGGTCGGCCTTGAGGACGACGTCGTGCTGGCACTCGGGGTGCACCAGGATCTGTACGTCGGGCACGGTCGCGCGCAGCTCGTCGACGACGGCCGAGGAGAAGCGACCGTGCACGGAGCAGTGGCCCTTCCACAGGATCATCTTGGCCGCGCGCAGCTCCTCGGTGGTCAGGCCACCGCCGGGCAGGAGGGGGTTCCACACGACGCACTCCTCGAGTGCGATGCCCATCTGCAGCACGGCGGTGTTGCGCCCGAGGTGCTGGTCGGGGAAGAAGAGCACCTTGGCTCCCGCGTCGAGGCCGCCCTTCTGGTCGAAGGCCCACTCGAGGGCGACGTCGGCGTTGGACGACGTACAGACGACACCGCCGTTGCGGCCGCAGAACGCCTTGATGTCGGCGCTGGAGTTCATGTAGGTCACCGGCACGACGCTGTCCTGGACGCCGGCCGCAGCCAACGCATCCCAGGCCGTCTCGACCTGGGGGAGCCGTGCCATGTCGGCCATCGAGCAGCCGGCGGCGAGGTCGGGCAGGATGACCTGCTGCTCGGGTCCGGTCAGGATGTCGGCCGACTCGGCCATGAAGTGCACGCCGCAGAACACGACGTACTCGGCGTCCGGACGGGCGGCGGCTTCCCGGGCGAGCTTGAAGGAGTCGCCGGTGACGTCGGCGAACTGGATGACCTCGTCGCGCTGGTAGTGGTGTCCGAGCACGAAGAGACGCTCGCCCAGGGCCTCCTTGGCGGCCAGGGCGCGGGCGACGAGGTCGGGGTCGGAGGCCGGGGGGAGGTCGCCGGGGCACTCGACGCCGCGCTCGGAGGCGCGGTCGATGCCACGACCGAGAGGGAGGAGCGGGAGGTCCACGGTGGTCATGCCTCCATCGTAGGGTGAGCGCCATGTCGCAGCCCGTGCGTGTCGGCCCCCTGCGCTGCTCGGGTCTCACCTCGGGTCTCGCGGACGTTCACTTCGACGGTGATCGCCTGCGTCTGACGAGGTTCAGCTCGGGCATCGACGTGCTCGACCGCTACCGCTTCGTGCTGCTCGGCCTGGCGGTCACCTTCAGCCTGGCGGGTCTGTACGTCGACGGGGTCGTGCGTACGGCGCTGCTGGTGCTGGCCGCGGCCGCCTTCGCCGCCTTCCTGCTCGTCTTCGTGGTGGAGGCGCTGCTCGCGCTGTTCGGCCTGCGCCAGCTCCTGCGCGACGGCGCGACCCGGGCCAGGCGCCGACGCCTGCGTGATCAGCTGCGGACCTCGTTCGCTGTCGCCCGGGACCGCTTCGCCGGCACGCTGGTCGACGTCGCGGAGACCGACATCGACCTGATGGACAACGTCTACGGCGCCTTCCGGCCGCGTCTGGTGCTGCACACCCGTCAGGGCAGGCTCACGCTCTCCGGATGGTGGTGGCGGCGAGGTCAGCTCGAGCGGCTGCAGCGTCGCCTCGCCGCCTGACGCCTGCCCGTCCAGAGTCAGAGCAGCGCGCCGTTGTGCACGTACGGCGTCGGTGGCGCCATCCCGCGCAGGGCCAGGTAGCCCTCGGTGTGCAGCTCGAGCCGGGCTGCGATCCCGACGTCGACCGCCCACTCGTTGGCGGCCGTGAGATGGGGGACCGTCACCTCGTCGGGCCCGTCGGCCAGCACGGTCCACAGCAGCCGAGAGGCCGTCAGGCGGTTGTCGGCGGCGAGCAGGGCCAGCCCGCCGTTGCCCACGTAGGCATACCCGGAGCCGGTCGTCGAGTCGGAGACGAGCAGGCGCCAGTGCTCGAGCATGAACGGGTGGTCGACGCCGTGGGCGGCGCCGCGAGTGCGCCGGTCCAGGGAGTCCATCAGGTCGACGTCGGAGGCGGTGCCCTCGCGGACCTTCTCCACGACGGGCAGCGCGGAGCGGTCGACCGTGCCGCGCAGGAACATCTGCGGGTGCAGCGAGAAGCCGGCCAGCCGGTAGCGGCGCACGGCCTTCGGGTCGGACGAGGAGGAGAGCATCGCGCGCAGGCACCCGCGGCCGTGGTGCAGTGCCGCCTCGAGCAGCGGCTTGCCGATGCCGGCTCCCTGCCGGCCGGGCCGCACGGCGTACGTCGCGAGCACCCACAGCCTCTCCCGCACCGCCGACGTCGCGAAGCCGACCATCTCGCCGTCGGACTCCGCCACCCAGCAGCCGTCCGGGTCGGTGCGCAGGAAGTGCTCGGTCCGTTCGATCCAGGTGGCTGCCCGCGACGTTGCCCGCAGCTCCGGCTCCGGCCACGAGCGTCGTACCGAGCGCTGGTCGACGTCGAGGAAGGCCTCGGCGCTGAGCTGTTCGGCGCCGGGCACGTCGGCAAGCTGCATCGGTCGGATCCGTACGTCGCTCACACGGCCACGATAGGGACCGGTCAGGATGGGGACATGCGAGTTCTGGTGGCCCCCGACAAGTTCGCCGGCACGTTGACCGCGGTCGAGGCGGCCGAGGCGATCGCGGCCGGGTGGCGTCGCCACGCACCCGACGACGAGCTCGACCTCGCGCCGATGGCCGACGGCGGGCCCGGCTTCGTCGACGTCCTGCACGCCGCGCTCGGCGGTGAGCTGCTGGTCGTGACCGTGGAGGCGGTGCACGGCGAGCAGGTACCGGCGACCATCCTCCGCGTCGGTGACACGGCGTACCTCGAGAGCGCGCAGTCCTGCGGCCTCCACCTGCTCGAGTCGGCAGGCGGTGGGGCAGAGCTCGCCTCCACGTCCGGGGTGGGTGAGCTGCTGCTGGCAGCTGTCGACGGGGGCGCCACGAAGGTGGTCATCGGGCTCGGCGGCTCGGGCACCAACGACGGCGGCGGCGGACTGCTGGCCGAGCTCGGTGCGACGACCGACGGCGTGATCGACGCCGGGCCGGGGTGCATGGACATGGTCACGACCGTCGACCTGGCGCCCGCTCGCGAGCGCGTCGCGGGTATCGAGCTGGTGATGGCCTCGGACGTGGACAACCCCCTGACAGGACTCTTCGGGGCGACCAAGACGTACGGCCCCCAGAAGGGGATCGGCGAGGACCGGATCGCCGCCGTCGACGCGATGCTCGAGCGCTTCGCCGTTGCCACCGATCGGCGGATCTCGTTGGAGAAGGGTGCCGGGGCCGCGGGGGGTCTCGGCTTCGCACTTCTCTGCCTCGGAGCGCGACGCGAGCCCGGGATCGAGCTGGTCACGACCAGCGTGCGCCTGGCCGAGCGCGCCCGGGCGGCCGACCTCGTGATCACCGGGGAGGGCGCCTTCGACTTCTCCAGCAGGTCCGGGAAGGTGCCGTACGGCGTCGCCTCGGTCGCCGAGCAGGCGCTGCGCCCGTGCGTGGCCCTCGCCGGTCAGGTCCTGGTCGGTTCCCGCGAGATGCGCGCCCTCGGCATCGAGTCGGCGTACTCCCTGGTCGACCTGGTGGGGGAGGAGCGTGCCTTCGGCGACCCTGCCGGGTCGTTGGCAGCCCTGGCGGAGCGGGTCGCGCGCACCTGGTCGCGCTGACCCTGCCCGGAGCCTCGCGACCGTGCCAGCGTCTGGCCCGTCACACGCGGTCCCGGAATAACCCGCCGTGTGCGAGGATTGAACCCTGCAGGACGTCAGTTCTGCACACCCCAGACCACCACCCTCAATCCTTGGGAGTCACCCCATGACCGAGCAGGTCGACACCACCACGGAGCGCCGCACCGACCAGATCAACCTGAGCTCGGTGGCCGCAGCGAAGGTGAAGAGCCTCCTCGAGCAGGAGGGTCGCGATGACCTCCAGCTGCGCATCTCCGTCCAGCCGGGCGGCTGCAGCGGGCTTCGCTACCAGCTCTTCTTCGACGAGCGCACCCTCGACGGCGACGTCGTCACCGACTTCGACGACGTGTCCGTCGTCGTCGACCGGATGAGCGTTCCCTACCTCAACGGAGCCGAGATCGACTTCGTCGACAGCATCGAGAAGCAGGGCTTCACGATCGACAACCCCAACGCCACGGGCTCCTGTGCGTGCGGAGACAGCTTCCACTGATGGGAGACGTCCTCAGCGAAGCGAGGACGAATCCCATCGTCGGTGGTTGAGCAGCGAGCGCGGGTGAGGTACGAGCCCGCGACCGAGCGTGTCGAAACCCGGTGAGACGGACGCCGACATCAACCACCACGCCGTACCAAGAGCGCACGACAGCCCCCGCCGATGGCGGGGGCTGTCGTTATCTGGGAGGGAGTGGCGAGGCTGGCTCTCACTCCAACGCGAAGTGCAGCGCCGCCGCGAGCCGCGCGGTGGCCTCGTTGATCTCGATCTGACGCTTCGGCTGCTCACCGGGCTGCTCGTCGAAGTGCAGGCTCGGCGCCGGACGTGTCGCGCGTCGAGCGGCCTGCTCCAGACGCAGGTGCGCACCTGCGGCGCGGCAGTCGGCGTGCATCTCGGCGGGCGTCGCGAGGTCGTCGTACGAGGAGGTCATGGCTCGACGCTAGGGGCTACCGATGGGTACTACCAGGCCCGTTGTGGCTAGGGTTTCGTCCCATGCCTCTCCTGATCGCCGGATCCATCGCGACCGACCATCTGATGTCCTTCGGCGGCAAGTTCGCCGACTCCCTCGTGGTGGAGCAGCTGGACAAGATCTCGCTCTCCTTCCTCGTCGACGACCTGGAGATTCGACGCGGCGGGGTCGCCGCCAACATGACGTTCGGCCTCGGTCGCCTGGGCCTGACCCCGGTGCTCGTGGGTGCGGCCGGCGAGGACTTCGCCGACTACCGCTCCTGGCTGGAGCGGCACGGTGTCGACTGCAGCGCCGTGCGGATCTCCGAGACCAAGCACACCGCCCGTTTCGTGTGCACCACCGACCCGACCGGCGCCCAGATCGCCTCCTTCTACCCCGGCGCGATGAGCGAGGCACGGCTGATCGAGCTCGGCCCCATCGTGGCTCGGGTGGGAGCCCCCGACTACGTGCTCATCGGTGCCGACGACCCCGACGGGATGCTGCGCCACACCGAGGAGTGCCGCCAGCGCGGCTACCCCTTCATCGCCGACCCGAGCCAGCAGCTCGCGTTCAGCGGCGGGGAGCTGATCCGCGACCTCATCGACGGTGCGGCCTACCTGTTCTCCAACGAGTACGAGTCCGCGATGATCGAGCAGAAGACCGGGTGGACGGCAGACGAGGTCCTCAGCCGCGTCGGGGTGCAGGTCACCACGCTCGGCAAGGACGGAGTGCGTGTGCAGGCCGCCGGCGCGGAGCCCCTCGTCGTCTCGGCCGCCGCCGACGTGACGGCCGTCGAGCCGACCGGGGTCGGCGACGCCTTCCGGTCCGGCTTCCTGGCTGCCCTGAGCTGGGGCCTCGGCCACGAGCGCGCCTGCCAGGTGGGCTGCGTGCTCGCGGCCTACGTCGTGGAGACGGTCGGCACCCAGGAGTACTCCTTCACCCCGGCCGAGTTCGTCGCTCGCGTCGTCCAGTCGTACGGCGACGAGGCCGGCGCCGAGGTGTCGCAGCACATCAGCTGACCCGGTTGGCTCACCTGAGGCGCCGTACGACGTAGCGCGTGACCCCGTCGGCGGCCGTGTCGGCGCCGACGTACTCCTGCTCGCGCATCCGGCACCACGCCGGCACGTCGTAGCGGGCTGCCGGGTCCTCGGCGACGACGGCGAGCAGCTCACCGATGGAGACGTCCTCCACGTGGCGGGCGAGCTCGATGATGGGCCGCGGACACACCATGCCGCGGCAGTCGAGCTCGGCGTGCACCTCGTGCGTCACGACCGCAGCCCCGCGACGACCTCGGGCAGGACGGCGCAGAACGCGTCCACCTGCTCCGGGGTGGTCTCGCGGGTCAGCGAGACGCGGACGTTGCCGTGAGTCAGGGCGCCCATGGCGGCCAGGACGTGGCTCGGCTCCAGGCTCGAGGCGGTGCACGCCGATCCGCTGGCCACGCCGAAGCCGCGCCGGTCGAGCTCGGTCACCAGCGCCTCGCCGTTGACGTAGAGGCACGAGAACGTCACGAGGTGGGGGAGCCGGTCGACCGGGTCGCCGACGACCTCGGTGTCGGGCAGGGCGGTCGCCGCGGCCCGGACCTGGTCGATCATCGCGTGGTGGCGTGCGGTGGTCCCGGCGCGCTCGGACACCACGGCCCGCAGCGCGGCGGCGGCGGCGAGGGCGGCGGGCACGTTCTCGAAGCCG
>Ga0208017_100174_pt1 | contig 11369 bp, 6 predicted proteins | sample 30_taG_FD_184104 | JGI IMG/M metagenome (GOLD analysis project Ga0208017, IMG submission 184104) | Marine viral communities from Cariaco Basin, Caribbean Sea - 30_WHOI_OMZ (SPAdes) (version 2) | ecosystem: Environmental > Aquatic > Marine > Oceanic | place: Caribbean Sea: Cariaco Basin | collected... | reverse complement strand
AGCCAATAGGGCAGGACTTTAGGGTCCCTCCAGACTACGTAGTACCAAATGGCAACTTCGATAAGATAATTGGTGATAGACTAAGTGCCCGCGAGCCTTTGACGATCATCTGGGGCACTCCTGGTCGCGGGAAAAGCACCTACTTGAGTTACCTCGCCGAGAAGATCCGAAAGGACGAAGACGCCGTCATCCGTCACCACTATTTCCTTGCGATGGACGACACCACACCCGATCGGTTGTCATTCGCAACGATAGAAGCCTCTCTCATCAATCAGATCTTCGCGCAGTATCCTTCAGCGGTAGCGGGAACGACCGAGCGCAACGCAGCTTTACGACCTCTTGTTGAGGAGGCGTCTGCAGCGTTGGCGAAGGAGGGGCAACACCTTTTCATTCTAGTGGACGGTCTTGATCACGTTTGGCGTGACAGTGCCAAGACCGACCAATTGAACCAACTGTTCGGCCATCTTTTGCCGCTTCCGGCCAATGTTAGCCTCATTATGGGCACCCAGCGGGTGCCCGATGAGCACCTTCCCAAGAAACTGATCGCAAGTGCTAAAGCAGAAGATTGGATTGAGATACCCCCCATGGACGAGACGGCGGTTTCAGTGTGGGTCAAAGCACAAGATCAGGCTAAGCGGCTTGTCCTGAACGTTGCTGACGTGCGTCGTCGAACTGAAACGGTAGATGCGATTGCGGCGAGTTTTTTCCGAATCTCCGGCGGTCATCCGCTCCATCTGATATTTGCTTTTGAGAGCTTGGTCCGCTCGAACAGGGCTATCTCCGTGCATGAAGTGGACGCGCTTCCGCCCTGCCCAGATGGGGACATTCGGAAGTACTATGCGTTGTTATGGCTAGGGCTAAGCACGAAGGCAAAGGAGACTTTGACCGCACTGGCAGGTACCGACTTTCATTGGCCCAGCAGTGGAGTGAGGACCTGCTTCGGAAGTTACGAGGAGGTCGGGTTTCTCCTTGAGAACCGTTATTCTGGCTTAATTCCCTTTCACGGAAGTATCTTTGCGTTTGTTCGAGAACGAGAGGATCATAGCGAAGTTTTCGAAGCGCTCTTGCCGCGCATCATTGAATGGCTGGAAAACGATGCTGACGAATTCTGGAGATGGGGCTGGCTTTGGGTCACTAAGTCAGCGGCAGGAGACAGCGACGATTTGATCCAGAACGCTACACGTGATTGGGTGGTGGAATCGCTGGCAGAAGGGTGGCCGGAGCAACAGATGCTTGCCGTGCTGGATGCCGCCGAACGGATAGCATTTGAGAGAAGGGATCTAGCCCGGACGATCGAGCTTCGCTGGATGAAGGTGCGGCTTCTAAATGCTCGTGAGTTTCAAACCAATGACTACGCGAGTTTTGAGGCTGCGGCGCTTTTGGCCAATGAAAATTGGCAACAGCTCCAAAACCTTATGGATGATCTTCCAAGCCTCTCCGAGGACGAACTGGTGGTTCTGGGATCCATAGCACCAACCGCACTTAAGAACACAATTGAGGAACTGACAAAGGAGGAGCTGACTCGCCGGGTGAACGTGTGGATCGAGCTTCGGCATCGACCGGAGCAAGAGTTTCTGAAGCTGACGGGTTCATTACTTGAAGCGCTCGCATCGAGTGATGATGAGACGCGGAAGAAGGTTCAAAGCTTTCTCAGTAAATTCAAGAAACCGGAGAGCTTATATGTCGATTACGTACAGGGCCTAGGTCAGGCCGCAAACTTGGAAGTTCTGATCGCGCTCTATTCAGCCCTGCGAGGTGTCAAATGGACTAGAGTGAGGGGGGCAGTAAGTGCCGAGATAGCCCGTACAGCAGGCTATCTGGGCGTCGATCTGGAAAAGCGATTGGACTTCGCAAGTCGTGGCGCTAGCCCTTTGCTGGCGGTCTGGTTCCGATTGCGCAACAAAAACATGCCCAATCTCTTCATGATACTCTCCTCACCGGAAAAATTGGGCGATGATGACGTTCGGTTCGGACGAGATCCAGGCCTTGGGAGCTTATTGCACGATGTCTTCTTTTCGGCGCTGGCATGCGCACTCGCCGCAGAGGGCGACTTCAGCTTCATCTACCCTGGACTAAAGCGCGACAATATCGGCTGGCTGACCGTCGCCATTGAGCATCTCGAAAAAATTGCAAGTTCAATTGCAGCGGGCCAAGTTCAACCCTCCTTCAGCGCAATCTACGCGGCGGCGGCGGACGTAGATCAAGTTCCATTTCTCGGCAACAGCAATGAGGCGGAACACACTCGCTATTTGGCATTCCGGCGAGTACTTAAGGAGATTGCGCGTGACCTCCACATGGTATCGCGTATTGGATCGGCGGCGGCGGGCTCAATAGATAAGGCAAGCCTTGCACTCGCGCGATCATCTGTTCATTGGTTCGATGAGTTTTGGATGTCTCAGGATGTGGAGGACGAGCGTCGACTGCTCGCCGTCGATGCAGCCGGTGAGATTCTCGACGACAACGTCGTCATGCTCTCCAGGACCGTAACTGTGTTCAACGAGCGAGCGGATGCGTGGGCACAGCTGGCGAGATTTTCGATCTGCTATGGGTTGGGGCGTGAGCGAGAGCTTATCCGTCGCTCGGCAGAGTGCATCGTCGGCTATGGCTATCGCAAAGACCTGGGGGCGATTGACGTTCTCGATGCCGTGAAAGAGGCGCATCTGGCCGGAGGCGCGGACGCATTAGCAGCGTTGCATAAATTGGTGCCAATCGTCGAACAGATCACCAAATTCACCGATGGTGATGAGACGGACCACGTACGTTCAAAGTTGATTGAGGTCGTAGCACAAACCCACCCAGAAAAAATCCCCATATTCTACGCGCACTACGTAAGCCGGGAAAAATGGCGCTACGCTGACGAGTGCCTGCAAGAGCTTGTTAAGGTGGCCGATCTGACGGGCGATCCGGCGAAGTTCTTGGCATCAACGTTCTTAGACCATCACACTGTGGGCGCACTTGAGAAGGCAGAATCGAACGATGCAAGTGCGCGCGAGTTGTTCGATAAACAAATCGCAGTCTTAGGGGGAGAGCCCATCGACCGTCACGAACCGTCGACAAGCTCAGATGGATTGGGGCCGGAGAGGATACCGCCTAAAGCCGCTACCAGTTTCAAGGCGTCGGAATTCGGTAGCCTGGCTTCAGAAGTCGGTGAGACAACCTTTGATTTTCGCCGAAGAACGGACTATCTCACGGAGTGGCTCACGCATTGGACCGAGCAGGGAAAAGGTAAGGAGGCACTGGACTCTATTGAAGCCTACTTTCTAGCTGAGCGATCAACGTATAACGTGGAGGATATTCTCGATCAAGCGTTTGAGACGAGCCTCGCAGTTGAGGGAAACCAGGCAGCCTATCGATGGCTCGTTAGGGCCCACGTGCATCGGAACGGCTGGCAGAGCTACTGGGCGTCAGAGGACGAAGTGATGCGCAGGCTCAGATGGGCCGCCGACCACTACCCCACAAAGTGGTGGGATTTTATCGTCGACACGTCAAAAGGCGATCGCTACGGGCGAACCAGCTTTGTCATAGGTCAACGGTATCTGGTGCGATATCTGGCCCTTGTAGGTAAGGCAGACATTGCGAGCCAAATCGCTGAAGCATTCGTTGGGCTTGTCGTATCTGAATTGACTGACCAACCTATTCCGGAGACGCCGTGGTTCAAGTAGACCATATAGACGAGATTTTTATAAAGCTACTTGTCGAGAGGCTTGGCTGGCCAGTTAAACTTGTAAGATGGCAAACTGCGCGAAGCATACGCGAACTGCTCCGCTCCAAACAATGGAAGGATGCGACGACAACGATTATCTTGGACTGGATCGGTGATCGACGATTCGAATCTGAAGTTTCGACCGCCCTCTCCGCCCTATTGGTGACGGAACCTGCCCTTCGCCCTACGTTCGACGCAATTTCCCAGCGCATCCAGCGACCGTCGCTGCTATCCGACATGCTTCTTGAGCGAATGTATGGGCCAGGATTCATTCATGGAGGATGGCAACGGGAGGTCGCCGAGCCACCGGCCGCCTTTTCGCCCGACCGGTATTTTGAATCACACAAGACACAGGACGTTCCGGTTATACTTTCGATGAACTTCTCACGGTTAGAGGAAAAGCATGGACTTCCGTTCACTCGCCAATGGGCCTTTGAGTGGCAACGTGTCCAAGAAAGGTCGTCAGCGCCCTACTCGGACTACCCGTATTATTTCGGCGATTTCTCGCTCGCGCGTCTAGGCCTGCATCCGCAATGCATAACTCGACAAAGCGAAGTGCTGCGTTCGGCGTATCAACGGACGCTTGCTCACGCTGTGGTCGCTTGGGGCATGCCTATGAGCTATGCCTCCTTCTACATCACCGATACGTTGCCGGTATTGCCCGGGCTGTTCGAAGTTGATCCAGCACCAGCGCCAACGTGGCTGGGCGCACTCGTGTCGGAATTTTGCGCAGAAGATGCGGAGCTTGAGACACTTGCAAGAAGTGTTCTCGCTGCCTCTCAAGTAGCTTCCGAAGGTGCTTTGCTCGCGTTAACCGTGCCCACGCCCCGCGAAGTTGCAGAGTTCGGGGAGGTGACGCTGATGTCATATTTCGTCTCCCAAGACTTTCAAGCCGCAACGAGCTCGGCCTTTCCTGACTTACAAGAGTTTGTCGTGCCGGACGCATTCTCACTTCGTGGCGACGTCACTGACTGCGATCTCTCCAGATGGAAATCGCCCGCCGAGGCGGGCGTAGTGATGCCAACAACCTTCGCTGCGATACCCGCGCTTCACGGGACCTGGCATGACGAGTACATAGGCGCGGGACTGCGGATACCTTGCAGCTATTGCTTTGACACGCCGACAAAGCTCGATGCTGACAGCTCAGGCCTAAAGGTGCTGGATGAAGAGCACCAAGTGGCGCGCACAAAATTTTGGCGAGACGCGTGGACGCCAATCAACATGCCGAGCGGCGGCGGCACACGTATAGGTGTCGCAAGCTATGTTGCTCCCAAGCAGCTTGAGTCTGCCCTCACTCGACTGAGCTTGACGTTAGCATGGCAAGTCAGGGTGATCACCTACGATACCGAGAGCAGTTGGGATAAACTGCAAAAGAAGGAACGCTTGGCTTTCTTCCGTCTCTAGAAGCTTTTGTGGCATGCGGTGTTTTCAGCGGTTGCTGTCTCTTCTATTCTTCTTGTGATAACGGATAGATTAACATGCGTAATCCGAGTGGGATGCGAGCAGGCATCCGGATGACCCGCTGGAGGAATTCACAAGATGCTATTCATTTTGCAATCCGACGACCGGCCCGTCGGCTACGCTGTTCTTTCCATATCCCATCAGTGGGTGGGCTGGCTGAACCGCAACATCCCGGAGGGGCTCGCTCCAGAGGTCCGGCACCGACTGAACTCGAACTTGAAGCACCTAATCGTCGGTCTGGAAATGAAGGCCGCGCTCATCAACCCCCACCACCATCGCGGCCCCCAAGACCCGACGGTGCTGTTCGAACCCTACTTTCAGAACCTGATTCTGGAATTCTGCGTGGCCGCATTCTCAGTGTTTGAGGGAGTAGGTTCGGCACATTGGCTCCACCGAAATGGTGAAAACGGTGGCAACGCCCCGCGGATCCACCGAAATCAATGGTTGCCCGCGCTATGCGCCGTCTACGACGAAACTGGCGAGTACGGCCTAGATGACGCAGTGCAGCGGACCATGTACGTAAGGGACAAACTGCATCAAGACCAACTTGGCGCGCGCGAGAACATTGATTGGCATGCTCTCACCTATGACGCGGCCTTCATGCCTGCGAGCCATGCGATTCGCACGCTGTTCCGCCGCGAGGCTGATGCGGTTCCGGAGACATCGAATCTGCACGTAGGGCCGGTGTGATCAAACCAATTGTAGTTGATACGGTCGCTGCTGTCGCCGGTGTGGGAACAGATGGACGGCCGCTTTTGGGACCAGCATCCGCTACATTAAACGGCCGTAATGAGGGCGCGAAGCTGCCAGCGTGGCTGCGGAAAGAAAAACCGCTTAGCGCGATCGCCGACTTAGTACAGGGCTGTCAGGATCGTCGACAATCCAGACATCCCGCCAAGGCTCAAAGCGCCGGTTCGGCATTCCCAACCACGTCATCAATGCCATTGGCGGCGCTAAGGGCGGATCACTCTTGCCGCATGAAGTCTGAATTATTCCGACAGATGAACTTCATTTTCCAGTGCGGAGATCCGTTCCAAGCAGATTGTGTGAACCACGCGACCGAGTTCCTCGATCTGCTCACCCAGCCACGTAAGTTCTTCCTCACTGATGCGATAATGCTTCGAGTAGCGCGCCTTCACATAGGCTTCTTTGAGCTTCTCGAAGCGCGTCCGGTCGGCACGCAGTTCGCGCGGCCAGCAATCGACAAGGCGCATATCAAGACGCTCGGCCTGCGTCCGCAGGAATCCGAGATTGTGGACGTGCGGCGTGTAGAAGCTGCACACTAGTAGTGCGCAATGGTATAGGCGTTCGGCAGACTGGTGTAATTCAAAAGCCGCCTTCTTGTTCCAGCCTCTTTGTGTTGCCTCGTTTCCCTGAATGAGAAATTGCTCCGCTGACGGCATCCACTCCTCAAAATACTCCTTTGCCATGGCGAGCGCTTGCTCGGGCGTCTTGGGCTTGGGAACGTGGAGTTGGCGGTCATCAGCTTCGTAAAGGGCAATGCCGTCTTTTGCGACGTCCATGAAAAAGTAGCGGCCATGCGCCAGGCCGTCATTCACTTCTCCGAGCGTGTGCACGATGAAGTTGACCGGCGTGCGCAGCGTCTTGTCGATGGCGAGTTCGCGGATTAGGCGGTTGTCGAGCTTCAGCCAGTAATCGACCTTGTCGGTCAGCCGCTTGTCATTGACGATGATGAGGATATCGAAGTCCGAGCGGTAGCCTTTGGCCGTGTGCGGTTCATCGACCCAGCCGCCCCTTGCGTAGCTTCCATAGAGGATGATCTTCTCGATCTTCCCTTTCTTCTTCCACTCATGTTGCGCCAGCGCCAGCGCGTCTTCGAACTCCTCGAAGATGATCGCCTTCACGCGGTCGATCTCGCGTTGCTTGGCTGCGGGAAGGTGATCGAGGTCGGTGCGCATATCTATCCCTATCGTGGAGTCTTATGCCTGCATTGGCAAGTGGCATCGCACAAATTGTCAAGTTTGGGGTCGAGCAAGGCTATTTGGCCACCAAACACCAATAATGCTGAATTTTCTGGCGACGCTTTATAGATTTCAGACGCCTAATAGGCTGAGAGGCCGTTCGTAAACACCTGCAAAACTGCGAAAAAGGGAAGAACGAAATTAGCGGGAAAGGACTGCCGATCTGTGGGCAAAAATCAGTATGCACCGAATGATAATGGCCCAAGATAAGATGTTAAGTTCGAAGGCACCCAATGTCTCGAACGGTGCACGGTAGTGAATTCAAACGAAGCACCTGCGTAATTAGGATTCGGCCTCATCGCTGAATGCGCGTTTGCCGTGCAGCCGCCATCTTGTGCGCGCTTGTTCGTGTTGATCACTTTGCAGTTTTGCTGCAACGGCAAGAAACGCTCCGAACAATACGGCCCGATCATCATTGGTCAATTCCACCAGACCGGCCTTTTGGACCAGCCCACCCAGTTCAATCAAATGGCGCGTGCGTTCGCGGCGTTTCATAACCCATTCGCGTTTGTCGGCGCGACACTGGCTGGCTTCAATGCGATGCACCATCGCCTGCGTTCGCCTTATCGCCTTTGTTATCCGGTTGAGTCCCGTTAGTAGTTTTGCGTGATGAAGAGCGAAAGAAGGCAACGCCCCGCGTCCGCCATGCCTCCTGTTTCGCACTATCCTTGTTTTCGACAGCGGCCAGCAATGCGCCAGTCAGAACATCGACATCAAACGCATCGGCTCCGGTCGCAATCACCAGCTCGCCAAGCTGTTGCACCTTACGGGCTTTGAGCAGCTTCGCCTTGTCAGTGAGTGCCTTCAGTTCCGAATCAAAATCACGTGGTTTTCGCATATTGTGTCTCCAATCTTGCCTGTCGGAGCCATCATAATATAAGCAGTATCTGAACGCAGCACAGTTACCGGAACGCCATGACACCGCCCGGTCCCCAGCAGGATTTATTCTGATGAGGGCGCGCTTATACGTCGTGCCGACGTCGCTTGTGTAGTGTAACTGGATTGCCATCATGGCGATCTATCATTTCTCGGCCAAAGTCATTTCCCGCGCCAACGGGTCGAGCGCATTGGCTTCTGCTGCCTATCGTTCGGCGGAGCGGCTGCACGACGTCCGCCTCGACCGCGATCATGATTTCACCAACAAATCCGGCGTCGTGCATTCTGAAGTGATGTTGCCTGACCTTGCGCCGGAATATCTTTCCGACCGCGAGCGACTTTGGAATGAGGTCGAAGCCACCGAGAAACGCAAAGACGCCCAGCTTTCACGCGAAGTGGAATTCGCTATTCCCAGAGAGCTGAACCAGCAGCAATGCATCGATCTTGCCCGTGACTTTGTGCAATCGGAATTTGTCGAACAGGGCATGATCGCCGACCTCAATGTCCATTGGGATATCGGTGCAGACGGTATGGCCAAACCTCATGCTCATGTCATGCTCACCATGCGCGAAGTGACTGAGGATGGCTTTGGCGCGAAGGTCCGCGACTGGAACAAAACCGAACTTGTGCAGGCATGGCGAGAGCATTGGGCCGACCATGCCAACGAACGGATGGCATCGCTCGATATTGATGCCCGTATCGATCATCGTTCACTGGAAGCGCAAGGCATTGAGCTTGAGCCGCAGAGCAAAATCGGTGCCCCGGCGCATCGCATGGAGCGCAATGGCTTGGAAGCCGACCGGCTTGCAGAGCATCATGATATTGCCCGCGCCAACGGCCAACGGATTATCGCTCATCCCGAAATCGCATTGAATGCCATTACCAAGGGGCAGGCCACATTCACAAAGCGCGACCTTGCTATGTTCATGCATCGCCATTCGGACGGAAAAGACCAGTTCGATCTGGCAATGAGTGCTGTGCAGAATGCACCGGAGATTGTCGGGTTGGGTATGGACGGGCACGGTGACGAGCGCTTCACCAGCAAAGAAATGATTGCTGTTGAACAACGGTTAGAGCGGGCAGCATTACAAATGGCGGAGCGTGAACACCACCGCGTTGCTGCGCCGCCCCGTGAGCGGGCGCTTGCTGCCGCTGAGGAACGGGGGCTGCTTCTGTCGGGCGAACAGCGCGATGCTTTCGATCATATCACCAACGGCAAAGATCTGGGCATCGTGCTTGGTTATGCTGGAACCGGCAAGTCCGCCATGCTTGGCGTCGCACGGGAGGCTTGGGAAGACTCCGGATATCATGTTCGCGGGCTTGCGCTATCGGGCATTGCCGCTGAAAATCTGGAGCAAGGCTCCTCTATTCACTCGCGCACCATTGCCAGTCTTGAACATCAATGGGGACAGGGACGCGAGTTGCTAAACGACCGCGACGTTCTAGTTATCGACGAAGCGGGCATGGTTGGGTCGCGCCAGATGGAGCGCGTGCTGTCCGCCGCCCATGACGCCGGAGCCAAGGTTGTTCTTGTTGGCGATCCCGAGCAACTACAGGCCATTGAGGCGGGCGCCGCATTCCGTTCGATTGCCGAGCGGCATGGCGGCATTGAGATTACAGAAATCAGGCGGCAGCAGGAAGATTGGCAGCGCGATGCGACACGCCAGCTTGCCACTGGCCGCACGGCGGAAGCGTTGCAGGCATATCGCGACAATGACGCCATCCATGTCACCGAAACCCGCGAACAAGCGCGCGCGGAACTGGTCAAGGGGTGGGAGCGCGCGCGGATTGAACATCCCGATCAAAGTCAGATCATATTGACCCATACGAATGATGAGGTGCGCGAGTTGAATGAATTGGCGCGGGGCAGCTTGCGCGATAGCGGTGATCTAGGCGAAGACATCACAATCAGCACCGAGCGCGGGGAACGTGATTTTGCTCCGGGCGATAGGTTGATGTTCTTGCGCAACGACCGCAACCTTGAAGTCAAAAACGGAACGCTTGGAGAAATTGAGCGAGTTAGCCCGCAGAATATCACGGTCAAGCTGGATGGGGGCCGCAGCATTACGTTCGACACTAAGGATTATGCGAATATCGATCATGGCTACGCCGCTACTATCCATAAATCACAAGGAATGACCGTTGACCGCGCCCATATTCTGGCGACGCCAGGACTGGACCGCCATGCTGCCTATGTGTCGCTATCGCGCCACCGCCACGATGTGCAGCTTCACTATGGCAAAGATGATTTTGCCGATGCTGGTAAACTTGCCCGCGCGCTGTCGCGCGAACGCGGCAAAGATATGGCGCTGGATTACACTGGTCATCGCGATACCAACCCGGCACGAGAATTTGCCGAACGGCGCAGCCTTACTTTCCGCGAGCGGGCTGTCGAGATTGTGCGCAAAGTCGTGCCGGAAAAAGCGCGGAACATCTTTGCGCAATTGCATTTGCCACTTCCCGGTGACCAGCAAATCCCGAAACCCGCTGCACAAACATCCCTGCGTGAAGAACGACAGACCATGGTGCAGCGGCATGCTCGTGCAGTCGAAGAAATTTTCCAGACACAAGACCAGGGGCTAGAGGCCAGTCCGGATCAACTCAACGAACTCCGCAAAGCGAGAAAAAGCCTTGATGCGGTGCGTGTAAATGCATCACGCGACTTTGAAAGTGCCTACAAGCACGACTCATCACTCGCGCCGGAAGCAGCTCGTGGTGATATAAGGCGCGCCGTTCGCAATATGCAGCTGGAGACGGAAATCCGCACCGATCCTGCGCTTCGTGCCAACCGCTTTGTTGAACGGTGGCAAAAGCTAGACCTCCAAAGCCAGCGTGAATATCAATCAGGCGAAATGAGCGCGTATCACAGCACAAGGACGACCATGGGTGATATGGCAAAGAGTCTGGAGCGAGACCCGCAAATCGAATCTATTTTGGCAGGGCGCAAGCACGATCTCGGTATTAATATAGCGACGGGCCGGTCACTTGGCGCTGAACTGGCGTTCAATCATGGTATTGATCTAGGGAGGGGACGGGGACTAGGTCTGTAACGCCGCGATTGTCAGCTAAGGGTCGCGGGTTCAATCTTGGACCGCATTTGCCACATTTTCACACCCAACGAAAATAAATTTTCGGTAAGCACTTTGACTTTTGTTGCCCGAGATGTTGCCCCGCAAGTGATCTTAGTTCAGACATTTTCGAGTATATTTCAATAACATATTGAAAAGATGGTGAGCCCTGCTGGGTTCGAACCAGCGACCTACTGATTAAAAGTTTTTTTAAGCCGATTTTCTGATGTCCCACATTTTCTCTAAACATCTGAATTAATTATATAATTGAGAAATAAT
>Ga0208017_100172_pt1 | contig 11409 bp, 7 predicted proteins | sample 30_taG_FD_184104 | JGI IMG/M metagenome (GOLD analysis project Ga0208017, IMG submission 184104) | Marine viral communities from Cariaco Basin, Caribbean Sea - 30_WHOI_OMZ (SPAdes) (version 2) | ecosystem: Environmental > Aquatic > Marine > Oceanic | place: Caribbean Sea: Cariaco Basin | collected... | reverse complement strand
GTTGGAGGCGATCAGGAAATCCAGCGCTTCCTCGACCCCCGGCGCGCCGACGCCCGGCATCTGGATGGCGCGGGCCTGGTAGACGCCGGTCGCGATCAGCAGCGCGTCATGCCTGGCGCGGAGCTCATCCAGCGTGGCGTCCCTGCCGACCTCGAAACTCTCGTGGAAGTGGATGCCGCCGTCCTTCAGCCGCTGCACCCGGCGCATGATCACATGCTTCTCCAGCTTGAAGCCGGGAATACCGTAGGTCAGCAGACCGCCGGCGCGGTCATGCCGGTCATAGACATGCACGTCATAACCGGCGACCCGCAGATATTCCGCCGCCGTCAGTCCGGCCGGGCCCGCCCCGATGATGCCGACCGACTGGCCCTGCGGCCGGCCCGGCTGCAGCGGCTCGACCCAGCCTTCTTCCCAGGCGGTGTCGGTGATATATTTCTCGACCGCGCCGATGGTGACCGCGCCGTGACCGGAAAATTCGATCACGCAATTGCCCTCGCACAATCGGTCCTGCGGGCAGATGCGGCCGCAGATTTCCGGCATGGTCGAGGTCAGGTTGGACATTTCATAGGCTTCGCGCAGCCGGCCCTCGGCGGTCAGCCGCAGCCAGTCGGGAATATGATTGTGCAGCGGGCAGTGGACCGAGCAATAGGGCACGCCGCATTGCGAGCAGCGGGCGGCCTGTTCGGCGGCCTTTTGCGGCGCATATTTGTCGGCGATTTCCTGAAAATCTTCGGCGCGCAGTTCGGGCGCGCGCTTTTCGGGATAATCCTGTCCCAGATCGACAAATTTCAACATGTCCAGTTTGTCCGGGCTTTCTACCATGCCAGATGCTCGTTTCCTGCAATATATGATTGTCGGCGACCGCCCGCTTAGGCGGACAGAGAAACGGAAATAGCCAAAAATCGCGTGGCTGTCACGCATAAATTCCCATATAAGACAGCGTTGCTGTCCTATTAGTGCTTGGCGCCGGATGTGTGTCTTCCTTTGGGTGCCGATATCTTTGATATATGTTCCGCAACGGACCTATATTTTTTCACGACAACCGCCAAGCGAATCGCTATTGCGCAGCAAACCACATACGGCCACGCGAACATACGGAACGTCCATGACCTTCATCCAAATGCTGCTCCTCGCGATCGTGCAGGGCGTTACCGAGTTTCTGCCGATATCCTCGTCCGGCCATCTGATCCTGCTGCCGGTTTTCACCGGCTTCCAGGACCAGGGGCCGATGATCGATATCGCGGTCCATGTCGGCTCGCTGCTCGCGATCATCACCTATTTTTTCAAGGATGTCTGGTCGCTGGGCCGGGGCGGCCTCGCCACCATCGGGATCGGCCAGGCACCGGCTGAACGGCGGCTGTTCTGGTGGATCATCATCGGCACGATTCCCGCCGTGCTGGTCGGCCTGTTCCTCAAGACCGGTGGCTATCTCGAAGGCTTTCGCAGCACCACGCTGGTTGGCATCAATCTGATTATCTATGGCATCCTGCTGGGCATTGCCGACAGGTTCGGGCGGCAGATCAAGAGTTTTGAGGATCTGAGCCTGAAAGACGGCCTGATCGTCGGCCTGGCGCAGGCGCTGGCCCTGATTCCCGGCACCAGCCGGTCCGGCGTGACGATGACCGCGGCCCGCTTTCTCGGCTATAGCCGGGTCGAGGCGGCTCGCTTTTCCTTCCTGCTGTCGATCCCCGCCGTGGCCGGCGCGGGCGTGCTGATCATTCCGGATCTGATGGGTGCCAGCACCGAGCTGCTGACCGAAGCGCTGATCACCGGGACGATGACCTTTCTCGCGGCGCTGGCGACCATGGCCTTCCTGATGCAATTTTTGCGCAAGGCGTCGATGATGGTCTTCGTGATTTATCGCGTCGCCATGGGTATCGCGCTGCTTGCCTTTTTCTAGTCCGGCCCTGGCCGGCGGCGTCTAGCCCGCCTTGACGCTGGCGCCGAACCGGCCGTGCGGCGTATATTTTTCCATCCAGCCCGGCGCCACTGCTGCCAGCGGCTTGGGTGAAACACCGAAGGCATCGAGCCCCTTGGCCCCGGTCGCCACGACATTGTCCTTCTGCAGCATCCTGTACTGGTCAGCGGTAATCGGCGCGCCCGGCAACGGGCCAAGCACACGAGCCATCAGGCTGGCCGCGACATCCGGGACATCGACAAAGGTCCGCTCGCGTCCGGTCATGCGGGCGATCCGCCGGTTGATATCGCCCATGCTGAGGATTTCCGGACCGCCCAGCTCGAACGTCTGTCCGGCGTACAGCTCCGGCTGGCTCAGCGCCCGCGCCGCGACATCGGCGACATCGCCGACGAAAATAGGCTGGAACCTGGTATCGCCGCCGATTATCGGCACGACCGGCAGCATCGCGATCATCCCGGCGAAGCGGTTGATAAACTGGTCTTCCCGGCCGAAAATGATCGACGGGCGGAGAATGATCGCGTCGGGAAAAGCCTGTAGAACCGCTTTCTCTCCGTCACCCTTGCTGCGCCCGTAGCGCGACGGCGAATCGCTGTCGGCACCGATTGCCGACAGGTGCAGCAGCGACCGGCAACCCGCCGCTGCCGCCGCTTCGGCGACATGGCGCGCGCCCTCGACATGAACCCGCTCGAAATCGCCTTTCAGCACGCCGACCAGATTGACCACCGCATCGCAGCCGTGGACCGCGCGCGTGACGCTGTCCTTCCTGGTCACGTCGGCGCTGACAAATTGTGTCTGGCCGAGATTGCCCAGCGGCTTGATATGCATGGCATTTTTGATATTGCGCTCGGCGATGCGCAGCCGCGCGCCGCGCTCCAGCAGCGCCTGCGCGACATAGCGACCGACAAAGCCGCCGCCGCCAAAGATGCAAATCAGTCGTCCGTCGAGATTCATGGTCCTGTTCCACCCGTGCCTTGGTTTTCCGCTTTGCCTCTGCCCCAGTGCGGCGGGCGAAGCAACAGTGGATTCCGCTGCCGCAAGAGCATTTTTGCCGCTCCGGCGCAACGCCCGGGTGCCGCGTCCCCGCCAGCCGTCGACAATGCTGTCGCTTTGTCGATATGAATCATTGACAGCCCGGCCACCTACCGGCTAATCGCCCGCCTCTATCAGGTGATATCGACATGATTATCCCCTGCATGGGCCCAGATGGCGGAATTGGTAGACGCGCTAGCTTCAGGTGCTAGTATTCGCAAGGATGTGGAGGTTCGAGTCCTCTTCTGGGCACCATTGACGCATTTCAGCCAGTTTCATTTTGTTTGACAAAACGGCTGAAATCCGTCATATTTTACCCCTATTTTGCTTCATGGCGTTCCACGAGATACCACTTAATCCCATCGATTTGGGGGCAAGGTTGGGGGCAAATTTGAGCTTTTTGTCCCATAGTGTTTTTTCTTGCCCCCAAACGTGCCCGATCATTTTGGATTATAAAGGGAATCGCAAGCGCCTTCGGAAACGAAAGGGTGCTTATGCCTTTGAACGATGCAACCATCCGGGCGCTCAAGCCTGCAGCCAAATCTTTCCGCAAATCGGACGGGCGCGGCCTCTATATCGAGGTTTATCCCCACGGCGCAAAGCTTTGGCGATTCAAGTATCGCTTCCTCAACAAGGAAAAGCGCGTCGCGCTCGGAGCCTATCCCGACGTTTCGCTCGCTCAGGCCCGCAAGAAGCGCGATACCTTCCGCGAACAGCTTGCGCAGGGAATCGATCCAAGTGCCGAGCGCAAGCGTGCGAGGCTGGTTGCCAAGATCAGCGCGGCCAACACTTTTAAGGAAGTCGCCGAGGAATACATCGACACAAAACTACGGAAGGAAGGTAAGGCGCAAGTCACCATCGACAAGGCCCATTGGCTGGTTTCGCAGTTCACCGCCATTGCCGATATGCCTGTCAGCGACATCAAGCCCATTGAAGTGCTTGCTGTCCTCAAACGGCTGGAGGGAGTCAGGAAGCATGAAACAGCGAAGCGCTGCCGTTCCTTTGCCAGCCGTGTATTCCGTTACGCGGTCGCCACTGCACGCGCCGAAGCCGATCCCGCCGCTTTACTCAAGGGCGCGTTGATTGCGCCCAAGGTCAAGCATCATGCGGCGTTGATTGACCCCGTTGACGTTGGCATCTTGCTCCGGGCCATCGACGCCTATTCAGGCGCGCCGATCACCCGCCTAGCCTTGCAGATCGCCCCGCACGTCCTAGCGCGCCCCGGGGAGCTGCGCATGGCGAATTGGCGCGAATTCGATTTCGAAGCGGCGATTTGGAAAATTCCCGAAGAACGGATGAAGATGCGCCGCCCGCATGTCGTGCCGCTATCGCGGCAGGTGATTGGCTACCTGATTGAGCTGCAGCAGTTCAGTGGGCCTTCCGGCTTCGTCTTTCCGGCGTTCCACACGAGCCGCCGACCGATGAGCGAGAACACGATGAATCAGGCGTTCCGCCGCATGGGCTATGCCAATGATGACGTCACGGCCCACGGGCTGCGGACCACCGGATCGACCTTGCTCAATGAGTCCGGGATATGGAATCCGGACGCCATTGAGCGGGCATTGGCCCATGCTGATAGCAATGCCGTTCGCGGCATCTACAACCGAGGGCAGTATTGGGAGGAGCGAGTCAAAATGATGCAATGGTGGAGCGACTATCTCGATGAGTTGCGTGATGGCGCTACTATTTTGCCGTTGAACAAGTCAGCATGATCGCCGCCAAGAGGAAGAGCAGTCAATCCCTACTCGAAATCAGGGTCATTGCGGGGCGAGGGGGCACGGTATCGAGGCGGATCAGCGATCCATCGGTTGAGTTCGGATTCTTTCCACCCTGCGCCGCTGATACCCAGCTTAATTCGGGGCGGAAACGTTCCTTCTTCCATTTTGCGATAGACAGTCGAGCGGGACAGGCCGGAGCGGTGGAGTACGGTCTTGAGGCGAATGATGCGATCTGGTTCAGGCATAGTCCTGGTTCCATTTGTTGAGCGTTGGTGACCCCCCGCGAACAATTTCGGCTGTGTTGGGTAAATAGAAAAGAATGTTTTTGGCGCATCGAAGTGCCGCGCAGAGAAAGCGGCGCACGGCGGTTTTGCCACGCGGCTCGATTGCGCGCGGCGCCACATGGGACGAGATTTATTTGCTGCCTACCGGCTACGCAATCTGCTTGAGAAGCACCGCATCATGATGGCTGACTGGGCGAACTATATCGAAGGGAGAAAGCAACAATGAACGCCCTTGACCAAGCCATCCCCATATATTGGTATAGACGAGAGCGGAAACGCCCGTTTGACACGCGCAATGATGACGCGCCAGCGCCAAGCGCGTCATCACTGCGCGTTGATGCTTGCCAACTCGGCATCAAACTTTCAGAGTGAGCGGCACCATGCGCACCGATCTCGATCACCTTCCGGCAGCCAAGCAACGCGAGATCGACCGCGTGAAGGCGATTATCTTCGAAGAGTTCGAAGACGCGCTGGCGCTCGCAAAGCATGAGTGGAAGAAGAAAGGGAAGATCGAGAAGATCATCCTCTATGGCAGCTACGCAAGGGGCGGCTGGGTCGATGAACCGCACACGGCCAAAGGCTACCGTTCGGACTTCGATATCCTGATCATTGTCAATGACAAGCGGCTGACCGACAAGGTCGATTACTGGCTGAAGCTCGACAACCGCCTCATCCGCGAACTTGCCATCGACAAGACACTGCGCACGCCGGTCAACTTCATTGTCCACACGCTCGGCGAGGTGAATGACGGCTTGGCGCATGGCCGCTACTTCTTCATGGACGTCGCAAAGGAAGGCATCGCACTCTACGAAGCCGATGGCCGCCAACTCCATGTACCCAAGCCCAAGACGCCTGAGCAGGCTCTCGCTATGGCAAAAGAATATTTTGACGAGTGGTTTCCTGCGGCCGGTGGGCGACAGAAAATTGCTAAATTTGCAATCGCTGAAGGGTTATATAAACACGCTGCGTTTGAACTGCACCAAACCGCCGAAACGCTTTACCACTGTGTATTGCTGGTCTGCACATTCTACACACCTCATGTTCACAATCTCGGGTTTTTGCGTACGCAAGCCGAGCGGATCGATATGCGGCTGGTAAACGCTTGGCCTCGCGAATTACGTACAGATCGTTCGCGGTTCGAGAAGTTGAAAGAAGCGTACGTGAAGGCTCGCTATTCCAAGCACTATAGTATCAGCGAAGAAGAATTGACTTGGCTCGATGAGCGGATTGAGGAACTTGGTCGCGCCGTTCATGGGGTTTGCTCTGAGCGGATTTCTGATCTCGAAAAGCGGGTTTAAACGCCTTCATTGCTCAAACAACTAAGCGGGGGGCCAACGGCAACTTTTCTTTCAGGGCCATCCATCAGAAATACTTGTCGCCGCGATTATCAAATGCACTCTTCGTTCCTTCCAAAATGTTGACTAAGTTTTTGTTTGATTTTGCCTCTTCGATTGATCCAGAATAGTAGCTGATTTTCGAGCCATCTCGCCTTTCGAATTTCGCGGCAATGATCTGTTCCGCATCACATACAACGGCAAGATTAGGATTATGAGTCACCATTATAATTTGGCGGTTTTGCTTGGCCTCTTCGATTACAGGGACAAGTAAACTTACGATGGTTTCGTTATCCAAATTCTCCTCGGGCTGGTCGAGGATGATAGGGTTTCTACCCTTATCAACCAGCAGATAGAAAATCAGCAACAGCGCTCCTCTTTGGCCAGGAGATAGCTGTTCAATAGGAGTTTCCTGGAACAGCAAGGTATATTTGGGCGCCAAATATTCCAGGCCAAACAGATAGTCATAAAACTCCTCTGGGTTACGATCTTTGCGAAGCATCGCGCGAACGCCGCTTACACCCTTTTCTAGCGAAGCAGCGGTTTTTTCTACCATCGCTGCCATTTCTTTTATGAACCCTGTAGCGCCATCAGCTGTTTGGAATCCAAACTGGTCTGTATAATTTTTGACGACCGCGCGGCTTTCGTCCTCACCTCTCAGATCTCCAGTATTCTGCTTTAAGATGGAGAAAATTGTTTCTGACATTGCATCTGGAAATGCAGCTAAATTCGCTTGGAATTGAAGCTTGTATTCCTCTTGGATTAGATTGTTTTCGATAATAAGCTGTTGAATGGGGGCGAACATTTCTGCACGCGCCTTCCGTTGCCCATCTAGGACCGTGTAGATTTCTTCGCTAATCGTTAACCGATTGATTTTGAGGGCCGCCAATTTCTCTGGAAGCGATGCAATCAAAGCAAGGCGTGTTTCCAAGCCAACCTTACTGTCAGGGGTGTTAGCATCGCCTGTAACCTCATCAATCTTAGCGGTCCACTGGCGCAGCTCTTCTAAATAGCTCTGTCGAAGCTTTTGAGGCTCGTTAAGCGCGCTTGCTGCGGTTTTACGCCCATCCTCTATTTTTTGTTTTTCAACCTCACTGGTTTGGATATCGACTCTGCATTTCTCAAGGGCTGCAATGTTTTCGGTGACAACGTTTTTGAGGGCGTCATCTTTGATCTCGAACTTAACTACATCCGGAACAGCTAATCCCAGCTTGGCCAGTTCCTCGGAAATCTCGATGCTGAATTTGTTGAACTGTCCTTTAAAGAGCGCAATTTGATCCGAGGCGGCTTTGGCTGCCTGCCTTTTGGTGGCTAATTCATTCTGAATTTTGACAAGCTCTTTATGCCTGGTTTCACGTTCACTTTCTTGTGCCGCCAATTCTTCGAGCTTGGTCGCAGCCGCTTCTTGCGCGGGAGTTAGAATGTCAGAAGGCTCAGCTATTTCGTGAGGTTTCACAGCCTGTAGTTCGCTGAGTTGGAGCACCTTCAATGCAAGCTGCTCTTCCAGGTTGCTTTTGATCGCGGGATGGAGCTGGTCTTCGACCGAAACGATGGTTGCGTTCGTCGTCCCAAGATTCTTGCGTAGCTCACTTAATGCTGCGCGAACGGCGCGTTCTTGTTCTTCCACCATCTGATCGAAGCTGAGCGCGTCTAGTCGCTGATTGGACGGGATGTGCGAAAAAATAACGTCTCTTAACTCCTTTTCAAAAGCGCCTGATGAGCCTGAAACATGTGCGTTACAAAGGTCCTCAAACCTCCCTTGCGGAATGTATTTGACCAACTCTACTTTGTCGGACGCAGGATCATCGGCGAGATTCGCAAGACAAGGATCGCCGGCCTTCCAGTGCAACTCCCCTTCAAACTGACGAGCCGGCTCCCCCGATTTTCCGCGGAAGCGGTCTCGTTTCAGAAATGAAAAATGGGCTTTCTCTTGTGATCGGCCCAACACCGCAATCACGTCCGCTAAGGCGCTTTTTCCGCTGCCCTTGTTGCCGATGATCGCTACCAAATCAGCGTTTAGTTCGATGTTGCAACCATCAAACCATGTTTCGGGATGGGCACTTCCCGCGACCTTCGACAAGCAGACTCGTTCGATATAGAACGTCTTGTTGTCGTTAATTCTGGATAACTTCGGTGGCATGGCGCCGATGAAACACCGCTTTTTAGGCTCTTTAATCGCTTGCATTAGGCCCTGCCAAGTTGGGTCAGCTTTGATCCAAGTGACTCTTCCAGAAGGGTAGTCCCCGTAACCGCGTTTGTTATTTGTTCCATCCCCGATGAAGCGATGAGCGTCGCTTCCTGAAACTGGCAGGCGTGGCTTATTTCCAAGCCCCTCCTGAAATGCGTCGAAAAACCCCTCATTGCTGGGCAACTTCTGTCCAACGAAAGCGTTCCAGTATTTATCTTCCCTCGCCTCGAAAATGGGAGATGATTGGAATAGGGACATTACATAAGCATAATGCTCCGCGACCTGTATGGCAGTAAGCCCATCGTTGGTCGTGAACGGCATAAACCCGACAGCTTGATTGTCAGGCACTCCTTTGATTGCGTTCTGGTAGGAGTCTTTGGTCAACTCTGCTGTTTCGTGCCCTGCTTTTAAGGCTGCGATATCATCATGCAACACCTGCGCCTTATTGAATCCATGGGTTTGCAATTTATTGGCGGTCAGTTGCCTTGCATAATTAATCAGTCCTTCATTCGATAAAGGTTCGTCGATCAGCTCGAGTCTCAGAGCTCCCCTGAAATTTAATAGCTGCTGGGCGCTTATGTTATCGGAAAATATGACGTGAGCATTCAGCCGACGTTGCATCGGCGCACATAGTCTGAGCTCGATCCCCGGAAAAACCTTCTTATTCAGCTGCGGCGCGCCAGGCTGATCCAATCGACGCTTTAGAGCAGTCCAACCATCAAAACACCAATAGTCCATAAGGGCAAACACAGCTGGCTTCGAAGTGTTCATGGCTTCAATCATCTGATCGATAAGAGCTTCGTCATGGGCACCCACACCACTATTCTGGAACTTTGGTCCATCCCAATGAAAGGATGCTGGTGAATGGACATGCAAATCCCATGATCGCCACTCTGACCCACGCGGAAAATTTGACATTGCCCCCCCAAATCTGCTTCGGAACTTTAATGGCTTTCTTAGCCCTATGCTGTGTGTGATATCAGCATGACGGCCATGTCTGGTCAATTATGATCTGTTCGGCAATAGCGAAATCATTAAATGGACCTATTAAACGAAAGTAAAATCGGTATCAGTTCTCTGGTATCGGCACTACAAATTCACCGTGCACCGTACTTTTATCCGCAGGACTTAGACCCTGACGGACCGCTTTGGCATAAGCTCGAATGACATCGCCATTATGCAACTCTGGCGAACGGCAGTGCGGTATAGCGAATAAATGGGTGCAGTAAAGGCAGTAGCGAACAGTAAGGGCCTGAGATGGCCGCTGTAATTGGGCACGACTTGGCTATTTCGCGCCGTGCTGCATCGGCTGTCGCCAAGCCGCAGAAACCTTGCGTTCCAGTAGATTCTGGGAGCAAGCTTCGCGCTCCAAAACGGAAGCGAAGGAGTCGTGAGATGGAATATTTTGCAGGTCTCGATGTATCGATCGATGAAACCTCGGTATGCGTTGTAACCGACAAGGGCGAGGTTGTGGCGGAAGCCTCGGTGGCGACGGATCCAGTGGAGATTGCGGCTGCGTTGCAGCATTATATCGCAAGGTTGCGCCGTGTCGGCCATGAAGCAGGAGCGCTGGCGCCCTGGCGCCCTGGCTTCATGCCGAGCTGGCGGCGCTCGGCGTCCCGATCGTCTGTCTGGAAACCCGCCATGTTCGCTGAGCGATGTCTGCCCAGCGCAACAAGACCGATGCCAACGACGCACTCGGGATCGCGCATATCATGCGTACAGGCTGGTTCCGACAGGCGTACATCAAGACCGAGGACTGCTATCGGATGCGTTTGTTGCTGGTGCAGCGCCGCAGTTTGAAGCGCAAGTTCCTCGATCTGGAAAACACGATCCGCCACTCTTTGAAGGTGTTCGGCATCCGGCTCGGCACTGTCGGTCGCACAGGCTTTGAGCAAGCTGTCCGCAAAGCGGTGGCCGCAGATCCGGTACCTGCCGGCGTGATGGAATGCATGCTGCGCGCACGCGCGGCGCTGTGGCTGGAGTATCTCACGCTCAACAAGATGGTCGTCCAGATCGCGATGCGCGATGAGCTTTGCCGCAGGTTGATGGCAATACCTGGGGTCGGCCCGGTGACCGCGCTGAGCTTCAAATCTGCCATCGACGATCCCAGGCGCTTCCGCCGCTCGCGTGATGTTGCAGCCTACTTCGGCCTGACTTCGAAGCGATGGCAGTCAGGTTCTTCAATCGATGTGCAGGGCCGGATCAGCAAAGCGGGTGATCCCGAAGTGCGTCGCGCGCTCTACGAAGCGGCATCCGCCATGCTGACCCGCTTCAAGGGGCGCGACACGATCAAGACATGGGGTCTGCATCTGGCCAAGACAAAATGTCACGCCAAGGCACGCGTCGCGGTTGCACGCAAGCTGGCCACGGTGATGCATGCCATGTGGACCGACGGCACCTGCTATGTCGGCGATCCCGATGCATCTGAAACCGATGTGGCGGCGTCCTGGTCGGCCAAGGAGAAGCGGCTGAGCTATGCCCGGTCATGAGTTTAACCTGCGGTTTTGTTGCCCGTGATGGCAACTCGCTAGCTTAAGGAGGTCCGCGCAAGCGGCGAAGGAATGGTACAGTCAAGGACAACGGGAAGCACGATATCTTGCCTGTGGCAGCACTATGCTGACCACGCTCGATTGCCTGTGATGATGCCCCGTAAATCCGATAGCGACATGTGCCGCGGCGGTTCGAACGCTGCTTCGATGCAGCCAGCAAACCCCGCCGACGAGCACGGAAGATTGCACGGCGTATCAGACCTTCAATGCTTCGCAGTACTTCGCAGAGCAGCGAACGATAGTGACCGTTTTATTATGATGGAAAGGAAACGACGATGGCGAATACTCGGAAAAAGACTGGCCCAAGTATGCGTCCGGTCATTGCACTTGGGTTGGATTGGGCTGATGCGGGGTCCAGTTCCAGGGCATGAGTTCGTCGAGTCGGT
>Ga0208017_100170_pt1 | contig 11503 bp, 12 predicted proteins | sample 30_taG_FD_184104 | JGI IMG/M metagenome (GOLD analysis project Ga0208017, IMG submission 184104) | Marine viral communities from Cariaco Basin, Caribbean Sea - 30_WHOI_OMZ (SPAdes) (version 2) | ecosystem: Environmental > Aquatic > Marine > Oceanic | place: Caribbean Sea: Cariaco Basin... | reverse complement strand
GCTCGGCCTTCCGCGCGAACCGAAGGGCGCCTGATGACCACGCACCGACCCGAACAGCCCACCCCCGACTACGTCGCGGGTCACGACCTCCTGGTGGGCAAGGTCGTCGTCGTCACCGCTGCGGCCGGAGCCGGCATCGGCGCTGCCGTCGTACGACGTGCCCTCGAGGAGGGGGCCAAGGCGGTGGTCTTCTCCGACACCCACGCCCGTCGCCTGGCCGAGGCCGAGGAGACGCTCGCCGCCGAGTTCGGTGCCGAGCGGGTGCGCCAGACCGTCTGCGACGTCACCGACGAGGCCCAGGTGGGCGCGCTGCTCGACCTGGCCGACGAGCTCGGCGGCGTCGACATCATGATCAACAACGCGGGTCTCGGGGGCACCGCGAGCGTCCTGGAGATGACCGACGAGCAGTGGCTCACGGTCCTCGACATCACGTTGACCGGCACGTTCCGGTGCGTCCGGGCGGCGGGTCAGCGCTTCGTGGCGGGCGGAAGGAAGGGCGTCATCGTCAACAACGCCTCCGTCATCGGCTGGCGTGCCCAGGAGGGCCAGGCGCACTACGCCGCGGCCAAGGCCGGCGTGATGGCCTTGACCCGGTGCAGCGCCATCGACCTGGCTCCGCACGGCATCCGGGTGAACGCAGTGAGTCCCAGCCTGGCGATGCACCCGTTCCTGGCCAAGGTCACCTCCGACGACCTCCTCGCCGAGCTCAAGCAGCGGGAGGCGTTCGGCCGGGCGGCCGAGCCCTGGGAGGTCGCCAACGTGATGGTGATGCTCGCCAGCGACTACGCGTCGTACATGACCGGCGAGGTCGTGGCCGTGAGCAGTCAGCAAGCATGACCTCATGAGTGCCGAGCCCGTCCAGCCGACGACCACCCCCAACCGCCGCAGCGAGCTGCTCGCGATCGCGGCAGGTCTCTTCGCGTCCAAGGGCTTCAAGAACACGACGGTGCGCGACATCGCCGATGCCGCCGGGATCCTGTCAGGCAGTCTCTACCACCACTTCGACTCGAAGGAGTCGATGGTCGACGAGATCCTCTCGACCTTCCAGCACGAGCTCTTCGGTCGCTACGACGCGATCCTGGTCAGCGACGACGACGCCCGCACCAAGCTCGAGCGGGCCGTCGAGGTCTCCTTCGAGGCGATCGACCAGCACCGTGACGAGGTGGCGATCTTCCAGAACGAGGCGGCCTACCTGGGCGGCTTCGAGCGCTTCGCCTACCTCGCCGAACGCAATGCCCAGTCCCGCGAGGTCTGGATCACCCTGCTCGACGACGGGGTGCGGACCGGTGCCCTGCGCGCCGACCTCGACATCGAGCTCACCTACCGCTTCCTGCGCGACACCGTGTGGGTGGCCGTCGCGTGGTACCGCCCCGGCGGCAAGCTCGCCCACACCGACGTCGCCCGCCAGTACCTGACCATCCTGCTCGACGGCATAGCCCAACCCCGCCACACCACCCAGGGAGACAAGTCGTGACCGAGGCCTACATCATCGACGCCGTCCGGACGCCGGTCGGCAAGCGCGGCGGCGCGCTCGCCGAGATCCACTCCGCCGACCTCGGCGGTCACGCGCTGTCGGCGCTGATGCGTCGTACGGGCGTCGACCCGGGCGCCGTCGACGACGTCATCATGGGGTGCTGCGACACGATCGGCTCGCAGGCCGGCGACGTCGCGCGCTCGGCGTGGCTGGTCGCAGGGCTGCCCGACCATGTCCCGGGGGTGACGATCGACCGCCAGTGCGGGTCCTCCCAGCAGGCGGTGCACTTCGCCGCCCAGGGCGTCATGTCCGGCACCCAGGACCTCGTGGTCGCAGGCGGACTGCAGAACATGTCCGCGCTGCCGATCTCCTCGGCCATGCTGGCCGGGCAGCAGTACGGCTTCACCACGCCCTTCGCGGAGTCGCCGGGCTGGCAGCAGCGCTACGGGGACGTCGAGGTCTCGCAGTTCAGCTCCGCCGAGATGATCGCCGAGAAGTGGGACATCTCCCGCGAGGACATGGAGGCCTTCGCCCTCGCCTCGCACGACCGGGCTCGTGCGGCGATCGCCGAGGGCCGCTTCGTCGGCGAGATCGAGCCGGTCACCCTGCCCGACGGGACCGTCTTCGACACCGACCAGTGCCCCCGCGAGACGTCGCTGGAGAAGATGGCGGGGCTGCAGCCGCTGGCCCCCGGGGGCAGGATCACCGCCGCGGTCGCCTCCCAGATCTGCGACGCCTCCACGGCGATGCTCCTCGCCTCCGAGCAGGCCGTCGCCGACCACTCGCTCACCCCGCGGGCCCGCATCCACCACCTGTCGGTGCGGGGCGACGACCCGGTCTGGATGCTCACCGGTCCGATCCGCGCGACCGCCCACGCCCTGGACAAGACGGGCCTCGGCATCGACGACATCGATCTCTTCGAGTGCAACGAGGCGTTTGCCTCGGTGGTGCTGGCGTGGATGAAGGAGACCGGGGCTCCGCACGAGAAGGTCAACGTGAACGGCGGTGGCATCGCCCTCGGTCACCCGATCGGCGCCACCGGCACCCGCCTCATGACCACGATGCTGAACGAGCTCGAGCGGACCGGTGGGCGTTATGGCCTGCAGACGATGTGCGAGGGCGGCGGACAGGCGAACGTGACGATCATCGAGCGTCTCTGACGGCGTTGTTCGGGGTGCCTTCGGCATCCGTTGACTGCGAGCCTCTCCCGGTCGACTGAACTGCGCGCTGACGGCACGAGCAAGCTCGCGCCGCCGCATGCGCGGGCGCCACACCCGTCCCTTCAGCCACATCGCCTCGTCGAGTGGGCACGAACGGCAGGGTTGCGGGTGGATTTCGTGTCGTCTCTGCCCAACCGGCGAGCGAATGTGACCCGTGTGACGGCGGGAGCAGGTCGGCTACGCGCGCGGCCCCACCCACGGTGACCACCAGGGCCAACCCCGCGATGCCCAGGGCGAGGTCACACCTCAGGGTTGAGGTACCACGGGCTCGTGTACGCGATCCCCAGGTTGTTGCAGGGGTGACCGTCGGGGCCCGGCGAGGCGTTCGGCTCGGCGGGGTCGGCGATGCGCAGGCAGATCCACTCGCCCTGGCCGTAGCGGATCGGCACCGTGAAGTCGACGACCGGACCGACCTTGAAGGGGATCACGTCGGCGACCTCGGGCACGTCGTTGCCGGGGCGCAGCACCTGCACCTCGAGGTCGCGACCGATCCACGACCGGTCACGCGCGAGGTCGAGGCGGAAGCGCACCGGGCCCCGACGGTGCCGCAGGGGGCGGCCCATCCGCGCCGTACGACCGTGGGAGCGCAGCGACGTGGCGGTGGCATCGACGCGCAGGCCGGAGGTGCGGGTGGCGAAGAAGCGACGCTTGCGCATCGCCTCCTTGACGCCGGCACGGCTGTGCTCCTTGACCCACATGCCGGTGCGGCCCTTGCCCTCGGGGAAGCCCCAGTCGCTGCCGTGCTCGTCGGTCACCCCCAGGATGCCGGGGGTCCAGCCGGCGGCAAGGCAGGCGACCAAGGGTGAGCTGAGGCCGTCGGCGTAGCCCTCGAAGAGGTAGTCGTCACCGCGGTTGAACAGCTCCAGCGACACGACGTGCTTGCGTGCCCGTGGGTCGAAGGTGAACTCCTGGAAGCGTCCCGGCTCACGCCCCGGGTGGTTGAAGCCGGCGAGTCCGCCACGGCCACCGTCGAGCACCAGTCCCGGCTCGCGGCGCAGCCACGTCAGGAGCGGCTCCATGAGCCCGGCCTGCAGGACGTCGATGTAGTGCTCGGTGAACCATACGTTCACGTGCCCGATCAGCGGCTCGGACCACTCGAAGCCGCGGATGGCGGTGAACCGGCCGTCCTTGTTGGCGGCGTCCGCCAATCGCCCCGTGCGAGCCCAGTCGCCCTGCGTGATGCCCGCCAGTCCCTTGTACTCCGCGGGCAGGATCCCGGCCAAGACGTCGCCCAGCAGGTTGTCGGACAGCGTGGCGTGGTCGGTCAGGGCCGCGACGTCGAGTCCGGCGCTGCGCATCGACGCGAACGCCCGAGCCGGCTTCCCGTCCCCGTCGGAGAGCAGCGTGTGGTTGTGCATGTCGGCATGCATCAGCACGGTGCCCTTGGTGATGCGCGACCTCCGGGCGGCGCCGATCCTGGGCTTGCCGGTGCTACCCCAGGCAGCGCCGGGCGCGATCGCCCCCGTGCTGCCGCCGAGTGCACTGGCGATCAGCAGACCGGGGCCCGCGGCGGCCACGGCGCGCCGACTGAGGCCGGGCGGCGGCTCGGGGTGGGTATGGGGGCGGGAGCCGGGGGAGTCATCGCACACGCACGAAGTCGACACCACACGAACGTCCGGCGGGTGAACGGCGGGGGTTCAGCGGTAGACGACGTACAAGCCGATGACAGCGGGGACGGCCCCGACCGCAAGGGCGGTGGCGGCCCGGGTGGGGGTCAGCGACTTGCGATGGATGGCGTACGCCGCCGCCACGGCCAGGACGCCGAAGGCGCCGCCCAGCAGGCACAGGCCCACCTGAGCGACACGCTCGCTGTCGTCGATGAAGAACGCCCCGATCACCAGGCCGACGGACAGGTGGAAGATCGTGGTGCCGACCAGCACCGACATCACGGTGCGCTGCACGTGCTCGAGCCGAGCGACGTCTGCGGCGGTGGCCCGCTTGCGGGGCGCGTCGGGGTCCATCAGGTGCCTGGCGCGGCGGGGTGTGGGCTCCTGGGTCACAGCGCCAGCCTAGGTGACCCTGCGTCACACGACGTAGGCCGAGCCCCGCCTCAGCTCCTCGACGGCGCGCAGCACCATCCGGTCGATCAGCTCCTCGCACGTCGGCAGGTCGTCGATGACGCCGACGACCTGGCCGGAGGCGAGCACGCCGGCCGAGGTGTCGCCCTCGACCAGTCCGGCCTTGAGCATGACCGGGGTGTTGGCGGCCAGCGCCATCTGACCGAGCGAGCGATCTTGGGTCTTCTTCATCGCGCGGCCGTCCTTGGCCAGGGCGAGCCAGCTCATGCCGGAGTCCCTCTTGAACTCCAGCGTGCGCCGCAGCGTGGGTCCGAGCCGCTTGACCGCGCTGGTGCCCTCGAGAGACTCGACCAGGTCGGTGCGCAGCATCCGGTGCGGCATGCCGTCGACCTTCGCCGTCACCACGGTGTCGGTCAGGCCATGGGTGAGGTACAGCTCCTTGACCGCCTGCGGCACGGCTGAGTCCTGGGTGAGCAGGAAGCGGGTGCCCATGCCGACGCCGGCGGCGCCGTACGACAGCGCTGCTGCGAGGCCGCGGCCGTCGAAGAAGCCTCCGGCCGCGATCACCGGAAGGTCGACGGCGTCCAGCACCGTCGGCAGCAGGAGCGTGGTCGGGACCGGACCCGTGTGACCGCCGCCCTCGCCGCCCTGCACCATCACCGCGTCGGCCCCCCACGAGGCGACCTTGACGGCGTGCTTGGCGGCACCGATCGAGGGCATCACGACGATGCCGTGCTCCTTGAGCCTGCTGATCAGGTCCGGCTTGGGTGCGAGCGCGAAGGACGCGACCTTGACCCCGTGCTTGATGAGCAGGTCGCACCGGTCGCCGGCGTCCCCGGCGTCGGCCCGCATGTTGACGCCGAAGGGGTTGTTCGTGCGGCTCTTGGTCTCGACGATCGCCTTCTCGAGCTCCGCGAACGTCATCGTCGCGCTGGCCAGGATGCCCAGCCCGCCGGCGTTCGCCGTACCGCTGACGAGACGAGGTCCGGAGACCCAGCCCATGCCCGTCTGCACGATCGGGTGCCTGACCCCGACGAGCTCGGTGAACGGGGTCTTGAGCTGTTGTTCGATCATCTGGTGCTCTCCTCGGCCGGCTCGGGCACCTCGCGGTGGCGCAGGCTCCTGGGGTCCAGCACCTCGCGGATGATGACGAGCTCCTCGGCTGTGGGCTCGCGCGTGACCGGTACGTCGGTCAGGTCACCGAGGTCGAAGCCGGTCGCGGCCTGCACCTCGTCGGTCGTGACGCCGGGGTGGACCGAGAGCAGCCGCAGCGTGTGGTCGGGACCGTTGACGTCGAAGACGCCGAGGTTGCTGACCACCCGGTGGATGTCGTTGAAGCGACTCGCACCGGGGCCGGCAGCGGCGGCACGCTTGGGTCCGACGCCGGTGACGACGTCGACCTGGTCGACGAAGACCCGCGCGGAGTGCTTGGGCACCCAGTAGGACGTGCGGTTGTTGGCGGTGTTGCCGGGAGCGCCGCGCGAGCCCAGCAGCTGACGCGTGGGCTGTGCGAAGTCGCCGATGGCCGAGATGTTCTGGTTGCCGTCCCGGTCGACCTGGGTGGCACCCATCATCACGTGACGCTTGCCGTAGGCGATCACGTCGAAGACCTTGCGGAAGGGGATCCACCCCTCAACGACCTCGTGGGGGCCGGCCTTGGCGAACAGCGGCGGCACCCCGGCGAGGAAGAGCGACTCCCCGTCGGAGATCGCCAGGTCGGGGTTGGACGTGAGCTTGGCCAGGCGCACGCCCAGCATCGGCAGCATCCCCATCGGGCTGGCGAAGATCTCGCCGTCGTCCTTGAACGCGTCCGCGATCGCGGACGCGCAGACGTCGGCGCGCGTGTAGTCGTGGGTCGGGGAGTCGCTCACTGGTCGGCCTCCTGCTGCTCGGCGGTGAACGCCGCGACCGCGGCCTGGTACGCGGTCTCGTCGCCGGACAGGAAGCGCTCCTCGAACGCCGCCCAGTCCTGGTCGGAGCCGGAGGCTGCCGCGGCGTAGGCCTTCTGGAACTTCTCGTCGCGCTCGTAGTCGGGGACGCAGGTGGTGAAGTGGGCGCCGTGAGGGGTCTCGACGACGCCGCTGACCATCATCCGGTCGACCAGGACCTGTTGGACGGGGGTGTCGACCGTGAGGCCGGCGGTGTCCACGATCTCCTCGACCGACACGAAGGTGCGTTCGGCGGCCATCGCGAACAGGTCGTCGAAGTAGGGGTCCGGGCCGAGGTACGTCGCGTTGCCGTGGCAGTCGGCCCGGTTGAGGTGCACCAGGGCCACATCGAGCCTGAGCGCGGGGACCGCGACCAGCTCTTCATGCCCGACCCCGTCGTCGTACGGGCTGGTGACGGTCTTGATCCACGGGTTGTTGACCAGCACGTCGGAGCCGAGGCCGGCGCGCATCGGCAGGAACGGCAACCGCTGGGCCGCGGCCCGCAGCCCGGTCTGGAACATCCCCTCGTCGAGCTCGACGACCTCGGGGATGGTGCCGGCCTGCCGGGCTCGCTGGAAGTTGGGCTCGAGCGGGATGGAGTCGAGGGAGACGAAGGCGTAGACCAGCTTGCGCACCTTGCCGGCGCGCACGAGGAGCCCGACGTCGGCGCCCCCCCAGCTGACGATGGTCAGGTCCGTGAGGTCGCTGCGCAGGATGGCCCGCACCAGCGCCATCGGCTTGCGCCGCGGGCCCCACCCGCCGATCCCGATCGTCATCCCGTCACGCAGCTCGGCGACGACCTCGTCGATGCTCATCCGCTTGTCGCGGGGTCCCCTGCTCATGCTGAGCCCTTCCCTGAGTCCTTGGTGCCTGAGTTCGTGGTCCCTGAGTTCTTGGTGCCCGACTTGTCCGTGCCGGCGAACCCATCGCGCAGCTCGTCGGCCACGCCCATCAGGTTGAGCTCCATCGTGAAGCCCTGCTCGAACCGGTAGCTCTTGTTGACGTCGATCGGGTCGATGCCGTTGAGGCACTCCTTGGCGGCCCGGATCACCCGGGTGTCCTGGGCCGCGATGTCGATGGCGACCCGCATCGCGGCGTCGTCCAGCTCGGAGCGCGGCACCACCTCCAGGACCGAGCCGAACTGCACCAGGTCCTGGGCCTTGATCGTGCGGGAGGTGAAGTACAGCGTGCGCATCATGTGCTGTGGCACCAGTCGGGCCATGTGGGTCGCGGCGCCCAGGGCGCCCTGCTTGACCTCCGGGACACCGAAGAACGCGTCGTCGCTGGCCACCACGCAGTCGGCGTTGCCGACCAGTCCGACCCCGCCGCCCACGCAGAACCCGTTGACCGCGGCGATCACCGGCACCGCGCACTCGTAGACGGCCCGGAAGGCCGCGAAGCAGCCCTTGTTGGCGCCGATCAGCGCGTCGAACCCCGTGGTGTGCTGCATCTCCTTGATGTCGACGCCCGCGTTGAAGCCTCGACCCTCGGCCCGCAGGATCACCACGTGGGTGTCGAGGTCGGCGCCGGCCTCGTCGAGCGCCCCGGCGACGTCGTACCAGCCCTGGACGGTGAGGGCGTTGACCGGCGGATGCTCCATCGTGACGACGCGGATCCCGTCGTCGCGCAGTTCTGAGGTGATCGGCATGGGGCTCCTACGAGTCGCGGACGGGTCGGGATGGACCCAACCAAGCACTTGCTTGGTAGGGTACCAGCCATGTCCCTCGCCCTCGACCTGTCCGGACGCGTCGTCCTCGTCACAGGCGGTACGAAGGGGGTCGGGCTGGGCATCACCCGCACGTTCCTCGCTGCCGGCGCCACCGTTGTGACCTGCGCCCGGTCGGGGTCCCCGACCGCGCCGGGTGCCGAGCACCGCGTCTGCGACGTCCGGGATCCCGACGCGGTGGCCGCACTGGTCTCCGGCGTCGTCGAGACCCACGGCCGCCTCGACGTCCTGGTCAACAACGCCGGGGGAGCCCCCGCGAGCGACGCGGCGACCGCGTCGCCTCGGTTCCACGAGAAGATCGTCGGACTCAACCTGCTCAGCCCCCTGGTCGTCTCGCAGGCCGCCAACGCCGTCATGCAGGCGCAGGAGTCCGGCGGCTCGATCGTCAACATCTCCTCGATCTCGGCCCACCGCGCCGCCCCCACGATCGCCGCGTACGGCGCCGCCAAGGCCGGCCTCGACTCCCTGACGCGTTCCCTGGCGATGGAGTGGGCGCCGCGAGTGCGGGTCAACGCCGTCGACGTCGGCCTGTGCCGCACCGAGAACACCGACGACCACTACGGCGGCGACGACCGGGTGGCGGCGATCGAGCGCACCATCCCGCTCGGCCGGATGGCCCGGCCGGACGAGGTGGGCAACGTCGCTGTCTTCCTGGCCAGTGATCTGGCGTCGTACGTCTCCGGGGCGTGCCTCGGCTGCGACGGCGGCGGTGAGCCACCTGTCTTCCTGCACGTCTGAGCACCCCACCGAAGGAGCACCCCATGTCTGATCTCCTGGCAGGCCGCGTCGCCATCGTCACCGGCGCCGGACGCGGCATCGGCCGCGCGCACGCCCTCGAGCTCGCCTCGCACGGCGCCAAGGTCGTGGTCAACGACTTCGGCGTCTCGCTGGCCGGCGAGGGCACTGGTGAGTCGCCCGCAGACGAGGTCGTCGCGCTGATCCGCGAGGCCGGGGGAGAGGCGGTCGCCAACGGCGCCGACGTCGCTGACTTCGCCCAGGCCGAGGCGATGGTGCGTCAGGCGATCGACACCTTCGGCGGGCTCGACATCCTGGTCAACAACGCCGGGTTCGTGCGGGACCGGATGCTGGTCAACACCGCCGAGGAGGAGTGGGACGCCGTCATCCGGGTCCACCTCAAGGGGCACTTCGCTCCGCTGCGCCACGCGGGCGCCTACTGGCGGGCGGAGTCGAAGGCGGGTCGCCAACGCGCCGCCCGGGTCGTCAACACCTCCTCCGGTGCGGGGATGCAGGGCTCGGTCGGTCAGGCGACGTACTCGGCGGCGAAGGCGGGCATCGCCGGCCTCACGCTCGTCGCCGCACAGGAGATGGGTCGGTACGGCGTGACCGTCAACGCGATCGCGCCGGTGGCCCGCACCCGGATGACCGAAGGTGCCTTCGACACCTCCGCGATGGCGGTGCCCGAGGACAACTCCCCGATCGTGGCGTGGCTGGCCTCCGAGGACGCGGCCGACGTGACCGGCCGGGTCATCGAGATCGACGGCTCGACCATGACGGTCGAGAACGGCTGGGCGCACGGTCCCTCGCGCGATGCCGGAGCTCGCTGGAAGGCCGCCGACGTCGGCGCCGGCCTGCGCGAGATGCTGGCCGAGGCCCCGACGCCCGAGCCGGTCTACGGCGCCTGACCCCTCACCGTCGACCGTAGGCTCGTCGCGTGTCCTCCCCTCGCCGCGTGGCAGTTGCCCTGCTGGCCGCCGTGCTGCTCACCGGGGCCTGCTCGTCGGGTGGCGGGGACGAGGGGGGCAGCGAGGTGCCGCGTCCCGAGCCGTCCGGGCCGACGACTGCCGGCACCACCGCACCGGACGACGGTGCCGGGTCCTTCGCCTGGCGGCGCCAGGCGCCGCGCAGGGCGGGCTTCTCCGCGGCGGTCCTCGAGGGCCTCGCCGCCGACGCCGAGCAGACCGGCTCGACCTGCCTGCTGGTCGCCCGGCGCGGACGCGTCGTGGGCGAGTGGTACTGGCAGGACACCGACGAGCGCACGTCGCAGGAGGTCTACTCCGTCACCAAGTCCGTCACGAGCACCCTGGTCGGACTGGCCCAGGCCGACGGCGTGCTCGACATCGACGAGTCCGCGGCGAACCAGGTGCGGCAGTGGCGCGGGACGCCGTCGGCCGGGGTGACGGTGCGCAACCTGCTCGCCAACGACAGCGGGCGTGAGTGGTCGACCCGATCCGACTACACCGGCCTGATCCGGGCCCGCGACCGCACGGCGTACGCCGTGGGCCTGGCCCAGCAGTTCGAGCCCGGGACGGCCTGGGCGTACAACAACGCCGCCATCCAGACCCTCGACGCGGTGCTGAGCACCGCAGTGGGGGAGACGACCGCGGACTACGCCACCACCCGGCTGTTCGAGCCGCTCGGCATGGACGACACCCGGATGACCGGTGACGCCGCCGGGACCTCGACCAGCACGGCGTTCGGCCTCAACTCCACCTGCCGGGACCTGGCGCGGTTCGGGACGCTCTTCGCCCAACGCGGTGAGTGGGACGGCGAGCGCGTCCTGCCCGCGGCCTGGGTGGACGAGGCGGTCGGTGCCCCGTCCCAGGACCTCAATGCCGCCTACGGGCTGCTGTGGTGGCTCAACCGCGAGGGTCCCCTGCGCGGTCCGCTCGACCAGACCGACCTCACCGGGAGCCCGGAGGTGGTGCGCGTCGGCCAGGTGGCCCCTGGGGCGCCCGACGACCTGTTCGCCGCCCAGGGCTTCGGCGGCCAGGTGGTCCTGGTCGATCCGTCGAGCCGGACCGTCGTGGTGCGGCTCGGCGTGCCGGACCTCACCGGCGCCACCCCGTCGTACAGCTTCGTCGACGCGGCGAGGGTCGTCACGGAGGCGAGGACTGCGGCACCCTAGGGGCGACGGTGGGACTGCCCCGCTGACCACCCGGCGGACGCCGTAGGCTGCCACCCGTGAAGACGTTCGAGGGGCTCTGGGCAGAGCTGACCGAGAAGGCCCGCACCCGACCCGACGGCTCCGGCACGGTCGCCGCGCTCGACGCCGGCGTGCACACGATCGGCAAGAAGCTGGTCGAGGAGGCCGCGGAGTCCTGGATGGCCGCCGAGCACGAGGGCAAGGACCGCGCCGCCGAGGAGATCAGCCAGCTGCTCTACCACGCTCAGGTGCT
>Ga0208017_100169_pt1 | contig 11551 bp, 9 predicted proteins | sample 30_taG_FD_184104 | JGI IMG/M metagenome (GOLD analysis project Ga0208017, IMG submission 184104) | Marine viral communities from Cariaco Basin, Caribbean Sea - 30_WHOI_OMZ (SPAdes) (version 2) | ecosystem: Environmental > Aquatic > Marine > Oceanic | place: Caribbean Sea: Cariaco Basin | collected... | reverse complement strand
AGAAGCGAAGCGCGCCCGCGATCAGCTTACCCTCACTCAGTCCGAAATCGTAACTGCAGTGGAGGCGGTGCAGAAAGTCGATGGCGCTCTCAACGGCATTTCCGATGGAGTTGAAGAGGTTCACACGCTGCTTGGCAAGATGGCCAGCGACAATACGGCACAGGCGACTGCCATCACGCAGATAAGTGCAGCGGTCAATAGTATGGATCAAGCCACTCAACAGAATGCCGCGATGGTTGAGGAAACTTCGGCCGCTGCTCGAAGCCTGAGCGTCGAGTCTGATTCTCTGGCTGGAAAAGCGACACGGTTCAGGATCAGTGACACCAGCAACCGTGCTGCTGCAAATGTTGGCCGGGATGCGGAGATGCTGCACGAGCATGAGAACACGAGCGGTGTATCTCTAGCTCTTGCCAGTTGAACGCGCGAGCACTGCGGATTGAGAGCCCCGTGAGCACCCTACGCTGTGGACGGGGTTCCAAGATTTAGCCGCGGTGAGGGCTTATTCCCACCAGATGGTCCGCGCGCGCTTCACTCTTCAAGCGCTGGCAGCGGAGCGTCAAGAGCCCTGCCCCCTTTGCGCCTTTCCCCAACGGGCGCTGAATCACCGACTTGGGCCGCGTAGCTTCCGTTCTTTCGAAACTGAATGAACAACCGCTTTCGGGTATTTGCCGAGCTAGCCGGAATGACCGAGATTAGGACGCATTTCAGACGGTCGGCATTTTGGCCGGTTGCGGAAAGTCTGCTTATGATAGGCAAGCCGCCAAAGCCGCCGTTCGGTAATCGGCTCAAAAAACGGTCACATTTCTGATCATGATTAGCGTCTCAAAGCAGCTATTTACGATGTCCCTTTTGTTATATATTCAGGCAGTGAAATACCGTCCTCAACGCCGGAACATTTATCATCCAAAAGGACCTAATAATCTGGACACTCGACTGGGTTCCTGAAGGGCCTCGCGGCTTCGTACGCGACTTGAGACTACGTTGGGCTTGCGAAGAAGCAGGCTTGGAATATTCGATCAAGACCGTTGCGTTCGAAGATCGCGAAAACAACCATTTGGCGCAACAACCTTTTGGCCAGGTTCCGTTTCTCAGCGACGGAGAACTTGAAATATTCGAGAGTGGCGCGGGCCTGTTACACTTGGCGCGCAAAAACAGTCATTTGATTCCAAGCGACCCGGTTGGAGATGCGCAAACGGTGCAATGGATTATTGCGGCGCTCAACTCGGTTGAGATGGTCACAGTTCCTTGGTGGTTTCTCGAAATTTCCGGTGTGGAAGACAATGCCCTAACCGAGTGGCTCGCTAACCGCCTAGACAAGATAGAGAAGCTATTGAAAGACAGAGAATGGTTGGCGGCCAATCGCTTCACTGCTGCCGACTTGCTGATGGCGGATGTCCTGCGTGTTCCCAAAGTCCGTGCCTTCGGTGACCGACCGGCGACCGAGCGCTATGTTGCTCGTGTGACAAACCGTCCCGCGTTCAAGAAGGCCTATGATGATCAATTGGCGCATTTCGCAGCGGCTGACTAGACGACATTTCTTCTAGTGGCTGCCTGACAACAGTCCGCCCAGTTGCAGCCATTTGCATGGCAATGGTGGGAGCCCAAAAGCCGATGCGAAAGGAGTTCGTCAACTACGGCAGGAATTGGGCCTATTTTGTTGAAAAACTCGAAGTCGGCACGACTGACGCCAATTTTAGGCAACAATGATTCAAAATGATCTGATCGCGCAAATCATTGTTGCGCTTGGTACTTCATTCAAAGCCAAATGTTGCTGACGAAAAACGGTGCCGGAGTTTTTCAACAGAATAGGGCCGGTTTCGGACTGTCGACTTGTGCGCGACCCGGATGCGCAAAGCGGACCTTCAGCAGGCGAGAGCGGTTGACATCGTCACGGTTGGCGATGTTTGACTAGCCGTCCCTCCATTTCATTCACGATTGACGTCAAAAATCCTCTGGCTCAGCAATGGGGTCCAGCTGTGCGGCATCCTTCGGGAGAAGATACCCCTGTTCGATTGCGTCCGCTTTCGCGGCCTCATATTTCTTGCGGTAGTTCGCGTAGCTGCCGTACATTTTGCGGAGCCGCTCGGCCGAATAGGGCATCTTGGTGTCGTACGCCAACCCGCAGTTCGTTTCCTCCTCGACCATATAGATGGCGGCAGGTGCCTCGATCCAGGGAAGACGCACACCGCCGATTGCATTGCCTGTTGCCGCGTCGCGCGCGATATCATTCCCCTTGCGCCTAACGCGCGGCGATCTCGGCATCGGTGTGCCGTTGCGCACCCATTTATCCATGCCATTCAGCAAGGCAGAGGCGACGACCTCAAGAGGTTCGTCATAGAGCGTGTTACACCGTGGATCATTTTCTTTGCCCACATCGGCTGGCATGGGTTCTATCTCACCGGTGCCCACATCCTCGGGGCGCAGATGCGGCGTCCCGGGCACTTCATAATAACGAAGCGGAGGGCGATCAGTATCAGGGGGCAGAGGAATTGAATTGACTGCATTATATCTCAGTTCCGACTGCGTGAAGATTGTCACGAATGGTGCGTCATCAGGCATATGGCGCGGTACCCGGATCACCTCTCCCCCAACTTCGCCATAGGACATGCGGCCAGTCATGTAGGCATCAATCAACGCGCTGCCGTCCGGCATTCTCCATTGCTGGTGGCGCCCCTGATCCAGATAATCCATCCATACCTGTGCAGTAACCGCCCAGCTGTTCACATAAACACGGTCAACATGAAGGCCGGCCAGCGGGCCATCAGCGTCATTGGACTTGAGCAGCATCGCCAGCTGTGCACCAACGCCCTGAGATTGTGGCACGAAGGGATCGACGACATCGCCGCGCTTGAATCGTTCAGGGTCGAAATAGAAGCCAAGCGGAGCATAGCGCGCATAATCAAAATCGCGCATGAATTCGAAGTTCACGATACCGGCATAACGCTTGATATCTTTTGGCAAGTCGGTCGGCAGGAACTTCGGATCGTTCTCCGGCTTGTTGATGTTCAGCGTGTAGCCGACATAGGCGTAGCCTTGGTGCACAAGATAGTCCCGGGTCAGTATCCAGCCTGCACCCCGTTCGCCAAACCACGTAAACGGCTCAATGATGACCGTCCCATTGAAGCGGGCGGGATCCTTCGGCTTTCGCACCAGAATGCGAGTGATGTAAGGTGCGTCGGCGACCGTTTCGCCCTTGGCGGTAATTGCAGGCGCGCTACCGAAGAGATAATATTCTTCTTCCAGATATCCTGCCTTGGCAAGGTCGATATATTCCGTACCTTCGCGATCAGCCGAAGAGAGCGGAGCCTTCCCCGTAGGCGGGACGGGCAACACATTCGGTTTCGCCGGCACCTCGGCCAGCACGGTGCCGGACAAGCACAGGGCAGACACCGTGATTGCAATCGCCAGACTGCGTGTCCGTAGTACTCTTTTCGTCATCTTAATCCCCCGTTGGCCCCAGATTAAGATGCGAACCGCCATCTTCATCGACCTCGATCTGGTTGTTTTCACATATATATTCGCTGATCCGGTAATCCGATTTCTTATATGTCAGCGTGAACGAATAGGGTTCCGCGAATACCGTGGGATCATCGATCGTCACATGATCTTCAAGTGTGTCGGAGTCTGTCTTTCGAATGCGCTCGGTCAGTCGCAGGTCGGGCGTATGGGGAATGCCATAGTAGGTCACATCCGGTCGGATGCCCAAGGTTTCGACCACCAAGGTGTCGCCCTCCCAATGCCCGACCGAGTGACCGTAATAGGATGGAGAGATCTCGTCAGCGGGGGGCATGCTGTCGTCCAGCCAGATCCGCCGCGTCTGGGTCAGGAACTCCGCCAGCACGATAACCTGCCCCTTGGTCTGCACGATCTGGATCGGGTAGATTGCCTCCATGATCGTCGGCATGCCTTCCGGCAAGCAGCGCGTGCTGGCGTTGGCAAGAGGGGTGCCTGCCAGATTTGCCGCTGCTTTGCGCTTCTGCAGGTCGTCATACGCCTTGGCGTAGGGTTCGTTCAACTTGAACGGACCATTGGGTGGTATCGGATTATCGGGATCCGGTCCCGCCCAATCTTCCGGGTAACGTTCCCAAGTGCCGCTGATGTCCGGACGCGCCACTGTCTCATCGGCCTGTGCCACGAGGGGACTGCACAGAAAAGCCAGCAATCCCCCGCTAGCCAAGGCTCGCCCCAATGATCGGCTTGACCTCATAATGCTCTCCCTCTCAATTGCCTATCCCTTAAGCACGGACCCATCGGCGCGCACAATTTTGACGAGCAACCCACCTGGTCGACCATCCTTGAGAGGATTGAATATAACGGTTATCCGGTCGCCTTGCTTGACTGCGCCCACCTTCCAGCCTTCTCGCATCAGAATGTTGATGCTGGCGCTCTCTATCCGGTAATGCGTGGACTTGCCTCGCTTATCCTGCACTTTCAGGTCAATCATGACATGCGGGTTTGTCCAGGCGAACTTACCGACAACCCCGGTGACGGTTCTCTCCTCGCTTCTGTCGAACATGGCAAAAGAGTGGTGCGCAAGGGCAGGTGCCGCCGCCCCGATGATCGCCAAGGCAAAGGCTGGCTTCCAGGTTTTGGACAGTTTGAGCAACGAGAGTCTCCTATATTCAGGTTGTGGAGTCAGAAAGTTAGGCGATACTGGAGGCCGATCTCGCGGGGACGGCTGACCGCACCGCGTGGCAGGCGCTGCACGCTGCCGCCTGCAGTCATTTCCTGACGTTCGAAGCCATTGGCGTAGAGGTCGCCAAAGTTCAGGCGTTTATCCAACAGGTTCTTGCCGTAGATCAGCAGTTCCGAATTTTGGAAACCCAATCCAATATTCGCGTTGACGATGTTGAACGGTTGACGAGTGAGGAACCCGCCTACGTTATCCGCCACTTTGACGGCACTCGTATAGGAATAGTCAGCGGCTGCGAACAGGTCGATATTGTCGCTGACAGGCGTACGATAATATCCCGCGATGGAGCCGGTGAACCGGGGTACCTGAGCGAGCCGCGAGTTGGGCGCTTGTGGCAGGAAACCGGGGTCGACCAATTTGCCGTCTGTATAGCCGAGGCCCAGTTGCACTGTGAGCGGAACCGACGATATGGGTCGACCGGAGACTTCCAGTTCGCCGCCACGAATGCGCGCCTTACCAGCATTGGTGATGAAGGAAATGCTGCAATCGGGCAGGAAGATCGTCTGTTGTACATCGGACCAGTCGATCTGGAAGATTGCGGAAGACACGGACAGCCTGCCGTCGGCCACTCTGGCTTTTGCGCCCAGTTCGTAACTCCACAACGTGTCCGGCTTATAATTTCCAATGTCGTCCTTCGTAAGGCCGAGCGCGGCCAGTTCGGGAACACAGAAATCATCGGTCTGAGCTGGCTGGGTGCCTCCTACACGAAAGCCCTTTGAGACCGATGCGTAGATATTGCCTCCGTCTCCAATTTCGTATGATGCGACAAACTTTGGCACGAGACCCGACTGGCTGTTACTCTCCGCCGGGGTGATATCGCCTTCGGGCGAGTTGAAGAATCCCGTGCTGAGGAACTCGTCGGCCTTCTGCTTGATCCAATATTGCCGAAGCCCAAGCGTCAGGGTCAGCTTTGGAACGAGCTCATAATAGAGCTCTCCGAAAATGGCCGTGTTGTTCACATGCTGTGGAAAGCGGAAATCCGACAGATAAGGCTGGTCAAAACCCGCATCCGCCAACGCAGGGATAACGACAGCCGGCTGGTTGAAGATCTGGGTGTCCTCCTGGTGAAAAACACCCACAATGCCCGACAAGTGCGGAATGAGCGCGCCCTCATCGAAAGAAAGACGGGTTTCGTGCGTGAAGCGCCGGTCCTTGATGATATTAAGGCCCGAGAACGGCGCATTGTCGAGGTCCAGATCGAAAAAATCCCTCATGAACGCGTTGGTGCCCTCGGTCACATCCTCCTGTTCTTCAACCCGGCGGGCAAAGTAGCTGGTGGAAGACACGACGGAAAATCCTGTTCCGGCGTAGTTGAGCACGATCGAACCAAGGCCCCACCGGTCCTTTGAATATTCCTGGACGTCACGGTCACGATCGAGAGTATAGGAGAGCGGCTTATACGCAGGCAGCGGCACATAGGCGGCCGGGTACCCGGTCAGCTTGGATGTTTGCCCGAGCCCATTGAGCGTCAGCTCCAGTTGATCGCTGAGCTTGGCGCGCAGTGTGACTGATCCTGTGAGCATGTCATTGCGACCCTGATCATCCTTGCTGACGAAATCGCCGTCTGGATAAGGGTCTCGAAAACGGCGGGTAATGAAGCCCGATTCATGCGTGTAGCCAAGAGAGATATCCAGCGCCAGCTCGTCGGGAACGAGCACCACCCCGCCAAGGGCCTCAATACCGTAATCCGCGCCAGCCGATTTGGTTTTGCCAACCCGCATCTCGGTCGCGAAGCTGTTACGGGTTAGCGAAGGCTTGCGCGTGATGAAACGCAGGTTGCCGCCCATCGAGCTTGCGCCGAACAAGGTGCCTTGCGGCCCCTTCAGCACCTCGATCCGGTCCAGCCCGAGCGTCTGCGGGCTGACTGAGGCCGGAATCGGTGTATCGTTGAGATAATAGGCGGTCGTATTCGCCCCTGCAACACCGCGGATCGTGGTGATCCGCCCGCCGCTGAAACCAGTGGCCGAAAAATCGGACCCCTGTCCGTACTGGAACGTCACATTTGGTATTTTGGTCGCATAGTCAGCAAAGGTCCGGATGTTCTGCTTTTCCAGAAAGTCCGACGAGTAGGCGGTGATTGATGCTGGCACGCTCGTCAGCATTTCATCCTTGCGCCGGGCGGTGACCACGATTTCCGAGCGTGGCTCGGCGTTGCTGACAGGCGGAGTCTGTCGAGTCTGTCCAGCGTTTACCTCTGCAGCTGACGGCTGTACAACAAGATTGCGAGCACTAGAACCTGTCACCTTTCGCCTGACGACATAGACCCCCGAGTTTCCCGGCGAAGCCTCCAAACCGGAATTGGCTAGCAGGTTGGCAATAGCATCGGTAGCGGTATATCTGCCGCGCAGTGCAGGGCTGGTGCGCCCTCTGACCACGTCCATATCGAAAACAATCTGCTGGCGCGTTGTCTGGGCGAATGCCCGCAAGGCGCTGTCCAAAGACTGCGAAGGAATGTCCAGTTGATAGGTCTGCGCTTGTGCGCTGGCTGCCAGCGGCGAAGCAATTGCAGCGATCGCCGTCCCCATCATGAATAAATTGCGTGTGCCTACCATTTCATTCCCCCCTTCTCGTTTCCAATCACTCAGGTGATTTTAACTAAGACGCAGGAAAGACGGCGACCCTCACTTCAAACTTAAAGTATTTTTTGATACGATAGTCACACGGCCGGAATCGGAGGTCATTTTCAAAGCGTAAGCCTCAGTAATTGCATCAAGAAATGCACGGCTGTCACCGGCATTGAAAACTCCGCTAACCTTGACTTCAGATGCGCGCGCATCGCCGATCTCTATTTTCGTCCGGCTGTAACGATTGACCTGCTCCAAGGCCGATACCAACGGTTCATCGATAAAGACCAACTGACCGCTTTCCCATGCGTGTGCGCCCGGAATGTCGGCTTGTTCGATTCTTGGAAGGGCTGAAGGGGAAATGTCGGTGACCAGTTTTTCTCCAGGGGCGAGCGTGAAGGATTGGCTGGATGATGGGCTGCCAGCCTTGGAAACCTTCACCTGACCTTCGAAGAGCACGACCTGCAAGTCTCTCCTGAGCAGTTCGACACTGAATGACGTTCCGGTCGCCACGGTCGTTCGTCCGCCGGCAGTTACAGAAAAAGGACGTTTCGGATCCTTTTCTACGTCGAATTTCGCCCGACCCTCTTGCAGCGTCAACACACGCTGGTCGTCCTCATACAGAACGGTCACCTTCGTTTCCGCATCCAGCATCAAGCGTGAACCGTCGGTAAGCGTGATGATCTGCTGTTCCCCTGCGTTTGTCGCAAACACCTCCGGCTCTGCGTGTGGACTCATCGGGAAGTTTGACCACAGGAACACCGAGAGAACCATCACAACACTGGCTGCGAGCGCCGCAGCCCATTGCCAATTTACTCGAATCTTGTGCGTCCATCGTCTGCGATTGGCAAGGCGCAACGCGTCCAGCGCATTCGCACGCTGGACTATTATCTCGGGGCTATCTGCAATGGCAGACAATCCCCTCCAGACGATTTGAGCCCGGTCGAATATTTCGCCATGCGCGCTGTCCGCAGATAACCATTCATCGAATTCCGCCTGTTCGGCAGACGCCAAGTGACCGGAAGCCAAGCGGGTGCACCAGATAATGGCCTGCTCTTCGATAGTCGCCTTGTGATCTAGGGCCTGGACCAATTTCACACCTCGTCTCCTAGCGCTTTCATAAGATTTGCCATTGCGCGATGAACATGTTTCTCCACCGCACTCACGCTGATTCCAAAGCTTTCGGCAATCGTGCGCTGGTCTATCTGTTCATACCGAAACAGCATGAAAATCTGGCGCGTCCGCTCCGGTAACTCCGCCAGAGCCGATGTTAGTAACGCCAGTGATTCCCGTCCCACAGTAATCCGGTGCGGGTCGAGTGGGTCGATACCGAAGTCATCTGACAGGCGAAGACGCGCTGCGTAGTCCGTGCGCACCTGTGCCCGCCTGCTGCGATCTCGCAACAGGTTGGCGGCGACCTGAAATATGTAGGCATCAGTTTGTCGCATGGCTGCATGATCTTTGCTGGCAATGCGGACAAATACTTCCTGCGCGAGATCTTCGGCTTCGGCATAATTGCATGTGCGGCGCAGAAAAAATGCAATCAAAGCGGGTCGGTAATCCCGGTGGAAGTTCACCCACTTCTCCTCATCCGTTGATAACATGGGCATGCACCGCTCCATTGCTGACAATCATAAGACGCATGAACTTGTGTGATCCACAAGCTTTTGCAGTATTTCAATCAAAAGGATTTCTCTGCAACCTGAGAACAGGATCACCTCTGGCTGGTGTTGGGGCGCGTGGCGGCCATTCCCGTGGGTCTGAACGAACGGCAACTTTGAGGAATTTAGGCGGAAAAGCGGACTCTTCAATCGGCGCTATCGAAATATTCGCTTCCGCCGCATTAGCGGACTTTCCCGACAACAGCTTCATGGTCATCACGCTGGCTGATTATTGTTTAATCTGATGGCAAACTTGCAAACAAGGTGCGGACCCCTCGCAATTCGACAAACACCGCCCGACGTAAGAGTTTGAAAACGGCGCTTGCCGGGCTTGGATTTGAACCAACAACTTTAGCGTTGTAATTGATCGAGCGATAACTTGTTGGTCTACAGGCTATTGCATAGAATCTTGATCGGCAGGAATTGGGCGCCATAGAGACCGACTGAAACTGGGCCGTTGGCAGACGGGCTGCTTTGGAGTCCGTCCATCCAGTTAGCGGACGCCAATATCAAGAGACTGCAATGGCGGCTAACGCCTCGATAGCGGTCATTCGCATTCAGTTCCCGTTGCGCAAAGCCGGACATGCTTTGGCCGCTCTTCCCCCCGGCAGCAATGAAGCGCATGGCTGTTTTTGCAAGTTTCGAACAATAGTTTGAATATGACATGCCATGGCTCTCGCGGCGGATCATTGAAAGCCTGGTTGAGTTGAAAATTTCGATCCCGCCAAAACTCGCTTTTGGCCGTTGGGCCGGGCAGATGACAGGCTGCCTTTTGATGCCAACGGCAACGGACAATTGCTGAGCCGACAGGGGAGAGCCGTCAACATCCTCATCGCGAATATCGCTCCCGAACGTTTGCTGACGGAGAATCCGACAGCGAGCCATTTCGATGTAGCCGGAAAAAATTCCGGATTTTTTTGACAGGATTTCCTCGCTCATCTCGCCTTACATATTGAGAGTATTTTTTACCAACTCATGTGCTCGGGGGAATATCATGTCAATTGGGGCAGCGGAACCGAAGTCAACCAGCGGATTTTCAAAGCTTCGGACGACATGCAGCGTCGCGTCGCTGGCTACCGCCACCTTGGCCGCAATGATGGGATTGCCAGCCCCGGCGGCGGCGCAGCAGGTGGTGCCCGGCGATCCCGAATGTCAGGTAACCAGCGACGAGGTTGTGTGCTCGGGCGATCTGTCCGGCGGCATCGCGGTCGACAATGGCGACAATATCGCATCGCTCATAGTTCGCGACCTGACGGCGGATATCACCTCGGCGGCGGGCGTAGACGGCATCTCCTTCACACGCGACACCGGCGATATTTCGATCCTGACCGAGGCGTCCACCTTCGGCATTCTCGTTAATTCCGGCGCGATGGGCATTTTCGCGCAGACGGCGGGCAATATCTCGATCGACAATGCACTGGATATCAACGTCGCCGACGGGATCGGCGTCCTTGCCCAGGGCTTTACCGAACTGCAGCTGGTCAATTCGGGTGCGATCACTGCGACCGGGCAGGGGGCGCATGGCATCGTCGGCTTCACCAGCAACGACAGCGCGACCGACGACGCCACGGTGGGTATCGAAAATCGAGCAACCGGAACGATTTCGATCGATGGCGCCGACAATTATGGCATTCTCGCCCAGAGTGCCGGCACCTCGGTCGACTCCGCCGTGACCAATCTTGCCGATATCGTCATGGCGAACGGAGCCAACTCCAATGGCATATTCGTTCTTACGCGTGCTCGGGAGGGGTTGATCCAGGCCTTCAACCAAGGCGAAATCTCGGGCTCTGGCTCCCTTCTGCGCGGAATCGGCCTCTCGACCTTCAACGCGGCGCCTGACGGCACATACACGATGACGGTCCGAAATGAGGGCGATTTCACGCTGGATGCCGCCAACGCGTTGGGAATTACCCTTTTCGCTACCCGCGAAGACACGGTTTCGTCCTTCGTCCAGAACCTCGGCGATCTCGACCTGTCGGCCGCCAGCAACGATCTTTCGAACGGCATCAGCGTCAACCTGAACGCCGTCGATCCGAACGCGGGCGGCGCGGTCGGCAGCAATACGCTGTTGCTTCAAAATTTCGGCAACATAACCATGGGCGCGGGCCGCGCGCTGTTCCTGATTGCGGACGACATTACCGCCGAGAACACTGGGGCGATTACGGTTGCCAGCGGCACCGGCATCCTCGTCGAAGACTTCACCGATCTGGCGCTGACCAATTCGGGCAGCATCACCACCACCGGCACGAACAGCGATGGGATCGTGGTCGATGCGAGCGATGCGGACGACTGGCAGGTGCTGGTCACCGATACCGGCTCGGTCGCGGTCGGCGGGGCGGGGAGCGTCGGCATCCATGTGCTCGGCACGACCGACGCCTACACGCAGACGGAGATCGAAGAACGGACCGCGCGAGTCACGGTCAACAAGGCGCGGATCGCTGACCGGGCGATGAATGTCATCAACGATTACATCAATTCGGTCGAAGCTGCGCCTTTGCTCCCCGGCAGTGCCGATGGCGAAAGCGTCGTCGTCAACGGCATCGTGCGCAGCGATGGCGGCGCGGGCGCGATCGTCAGCGAGGGCGGGCTCGAGATCGGTGTGGCCAACCCCGACGCGGTGATCGCCACAACGG
>Ga0208017_100167_pt1 | contig 11580 bp, 10 predicted proteins | sample 30_taG_FD_184104 | JGI IMG/M metagenome (GOLD analysis project Ga0208017, IMG submission 184104) | Marine viral communities from Cariaco Basin, Caribbean Sea - 30_WHOI_OMZ (SPAdes) (version 2) | ecosystem: Environmental > Aquatic > Marine > Oceanic | place: Caribbean Sea: Cariaco Basin... | reverse complement strand
TGAGCACGCGCAGCGACGGAAGGAACGGCTGCACGCCAGCGTCCTGCGCCAGGGCCACGAGCGCCTGGTAGAAGGGAGGAGCGCCTCCGGTGACGGTGACGCCGTGCATGTGCATCGCCTCCGCCGCCGGCCCCGGCACGAAGGCCTCCTGGAGGAGGATCGGGTAGCCACCGCCGAGCGCTGCGATGAGGTAGAGGACTCCTCCGACGTGGGCGATGGGGAACGCGGCAGCCGCGAGCTCGTCGGGCTCGGCTCCGAGCCGCCCCCTCCCGGCGAAGCCGAGGCCGCCGGTCAGCAGGCTGTCGTCGGTGTGACGCACTCCCTTAGGCATGCCCGAGGAGCCCGAGGTGAAATAGATCCACCGGACGTCGTCGGGGTCAGCCGCCGGTGTCGTCACCGTGGCCACCTCGTGATCGGCGCCGGTCGGGTCGAGATCGATGACGATCACTCGGGGGCGCACGCGCTCCGGGAGGTCCAGACGCTCCGCCATGGCGACGAAGTCGTGTCCCTTCCAGGTGCCGGGCACGAGGAAGTGCTCGGCCTCGACCGCCGCGAGGCAGGCCGTCACCTCACGCTCGCGGTAGAGCGGGATGATGGGCGCCTGCACGGCGCCCAGCCGACGCAGCGCGAGCATGACGGCGTACGTGCTGATCCTGGTCGGGAGCTGCCACGCCACGCGGGTCCCGGACTCGATCCCCAGCTCCGCGAGCAGCGCCGCGTACTGCTCGACCATGCCGAGGAGCTGCCGACAGGTCACCCTCCGGCCCTCCTCGTCGAGGAGAGCCAGGGCGTCCGGCGTAAGCGCGGCCCGCCGCTCGAGCAGCTGAAGCACCGTGTCGGCCTCGATCATCCACGGCCACGAACCCCTGGTCGACTCGCTCATCGACTCTCCTCGAAGTGATAGCGCGACACCAGGTCGGCGACGCACGCAGGCTTGGCGCCGCCCTCGACCTCGACAACGACCCGGGTCACGAACTGAGCCGAGCTCGACGACAGCTCGTCCAGCCCGGTCACGGTCATCCGGGCTCGCACCCGACTACCGGCTAGGACCGGGCTGGGGAACCGGACCCGGTCGAGCCCGTAGTTGACTCCCATCAATGCCCCGTCGAAGCGTCGCAGCTGGTTGACGAAGTACGGCACCAGCGACAGCGTCAACAGCCCGTGGGCGACCGGCGCCCCGAACGGGCCCTCGGCCGCACGGATCGGATCGACGTGGATCCACTGGTGGTCCATGGTGTCGTCGGCGAAGCCGTCGATGCGCGTTTGGTCGACCGTCAGCCACGCGGTCGGGCCCAGCTCGCGCCCGACGATCCCACGGAGGCCCTCCAGGCCTGGGACGACGAGCGCGCCACCGGCCGAGCTCACGTCGGTGAGGTCGATGCGTGGCTCAGCCATGACTCAGGAGCATCGCCCCGGCCACAGGCCCTCCACCGACGGCGACGACCGCGACGTCGGGACGTGACCCCACCGCACCCCCAACCTGGCGCTCCTGGCCCTCGCCCCAGAGCTGCACGCACGCCTCGTGGAGAAAGCCCATCCCGTGGAGCCGGCCACCCGAGAGCTGCCCACCGGAGGTGTTGAGCGGGAGGTCCCCGTCCAGAGCGAGGAGTGCGCCGTCCTCGAGGAGTGCGCCGACCTCGCCGTGCGCGGCGAAGCCGAGCGCATCGAGCCACTGCACCGTCAAGAAGGTGAAACCGTCGTAGAGCTGGGCCACGTCCACGTCGGCGGGTGTCAGCGTCGTCCGGTCCCACAGCGTGGCGGCCGCGTCGTGCGCGGCCATCGTGGTCAGATCGATCCGCTGGTCCCACGTGGCGCGCTCGAACATGCCGGTGCCAGCTGACTCGACGGTGAGCGGATGCCGCGGCAAGCCGGCCGCAGCATCACGCCTCGACACGATCACCGCGGTGGCCCCGTCACAGGGCACGTCGCAGTCGTAGAGACCGAAGGGCTCGGAGATCATCCGCGCACCGAGGTAGTCCTCCATGCTCAGCGGGTCACGGAAGACCGCGTCCGGGTTGAGCGCCGCGTGGCGACGCGCCGTCAGCGCGACCGTGCCCAGGTGTTCCCGGGTGAGGCCGTGGTCGTGCATGTAGCGCTGCGCGGGCAGGGCGAGCCAGTTGGCCGGCGAGAGCGCACCGAAGGGGGCTGTCCAGGCCATGTGCGGGGGCAGCTTCCCCCCGTCGAAGAGCACCGAGGCGCGGCCGCCATCCGCCTGTGCGGTGGACTCCCAGACCGACCGGAAGACCAGGACGTGGTTGGCGAAGCCGAGGGTGACCGCCATGCAAGCCTCGATGACGGGCCCGATCTGCCCGGCAGTCTCGATCCCGCTCATGTACCACGACGTCCGCAGGCCCAGGGCGTTGCGGACCTCGTGCACGTCGGCGCCGGAGAAGCCCCGCTGCGGCGCCCCGGGGCCGGGGTAGCTTGCGACCCCGTCGATGTCGTCGGGGGTGAGCCCGGCGTCGGCGATCGCCCGCAGAGATGCCTCGAGGGTCAGGTCGAGACCGCCGCGCATCAGCCTGCGGCCGACCTGGGACTTGCCGGCGCCGGTGATCACGGCCTTGCCGTCGAAGGGACCGCCGCTCATGCTTCCTCCCCCGGAACCGTCGCCGCGTCGACCGAGGGCGGCACCGGGCGGAAGAGCGGCAGCCACACCTCGGTGCCGCCCTCGGGGGCCCAGTGCTCGAAGAACACCTCGACCTCGTCGCCGATCCGGACCTCCGCGGGGTCGACGTCGACCAGCTGGCTGAAGATCCGGACGTCGGGCTGCTCCTCGAGCTCGACCAGCACGATCACGTAGGGGGGCGGAAGGGTCGGCAACCACGGCTGGCGGTTGACGGTGAACGTGGCGACCCGGCCGCGTCCGCTGACCGGCTCCGAGGCGACGTCACGGCTGCGGCACCGGAAGCACGCGGGCGCCGGCGGATGGAAGTACTGCTCACAGCTGCGACACCGGTGGACCATCAGCCGGTCGTCCTCGCCGCCGGTCCAGAAGGCGACGTCATCGCCCTCGGGCGTAGGGGTGAGCCGGAAGTCGGGGCGGGTGTAGGTCTGGGCCATCAGTCCTTCTCCGTGCTGAGGATCGTCACGGCGGAGACGGCCGTCGGCCCGCCGATGTTGTGCGCGAGCGCGTACGTCGGTGTGTCGAGCTGGTTGTGCGCGTCGCCACGAAGCTGCTCGAAGAGCTCGACGTTCTGCGAGACGCCCGTAGCACCCGGCGGGTGCCCCTTGGCCTTCAACCCACCGCTGAGGTTCACCGGCCGACTCCCCTCGAACGTCGTGGCGCCGCTCTCGACGAGCGCGGCCGCACCGAACCTGTCACAGAACCCGAGGTCCTCGTAGCTGATCAGCTCGACGGCGCTGAAGCAGTCGTGCACCTCGGCCACGTCAATGTCGGCGGGCCCGATCCCGGCCATCGCGTAGGCGGCCCGGGCCGCTTTCACGGTCGGGGGGAAGGAGGTCATGTCCTGCTTGTGCTGGTGCATCACCCGGTCGAGGCCGAGCCCGACGCCGCGCACCCACACCGGCCGGTCGGTGTAGCGGTCGGCCACCTCCTCGGAGACGAGGAGGACCGCAGCGGCGCCGTCACTCTGCGGCGTGCAGTCGTAGAGGCCGAACGGTTCGACCACCGTCGGCGCGCGCAGGACCTGCTCGACGGTGATCTCGAAGCGAAGCTGCGCCTTGGGGTTGGTCAGGGCGTGACGGTGGTTCTTCACTGCGACCATCGCCATGTGCTCACGAGTGGCGCCCGACTCATGCAGGTAGCGGGCGGCGTGGAGGGCGAAGTTGGCAGGCGCGACCAGGCCGAGGGGATAGTCCCACGCCACGTCGCGCGTGAGCGCCGCCCACTCCCAGAACGTGCTGCGCGAGGACGACTCACGCACCTTGTCGGCCCCCACGACCAGGGCGACGTCGACGATGCCCGATGCCACGGCGTACATCGCGTTGCGCACGGCGTCGTTGCCGGTCGCGCAGGCGTTCTCGACCCGGGTGACGGGGATGTCGAGCAGTCCGCAGCTGTCGGCCAGGATGCCGGCCGGGAAGCCGTCGCTGGTGGTGAGCTCGCCGAACCACGCCGCCTCGATGTCGGAGCGGTCCAGGCCCTTGTCGACCGAGGCAGCCATCTCGGAGACGGCCATCGGTACGAGCTCCTTGATGCCGAGGTCGAAGTGCTCCTTGAACTCGGTCATCCCAGCCCCGACCATCGCTACGCGCCTCATCAGATGTCCTCCGTTGTCGGATCGGTGTCGATGGGCAGCAGCGCGTAGCCGTAGTCGGGGATGCCCGATCGCAGCGCCACCCGGCGCAGCACCAGGCGGCCTCGGTCGCCGATCGCGGTGCCACCGGCGGGTGCACCGGTGACCTTGACCAGCGCGCGGACGTCGACCCCGTCGAGCTCGACGATCGCCAACGAGTAGGGCGTCGGCAGCCCGGGCACGGGGACGTGCACGGTGACCGCGGTGTAGACCGAGCCGGTGCGGGGCAGCGGGGCGAGCGACCATCCCTCCTCGGAGCCGCACTCGAGACAGCGCAGCCGGGGCGGGAGCGCGAGGGTGCCGCAGGCGTCGCACGCGCCGGCCTCCCACCGCAGCTTGGCGTCGAAGGCACGGGCGTAGGCCGCCAGCGAGATCGCGATCTCGGGGCCGGGTGTCTCACGCAGCGTGGCAGGTGACTGCGCGGCTGGCTCGTCGCGGGCCAGGCAGAGGCGGGTCGTGCCGCGGCCGGTGCGTACGGCGGTGGCGGAGGCCTGCTCGACGGCGACTGCGACACCGGTCTCCCCGAGGTCGGCGAGCGCGGCGAGCGCGAACAGTGCAGCGCTGGCACCGGTGACCGGCAGCGCGGGGGCAGGTCCCTGGGTGAGGACACCGGCCTGGCGAGCAGTGGCGCCGGCCACCACGACCGGCTTCTCAGCAAGATCGAGGGCGCTCACCGCGGCCAAGCCGCCACGGTCCCAGCCGAGCCGGGCGTCCTCGTAGTCGCGCGCGACACCGTCCCTGCCGCGACTCTGGACGGGCAAGCTGCCCACCCGACGGGCGCACGGCAGCACCTCGAGCCCATCGGCACCCACAAGGGCGGCCGCTGCCCCGGCGGGTGCCAGATCGGCTGCCAGGACGAGGGTGCCCGGTGCCGCGGCGGTGAGCACGTCGAGCGTGGCAGGGCACCCGCCCACCTGCTCGGTCACCGGGAGGTCCGCCGGTAGGCCCAGACCCGCCAGCAGCGCCGCGGCGTTGCCACCCTCGAGCAGCGGCAGGTCGCGTGAGACCAGCACCACCTGGTCGACGTCCGGCTCGTCGAGGCAGCCGAGGGCTGCGCGGCCCGCTGCAACGGCCAGGGTCACCGCGTCCTCGTCGGGGCCGGGTCGGCGATCCTGCTCCTCGCCCCAGGTGGGGAGGTAGGTGCCGAGGGCGGCGAGGTGACTCATCGGGCACCGCCCGGAGCGACGAGGCCGGCGAGGCCCGGGGGCAGCACGCCGAGCGTGCGACGGAGGCCGGCGTCGAGCTCTTGCGCCTCCAGACGTGACCCACCCTGGGCCCGATAGCCCTCCTGGACAGACCATCCGCGCACCGGGTGGACGGTGCCACCGTCGATGCGGAGCACCTGCCCGGTGAGCCATCCCGACTGCTCCGAGCACAACCAGGCGACCACCGGGGACGAGTTCGCAGGGTCGAGCCGGTCGAAGCCATCGCGGCCGCCGGCGTCGATTCCTACGCTCGCGGTCATCCGCGTCGCGGCGACCGGCGAGATCGCGTTGGCGGTCATCCCGTAGCGGGTGCCCTCCAGGGCCGAGGTGATGGTGAGGTTCGCGATAGCGGCCTTGGCGGCGCCGTACGCCGCCTGGCCGACGTTGCCGGCCAACCCGGTGCCGGAGGTGGTGTTGACGATCCGGGCAGCGACCGGGCGCCCCGCCCGGTGCTCGGCGCGCCAGTGGTCGCACAGGTGCTTGGTCAGCGTGAAAGTGCCCTTGAGGTGGACGTCGACGACGGCGTCCCAGTCGCGCTCGTCCATCGAGGTGATGGTCTTGTCGCGCAAGATCCCGGCATTGTTGACGACAGCGTCGATTTGCCCGTGGTTCGCCACGACGTGGCCGACCAGGTCTGCCATCGCCGTCCAGTCGCTGACGGAGCCGCCGACCGCGATGGCGCTGCCACCGGCTGCCTCGATCTCGGACACGACCTCGGTCGCGGGATCCTCTTCCGAGTCCTCCCCGCCGAGGCCGACACCGAGGTCGTTGACCACGACCGTGGCGCCGTGTCGTGCCAGCTCGAGGCAGTGAGAGCGCCCGATACCGCGACCACCGCCCGTCACCAGGACGACCCGACCGGCCAGCAGGCCGTGCGTCGTCCCGGGATCGGCGACCGCTTCGACCTTCACCCCAACGCTCACGTGCTCGGCTCCCTCGTCTCGACCGGATCGCACCCGGTCGAGTGCTTCCAGATCGGACGCTAACGTCACTTGACAGATTCGTCAATTGACGTTGGACTGCGACTCACGCCGTGACCGCGGCCACCTTTTGGAGGACTCATGGATCACCCCTTCGCACCCGAGCTGCTGATCGAGGAGATCGGCGCCGTGCGCCTCGTGACACTCAACCGCCCCGAGGCGATGAACGCCACGAACGAGGCCCTGCACGGAGCGCTCATCGGGGTCTGGAAGCATCTCGCAGCCGACCCGGACGCACGCGCCGTCGTCCTGACCGGAGCCGGCCGCGCCTTCAGCGCCGGTGGTGACATGGAGCACTTCGTCGAGCTGTGGAACGACCCGGCGAGCCGGCAGAAGGAGATCGACGGCGCCGGCCAGCTGCTTCGCGAGATCCTCGCGTTCCCGTTGCCTCTGGTCGCGGCGGTCAACGGGCCTGCCGTCGGACTGGGGTGCAATCTCGCCGCCAGCAGCGACGTCGTCCTCATCGCCGAGTCGGCGTTCCTGCAGGATCCGCACGTCGGTGTCGGGCTCACCGCCGCCGACGGCGGGGCGCCCACGTGGCCGCTCCTCATGGGCATGCTGCGCGCCAAGGAATACCTGCTGACCAGCAAGCGCATTCCAGCCGCCACCGCGGTGGAGCTGGGCCTCGCGACGAGGATGGTGCCCGACGCCGACCTGCTCGCCGAGGCCGTGAAGGTCGCCGAGCGGCTCGCGGCCCAACCCCCGCAGGCGATCCAGAGCACCAAGCGAGCCTTGAACATGCACCTGGAGCGGGCGATCAGCGGCGTCATCGAGTACGCCCTGTCGGAGGAGTTCAAGTCCTTCGACACCTCCGAGCACCAGGCTCTGGTCACTTCGTTCCTCGAGCGGAGCAAGCAGAAGAGCGCGGCCTCGGCATGAGCACCTCGACAGCACCTCTCGGCCCCCGAGCCGCGGAGCTCGCTGTCGACCCCGTTGCCTACGCGCTGGCCCTGCGCGAGCACCTGGCCGACAACTCAGCGGACTACGACCGGTGGCGCGGCCACGAGCCGATGACGGTCGCGGAGCGCAACCACCACCACGCAGCCCTCCTGCGAGCCCTGCACGACGACGGCGGTTGGACGCGGTACGGATGGCCCGAGCCGGCCGGACTCGGCGGCGACCCCCGCCACCGCGCCGCGCTCTACGACGAGCTGTCGAGCGCCGGACTCCCGGTGCCCGACCAGTGCCTGGTGCTCGAGACGCTGGGCAACCCGGTGGTGCACTTCGCCCCCACCCTGGCCGCGGAGGTGATGCCGGCACTCTTCACCGGCGCGCAGTGGTGGGGGCAGGGCTTCTCCGAGCCCGAGGCGGGAAGCGACCTGGCCGCCCTGCGGTGCCGGGCACGGCGCGACGGCGACCACTACGTCGTGTCCGGTCAGAAGCTCTGGATGAGCTTCGGAGCCACGGCCCACCGCTTCGTGTGCCTGGTGCGCACCGGGACACCGGAGGCGCGCCACCGCGGGCTGACCATGCTGATGATCGACGCCGACGCGCCCGGTGTCTCCCGACGTCCGGTTGCGTTGGCCAGTGGCCAGGAGGAGGTCTCCGAGGTCTTCTTCGACGATGTCCGCGTGCCCCTCTCGCGAGCGATCGGTGCAGAGGACCAGGGCTGGGCGGTGGCGATGTACCTCCTGCAGTTCGAGCGCTCGATGTTCGCCTGGCAGAGCGCCGGGATCGCCCTGCGGCGACTGCGCGACCTGCGCGACCGACTGGCTTCGTCGGGCACCCCGCTGCCGGACGGGACCACGAGCCGTCTCGGGTCGACGTACGCCGACATCGTCACGCTCCGCTCGCGCTCGGCCGCCACGATCCGCCGCCTCGCCGCAGGCGACACCGTCGGGCCGGAGGCCAGTGTCGACAAGATCCTCCTCGCCACGGTCGAGACCGGTCTGCACGACCTGGCCCGCGACGCGCTCGGCGCCGACTTCCTTCTGGCCGATCCCCAGGACCCGCACGCACTCGACTCCACAGCCTGGCGAGCCGAGTGGTGGTACAGCCGGTCCTCCACGATCCTCGGCGGCTCCGCTGAGGTCCAGCGCACCATCCTCGCCGACCACGTGCTCGGCCTGCCCCAGGAGTCGTCGCGATGAGCCTGGACGACGCCACCGTCGAGGTTGTGCGCGGCTCGCTGCGCGAAGTCTTCGCCACAGGACGGCCGGTGGCCCCAGCGCTCGACGAGCTGGGCTGGGCCGAGGTCCTCGAGGAGGACCCGTCCATCGCCACCACCGTGCTTTTCGGCGAACAAGGACGAGCCCTGGCCTCCAGCGGCCTGCTGGCCGACACCATGCTGGCCGAGCTCCCGGGCTACGCCCCCGGGACACACACCCTGCTGCTACCCCACCCACGCCTCGGCTCGCACCCAGGTCCGACGGGCGTCCTGCTCGCCTCGACGGCCGAGGTGGTCGTGGTGCCTCGCGCGACCCCCGACGGCGTCGTGCTGGCAACCATCGAGCGTTCTTCGCTGGTCACCCGTCCTGCCGGCGGCTTCGACCCGGGCTCGGGCTGGCAGCTCGTCACCCTCGGCGCCGCGCTCCAGCCCGACAGCGTTCCGGTCGGCGCCGCATGGGAACGCGCCGTCGCTACTGGTCGACGCGCCCTGGCCGCCGAGATCATCGGCGTGTGCACGGCAGCCCTCGAGCTCGCGGTCACACACACCAGCGTGCGTCACCAGTACGGCCGGCCGCTCGGGTCCTTCCAGTCGGTGCGACACCAGCTCGCCGAGGCGCATGCCGCGCTCGAGGCGGCCCGGGTCACCCTGGACGTGGCGTGGAGTGCCGCCGAGGACGTTGCCGCCTGGGCAGCGACGGTCGCCAAGCTGCGCGCCGGTGCGACCCAGTCCACGGTGCTGCGCCGCACGGTCCAGGTGCTCGGTGCGATGGGCATCACGCTGGAGAGCGACATGCACCGCTACGTCAGCCGGGGTGCGGCGCTCGACGCCCTCCTCGGCGGCCACCTCCGACTTGCCGACGAGGTCGGTTCTGCCGCGCTCGCCGGCGCAGACCTGCACCCCGTCGTCACCACCTGAGAGCGAGAGCGACACGTCATGACAGCATCCGCACCTGCCACACCGGCCACCCCGGCCTCCCCGACCGCTTCGTCGTCCCCGACCGCTTCGTCGTCCTCGATCGAGGCCTTCGTCGAGGAGGCCAGCGCGTTCCTCGACGAGCACGCCACCCGGCGGCCCACCGGTACTGCCCGCGTCGTCTGGGGCGAGGGCGAGGACCGGATCTCCTACTTCGGCGACGAACCGCCCGAGGTCGACAAGGCGAAGGTCGACGCGGCGCGGGCGTGGCAACGAACCCGCCACGAACACGGATTCGGCTGGATCACGGGCCCCACGGAGTACGGCGGCCGCGCGCTCAGCCCCCTGCACGACCTGGTGTACGACCAGCTCGAGGCGGGGTACGACGTGCCGGACACCGGCGTGATCTCCCTCATCGGGCTCGGCATGATCGGGCCCACGATCCTGGCCCACGCCCGCGAGGAGATCAAGCAGCGCTACCTACCTGCGATGTTCCGCGGGGACGCGATCGCCTGCCAGCTGTTCAGCGAGCCCGGCGCCGGCTCCGACCTGGCCAACGTCGCGACCAGGGCTGTGCGCGACGGCGAGGAGTGGGTGCTCAACGGCCAGAAGGTGTGGACCTCGGTAGCGCACCACGCCGAGCTCGGGATGGCGGTCTGTCGCAGCGACCCGTCGCAGCCCAAGCACCGGGGGATCACCGCCTTCCTCGTCGACATGTCGCTGCCGGGGGTGGAGGTGCGGCCGCTGCGCCAGATGACCGGCGGCGCGGAGTTCAACGAGGTCTTCCTGACCGACGTCCGCGTCCCCGACGACCACCGCCTGGGCGAGGTCGACGACGGCTGGCGGGTCACGATGACCACGTTGATGAGCGAGCGGGCCAGTGTCGGCGGCGAAGGTGCCGGTCCGGTCGAGCGGGCGGTCTCACGCTCCTACCTGACGGCGATGCTGGAGGCGATGGGGCTGTCCCGGGACGCCGCAGCGCGACGCCGGCTCGCCGAGGTGCTGGCCGACCTGACGGCGACCGGCTACCTCAACCAGCAGTCCCTGCGCACCCTGCTCGACGGGCGCGCGCCGGGACCGGAGGCATCAGCCAGCAAGCTGATGTTCTCCCACAACCTGGCCGCCGCCTCCCACCTCGCCGCAGAGATGGTGGGCCCGCGGATGATCGCCGAGACCGGCGACTGGGGAACCTTCTCGTGGAACGAGCTGCTCCTCGGCACGCCGGCCCTGCGCATCCTGGGCGGCACCGAGGAGATCATGAAGAACATCATCGGCGAACGCGTCCTGGGCCTCCCCAAGGAGCCCGGCACCGACACCAAAGCGCCGTTCCGCGCGCCGACGGGAGAGCAGTCATGACCGTGACCACCACAGCTATCGCCGGCGCCGAGGAGCTGGAGGACCTGCGGCTCTCCGTGCGGTCCCTGCTCGCCGACAAGTCCGACGAGTCGCGGGTCCGCGAGGTGATGGAGTCCGACCTGGGCTACGACGCGAGCGTGTGGCGTCAGCTCGCCGATCAGGTCGGGGTGCAGTCGCTGGCCGTGCCCGAGCATCACGGGGGTGCCGGGTTCGGTCAGGTGGAGCTCGGCGTAGCGCTGCGTGAGCTCGGCCGTGCCCTCGTGCCAGGGCCGTTCTTCTCCTCGGTCGTCCTGGGGGCTGGCGCGCTGCTCGCTGCCCAGGACGAGTCCGCGATGGCCGCGCACCTTCCCGGAATCGCCGCAGGCACCACCCTCGCGACGCTCGCGGTCATCGAGACCGACGGCCAGTGGCGCACCCACGGGTTCACGACTCGCGCCCGCGAGGACGGGGAGGCTTCGTGGACCCTCGACGGGGAGAAATCTCTCGTGCTCGACGCCGTGGGGGCCGACCTCTACGTCGTCGCCGCCGATACTCCGCACGGACCCGGACTGTTCCTGGTCGAGTCGGGTGCGGCCGGCCTCGAGGTCACCGGCCTCAGGGCCTTGGACCCGACCCGTCGTGTCGGCCGCCTGACCCTGACCGGGACGCCGGCCGCCGCCCTCGGTCGGCCGGGGAACGGCACCGCGGCCCTCGAGCACCTGCTCGACCGCGCCACCGCCGCCCTGGCTGCCGAGCAGGTCGGAGCGGCCCGCGCCTGCCTC
>Ga0208017_100166_pt1 | contig 11641 bp, 7 predicted proteins | sample 30_taG_FD_184104 | JGI IMG/M metagenome (GOLD analysis project Ga0208017, IMG submission 184104) | Marine viral communities from Cariaco Basin, Caribbean Sea - 30_WHOI_OMZ (SPAdes) (version 2) | ecosystem: Environmental > Aquatic > Marine > Oceanic | place: Caribbean Sea: Cariaco Basin | collected... | reverse complement strand
CGTCGTACGTCGACCAGCTCTGGCGCCACGGGTGGCAGCCCGCTGAGCTCGTCCGCCAGGCACGGCGCAAGGCCACCAAGGCGGCCGCGCAGGTCGTGGAGCTGGCGATCCACGCCGACCACGCGCGGCGCGGCGGTCAGGCGATCGACCCGCGGTGGTCCGACCAGCTCGCCGAGCTCGGAGGCCGCCAGATCCCCACCCGCGACGGCTGGCTGATGCTGTGGATCACCCAGCAGGGCCATGACGGGGCGTGGGCCGCGATCCAGGTGGCCAGGGCGCTCGCGGCCATCGGCTACCTGCCGGTCGTCGACACCCTCATCCCGCCGCCGGGTCGGCAGGGGCGCTCGGTGCGGGGGCTGCCGAGCGACACCGGCGCCGAGGACCCGGTGCTGCGTCGGGTGCGCAAGCTCCTGGCCAAGGCCGAGTCGACGTCGTACGACGACGAGGCCGACAGCCTCACCGCCAAGGCGCACGAGCTGATGACCAAGCACGCCATCGACCAGGCGGTCCTCCACCGGGCCGGGCCGAGCGACGCCCCGTGCACGATCCGGGTGCCGATCGACGCGCCGTACGCCGACGCCAAGTCGCTGCTGCTGCAGCTTGTCGCCTCCGGTCACCGCTGCCGGTCGATCTACCTGGACGGGCTGGGTCTCAGCTCGGTCGTCGGGTACGCCGGCGACCTGCGCGCCGTCGAGCTGATCTTCACCTCGCTCCTGGTCCAGGCCCAGCACGCACTGACCGCAGCAGGTGGCGGGGCCCACGCACGCACGCGGCGGGCGTCGTACCGCTCGGCGTTCTACCTCGCCTACGCCCACCGCATCGGTGAACGACTGCGCAGCGTCACCGACGAGGTGCTCGCCGAGGCCGGCGACGGCGCGCACCTGCCCGTGCTGAGGGCCCGTGAGGACGCCGTCGAGGAGGCCTTCGAGCAGTGGTACGGCGAGTCGGTCACCAGCAGCGCGGTGCGCGGCGGCTACGACTCCCTCGGTCACGCGCACGGACGACAGGCGGCCGATGCCGCGCGCTTCGGCTCGGAGGCGATCGAGGAGCCGGGGGCGTGAGCTGACGGGTCGCCTTGCGGGCCAGAGCTGCGCGCCGTCAGCGCGTCCGCTGCCAGGGATCGACCCGCCGGAGGTCAGGTGGGCCATCGGCCGCGATCGTCTCGGCCTCGACCCGCACCCTGCGCACGATCGGGTAGGTGTCATCAGGCCATCCGGCTGGGGCGTAGTCGACGGCGGCGACCCCGCGTCGGGCTCGATGCTGGCGTAGGCACGCCACATCGCGGCCACGGTGAGACCGTCCCCCGCGAGAAGTCAGCTCTGGGAAACCCACGATCCCTTCGCAGCACCGGGCCGCAGGATCGTACGGTGGGTTTGGACTATCTCGGTCCGACCGTGACGCGCTCACTCACGCCGCTGTTGCTTGACACGAACGCCGTGTGAAGCAACAGAAGCGCGATCAGGTAGGCCACAACGAGTGTCATGGCGACTATCAGCAGGGTTCGTGTGCGGCCCGTGATGGTCTTCATCCGCACATGCTAGTCCTTGAAGTTGATGTTGCCGCTGGGTAGACGTTGGCGCATCTGGTAGCTGGCCGCACCCCCGAACCCTTCGTGGACGACGGCTACCTCGTAGCCGTCCGGTCCCAGCTCCGACGCGGATCCGGATCTGAGCGTGGTTGTCCACAGATTGCCAGGACCCCCTGGCGACGACCGTCGGCTCGGCGCAGGCTCGAGTCATGTCTCGGTCACCTCATTCGAACCCATCCCATCCCTTCCGCTCCGTCGCCAGCCAGATGACCTTCGATCACGAGGTTGCGGTCGAACAGGCATGCGCCGCTGAGCTGCGCGGCGACTGGCGAGCAGCCTTCGACCACCACCGCTCGGTGCCGATGTTCGCCGAGTCCCACCACGGGGCGATGCTGCGGGTCCTCGCCGATCTCGGCGAGGATGCCCCGCCCTGGTTGGTGACGCGCTTCCTCACCGTGCTGGCCCACCGGTTGGAGCTCTACGGCCAGCCGCGGCGATCGGGGCGGGTGCTGCAGCACGTCGTGCCCCTGCTCTACCCGCACGGCATCCCCTTCGATGCCATGGACTGTGATCACCCGGAGCAGGTCGGCGCGATGATCTACGGCTGCGACTGGGTGGTGCGTCAGGTCGACGTCTACGACCGCGGAGGCTTCGACGAGCTGCTCACCATGCCCGAGGCGCAAGCGGCGCTGACCAAGGGCGAGCACGTCGTCGAGTGGATCACCTCGCAGATCGGTGGCTACCAGGTGGTCGGTGCCGATGGCGACGTGCTGACCGTTGCCGATGCCGTCAGCGGTGAGGAGCACGAGCTGCTCGACCTCGGCTTCACCAGCTATCGGCCGACCGGCACCTACGTCCTGGGTCGGATCGTGCCGACCACCTGGGGTCCCGGCAAGCTCTTCGATTGGCAACCCCTGCCGGTCGATGCGCGCATCGCGCGCGAGGTCGCCGCCCAACCCGAGCGCTGGCTCGACGTGATCGCCGCCCGTACCCGCTCGCGTGCGCTGGAGCCGGCCTTCGCGCACCTGTCCGAGCGGTCGGTCAGCGCCGACCTGCCTCAGCACGCCTGGGTCGACCTGCTCGGCTTTCCGCTGGACCAGCGCCTTCCGCGTGCGCCGCACACCATGGTCGCCGAGGCGCTCGCGGCCGCGCTGCTGATCGCCACCGACCCGGACTCCCTGAGCGCAGGTCGGCACCTGATCGCCGAGCTGATGCTCGACGAGCTGACCAGCGAACGCCTCGTGAGCCGGTTCGCGACGCCGACCTACGCCGCGGCCTGGCGCGCCCTGTCCCACGAGCTGCCGGGACACGCTCGCGGCGTCTGCGAGCAGGCTCTGTGGATGATCGACGCGAGTCCCGCCTCCGACGAGCTGGCGGGGTGAGGCGGTATGTCGAACCGCAGGCGGCCGCGACAGTCCCAGGCGCAGCGACGGCAGGGGAGGCGCGCGCGGCAGCAGCCAGGGCCGTCGACGTCCCTGATGCTCCCGACGCCGGAGTCTCCCCACCCGCTCGCCGGCATGGAGCCGTGGCTGTGGGCGATGCAGGATGCCAACGAGGCCGAGAGCCGGGGTGACGCGGCGGCCGCCCTGGCCGCCATCCGGCGGCGGCCGTTCGCGCCCGAGGGGGGTCCATTCTGGAGTCCCTCGCGGGTCTACCGTCTGCACCAGCTCGACCTGCTCGGTGAGCTCACGCCCGGGTGGGCCGTGTCGCGCTGGATCCTGGCGCAGGCGTTGCACTACCTCGACGAGGCCGAGCGCGGGCTGGGGCCGAGATCGCGCTCGGCGCGCGCCATCGAGGTCGCGTGCGAGCTGCGGGGGCCCGCACTCGCGCTGCCGGAGGTGAGCGAGGGCGACCGCGGTGCCGAGCATCCGGCCCAGGTGAGCGAGCACGACTGGGTGTATCGCCAGGCCTTCCTGTTCGAGCTCGGCGGCCTCGACGCCTTCCTCGCCGACGGCGTGTCTGCCGACCTGGTCTCTCGAGCCGACCGGATCCGCGACTGGGCGCTCGCGCCCATGGGTGGCTACACCTTCCTCGGGTCGTCGGCGGAGACGTCGCTCTGGCTCGACAAGGAGGATCAGGCGGCCATCACGCTCCCCAACATCGGATCGGCCGTCCACCTGTTACCCGGCTCGTCCGTGATCGGGCGCCTGGTGCCGACCGACGACGGGCGGATGTTCGAGAGCGCCCCGCTCCCGGTGACCGGCACGCTGGCGCGTGCCATCGCCCTCGACCCGCCCCGCTGGCTCGACCTCCTTCGGGACTCCGGGCTCGTGCGCGACAAGGTGGTGCGCACGGACACCCTTGAGTGGACCGGACTGATGAGTGACATCCCGATCACAGTGGTCGAGGCGGTGCTGTGGTCCTGGACAGACGGACAGGAGGCTGGGACGGCCGATCTCTCCGACGTGGTCACCCGGACGCTGTTCCTCGCCCGAGAGGTCTGCCGCGCGTCGACCAGGGACCCGTTCGACTGCCCGCAGTGCCTGGGCGAGCCCGACGACCTCTGCCCCGAGTGCGGCGAGGACGACTGGGACGCCGTGAGTCAGCTGCACGCCGCGCTGCTCGACCCGGTGGTGCTCGATGCCCTGCCGGACCTGGCCACCGAGGCCGACGAGCCGCTGCTGCACGAGGTGTGCGACGTCCTCGCTGAGCCCGCGCGGTCGTGGCTCGGCGCGCTGCTCGATGCGCGGAGGGCAGCCGCGTGAGCAGCGACCCACGAGTGTGCGCACGGCACTGCGGTCGGCTACCTGGACTCGATCACGCCTCGCCCGGCCAGCGCCGCATCGCCCACTCCCAGTCGATCCGCTCCTGCTCGAGGCGCACCCGTTCGCCGTGGCGGTCGGTGACCAGCTCGCCGTACAACGCCTGCTCGGCCCCGGTGAGGCGGCTCAGCGCGGCGGTCGTCGGTGCCGGCTCCTGCCCCCAGCGCTCGCGGTGCTGGTGCAGGGTTGCGGCGTCCATCAGGAACGACTCGGTCTGCGGCAACCACGACCGCAGCTGGTGGAGGATCGCGAAGCCGTGGGTGTCGAGATCGCCCCAGTAGTGGACCGGCACGTCGGTGAGGAACGGCAGCGACCCAGCACGACTCACCCGGAATCCCTCTCCCCAGATCACCAGCCCCTCGCGCGGCACGGGGACCGAGAGGAAGGTGATCTCGTTCTCCACGATGATCGCGCGCTGCACCGTGACCCGGGCGGCCGACAGTTCATCGACCCGGACGGTGGCCTCGCTGAGCGAGGCAGGCAGCCCCGCGAAACCCTCGTCGAAGCGCAGTCGCACCCGAGCAGGCCGTTCGCGCAGGCCGAGGCCCGCGGCGAAGCCGCTCGCTGCGGACGGGACGTCGAGCAGTGCCGCCAGCACAGCGCGGTGCTTCTCGACGAACTTCGTGTCGACGCCGCGTGCGGTGATCTCGCGCACCGACCGGCCGCGGCCACGGTGCTCCTCGAGCCACTCGCGGGCCGCCAGCACGCCCGGCCAGTCGTCACCGACGGTGAGTGCGGCATGGGGCCGGGCCAGCACCCAGGCGCGCGCGGTCGCGACGTCGGCCGTGAGCATCAGGATCTCGTCGTACGACGCCACCTCGGCCTCGACGCCGAGCAGTCGCCAGGCCCGGGCGTACGACGTGACCACCGCGCGCGCCGGGACCTCGTTGCGCCCGCCGGCTCGACCCCCGATCGGCTTGCGGATCACGTCGTAGCCGCCGGCCGCGCGCCGCTCGAGACGCGTCGCCCACGCCTGCACCCGGCCCAGGTCGGCACCGATCTCGCCCGCCTTCGGCCCTCGCAGCGGCACCTCGATCGGCTCGAACTCCGTGCCGCGTCCGTACGACTTCAGCAGCTCGCCCGACGTCCAACGACGGCGCACCTTGGCTGCGACGTCGGTTGGCTCGGACCACTCAGCCATGACCGCGGCGCTCGCGATACTCCTCGATGGTCAGCGTCTGGACCCGCGAGTCGACGCCGTCGCGGTTGTCGACGAACCCGATCGCCCGCACGTAGGGCTCGATGACGTGCACCTTCTGCAGCGGCGTCACGATCAACAGCTGCAGGCCCAGCCGCTCGAAGAGGGACAACGCGTAGCGCGTCGAGACGTCGGAGCCACGTCCGAAGGCCTCGTCGATCACCGCGAACCGGAAGTCGCGCGAGCTGGTCGTGCCCCACTCGAGCCCGAACTGGTAGGCCAGCGAGGCCGCGAGGATCGTGTAGGCGAGCTTCTCCTTCTGCCCGCCGGACTTGCCGTCGGAGTCGCGGTAGTGCTCCCACTCGGTCTCGGTGGCCTTCTCGATCTCGGCGGCCGAGAAGGTATGCCAGTTGCGCACGTCGGTCACCCGCCGGGTCCACGTCTTGTCGGCCTCGGCGTGTCCGTCGCGTCCGCGCAGGCGCTCGATGATCCGCTTGACCTCGAGGAACCGCTCCTCGGAGTAGCGGTCGTCGCCGCCGATCGTGCCGCTCGTGACCGCCGACAGGTCAGCCCGGAAGTCGCGCACGTCGGCGTTGATCGTCGGCTCGATGAGCAGCTTGATGTAGCGCCCGGGGGAGTAGTCGATCGCCCCCAGCGACTCGTTGATCCGGGCGACGCGCTCACGGATCTCGTCGGACTGTCGGCGCAGCCAGTGGTCGAATCGGGCCAGCTCGCGGATCGCGTTGGTGTTGAGCTGCTCCTTGAACTCCTTCTCGAAGCGAGGCAGGTCGTCGCGGCGCACGCGGTCGCGGAAGGTGTAGTACTCCCCGGCGGCCTGGATCGAGGCGTCCATCTCGGTCGTGACCGCCGGCCACTGCGCCTTGATCGCTGTCATCTGGGCGGTGGCAGTGGTCGCCAGGGCGTTCATCTGCTGCTGCAGCCGCTCCATGGAGCGGTGCAGCGTGTCGGCGAGGCTCGCGGCGGCGCGGTCGCAGGCCTCGGCGTCGGTGACCGGCTCGGGTAGGCGCAGCTCGATGTCGGCGTACTGCCCACGGGCCAGCTCCAGCAGGTCGACCGGGGTCGCGGCCAGCTGCTCGGCCGCGACGGAGCGGCTGCGCGTACAGCGGTGCAGGTCGCTGCTCAGGCCGCCGACAGCGCCCTCCACGGCCGAGCGGCGAGACTCGACCTCGGCGATCCGGGTCTCGACGCGGTCCAGCGCGCGATCCAGCTCGGCGAGTCGCGAGGAGCCCGCGAGCAGCCGGGCGCGCTCCTCGGCGGCCTCGCGCGCCTGCTCGGCGGGAGTGGCGGTGTCGAGCTCGGTCCACGAGGCGACATCCAGGAGCCGGCCGAGCGACTGCGTCACCTCGAGCGCGACCTCGCGACGCTCGGTGATCGTGGCCACGCTCTCCTCGACCCGGGAGAGCTCGTGCTGGAGCTCGGTGCGAGCCGCGGTGAGTGCCTCGAGCTTGCGTTGGTTGGAGCGTCCCAGGATCCACTGGCGGGGGTCGTCGACGCGCGAGCGGTCATCCTTCTCGTGCCGATCGCCCGAGCGGATCTGACCCTCGACGGTCACCGCCCGGTGCTCGGTCTGCAGCTCGGCGACCGTTGCCACGCACGTGTGGTCGGCGCGACGGTTGAGCTCGGCGGTGAGGAAGGCGGCGAAGCCTCCCTCGGCGACCTCGAGGGTGTCGAGCAGGCGCAGGCGACCGTCGCCGGCCGGGTCGGGCTGCAGCCGCACGCTGCGCTCCGGCACCCGCAGGTAGACGAGCTTGGCGCCGAGGTGCTGGTCGTTGACCCAGCGTGCGGCGGCCGCGTAGTGCCGGTGGGGCACGAGCAGGGAGAGCCCCAGCCCGCGCAGCACGCGCTCGGCGGCACCGCGCCAGGCGCCGTGGGACTCGGCGACCTCGATCAGCTCGCCGGCGAAGGGGAGCTCCTCGGCTGCGACCCCGAGGTCGGCCGCGAGCCTGTCGCGCAGCGTCACCGCCTTGCTGGGCAGGTTGCTCGGTCGCTGGGACAGGCTGGTGAGCTCGACGTCGATCTCGCCGATCGACTCGTCCAGCTTGGAGCGCGTCGTCATCGCCGCGGCGAACTCGTGGTCGAGATCGCGTCGGCGTGGTTCGGCCTCGGCGTAGGCCGCGGTCGCCTCCTCGCGCCGGCGGCTGAACGACGCGGCGTCGACGACCGGCGCCAGGCCGGCTTGCTCGAGCAGCTCGGCGTGGCGCCGCTGGCGCGTGGTGCGCTCGGCCGCCACGGCCTCGAGCTCCTTGATCTCACGCTCCAGCTGGGCCACGCGGTCGCCGCCGGCTGCCGCGCGCTCGCCGATGAGTCGGCTCTGCTCGCCGCGGGCGGAGGACAGGGCGGCCACGATCGCGTCGAGGTCGGTCCGGCGCGCCTGCAGCTCGGTCTCGAGCTGGTCGAGCTGGGTGGTGAGCAGGGAGATCCGCAGCTCGGTGAAGTAGAGGCCGACGCCGTCGCGCTGTCGCTCCGTCGTGGCCCGCTCGGCCGCCAGGGCGGCGTGCTTGTCGCAGTTGACCAGCAGCGGGTCGAGGGCGGCGAGCTGGTCGCGCGCACGTCGTACGGCCTCGTGGGCGCGGGTGAGGTCGTCGAAGTGGGTGACGATGGTGGCGACCTGTGCGGTGGCGTCGGCCGGCTCGAGCATGTGGGTGCGGACGAAGTCGTTGAGGTTGCCCACCGACTTCATCGACACCGTCTGGTGGAACAGCTCCATCGCCTGCTCCGAGCGGATGCCGAGCAGACGTCGTACGTGTCGGCCGTAGGCCGGGAAGTCCTTCTCCAGCAGCGCGCCGCCGTCGCGCAACCGGCGGCGCAGGTCGTTGAGGTTGGTGCCGAAGCCGGCGAAGTCGTCCTCGATGCTGAGCTCGCGCTCGGCCGTGACGTAGAACCGGTCGGGCTGCCCGGTGCGGTCGCGCTGGGTGAAGACCTGGGCGAGCGTGACCGACTCGGTGGAGCCGCCGGAACCGTTCGCGTCGTCGGACCCGGCGTTGGTGAACACCCCCAGCACGACGGAGTACGACGTGTGGTCACGCAGGCCGATCGGGCGCGAGGTCCCGGACTCCTCGATGCGCTCGGACTTGTGGTGACCGAGCACGTAGCTGCGCAGCGTGCGCTCCTTGCCCTCGGAGCCGGCCGCCTTGTTGTAGGAGATCTTCTGATGGGGCAGGAGCAGCGTGGTGACCGCGTCGACGAGGGTCGACTTGCCGCTGCCGATGTCGCCGGTGAGCAGGGTGTTGGTGCCGTCGAGACGCAGCGACCAGACGCGCTTGTCGAAGGTGCCCCAGTTGAGCACCTCGAGGCGGTGCAGCCGCCACCCGGGACGAGCCGATCCGGTGTCGAGCTCGACGGTGGAGAAGAGTCCCTCACTCATGGCTGTGCCCCCGGGGACCCGTCCAGGCGGTAGTCGTCGAGCTTGGCGGCGAAGTCGGCCAACGTCTGGGCATCGACGTAGGCCTTGAGGATCCGCCGTACCTCGAAGGTGTCCCGCTGGCCGCGCAGCGCACGCAGGAAACCGAGGTCGACGACCTTCTTGATCGTGCTGTCGACCTGGTCGAGCTGACGGGCCTCGTTGGACGTGTCGGCGAGGAAGAGGGCGAGCATCTCGCCGATCTGCTCGCGCGTGAGGATCAGACGCGGTTCGTTGCTCGTGGACTCCCACTCGACCATCCGCTTGCGCAGCAGCACCAGCAGGAGGCTGACGGGGTAGGACAGGCTGCGGCGGTTGACCAGGCGAGGCAGCTCCTCGGCGTCGTCGACCTGGGCACGCAGGTAGGCGTAGCCCTCGTTGTCGTCGACCACGACGTCCACGCCGATCGTCGCGAAGTGGTCGCGCACCGGTGCCCCGTGACGCTGCAGGGTCGCCCAGACTCCCTCGTGCGTCTCGCGGTAGACCACCCCGCGCATCAGGGTGATCGCCGCGGTCGACACCGCTACCTCGGTCTCGCTCCTCATCGACGCACCTCCCTCACGACCTGCTCACGGTCGCCTGCGGCATCGAGACTGTACGCCGCCCGCGCTCGTCGTCGATGCTGACCTCGACCCGCTGGGTCTCGTCGAGCTCGACGCTCAGGTCGTCGTCGGTGAGCGCCAGGTAGCCCACCAGCTCGGCCACCCCGTCGCGCAGCGGGTAGAGCTCGAGGATGTCGGCGAGCAGCGCCGAGCTGCGTGGAGGCACGACGGTGCGCAGCTGCGCGGCGAGTCGCACGTGGTCGACGACCGTCTGCTCGAACAGCGCCGTCGTGTCGAGCTCCTCCACGCCCACCGAGACGCTCGAGTCGACCTCGCTGGCCGGCTTGACGTCGTACAGCGGACGCTCGAACGGCAGGCTGATCGAGACCTGGGCCTCGTCGATCTCCAGGCCGAGGCTCGGGGGCGCGAGCCGCAGCTCGAGGCCCGCGGTCTCGATCTCCCTGACCAGGTCGAGGACGCGACGGTTCTCCACCCAGACCTGGTCGTCGAGGAAGCGGCGGAACTGCTCCGAGAGCCGCCGCACGGTGGTCTGGGTGCGTTCGGCGGCATCCGACCAGTCGTGGTGGACGCGGCGCATCCGCGGGTCGGCGTCGAGCTCGTCGAGCTCCTGGACGCGCGCGAGCAGCTCGGACAGCTCGTCCTGGCGGTCGTGGGAGAGGAGGAAGTCGTAGAAGGCCCGGAAGCTCGCGCCCTGGTCGGAGGAGGCGATGTCGGCGCGATCGGTCACCAGTGCCTCGAGCAGCTCGCCCTTGGCGCCGTCCCAGGTGGCGATCCGCTCGCGGGCGCCGCGGTCCAGGGCACGGAAGTTCTCCTCGACCTCGCGGAAGTCGGCCAACAGCTCGCGGGCGGTGCTGCTGAAGAACTGGTAGCGCTCACGCAACGCCGCGCCACCCATCACCTCGAACTCACCGGCCTCCACCGCCGCGATCTCGGCCTCTACCTCGGCGCGACGCTGGTGCAGCAGGGCCAGGCGCGTCTCCTGGTCGTCGTCGGCGCCGTGCACCATCTGGCGCAGCAGCTCCACCAGAGTGTGCAGTCGCGACTCGGTGCCGACGCTGGGTCGGGTCTTGAGGCTCGTCACCCAGGAGTAGGCCTTCTCGAACGCGGGCGTGGCGTCGTAGTGGACGTCGTCGAGACCTGGGGGGTAGAAGCGTCGCAACCAGCCGGAATCGGGGGCCGACCAGTCGTCGAGATAGCCGATCGGGTCGCCGCCCCACTGCTCGGCCTGCGCGCGACCGGCGTTGGCGGCGTACAGGAAGTCGTCGAGGCGCCCGGCGAGCTCGCTCTGAGCCTGAGCGCCGCCGTTGGACTCGACGAAGGTCTCGCCCAGGAAGCCCAGCACCAGCGGGGCGTTGCGCGCTCGCAGCAGCTTCCACGCGGGGCTTCGCTCCGCGAGCAGCCGGATCTCGTCGAGGTGCACGGGGCGACCTTAATGGCGCGCGCCGACGGCCGGGGCCCGGGTCGCGGACGTCGCGCCGGACGTGGGTCCGCGTGACTGCCGTCACACTCTGCTTGACTGCACTCCACATCCTGGGGAGGAACGAGCATGAACGACTCAGCCTTGATCTCGGTCGGCCTGCCGATCGCGCTCGCGATCATCATGTTCGGCCTGGGACTGTCCTTGACCGTCGGCGACTTCCGACGAGTCGCACGCACGCCGCGAGCGGTCGCGGTCGCCCTGGTGCTGCAGGTGCTCGTGCTGCCCGTCATCGCGTTCGGACTCGTCCTCGCCTTCGACCTGGACCCCTTGCTGGCGGTCGGCGTGATGTTGCTGGCGGCCTCGCCGGGAGGGACGACGGCCAACCTGTTCAGCCATCTGTTCCACGGCGACGTCGCGCTCAACATCACGCTGACCGCGATCAACTCGGTGCTCGCCGCGCTGACCATCCCGCTCATCACGAACTTCGCGATCGGCTACTTCGACGCCGACGGCGAGCTGGGCCTGCAGGTCGGCAAGGTCCTCCAGGTCATCGCGATCGTCCTGGTCCCGGTGGCGATCGGCATGGTGGTGCGCGCCCGCTCCGCCGAATTCGCCCGCCGGGCGGATCGCCCGGTGCGTGCCTTCTCGATCGCCGTGCTCGTCATCGTCGCGGTCGGCGCCCTGCTGGGGGAGCGCGCCAACATCGGGGGCTACATCGAGCAGGTCGGGCTGGTGACCGGCATCTTCTGTCTCGCCAGCCTCACGCTCGGTTACGCGGGCGCGCGGCTGATGCGCCTCGACGAGCCGCA
>Ga0208017_100165_pt1 | contig 11668 bp, 5 predicted proteins | sample 30_taG_FD_184104 | JGI IMG/M metagenome (GOLD analysis project Ga0208017, IMG submission 184104) | Marine viral communities from Cariaco Basin, Caribbean Sea - 30_WHOI_OMZ (SPAdes) (version 2) | ecosystem: Environmental > Aquatic > Marine > Oceanic | place: Caribbean Sea: Cariaco Basin | collected... | reverse complement strand
CCCGCCCACCGGTTGGACGGCATCCCCCCGACGATCTTCGCCGAGATGTCCGCCCTGGCCGTGCGCACGGGCTCCCTCAACCTCGGCCAGGGCTTCCCCGACGAGGAGGGACCCGCCGAGGTCCTCGCAGCCGCGGTCGCGGCCATCCAGGGCGGTGCCAACCAGTACGCGCCCGGCATCGGGATCCCGGCGCTGCGACGAGCGATCGTCGACCACCAGCACCGCCACTACGGGATCGAGCTCGATCCCGACACCCAGGTCGCGGTCACGACGGGCTGCACCGAGGCGATCGCGGCCTCCCTGCTCGGCCTCGTCGACCCGGGAGACGAGGTCGTCGTCCTCGAGCCCTACTACGACTCCTACCCGGCCATGCTGCAGATGTGCGGCGCCGTACGGCGACCGGTCACGCTGCGCTCCCCCGACTTCCGTGTCGACCTCGACGAGCTGCGCGCGGCCGTCACGCCGCGCACCCGGTTCGTGCTGCTCAACAGCCCGCACAACCCGACCGGGACCGTGCTCACCCGCGCCGAGCTGGAGGCGGTCGCCGAGCTGGCGATCGAGCACGACCTGGTCGTCATCACCGACGAGGTCTACGAGCACCTGGTCTTCGACGACCCCGACCACCCCGCACACGTCCCGCTCGCCACGCTGCCCGGCATGGCCGAGCGAACGCTCACCCTGTCGAGCGTCGGGAAGTCCTACTCACTGACGGGCTGGAAGGTCGGCTGGGCGACCGGCCCGGCCGAGCTGGTCGGCGCGATGGTCGCCGCCAAGCAGTGGATGACCTACACCTCGGGGGCTCCCCTGCAGCCGGCCGTCGCCGTGGCGCTGAACGAGCACCCCGACTTCCCTCGTGCGCTGTCCCGGGACCTGCAGGAGCGACGCGACCTTCTCGTCGGCGGTCTGCGCGACGCCGGCCTGCCGACGTCCACCCCGCAGGGCACCTACTTCGCGACCTCCGACGTCCGCGAGCTCGGCTGGCAGGACAGCGCCGCGTTCTGCCTGGCCCTGCCCGAGCGCGCCGGGGTCGTCGCGATCCCCGTGCAGGGGTTCTACGACGACCCGGCCGGCGCCGGCCGCCACCTGGTGCGGTGGGCCTTCTGCAAGCAGCGCGACGTGATCAGCGAGGCGACGGCGCGGCTGGCCGCAGCAGACCTGCACGCCTGAGCCCGGCCCGAGCCGGCTCGGCCCGAGCCGGCCAGGCCGGGCCGGACACGGGACGGCCTCAGCCGCGCACCTTCAGCTTGATGACCGTCGTGGTGCCGCCGACGAGGACGCCGACCTTCCACTTCTTGCCCGTGGTCCTCTTGCCGACCTTGGCCTTGCGGACCCAGGTCGTCACGTTGTCCTGGGTCTCGCTCGCCCTCATCGTGCGACCGGCACCCGAGAGCTGCTTCTTCTGCTTGACGGGCTTGAGCAGCCGCGGCTTGCTGGAGGCACCGAAGACCGCCTGCACCTGGAACGCGTCGCCGCGTCTGACGATGTAGCGCCCGCCGTTGAAGCGCGCGCCCAGCACCTGGACCAGCGGCACCCGGAAGCGCTTGGAGGCGCTGGCGGTGTTCCCCGCGAGGTCCGTGGCCGTCGCGGTGACCAGCACCGAGCGACCGTTGCGCATCGACTCGACGGTGCAGGTGTCGACGTCCGACGTGGCGTCGGAGGCCACGCACCGGCCGGCCGGCTCGTCGCCGCGGTAGGTGCGACCGTCCTTGACGCCGCCCACCGTGACGGCAGGGGCGTCGAGGTCGACGTCCACGGTCACCGACGTGGTCGCCGTACCGCCGTCCTCGGCCGTGACGGAGCCGGTCACGACCTGGTCGGCGCCGGACTCGTCGAGCACGGCCGGGGCCGGGCAGTCCCCGACGATCGGTGCGCTCATCGGGGTGCAGGTGAAGGTGACGGTGACCGGGCCGGCGTACCACCCGGTGGCCGACGGCGGCTCGGCCGACGTCACGTCCGCGGTGATGGTGGGGTCGACGACGACCGGGTCGACGTCCTCGACGCACGTGACCGTGCCCTCGCGCAGCGCGAAGCCGCCGGTGTTGGAGTCGTCGGACCAGAGGGCCGGCTTGACGCCCTCGACGCACTCGCTGCCGCCAGCGAGGGTGAAGCCCTCGTTGTTGATGTTGGGCATTCCGGCGGGGCGCTCGTAGTAGGTCTCGGGCGCGAACGCGCCGTCGGTGACGTCGAAGAGCCCGATCCGGCCTTCACACGTGTCGTCGCAGACGACCCACAGCTGCTGGGTGCTCGCCTCGAAGTGCAGGTCCATCACTGCGGGGAAGCCACTGGCGAAGTCGGCGACGCGGGTGAAGGTGCCGGCGGTGTGGTCGAGCGCGTAGGCGTAGACCTGGCCGTTGCCCTCGAGACCGACCAGGAACAGCCCGCCGCGGTGGTCGGCGTACGTCGTCGGGTCGTAGGCCGCACCGGTGGTCTCGTCGACCAGGCCAGCCTCGAGGAGGTAGGAGTCGGGCACGAAGGCGATGCCCTCGAGCCCGGAGTTGGCAGCGACCGTCGGCAGGTCGTCGACGAGGTTCCACTCGTGGGTGGCACTCAGGGTGGCCTCGCCGGCCGGGACGTCCCAGCGCAGGATCGCAGGGCGGCTGACGCCGCTGGAGGCGTTGTTGCGCTCGGTGGCGGCGTACACGCCGTCGGCCGAGCCACCGGCGCCCAGGGTCACGCCCTCGGTGTCGGGGAGACCTGTGCCGTCGGGGTAGGTCAGGGTGTTGGTCGCGGTCGGCGACCAGGTGTCGCCCGACTTCGCGAGGCGCACGAGCTCGCCGGTGCCGTTGTTGACGGCGAGGAGAGTGGCCGGCGTGGTCGTGCCGGTGCTCTCGTAGGTCAGGCCACTGATGTCGCCGCCGAGCACGCCGGCCTCGTCGACGGTCGCGACGTCCTGGCTGCCGGGCCACGGCTCGGTGACCAGGTCACCGACGCACTGGTTGGTGGCGCCCTTGGTCGCGGTCCGGGTGGTGGCAAAGTCGCCGGTCCCGTCGGGGCAACGGCCGTACGTCGTCGCCGCGTGCGTCAGCCAGGTGTAGGAGTCGATCAGGGTGCTCCCGTCGGCCGCGAAGAGGCGAGCGGAGTCCGCTCCCCCGAGACCGAACCCGAAGTCGGCCTCGTCGAGGACGAGATACGCACCGGGCGCGATCGACGTCGCCGCCGGGATCTGGAAGGTCCGGGCATCGTCGTCGTCCTTGAAGAAGAATCCGCCGACGTCGACCGGGTCGACACCGTTGTTGACCAGCTCGACCCAGTCACCGGGCTCGCCGCCACTGGACTCGACCTCGTTGATCCGCACCGCGGCCGAGCAGTCGTTGGCCGCACCCCGCGTCGAGGACGTGGTGGTGGTGAAGTCGCCGGTGCCGTCGGGGCAGCGGCCGTACGTCGTCGCCGCGTGCGTCACCCACGTGTAGGTGTCGATCGCCTCGTCGCCGGCCGAGCCTCCGGCCGGTCCGAACAGCCGCACCGAGTCCGCACCCCCCAGACCGAACCCGAAGTCGGCCTCGGCGAGCACGTAGTACTCACCCGGGGCGACGATCGTGTCGTCGGGGATCGTGTAGAACGCCTTGGAGTCGTCGTTGTCCTTGAACCGGTAGCCCGAGAGGTCGAAGCCCTCCGTGCCGGTGTTGACCAGCTCGGCGAAGTCGCCGACGAGGTCGCCGTTGGACTCGACCTCGTTGAAGGTCACCGTGACCTTCGCCTCGGCGGGGCAGTCGTTGGCCGCACCGCGCGTCAAGGACAGGGTGGTGCCGAAGCCGCCGGTGCCGTCGGGGCAGCGGCCGTACGTCGTCTCGGCGTGCTCGGTCCACTCGTAGGAGTCGACCAACGTCGTGCCGTCGGCCAGGAAGAGCCGAGCCGAGTCGCCACCGCCCAGGCCGAAGCCGAAGTCTGCGGTCGCCAGCACGTAGTACTCGTCCGGGGCGACCGTGGTCCCGACCGGGATCGGGTAGGCGTGCGTCGGGTCCTCGTCGTCGTTGTCCCTGAAGATCCAACCCGAGATGTCGACGGAGGCGTCGCCGGTGTTCTTGAGCTCGACGAAGTCGCCGACCGCGTCACCGTTGGACTCGACCTCGTTGACCGCGATGCTGGGCAGCTCGGGGCCGGGGCAGTCGTTGGCCGCTCCGCGCGTGGTCGAGGCGGTGGTCACGAACTCGCCGGTGCCATCGGGGCAGCGGCCGTAGCTGGTGGCGGCGTGCTGGGTCCAGGTGTAGGTGTCGACCGGGGTGTCCCCGTCCAGCCCACCGGTGGGCGCGTAGAGCCGCACCGAGTCGCCACCACCGAGGCCGAAGTCGAAGTCGGCCTCGGCCAGGACGTAGTAGTCGCCGGGAGCGACGACGGTCTCGTCGGGGATCGTGTAGAAGGGCCGGGTGTCGTCGTTGTCGCGGAAGCGGAAGCCCGACAGGTCGAACGGCTCCGCACCGGTGTTGACCAGCTCGGCGAAGTCCCCGACCGGGTCACCGTTGGACTCGACCTCGTTGAAGGTCACCGTCACCGCGGGGCCAGCGGGGCAGTCGTTGGCCGCACCCTTGGTCGGCGACACGGTGGCGAAGAAGTCACCGGTGGCATCGGGACACCGGCCGTACGTCGTCGCCGCGTGCTCGGTCCACGTGTAGGAGTCGATCAGCGTCGTGCCGTCCGCCTCGAAGAGGCGTGCGGAGTCGCCGCCCCCGAGTCCGAACCCGTCCTGACCGTCGATGTCCACGTCGATGGCGACGAACCCACCGGCCGGGACCGTCGTACCCGCAGCGATCGCGAACGTCCGGGTGTCGTCGCTGTCCTTCAGCCGCAGCCCGGTCGCGTCGATCTCCACCGGCGTCGGGTTGACCAGCTCGATCCAGTCGGTGGCGTCGCCGTTGGACTCAACCTCGTTGATGACCAGGTCGGCAGGCGCCGCCAGGGCGGGGGCGGCGGCGACGACCGAGACGGCCAGCGCCCCGCTCATCGTGATGGCAGCGGACAGGAGGGGATGGAGCAAGGAGCGAGCGCGCACGTGTGCATCCTCGAAGGGGGTCGGCTGCCGAGTCAGCGAGCTGGTGGTGCAGGGGCGCTCCGACCCTGGATGAGCCCGGCTGCAGCACGGCGTCGACGAGGTGAACGACAGCCGAACGTCTCGGACCGGTTCGTGCGTCCGGACTCAGCGCGTCAGGAGCGGTGCTTCTGAGCGGCGAACCACGGACCGGCACCACCGACGAACAACAGGACCACGGTCGCGATCGCGGCGATCGTGAGCACGAGCGGCACGATGACGAGGGCGCCGAGGAGGCTGATCAGGGCCGCCATCGAGGCGGAGACGACGAGCGTGATCCGCGCCCCGTTGCTGCCGCGGATCGTGAGGACCGCGAGCACGATCGCGATCACGCACCACACGGCCAGCACTGCCAGGAAGCCGATCGCGGCGTTGGCGATCGTCTCGGGCGAGATGTCCTGGTAGGCCGAGTTGGACGACAGCTCCTTCTCGACCTCGTCGACGAAGTCCTGGCGTGAGGTCCCGATGAAGATCATCGAGACCGCCAGGCCGGCGAGGGTGATGCCGCTGGCGATCATCGTGATGATGCCCGCAGCCGTCACGCCGCCGGGACGCTTCGCTTGACCGGCCGGAGGACCCGCCGGTGCGCCGTACGGGTTGTAGGGCTGCTCGCTCATGCCCGTCATCGTGGCACGGGACGCGTCGGGGTGAGGGAGGTTCCACGACGACCCGGACGGCGGTGGCGGCGGCGTCCCCGGCCCCGAGGGCGGCGCCGACGACGAGGACGAGGGGGACGAGGGGGACGGCGGGGACGAGGGGGAGCCAGGCGGCGCCGCAGCGCTCGTCGTGGCGGCGACCGCGGCCCGGTCACGGACCGGCTCCTTGCCGTCGAACCAGTCCCGTGCCGGTTGCACCCACAGCATCGCCACGGCAGCAGCGACGAGTGCCGACATCAGGCCGCCCGAGGTGAGGCCGGCGACGAACAGGATCGGGGCGAGCACGCTGAGCACCACACGCGCGCTGCGCGAGGCCTGCAGCACCTGCCACCCGAGGATGGCCGTCGCCGCAGCGCAGCCACCCGCCACCAGGCACATGAGCCGGATCGCCAGCTGCACGTCGTCGACGCTGAGCCCCAAACCCTCACCTGGTGGGGTCGAGATGAACTCGTTGACCGACTCCTGGGACTCGATCGTGCCCAGGGCGGCCACCCGCTGGTAGGCGAAGAGGATGGTGACGACCGACCCGACCACGATCGACCAGCCGCTGAACGTCACCTGCCGGGGGCGTGGGAGTGGCTTGTCGGTCATGCGCCGAGTGTCCCAGAGGCCCCAACCGTTGCGTTCGGCAACCGAGCCCGGCGGGTCAGGGTGCTGCCGTGCTGCGGCTGGCCCGGGACTCCACGACGATCAGTCCGAGCACCACCACGGCGCCGAGCACGGCCAGGAGCACGGGCCCGAGCACCGGGTCGTACGGCGCGAGCAGGTCGCCCGGGCCGTGCGCCTCCTCCGCGGCACCCGCAGGCACCGACTGCCAGGGCCAGAGCGCGCGCAGGGAGCCGAGCAGCAGGCCGACCATCACGAGCAGCGTGGTGCGGCGGCGGTGCTCGAGCAGGTGCCGCAGCACCGGCACGAAGGACGCCAGCCCCACCAGGGCCCCGGCCGCGAAGACAGCCAGGTAGCCGAGGTCCCGGGCATCCACGGCGTCCAGCGTCACGGTGTAGAGGCCGACGATGAGCAGCAGGAACGAGCCCGAGACCCCCGGAACGACGAGCGCACAGACAGCGACGGCCGCGGCGACGAAGACCAGGACCAGGGGCGCCTCGCCCGAGCCGCCGTCCCCGGCCAGCCCCACGACCCAGAAGGCCACCGCCGCGACGGCGACCACCAGCGCGAGGTCGAGCCACCCGGCACGGCGCCCGGGGGGCAGCATCCGCACGGGCACGGCGATCGAGACCACCACCAACCCCAGGAACAACCCACGGGCCAGCTCCGGGGAGCCGGTGACGAAGGACTCCATGACGCCGGCGACGGTGAGCAGGGCGGCGGCCATCCCGACCAGGACCGGCACCACCAGGCGCCAGTCCACATGGCGCAGCTCCGCCCGGGCCGACGTCAGCCGATCGGGACCGAGGACCAGTCGTCGACCGGCCTGGCTGACGTGGTGGAGGGAGTCGATGAGCTGCTCGTAGACCCCGGTCACGAGCGCCACGGTGCCGCCGGAGACGCCCGGGACGAGCTCGGCGGTGCCGATCAGGAAGCCGCGACCGAGGTCCACGGGCAGCTGCCCGCGCCGACGCGGGGGTGCTTCGTGGGGTGCGGCGTCAGCCGAAAGGGCACCGGAATCAGGGGAAGGGTCGACGTCGCGAGCGGCGGACTGCATGCCTCCATTGCAGCAGAGGCCGTGCGCCGGGCACGAAACGGCGCGTGCCCGACGCTCGGACGCTCAGCGGTGCAGCTCCAGCCCGTCCGCACCCACGTCGACCCCGACCTGTCCGCCGTCGACGACCTCGCCGCCGATCAGCAGCTTGGCGAGCGGGTCCCCGATGGCCGACTGGATCAGCCGGCGCAGCGGGCGGGCGCCGTACGCCGGGTCGTAGCCGGTCTCGGCGAGCCACCGCTTGGCGGCCTCGGTGACGCTGATCGAGATACGTCGTACGGCGAGCCGCTGCTCGAGCAGGGCGAGCTGCAGGTCGACGATGTGGGTCAGGTCGTCCTTGCTGAGCGCGTCGAACTGCACGATCTCGTCGAGCCGGTTGAGGAACTCCGGCTTGAAGCTCTGGCGTACGACGGCCAGCACCGACTCGCGCTTCTTGTCCTCGTCGAGCGTCGGGTCGACCAGGTAGTGCGAGCCGAGGTTGCTGGTCAGGATGAGCAGCGTGTTGCGGAAGTCGACGGTGCGACCCTGACCGTCGGTGAGCCGGCCGTCGTCGAGGACCTGCAGCAGGATATCGAAGACCTCGGGGTGGGCCTTCTCGACCTCGTCGAGCAGCACCACCGAGTACGGACGGCGGCGCACGGCCTCGGTCAGCTGTCCGCCCTCGTCGTAGCCGACGTAGCCGGGAGGCGCACCGACGAGCCGCGAGACCGAGTGCTTCTCGGAGTACTCGCTCATGTCGATGCGGATGATCGCCCGGTCGTCGTCGAAGAGGAAGTCGGCCAGCGACTTGGCGAGCTCGGTCTTGCCGACGCCGGTGGGGCCGAGGAACAGGAACGAGCCGGTCGGGCGGTTGGGGTCGGCGATGCCGGCGCGCGAGCGTCGTACGGCGTCACTCACCGCCACGACGGCGGAGTGCTGGCCGATCAGGCGCTCCCCGACGACCTCTTCCATCCGCAGCAGCTTGGCGGTCTCGCCCTCGAGCATCCGCCCGGTGGGGATGCCGGTCCAGGCCTCGACGACGTCGGCGATCTGGGCGGCGCCGACCTCCTCCCCCACCAGGGGCTCGACGTCGGAGCCGGCCGCCTTCTCGTGGGCGGCGACGGCCTCGATCTGGGCCTCGAGGGTGGGGATGCGGCCGTAGAGGATCTCGCTGGCCGCCTCGAAGTCACCATCGCGCTGGAGTCGCTCGGACTCGATGCGCAGGGCGTCGAGCTGGCGGCGCAGATCGCCCTCGCCCTCGAGCGAGGCCTTCTCCTGCTCCCAGCGCGCCTCGAGGCCGCGCAGCTCCTCCTCGCGGTCGGCGAGGTCGGCGCGGAGCACGGCCAGTCGCTCGACCGAGGCGTCGTCGGACTCCTTGGCGAGGGCGAACTCCTCCATCTTGAGCCGGTCGACCCGGCGGCGGAGCTCGTCGATCTCCTCGGGAGACGACTCGATCTCCATCCGCAGCCGGCTCGCGGCCTCGTCGACGAGGTCGATCGCCTTGTCGGGCAGCTGGCGGCCGGGGATGTAGCGGTCGGACAGGGTCGCGGCCGCGACGAGGGCTGCGTCGGTGATCCGGACGCCGTGGTGCGCCTCGTACTTCTCCTGGATCCCGCGCAGGATCTGGATGGTGTCCTCGACGCTGGGCTCGCCGACGAAGACCTGCTGGAAGCGGCGCTCGAGGGCGGGGTCCTTCTCGACCCGCTCGCGATACTCGTCGAGGGTCGTGGCGCCGATCATGTGCAGCTCGCCGCGCGCGAGCATCGGCTTGAGCATGTTGCCGGCGTCCATCGCCGAGTCGCCGCCGGCGCCCGCGCCGACGACGGTGTGCAGCTCGTCGATGAAGGTGATGACCTGCCCGCCGGCCTCCTTGATCTCCTCGAGCACGGCCTTGAGCCGCTCCTCGAACTCGCCGCGGTACTTCGCGCCGGCCACCATGGCGGCCAGGTCGAGGCTCAGCACCCGGCGGCCCTTGAGGCTGTCGGGGACGTCGCCGTCGACGACGCGCTGGGCGAGGCCCTCGACGACGGCGGTCTTGCCGACACCGGGCTCGCCGATGAGGACCGGGTTGTTCTTCGTCCGACGACTCAGCACCTGGATCACGCGGCGGATCTCGGCGTCGCGGCCGATGACGGGGTCGAGCTTGCCGTCCTGGGCGGCGCGGGTGAGGTCGACGGAGTACTTCTCCAGCGACTCGTACGTCGCCTCGGCGTCCTGGCTGGTCACGCGCCGGTTGCCGCGTACGGCGGTGAGCCCCTCGCGCAGCCCCGCCTCGGTCAGGCCGGCGTCGGTCAGCACCTGCTGGGCGCTCGACTCGGTGCCGGCGAGCGCGATCAGGAGGTGCTCGGTGGCGACGTAGTCGTCCTTCATGCTGCCGGCCAGGTCGAGCGCGGCCGCCAGGACGCGGGTCAGGGCTGGCGAGGCGGCGGGCTGCTTGACCGTGGCGCCGCTGGCGCTGGGCAGGCGCGACTGGGCCGCTTCCGCCTGGGCCCTCAGGAGGGCGGCGTCCACCCCGGCCTTGGTGACCAGGCTGCCGGCCGTGCCCTCGCCATCGCGCAGCAGCGCGGTCAGGACGTGGATCGGCTCGACCGCGCTGTGGCCGCCAGTGGTGGCGGCCAGCTGGGCGGCCTCGATCGCCTCGCGACTGCGGGTGGTGAACTTCTCTGCGCCGAAGGTGCTCATGGGGGTCTCGCTCTCGTGCGTGCCGATGCTTCCACTGGGTGCAACGATCGGAAAGTTGAGTCTGTTCCACTCAACTTTGCCAGATGCTCGCGCTTTCCCGAAGCCCGGGCGCGACGGCGCTACCGTGCCCTCATGCCCAGCACCGCGACCAACGCCATCTCCGCCGGCCTCGGACTCCTGCCGGACGCCCTCAGGCGCGCGGCGCTGACTCGGCCACTGCGACGGCGACGGGGCACGGCGGCGCCACGAGGGCTGTCACGGCTGTACGACGTCAGCGAGACGCCGATCGCCGAGGGTGCGGTCGTGACCGCACGCTCCCGCCGAGCCGGGGACACGAGCGGCGGCTCCCCCGCTTGCCCGGGGGCCGGCCGCCATCTCTTCTACCTGCACGGCGGCGCCTACACCCTCGAGGACCAGCACTGGCCCCTGCTGGGGCTGTTCATCGCCCGCGGCTGGACGGTCCACCTGGTCGACTACCCGCTCGCTCCCGAGCACACCGTGGACCAGACCGTGCCGATGATGCTGGCAGCGTGGCAGCACGTCGTGGACCTCGCCGACGGCGCGCCGATCGACCTGGCCGGCGACTCGGCCGGAGGCGGCCTGGCGCTGGTCCTCCTGCAGGAGATCCGCGGGGCGGGGCGTACCCGTCCGTCCCGCACCGTGCTGCTCTCGCCATGGGTGGACGCGGTGATGGCCGATCCCGCCACCGTCACGGCGGCGCGCGACGACGTCCTGCTCTCGCTGCGCGGCCTGCACGGCTGCATCGAGCTCTACCGCGGTGACCGGGACCCCGCCGACCCGTGGCTCTCTCCCATCAATGGCGGCCTGCACGACCTCGGCGAGATCCGGTCGTGGGTCGGCACCGCCGAGATGTTCCAGCCGCAGTGCGAACGCCTGGCCGACCTGGCCGCGAGCGCACCGGGCACCGACCACGAGCTGCGCCTGGGGCACGACCTCCTCCACGACTGGGGCCTGTTCCCCGTGCCGGAGCGCGACCTGCTCGTCGACGAGATGGTCGCGTTCTTCACCGCGTCACCCCGCACCTCCCCCGGAGGTTGAGCAGCGAGCGCCAGCGAGGAGCGGACCCGACGCTGGTCGAGGGCTGAGGCGCGCCAGCGACGAACCTCGAGACCCGGCGACGCAACTACCCTCCGACACCCCCGCCTACCCACGAATCATCCACAACCCTGTGGATGACGTGGTTGTCCACAACCCCCATGGTTGAGCCAGATTGACTGTCCAGCAGTGTCGGTGGTGGGTGCTTGTATGGAGTCATGAGCAGGCACCTCGACGGCACCGGGACGGGACACCCCATCCTGGCCTGCCTCGACGTCCTGGAGGCCGAGCTCGACGCCATCGCCGAGACCCCGGCGTGGTCGTTGAACGCCGAGGAGACCGAGGCCGCGATCACCCGGTTGAGTGCTGACCTGGCCCGGTTGTCCGAGGTCGAGACCCGGCTGCTCGGTCAGGCCGAGGCGTTGGACCTGCCCGGACAGCTCGGTGCGAGGTCGCTGTCGGACTGGTTGGCCCGCACGACCCGGATGACCAAGAGCGAGGCCGGGCGCCGCACGAAGCTCGCCAAGACGCTGTCCGCCCACGACCAGACCCGCCAGGCCGTTGCCCGTGGTGACGTGCTTCCCGAGCAGGCAACAGCGATCACCACTGCGG
>Ga0208017_100164_pt1 | contig 11844 bp, 15 predicted proteins | sample 30_taG_FD_184104 | JGI IMG/M metagenome (GOLD analysis project Ga0208017, IMG submission 184104) | Marine viral communities from Cariaco Basin, Caribbean Sea - 30_WHOI_OMZ (SPAdes) (version 2) | ecosystem: Environmental > Aquatic > Marine > Oceanic | place: Caribbean Sea: Cariaco Basin... | reverse complement strand
AGGTCCTCGGCTGCGCGTTCGTGCGTCGGATTCTTGGAGCCGAGGCGCATAGCTTCGACGAGCTCGACCTCCGTCATGCCCGAGCCGTCATCCGCTAGCGCTATCCACGGTTCATCGGCGACGGTGTCGGCGATAAGTTCTACTTGGCGAGCTCCTGCAGTGATCGAGTTGTCGATGACGTCGGCGAGTGCGGTCTCAAGACTGTACCCGAAGTCTCGATGCCCTTCGATCAGCGAAGCAGCGTAAGGGGTCGCATCGACCTCTCTTGTCTTGGGTATCGGATTCGCAGCATCTCTCATGGCGCACATCTTATCGCGCGCTCAATGGGATACAACCGTCAGCAGAGAGACGACCTGTGATTAGTTTGCGGCGAGAGAGTTGACTGCGCCGCTTTCTTGGCAAGTTCCCCTGAAGAATGCCACCTGCGTTGTCCATTCCATTGGAAATGGCTCCAGTACCCGCGTCAGCGTCACCTCCGGCCCGTGCCGCCCGTCCAGGATCGCCTCAATGATATCGGGTGCGAGCAGCGTCAGGCGCAGAACGCGGGTCATATAGGACGGCGCGATGCCCTCGCGCTCGGCCAGTTCGGCGATAGTGGCGAACTGGCCCGACTCCAGCATGCGCTTCCAGCGGAATGCGCGGGCCAGCGCCTTGACCAGCGTGTTGTCGGTCCTGCGCGGCTTCTCAGCGCGCCCCTTCTGCTCCAACGTAAGCGGGGCGGGCGCCCCCTGTCTGGCTGAGCGCGCCCGGTGATGGTCCCCTTGCCGACGATTTGTTCGGGCATGGGAGCGCCGCTTTGCAGAGAGGTTTGCAGCGTAGACTGGCCAAAGATGGTGATGCGCCGGGCCGGGTCGAGGTGCTCGATCATCCCGGCGGTCGCCGGTTCTGGAGCGACGAGGCCAAGGGCCGGATCGTGCTGGAGAGCCATGCAGCGGGCGTGCGTGTGGTGGACGTCGCACGGCGGCACGGGGTGGCGCCGCAGCAGGTGACGACCTGGCGGCGCGAAGCCCGGCAAGGCAAGCTGGCGCTGCCGGTCGAGGACGATGCGGGGTTCGCGCTGCTGGCGCTTGAGGACGCGTCGCCGCCGCCGTCCAGGGCCGCGTCTGGGGCCGCCATCGAGATCGAGCAGGACGGCGTCACGATCCGGCTCCCGGCCGACGCGGCCCCCGAGCGGATCGCGGCGGTGGCGGTCGCCCTGCGCCGGGCGCGATGATCGTCCCGGCGCAAGCCGTCCGGGTCGTGGTCGCGACGAAGCCGGTGGACTTCCGCAAGGGCCATGACGGGCTCGCCGCCGTCGTGGAGCGGGACCTCGGCCTCGACCCGCATTCCGGGCTGATCGTGGTGTTCCGCTCGAAGCGCGGCGACCGGATCAAGGTGCTGCTGTGGGACGGCAGCGGGCTGGTGCTGATCTACAAGCGGCTGGAGGAGGGCAAGTTCGCCTGGCCTGCGGTCCGCGATGGGGTGATGCGGCTGTCGCGCGCCCAGTTCGAGGCGCTGTTCGACGGGCTCGACTGGCGACGGATCTACGGCCCCCGGCGTCCACGCCGCCCTGCTGCGGCGGAGTGAATCACGCCGCCCGCAGGGGTGCCTCACCCGCGACGCCGCCAGCTATGCTGCGAGCATGGCCCCGCCCGAGGACATCGACCTGAGCGCCCTGCCGCCAGCGCTGCGCGCCGCCTTCGAAGTCGAGCGCGCGGCGCGTCTGGCTCTGGAGGCCGAGGTCGCCGCCCTGGCCGAGCGGAACCGGCGGCTCGACCATCTGGTGAGGGAACTGCGCCAGGCGATCTACGGCAAGAGGTCCGAGAAGCTGGCCGCCGACGAGCGGCAGCTGAGCTTCGAGGACCTGGAAACGGCGATCTCGGAGGTCGAGGCCGCGCCCGCGGGCGCGAAGCCCGCCCGGGCCGTCACGCCCGCCGCGGCCCGTCGGAACATCGGCCGCCTGCCTGCCGATCTTCCCCGGATCGAGCGGGTGATCGAGCCGGAAAGCACGCTCTGTCCCTGCGGCTGCGGAGAGATGGCGCGGATCGGCGAGGATCGCTCCGAGCGTCTCGACATCATCCCCGCTCAGCTGCGCGCCATCGTGACCATCCGCCCCCGCTACGCCTGCCGGCGTTGCAGGGGCGCCGTGGTCCAGGCGCAGGCGCCCGCGCGGCTGATCGAGGGCGGGCTGCCGACCGAGGCGGCGCTCGCCCATGTCCTGGTCGCCAAGTATGCCGACCATTTGCCGCTCTACAGGCAGGCGCAGATCCTGGCGCGCTCGGGCGTCGAGCTGGACCGCTCGACCCTGGCCGGCTGGGTCGGCAAGGCCGCCTTCCACCTCGGCCCGATCGTCGATCGGATGGCCGAAGAGCTGAAGCGCGGGGACCGCCTCTTCATGGACGAGACCCCGGCGCCGGTGCTGGACCCGGGACGAGGCAAAACCAAAACCGGATACCTCTGGGCGCTGGCGCGGGACGACCGTCGCTGGGGCGGCGCCGATCCGCCCGCTGTGGTCTATGGCTACGCGCCCGGTCGCGGCGCCGAACATGCCGAGCGCCTGCTGCATGGCTTCGCCGGTGTGCTGCAGGTCGACGGCTATGCCGCCTACAAGACCGTCAGCCGCGGTCGGGGGCCGGAGGCGCCCCTGCGCCTCGCCCACTGCTGGGCGCACGGCCGACGCAAGCTGCGCGAGATCTTCGACCGCGACGCCTCGCCGATCGCCGAGGAGGGCATGCGCCGCATCGCCGAGCTCTACGCCGTCGAGGCCGAGATCCGCGGCCAAGGCGCCGACGCGCGCCTCGCCGCCCGGCAAGCCCGGTCCGTCCCGCTGGTCGAAGCCTTCCGCACCTGGCTGGACGCGGGCCGCGCCAGGGTCTCGGCCAAGTCCCGGGTCGGCGAGAAGCTCGCCTACTTCGCGCGCCACTGGGACGGCCTGGTTCTGTTCTTGGGCGACGGCCGGATCGAGATGGACACCAACCCGGTCGAGAACGTGATCAGGCCCCTGACGCTGAACCGCAAGAACGCGCTCTTTGCCGGCCATGACGAAGGCGGGCGGGCCTGGGCCCGCATCGCCTCGCTGATCGAGACCTGCAAGCTCAACGGCGTCGATCCCCTCGCCTGGCTCACCGCCACGCTTGAGGCCATCGCCGCCGGTCATCCCAACAGCAGGATCGACGACCTTCTCCCCTGGAACTTCCAGCCCTCGTCAAGCTGACGGCGGCAGGGCGCCCTCGAACCGCTTACGCTGGGTCTGCCCGGACAACAAGCTCAAATACTTCCGCGCCACGCACGAGGATCGCGGCGAAACTCATGTCCAGGTCTTCTGCTACGACCAGCGTGTGGTTGTGCAGGCCGGCTGGCGCGACGAGGAGCCGACCTACGCCTGGCTCGGCCGCAGCGTCCCGGAGCGCTCGGATTTCCGCATCGCGGTTACGATCTCCCCCGGATCCGAGGACGCGTATGACTCCGGCGTCCAGCGGGTCGAGACCGGCATCGGGCGCTGGTACGGAAACGTCTACGTCTCGCACTGAGGCAGCGCGGGCTTCCCTGCCCTTCTCGGTCGGCTGACGGTTCGCTTGCGACGGCGTAGACCGTTCGAGCTAAGACCTGAGCTGTCAGGATCCATCTCTCCCCGATCTTTGACGATCTGATCACGGTCAGGCCCGCACGCCTCCCTGTCGGGACCGCGCTCCTGAGGTTCCGCTCGGCCTGCGGCCTCCCTCCACCCCGAGCCGGAGCGCCCCGCCCTCCCTGCGGCCTGATGCGGGGCTTGCGGTCTCGTCCCGAGCCCTTTGCCCCGCGGCCGCATGGTCGTGCGGAACCCTCCGTCTCGGCCCGTGCGGGTCTGGATCGCTGGCGCAGAAGAACACGGGCGATCCGCGCAGCGGATCGAAATCGGAATGCGGCCAGGGCCGAGGATCGACACGCGAGGGGACAAGCCCCTCGCGCGCTCACCCCGGCCCTGAAGATCTTTTCCTCTCCTGTCCGCCCAGCAGACCCGCCCGGCAGGCTCAAGAGCGCGATCCGCGCCTCCGGGGCGAAGCTTCCGCAATTTCCTCCCTCGGCTGCGCCTCCTCCGGAAATGGCGGCTTTCACCCCTCCGGCACGGCAGACCCCGGCCGCCTGCGGCGGGCTCGGGGTCGCGTCTCCTGACCCTGCCGCGCGGGCCCGCGGGTCGGGCTGCGCCCTCCCCCGCTCTGCTCCGCCGAAAACACGGGGTTTTCGGACGGTTCAGACCGGCGGAGGCGCCGCCCATCGGCGGAAAGGGGCGCCAGACCCCGCCGCCATCGCAACCAAGGAGACGATCATGATCTTCAACCGGTACATGCGCGGGATGTCCAACGGCGGCATCGCCACCGGCGAGGCGCTGACCAATGCGGAGCTGCAGGCCCGCGTGCCCTCGATCTTCGCCGCGGAAGCGCATGAGAGCCGCAGCGCCCGCTTCACCCCCGTGCCGACCATCCAGGTCCTCGACGGGCTGCGCGCCGAGGGGTTCGAGCCCTTCTACGCCCAGCAGGCCCGCAGCCGGATCGAGGGCAAGGCCGCCTTCACCAAGCATCTCGTCCGCCTGCGCCATCGCGGCCTGACCAATGGCGAGAACGAGGTCTTCGAGATCATCTTGGTTAACGCCAACGACGGGACCAGCTCGTACCAGATGATCCCCGGTTTCTTCCGTTTCGTCTGCGCGAACGGGCTGATCGCGGGCGAGACCTTCAACGAGGTGAAGGTGCGCCATTCCGGCGACGCGGTCTCGGAGGTGATCGAGGGCGCCTACGCCGTGCTGGAGGAAGCCCCGCGCGTTACCGAGGCCATGTCGCGCTTCAAGGGCATCGCGCTGGAAGACCCCGAGCGTCTCGCCCTTGCCGAAGCCGCGCATATGCTGCGCTTCCCCAAGGCGCATGAGGAACAGCCGACGCCCGCCCCGGTGCAGGCCGATGCGCTCACCCTGCCCCGGCGGCGCGAGGATCGCGCAACGGACCTCTGGACCGCGTTCAATGTGGTCCAAGAGAACGTGATCCGCGGCGGGCAGCGCGGCGTGGTTCGCACCGATCGCGGCTATAAGCGCCGCACGGTGCGCGAGGTCTCCGGAATCGATCAAGGCAAGGCGCTTAACCGCGCGCTCTGGACCCTGACCGAGCGCATGGCGGAGCTGAAGGCGGGCTGAAGATCGGAGGGGCGGAGGTGATCCCCGCCCTTTCCCCGAGCCGAGACGCCGCCGAAGCGGGCCGGGCGCTGCGCGCCCGGAAGCCTCTCGCCCCGCCCTCTGACGAGATCGGAGAGCCCGCCCGCCCACCCCTTTGGGGCGGCGGGTCGGGAGATTACTGCAGTTCCAGCTTGATGCTGCGACCGACAACCCTCGCCGCCCGCGCCAGGACCGCGAGGGTCACGCCGTCGTTGGAGGGGTCAAGCAGGCGGTCGAGCTGCGAGCGGCTTGTTTCCAGACGCCTCGCCATCTCGACTTTCGAAATATGCTGCTCTTCCATCGCTGCCGCCAGCTGGAAGGCCAGGACGCGCTTCACGGCCTGTTCCGTGGTTTCCTCATGGGTTCCCTGCTCTTTGAGGAAATCCTCGAAGAGAGCGCCCGCCTTCCCACTTTCCGCTTCAGTGCTCATTTCAGACCTCTCATCCTCTTTTCCGCGAGATCCAGCTCCTTGTCCGGGGTCTTCTGCGTTTTATTGATGAACCCATGGAGCAGAACCATGCTGTCTTCATGAGCGCAGAAGAAGACGCGGGCGATCCGGCCGCCTGGAAGGGTCGTGCGTATCTCCCACAAGCCCTTGCGGCCCTTGATGAACCGGCAGAGAGGCCGATACCTATCGGCCATCCGAACTCTGCCGTTCGAATATCATCGCCAATCGCCTTGCGATCTTCCGGGCCAAGCTCCAAGAGCCAGTCTCGAACTGGAATCCTGCCTGCGTCGGACTCGAAAAACCGGGCAGGGAGGCGCTTTCGATCATTCATAGCAGATATGTACCTTATAAGGTACATATTCGCAATCCCGTCTTCAAGGCAGGAAACGGAGGGGCGTGGTCACCTCAAGGTGTTAAAGTTATCGTTAATGTTAATTTTAGATCTATAGTTAACGACAGATACATCTTTAACCATGGATCTAATGTTATGGTTAGCGTTGACGTTGGATTTGGATCTGGCATTATGGGTGCATGTACGTCATCACCTTCGCCAACCCGAAGGGCGGTTCGGGGAAAACCACCTCCGCCATGCTGCTCGCCGAGCAGATCGCCATCTCGGGCGGCCGTGTGGCCGTCCTGGACCTCGACCCGAACGCCAATATTCTCGCTTGGGCGCAGGCGAGGCGCGCACAGGGCAGGGAAGTTCCCTTCGCCGTGCATGCGCGCCCTCAGGCCGAAGAAACGGTCGAGCTGATCGACAGCATCGGCGAGAAAGCCGATTATCTGATCGTCGACCTCGAAGGGTCGAAGGATCAGATCGTGACCTTCGCTCTTTCCAGAACCGACCTTTGCGTCATTCCGCTCGACGGCTCCCCGATGGAAGCGCGCCAGGCGGCGGCGGCGGTCAAGCTGGTGCAGACCACGGCCAGCATGATCCGGGCGCCAATCGCCTACACCTTGCTGTTCACGCGGACGAACGCCGCCTTCCAGTCCACCGACGAGCGGGACGTGCGCGCCGAAATGTCGGCGAGCGACATCGCCGCCTTGTCCGTGCGGGTCGCCAAGCGCGCGCCCTACACCCGGATCTTCCGGGATGGAGTGCTGCTCTCCGAGCTGCCCGACATCGTGGCAAAGGAGATGGAAGGGAAGACCGCCTCCGTCACCGAGAAGGCGATGAAGCAGGTGGCCTCCGCCATCGAGAACGCCCGCGACTACGCGCAGGCCGTGATTGAAACCCTCACCCAGGAGAGGGCGGCATGAGCGGCAAGTACGGGTTCGACAAGGGCATCGACCTCCCACCAGTGCCTCCGAAGGCGAAGCCTAGACCAGCGCCTGCCGCCGCAGCCATATCCGAAGCGGTGGAGGCCGGGCATGCGCAGGGGTTCGTCAGCAGAGAACCCTCCACGCGCCTGAAGCCGGGGCCGAAGCGCAGAGAGCCCCAGGACAAGGTGTCGATCCCGGGCCCCAAGCGCGTGACGGACGAATTCCGCGCCTTCTGCCGGGCGCGGAACATCACGCTTTAGGAAGGGTTGGAGCTGCTGCTGGCGCAGCACCCTGACCGGCGGGGTTAGGGCCTGCCGCGCCGCTCGAAAACTTTGCGGCAGAATCCCAGGAAGGCTTTGTCCGGATTGGCAGGCGCATCGAGGCCTCCATCCGCCATCCAGGCCCGCCACTCCTGCTCCAAGGCGTAGACGTCCCAGCCGGGCGCAACTTCGCGCGCCTGGCTGTAAGCGTCAGGAGTCAGCCGCACCATGGCCGTCGTCAGAGCCTCGATCACGGGCTCTGGTTGCCGGCGGTTCGTGAATACGACCACGTCGTCCTCAAGGCGCACGGAATAGTCCGGCATGTGATCGTGCTGGGCGTCCTGCTCGGCGATGGTGCCGATCAGGCGCTTGAACTCCCGCGAGGTGGAGGCCGAGCCGCATTTTCGTTGCAGGGTGGCGAGGGTGATCCGCCACTCCGCTTTCGCACCGCAATGCTTGCGCGCGATTTCATAGATGCGCCGCTCCAGCGGTTTGCGCAGGCGGAAATAGTTCCGATGCAGGGTCAGCACCTCTCGCGCCTGGATCGCGTTGAAGACCCAGTCGGAGAGAACGATCTCGATCTCCTGCATGCGCCCGTCACGGGTTTCACGAATGACCCGCGCCCGATCGATGATGCTGAAGATGTCGAGCTGCTCGACATCGCCGGTCACGATGTTGGTTTCAATCTGGGTTCCCTGCAGGCGGAGCAGAGCGCTCCTAAGCCCCTCATAGCCTCGCCCATCCGTGACGCGGTTGGTCGCCTTGAGCAAGTCGAAGGCTTTGAGGCGAACGGTCCTGGAAACCTTCTGCCCGTCGTTCAGCGCTGCCATGATCTGGCTGATGCAGTAGATCAGCACGTCGCGATCATGGATGGTCGCGAGCCCGTCGGCCGAAGGGCGCACCTCCACATACTTCTTCCCTGATCCGTCTTCGTAACGGCGGATCCGCCTGTCTGGCTTCGTAGACAGCGAGAAGATCGGATGGGCCATGGACGCCATGTCCCCTTTCAAGCTGGCGTCGAAGATATCACAGACGAAAAAATCTCCCTGCTCCAGCCGGTCAGGCAGGAGGGGAGAACGGTCGCCATCTTTCGTGATTTCACACACCATACGCTGAGTTTCGTGATTTCACCCACAGCGGTCAAGGGATTCGTGAAATCACCCACATCAGCCGTTCTGTCCCAGGGGGCCAGCGTGGAGGGATGCGCGTTCACCAGCCAGCATCGTGATTTCACCCACAGCGGCCGTCTTTCGTGACTCTACACACGCCCTTTCGTGACTCTACACACATTCTGTCGTGACTCTACACACAGGCTGGTGAAAAAAAGCGTTATCTTCCAAAGGTTTCCCAAGGGTTATCCACAGCGTAACACTACATATAACACATATTTAACACAGAGCCCCTTGGGCAAAGCGACTCCTTGAGAAAAGGACGCAGGGTGTCTCTAAGGCAAGGAGATACAGGACGGCACTGCCGTCGACAGCAAATGGACTGCAACAGCTTAGGCACGCAGCCGTCGCTGAAATAGGACAAAAGCATCACCCTTCCTCTCTGAACTGCCATGCCAGCGCCTGGGACAAGATCATCCGCCCGAGCCGCCCCTCCTGCAGGATTCCCAACGGATCGAGCAGCTCGCGCGCCCGCGCCCAGGCAGCGGCGTCCATCGCCCGCCCGACCTGGATCGACTCCGACCTCCGCGGAGGCTCCGGGCAGAGATCGCGGACTTCGCCCGCCAGCAGCGCCGCCTCGTAGTCGCGCAGCGCGTTGGCGAGGATGATCCGCAGCGCCTGCTTCGCGCCATAGACCGCCTCGGCCCGGTCGAAGAGAGCAGAGCTGCCCGGGGCGGGCAGGGGCACGCTCGCCTTGATCGTCACCGTGGGCCCGCGCGCGCCTTCCTCGTCGCGTGGAACCTGTCTCCGTCGGCACGGCCTCGGCGGCGGTGCGGGCGCCGCCGCCTGCTCCGCAGCAGGGGCGCTCTGTCGGGCAGGGGCGGGCGATGCGGGCAGCGCCGGCGCGCCATGGCTGCGCAGCTCGACGAAGGCGGGGATGTCGGGGCCGGGACGCTTGAGGGGCATGGTCAGGCCGCCTCCATCGCGTCCAGCATCTCGGCCGCCAGAGCCTCGGCCTCGCGCAGCGCAGCCCCGGTATGGCCCGCCGCGATCCGCTTGCCCGGCTCCTGCTGCAACGCCGCGTGGTGCAGGTGCAGATGTCCGAGCCCCTTCAGATCCGCGAAGACCCGGCGCGAGGATAGCCGCGCCTCGAAGATCGGCAAGGTCTTCAGGATCTCCAGCCCGTCGCGCTCCCCGGCGGAGAGCCGCCCAGGCGTGACCCGGTTTATCGCGAGGCCGAGGGGCCGAAGCTCACCTGCGCTGCGCATCAGCTCGATGACGTAGCGCAGGGTCTGGAGCGCCTCGTCCACCTCGATCGAGGAGAGGTTCGTCGGCACCACCGTCAGCGCGGCGTTCAGCAGGATGGTCTGGTTGAACTCCGACCCGCCGCCGCGGGTGTCGACCAAGGCGATCTCGCAGCCGTCCGCCTCGGCGGCCTTGAAGGCCGCCTCCAGCGCGTCGAGGTCGAGCGCCGGGTAGAGGGCGCAGCGGGCATCCCACTGGCCGCGGGCCTCGGCATGGCGGCGCCAGAGCGCAAGGGGCTGGTTGTCGTCGGCCTCGAACAGGGCGAGGCGGCGGCCGCGCGCGGCGAGCATCGCGGCCATGGCCATCAGGGTCGTGGTCTTGCCGCAACCGCCCTTGAACGAGGTGAAGGCGATCAGCTGCATGAGCGTCTCCGTGGACCTGAGCGGAGGGGCGAGCCTGTAAAGCTGCAGACCTGCATTTCCGCAGACGGGCGGATCCGCAGGTCTGCAAAGCTGCAAACGGGCACGCTTGCAAACGGGTGTTTCCGCATTCGTGCAGATCTGAAAATCAGCGAAGCTGCATCGGTGCAATCCCGTATTTCTGCAGCTCCGCAGAGCTGCATTTCTGCAAATGGGCACATGCCATCTTGTTGGACAGCATGTGAATCTCTCCTTCGAGGGGGATTCAACCGTGGCAGGATATATGCGGATGTAGAACATCCTCTCTGACCTCCCCCGAAAGCGCCGATCATGACTTCCGACGACCGGGTGAATCCCCCCACGGGACAACGCCCGCCTGCGCCCTCAGGCCGCGCCGACCGCACCATCTCGATCCGCCTGACCGAGGCAGAACTGGCCGAACTCGACGCCCGCATCGCGCCCCTGGGGCTGAAACGGAACCGCGCCCTGCGCATCGCCGCGCGCCGGATCGGCGGGTTCTTGGAGGCCGATCCGGCGGAGCTGGAGACGCTGAAGAGCGCTGCGGCGCAGCTCTCCGGCGTGGCGCGGAACATCAACCAGATCGCAAGGGTCGCGAACCGGACCGGCGATCCGCATCTCGCCGCCTTCCTCGAGGAGCGCCGGGATCTGGGCAAGGAGCTCTCCCGCCTGACCGCCCAGCTGCGCCGGATGATGGACCTGGCGCAGCGCCGTGAGGACGGTCTGCGGCGGCTTGAGGAGGCGCGGCGATGAACATGGTCGCGGAGCTTCTGCGCCGGGGCAGGGCGGCGCCGGCCCATGTCTCGCCGGTCGACGCGGTGATGGGCGAGAACTGGGCCGAGGTGGATTTCGCGCATGGCGCGCGCCGCCCCCCGCGGGCCGCGCTGACGGCGGCGCACCGGCAGGACATCCGACCGGGCGGGGCCCCGATGCCGCCGGTCGTGCCGGGACGACGCGAGCAGATCGTCGTGAAGATGGTCCGCACGGGCGGCGCCTCGAACGCCGCGGGGCTGCGCGCGCAGCTGAACTATCTCAGCCGCGAGGGCGGGGTGGCGATGCAGCGCTCGGAAGACTTCTTCGGCATCGGCATGGATGCGGAGGAAGTGGAAAACGTGGTCGCCGCCTGGAACATGCCGGCAGGACAGGGGGGAGGGCCTGACCGCACCTCGCATTTCATCGTCAGCTTTCCGCGAAGCACCGACCCCGCCGCCGCCGAGCGCGCGGGCCGCGCCTGGGCGGAGGAGCTGTTCGGGTCCGGCGCCTATGGCGGCGACCGCTTCGACTACGTCACCGCCTTCCACACCGACCGCGCCCACCCGCACATGCATGTGGTCGTGCACCGGCGCGGGCTCGACCATGACGGTTGGCTCAAGGTCTCGCGCCGCTCGGACGTGAACTACCAGTCGATGCGCGCGCTCGCCGCGGAGATCGCGCAGAGAGAGGGCATCGAGGTCGAGGCGACCCCGCGCCTTGCCCGCGGGGTCGTGGCCTTGCCCATCCCCGACGCCGAAATCCGCCGCGCCGCCGAGCAGGGCAGAGCGCCGGTCGCGCCCGAGCACACGCCCCTCGGCGCAGCCAGAACGGCCGCTGCGATCATCCACTACGCCCGTCGCTTCGCCGCCGAAGCGGCGCTGCTGGAGGACCGTGCCCCGGCCCTCGCCGCGATGCTGCGCGAGGCCTCCCAGGCCGTCGCGGAAGGCCGCGAGCTGACCGAGGCTCGGATGGGCCGTCCCATCGATCCCGAGGAGGAAAAGACCATGGCCCAAACGCTGGCGACCGCCCGGCAGGAGGCGCGGGACAAGATCGCCGCTGTTGACGCGCGGATCGAGGCGATGCGCGATCCCGTGGAGCAGGTGAAGTTCCAGCGCCAGGCGGCGATGATGAAGGCTGAGGCGGTGCCGGTTCTCGGCGACGCGGGGTT
>Ga0208017_100161_pt1 | contig 11953 bp, 10 predicted proteins | sample 30_taG_FD_184104 | JGI IMG/M metagenome (GOLD analysis project Ga0208017, IMG submission 184104) | Marine viral communities from Cariaco Basin, Caribbean Sea - 30_WHOI_OMZ (SPAdes) (version 2) | ecosystem: Environmental > Aquatic > Marine > Oceanic | place: Caribbean Sea: Cariaco Basin... | reverse complement strand
GGGGCGGCGTGCCGACCCGATCGGGAGCGTCACGAGCCGTAGCATCGCGACCCATGAGCGATGACCTCCAGCACCGGGCGCGCTCCTTCGGGGGCGTCGCCGACGCCTACGACCGCGGGCGGCCGTCGTACCCCCGCGACGCCGTCTCCTGGCTGATCACCGGCACGGTCCCCGACGACGCCGACGACGCCTCCGGCACCTCGGGCGGCGACCAGCTCACCGTGCTCGAGCTCGGCGCCGGCACCGGCAAGCTGACCCGGCTCCTGGTCGAGGCCGGCCACGACGTGCACGCCAGCGAGCCCGACGAGGCGATGCTCGCCCTGCTGCGTCGCGACCTGCCCGGCGTCCGCACCTCGATGACGGGCGCCGAGGACATCCCCCTGGGCGACGCGTCGGTCGACGTCGTCGTGGCAGCGCAGTGCTTCCACTGGTTCGACAGCGAGGCCGCGCTCGACGAGATCTCGCGGGTCCTCAAGCCCGGCGGGCAGCTCGCGCTCGTCTGGAACGAGCGCGACGAGCGGATCCCGTGGGTCAAGAAGCTCGGCCGGATCATCGGCAACCAGGACCACCTCGTCGAGCCGGCCGCCGACGTGAGCGCCTCGCCGCTCTTCGGCGAGGTCGACGACGCGACCTTCACCTACTGGCAGCAGGTCAACCGCCGCAGCATCGTCGACCTGGTCGCCTCACGCTCCAACGTCGCGACGATGGGCGAGGCCGAGCGCGAGCACACGATCGAGAAGCTGCTCGCCCTCTACGACGACTACGGCCGCGGCATGGACGGCATGCAGCTGCCCTACCGCACCCGCTGCTTCCGCAGCGCGGCGCGACCGCGGCCCCGGCCGAAGCCCGCCCCCGCGCCCGAGCGCTCCCCCGCGGAGTCCGACGACGGCGACGGCACGGAGCCCGGGTCCCTGCTGACCCGCACCCGCGTCGGCGCCTCCTTCGACCCGGCCCTCGACCTGCCCGACCCGGAGATCGACCCGCTGCTCGAGCCGACCGTGCCGATCTCGGTGGCCGACTACGTGGCGGCCGGGATCGCGCGCTCACAGCTGCAGCGTCGCGGCTCCACCCAAGGTCACGACCCGATGACCGACTCCGCCGACCGTATGCCACGCGTCGCGTGGGACGACCCGGACGACGACACCGGCATGATGCTCATCGACTTCCGCTGACCCGTCACACATGGCGGACGGGTCGGCGTCATCGCCATCGACCCGTCACACATGGCAGACGGGTCGGCGTCATCGCCATCGACCCGTCACACATGGCGGACGGGTCGGCGCCATCGCCATCGACCCGTCACACATGGCGGACGGGTCGGCGTCGTCACCATCGACCCGTCACACATGGCGGACGGGTCAGCGTGAGGCGGGGGCGAGCTGCGTGGCGCGCTGGACGACCAGGTCGACGACCCGCTCGTGAGCTCCCATCACGTCGGCGACGACGACACCGTCGGGAGCCTCGCGGCGCAGCCGGTCGTGGAAGAAGCCCGGCGAGAGCAGGTACGGCGAGACCGCGTCGCCCGGGCGGATGACGTCGACGGGGCGCTCGCCGTGACCGGACAGCGTGGCCAGCTCGACCTGGCCGTCCCAGGCTCGCGCGAGGTGGGCGACTGCGCACATCTGGTCGCAGGTGGCGCTCTCCTCGCTGGAGCCGGCCGCGACGAGCACGACGCGCTGGCCGGGACGGGCCCCGGCCTCGAGGAGGCGTTCGACCTGGGCCCGGGCGAGCAACGGGTCCGGCCCGAGCTGGCGGCCGAGGCTCACCGGCACCGAGGCGAGCGCAGCCTGCTCGGGCAGGTCGGTACGCATGTGGAAGCCGGTGGAGAGCAGCAGCGGCACGACGACCGCCGGGTGCTCGGCGTTGGTCATCACGTCGGCGAAGAGCGGCTCGGACAGCTCGACGTACGACGCCACGGTCGGGCGCCCGAGCCGCTCGCCGGCCGCGGCCGTCAGCCGCCGGGCGACCTCATTGCCCTCGGCCTTGCGGGTGCCGTGCGCCACCGTGACGAGAGTGGTGTCGGGAGGCAATCGCCTCGGCTCCGTCGCCTCAGCCGACACGTCGGCCACGGCGCGGTCAGTCCTGACGGTGTGCCCCACCCGGAGGATGATCCGCGCACCTGCGCGCCCATGCAAGCCCCGGTGACGGCCGTCACGTGTGATCATGGGCGCATGGTGCGCGTGTGGCGGCGGACTCATCTCGGCACGGAAGCCGACCGCGCGACCTTCCGGACGCTGCACCGGGCGTCCCAGGCGGCCCCCGCGCTGCGCGAGGGACTGACCCGCGACAGCGCCGAGCGGTCGGTCAAGCACCTGCGCGCACTCCTCGGCACGTCGGCGCTGGCGATCACCGACACCGCGGGGTGCCTGGCCTGGGACGGATCCGGCGCCCACCACCGCGCGCAGATGAGCACTCTCGTGGCCGCGACGCTGGCGCGCGGACGCACGCGCAGCATCGACCGCGGCGACCTGCGGTGCGACGAGGCGGGCTGCCCGGTGCGCACCGCCGTGGTGAGCCCACTGGTCGTCGACGAGCGCATCGTCGGCACCCTCGCGGCCTTCGCCGCGACCCCGACGGCGGGTCTGGCTCGCGCGACCGAGGAGGTGGCGACGTGGGTCTCGGGCCAGCTCGACTTCGCCGAGCTCGAGTCGTCGCGGGCCCGCCTGGCCGAGGCCGAGCTGCGGGCACTGCGCGCCCAGATCAGCCCCCACTTCATCTACAACTCCCTCGGCGCGATCGCCAGCTTCGTGCGTACCGACCCCGACCGGGCCCGCGAGCTGCTGCTGGAGTTCGCCGACTTCACCCGCTACTCCTTCCGGCGCCACGGCGAGTTCACGACCCTGGCCGAGGAGCTGCGCTCCGTCGAGCGCTACCTCCTGCTCGAGCAGGCGCGCTTCGGCGACCGTCTGCTCGTGACCCTCAGCGTCGCGCCCGAGGTGCTGCCGGTCGCGATCCCGTTCCTCTGCGTGCAGCCGCTGGTGGAGAACGCCGTGCAGCACGGCCTCGCTCGCAGCGAGGGCCCCGGCCGGATCACCATCACCGCCTACGACCGGGGCCAGGACTGCGTCATCGAGGTCGAGGACGACGGCGCCGGCGAGGAGCCCGAGCGGGTGCGGCTCGCGCTCGCCGGGGACACCACCCCCGGCTCGGTCGGGCTCGGCTCGGTCGGGCTGGGCAACGTCGACGCACGGTTGCGGGCGACGTACGGCGACGACTACGGGCTCGTCGTCGAGACCGCGCCCGGCGCCGGGACCAAGGTCGTCGTCCGGGCTCCGAAGTTCGCGGCTGGGGTGAGCGCGTGACGCCGGCGTCGGGCAACGGCCTGCGGGTGCTCGTCGTCGACGACGAACGCCCCTCCCTCGACGAGCTCGCCTTCCTGCTGAGCGCCGACGAGCGGGTCGTCGACGTCGTCAGCTGCGACTCGGCCACCGAGGGCCTGCGCGTGCTGCGCACCGACGAGGTCGACTGTGTCTTCCTCGACATCCAGATGCCGGGCCTGACCGGGCTCGAGCTCGCCGACGTCCTGAGGCGCTTCCGCGAGCCGCCGCCGATCGTGTTCGTCACCGCCCACGACGAGCACGCGGTCGAGGCCTTCGACCTGCGCGCGGTCGACTACGTCCTCAAGCCGGTGCGCCGCGAACGCCTCGCCGAGGCCGTACGGCGCGTGGTCGACGCGCGCCACCTGGCGCCCGGGCGCGTCGGCGCCCCCGCGCCCGCCGCCGCATCCACCGCCGCGTCCACGGGCGCGGGAGCCGACGGTGCCCACGACCTGCAGATCCCCGTCGAGCTCGGCGGGGTCACCCGCTTCGTCGAGCGCTCGACGGTGACCCACGTCGAGGCGCACGGCGACTACGCGCGGCTGCACACGCCGTCCGGCTCCCACCTGATCCGGGTGCCGCTCTCGACGCTGGAGGAGGAGTGGCGTGCGGCCGGCTTCCTGCGCATCCACCGCTCCTGCCTGGTCGCGATCGCGCACATCAGTGAGGTCCGGATGGACTCCGGACGCTGCAGCGTGGTGGTCGGACGGCGCGACTCCGGCGGGGCGGGGAGCGGACCGGTCGAGCTGTCGGTCAGCCGTCGCAACACCCGCGAGCTGCGCGAGCGCCTGGTCAAGCGGGGCGACTCGTGACCGAGCGGGTGCGCGTCACCGGACCGGACCGTCGCTCCCGGCCCTTGGCGCGCACCCATGACATCGACGAGGAGACGTCGCTCGGCAGCGTCTACGTGCGCTCGCTGATGCGCGCCCAGCTCTCCCTGGCCCTCGGCGTCGTCGCCGTCCTCGCGGTCACCATCGGCGCCCTGCCGCTGCTCTTCCACCTCGTGCCCGAGGTCGGCAACGCCCAGGTCGCCGGCCTGCCGATCGCCTGGCTGGTCCTCGGGGTGCTCGTCTATCCCTGGCTGCTGCTGCTCGGCTGGGCCTACGTCCAGCGCGCCGAGCGCAACGAGCAGCACTTCACCGAGCTGCTCGGGCCGCACGAGTCCCGCCCCGAGACCGCAGGCCCAGCAGGCCCGGCAGGCCCAGCGGGGCCGACGGGGTCGACGGGGCCGACGGGGCCGTGAGCGACCTCACCGCCCTGCCCGGGCTGATCGCGGTCATCCTCGTCTCGCTGCTGACCCTGCTCGTCGGCACGTGGGGCATGCGGGTCTCGCGCACCACCAGCGATTTCCTCGTCGCCTCGCGCACCGTGCGTCCCACGCTCAACGCCTTCGCGGTCAGCGGCGAGTACCTCTCGGCCGCCTCCTTCCTCGGCATCGCCGGGCTGCTGCTCGCCTACGGCGCCGACATGCTCTGGTACCCCGTCGGCTGGACGGCCGGCTACCTGCTGCTCCTCGTGCTCGTGGCCGCGCCGCTGCGCCGCTCCGGCGCCTACACGCTGCCCGACTTCGCCGAGGCGCGGCTCGAGTCCCGCACGGTCCGCAGCATCTGCTCGGTCTTCGTGGTCGCGATCGGGTGGCTCTACCTGCTGCCGCAGTTCGAGGGCGCCGGCTTCACCCTGGCCACCGCCCTCGGGGCCCCGCGCTGGGTCGGGCCGGTCGCCGTCGGACTGGTCGTGCTGATCGGCGTGGGTGGCGGTGGGATGCGGTCGATCACCCTGGTGCAGGCCTTCCAGTACTGGCTCAAGCTCACCGCCCTGCTCGTCCCCGCGGCCGTCCTGCTGGTCGTGTGGACCCGCGACGAGACCGCGGGGTCGCTGGGCGCCGGTGATCCGTCGTGGTCGATGCCGCTCGTCGGCAGCGGCGGCGCGGGCCTGTACACGACGTACTCGTTGATCCTGGCGACGTTCCTCGGCACCATGGGACTGCCGCACGTGGTGGTGCGCTTCTACACCAACCCCGACGGCGGAGCGGCACGCCGTACGACGCTCACCGTGCTGGCCCTGGTGGGCGGCTTCTACCTGATCCCGCCGGTGTACGCCGCCCTCGGGCACGCCTACGGGGTCGGGTCGGGCGACTCCTCGACGCTGATGCTCGACCTGCCGCGCCTCGCGCTCGACGGGCTCGGCGGCGAGCTGCTCACCGGGCTGATCACCGCGGGTGCGTTCGCGGCGTTCCTCTCGACGTCGTCGGGCCTGGTGATCGCCGTCGCCGGCGTGCTGTCGCAGGACGTCACCTCGCGGCGGCTCCCCGAGATCGCCTCCTTCCGCGTCGCCGCCGCCATCGCGGTGCTGATCCCGATGGGAGCGTCGTTGGCACTGCCCAACTTCGGCGTCGCCCAGTCCGTCGGGCTCGCCTTCGCCGTCGCCGCCTCGACGTTCTGCCCGTTGCTGCTGCTCGGCATCTGGTGGCGCGGACTGACGCCGACCGGGGCGATCGCCGGGATGCTCACCGGCGGCGCCGGCTCGGTCGTCGCGGTCGGCTGGACCCTGTCGCACGGCGCGCTCGACGGCGTCACCGACGGGTGGGCCGACGTGCTCCTCGGCCAGCCGGCCGCCTGGAGCGTGCCGCTCGCCTTCGCCACGATGATCCTGGTCTCGCGGGCCACCGCGTCCAGCACCCCGAGGCACGCGAACCGCTTCCTGGCGAGGCTGCACGCGCCGGAGTCCCTCGACCTCGAGCGGTCGGGAGAGCGGTGATGTTACTGACCGCCGTGACTACTACCTGACCCTTACAACCGCTGGGCAGTAGTCACAGCGGTCAGTAACATCCCTCAGATCTCAGGCCGCCGACACCCGCAGCATCCGCACCCCCGCGACGCAGGCAAGCACGCCACCACCGACGACGAAGACCAGGCCGACGCCCGGCTGCCAGCCGCCGAAGCCGATCAGCTGGACAACGTGCACGACCTGCCAGGCCACCAGGCCGAGGGCGATCGCGCCGAAGACCAGGGCGTGCCCGGCGGCCACGCGCAGGCGGCCGGTGCCGGAGATGATGGCGCCGGCGATGCCGACCCAGGCGGCGTAGAAGGTCCACAGACCGGCCCCGACGATGCCGGACACGGCCCCGAGGGCGGTGTCGACCCACGGCATGAAGGAGCCGAGGACGACGAGCAGCGACGCGCAGGCGAGGGCCTTGCGGCCCGGGACGGCAACGCGGGTACGGCGCGCGGTCGCGGCCTTCGAGCCGGCAGCGGTGGTGGCGGGGGCGGGTGTCGTGGTGGCCATGCGCCGACTGTACGAACGCCCATCCGTCCCTCGGGCCAGCCGACGACCGCTCGGCCGGCCGCCCGCCACGACGAGCGGTAGGTCAGCCGCGACGAGCGGTCGCCGTACCGCTCCGAACGTCAGGACAGACGTCGTCTCCCCCGTCCTGGCGCCGCTGAGCGCGACGACCCCACCGCTCACCGCTTCGAGTGACCGGGGTCACATCTACCCCTTGTGACCCGTCCCCGCGGGGCGGTTGTCTGCGGCCATCGCACACCCGTCCTGCCCTCTCCCACCTGACTGGAGGCACACCCATGGATGACCAACAGCGCCAGGAGTACTGGCGCAAGAACCTCCGGCTCCTCGCCGTGCTGCTGTCGATCTGGGCCCTGGTGTCCTTCGGCGCCGGCATCATCTTCGTCGAGCCGCTCAACAAGATCGAGATCGGTGGGTTCCCGCTGGGCTTCTGGTTCAGCCAGCAGGGCTCGATCATCACGTTCGTCGCGCTGATCGCCTACTACGTGTGGCGGATGGACAAGCTCGACGACGAGTACGGCGTCGACGAGCTCGACAGCGCCTCGGCCAACACGACCGGTCACCCGGGCCCGGCAGGGGGCGGTCACTGATGAGCGACATCCAGCTCTGGACGCTGATCTTCGCGATCATCACGTTCAGCGTCTACATCTACATCGCCTACGCCAGCCGGGTCTCCGACACGGCCGGCTTCTACATCGCCGGCGGCGGCATCCCGGCTCCCGCCAACGGCGCGGCCATCGCAGCCGACTGGATGAGCGCGGCGTCGTTCATCTCCCTGGCCGGCATCGTCGGCCTCTCCTACAACGGGTACGCCGGCGGCGTGTTCCTGATGGGGTGGACCGGCGGCTACGTCCTGCTCGCGCTGCTCCTGGCGCCGTACCTGCGCAAGTTCGGCAAGTACACGCTGCCCGACTTCGTCGGCGACCGGTACTCCGAGACCGCCCGCCTCGTGGCCGTCCTGGCCGCCATCGTGGTCTCGTTCGTCTACGTCGCCGGACAGATGGCCGGCGTCGGGCTGGTCTTCACGCGCTTCCTCAACGTCAACACCACCACCGGCGTGATCATCGGCATGACGATCGTCTTCTTCTACGCCGTGCTCGGTGGGATGAAGGGCATCACCTGGACCCAGGTGGCGCAGTACTCCGTGCTGATCATCGCCTACCTCATCCCGGCGGTCGCGGTCTCCGCGAAGGTCACCGGCATCCCGCTCCCGCAGATCGGCTTCGGCCGGATCCTGGAGGAGCTCAACGGGCTGCAAGCCGACTTCGGGCTCGCCGAGTACTCCGGCGCCTTCACCCAGATCAGCATGCCCAACATGATCCTGATCACCGCCGCCCTGATGTTCGGTACGGCGGGCCTGCCGCACGTGATCGTGCGCTTCTACACGGCCAAGAGCGTGCGCGCAGCGCGCTACTCGGCGCTGTGGGCGATCTTCTTCATCGCGATCCTCTACACGACGGCGCCGTCGGTCGCGGCCTTCACCAAGCTGCAGATCATCAAGGACCTGACCGCGACGTCGCTGGCCGACGTACCGGGGTGGTTCAACACGTGGTCCGACGTCGGACTGATCACCACCTCCGGTGGCGGCCCGGTCAGCGACCTCGGGACGAGCACGTTCAGCTACTCCGACGTGATGATCAACAACGACATCATCGTCCTGGCCAGCCCCGAGATCGGCGGGCTGCCGGCTCCGATCGTCGGACTGGTCGCAGCCGGGGCCCTCGCCGCCGCGCTGTCGACCGCCTCCGGCCTGCTGCTGGTGATCTCGTCCTCGGTCGCCAACGACGTCTACTACAAGCGGATCAACCCCGCCGCCACCGAGGCCAAGCAGCTGCTGGTCGGACGGTGCGCGATGGCCGCGGCGATCGTGGTCGCCGGCTACCTCGGCATCAACCCTCCCGGATTCGTGGCGCAGGTGGTCGCCTTGGCCTTCGGGCTCGCAGCGGCCAGCTTCTTCCCGATACTGGTGCTCGGCATCTTCTGGAAGAAGGCCACCGCTGCGGGCGCAGCCGCCGGCATGATCACCGGCCTCACGGTGACGATGGCCTACATGATCTGGACGATCGACATCTACGGGAACTCCGACGGGCTCTGGAACATCCCGGAGACCGGTTTCGGGACGATCGGGATGCTGATCAACTTCGCGGTCACGATCGTGGTCTCCCAGTTCACCAAGAAGCCCTCGCCGCAGATGCAGGAGCTGGTCGAGGAGATCCGCTACCCCGGGCGCACCCAGCTCGTCGCCGCCCACCAGGACGGCGAGGTGTAGCCACCCGGGGCCACGCCCCACCCCATACCCACGTGCCCCGGCGAGGACCTCGCCGGGGCACGTGGCAGCACCGGACAACCAGCGGGACAACCAGCGGGACAACCAGCGGGCAACCCACACACGCCACGATGAGCCCACCGTCCTACTGTGATCAGAGCCACCGGATCCACCCGAGCAGACATCAGGAGAGCGCACCGTGAGCGACGAGACCCTGTCGAACCTCTTGAAGGAAGACCGACGCTTCGAGCCGCCGGCCGAGCTGGCCGCCGACGCCAACCTCACCGAGGAGGCCTACGCCCGCGCGGAGGCCGACCGGGAGGGGTTCTGGGCCGAGCAGGCCGACCGCCTCTCGTGGGACACCCGCTGGGAGCGCGTCCTGGACTGGGACAACCCGCCGTTCGCGAAGTGGTTCGTCGGCGGCAAGCTCAACGCGGCGTACAACTGCGTCGACCGCCACGTCGAGGCCGGCAACGGCGACAAGGTCGCCTTCCACTTCGTGGGCGAGCCGGTCGACGACAAGCAGACCATCACCTACGCCGAGCTCAAGGACCTGGTCAGCCAGGCGGCCAACACCTTGACCGACCTCGGCGTGCAGACCGGTGACCGGGTCGCGATCTACATGCCGATGATCCCCGAGGCCGTCGTCGCGATGCTGGCGTGCGCGCGGATCGGCGCCCCGCACACGGTCGTCTTCGGCGGCTTCTCCTCCGACGCCCTGGCCTCCCGGCTCGAGGACTGCCAGGCCAAGGTCGTCGTGACCTCCGACGGCGGCTACCGCCGCGGCGCGCCCTCGCCCCTCAAGCCCGCCGTCGACGAGGCGGTCGTCAAGGCCGCCGACCTCGGCCACACGGTCGAGAAGGTGCTCGTGGTCCGCCGTACCGGCCAGGACCTCGGCGCCGACGGTTGGGACTCCGACATCGACGTGTGGTGGCACGAGTCGGTCGAGCAGGCCTCGACCGAGCACGCGTGCGAGTTCTTCGACGCCGAGCACCCGCTCTACGTCATGTACACCTCCGGCACGACGGGCAAGCCCAAGGGCATCCTGCACACCACGGGCGGCTACCTGACCGGAGCGGCCTACACGCACTGGGCGGTCTTCGACCTCAAGCCCGAGACGGATGTCTACTGGTGCACCGCCGACATCGGCTGGGTCACCGGGCACTCCTACATCGTCTACGGGCCGCTGGCCAACGGCACCACCCAGGTGCTCTACGAGGGCACCCCCGACTCCCCAGAGCGCGGCCGGTGGTGGGACATCATCGAGGAGTACGGCGTCACGCTCTTCTACACCGCGCCGACCGCGATCCGCTCGTTCATGAAGCAGGGCCGTGAGATCCCCGACGCGCGCGACCTGTCCTCGCTACGGCTGCTCGGCTCGGTCGGTGAGCCGATCAACCCCGAGGCCTACGTCTGGTACCGGCACGTCATCGGCGGCGACCGCACCCCCGTGGTCGACACCTGGTGGCAGACCGAGACCGGCTCCATCATGATCAGCCCGCTGCCGGGCGTGACGCACGGCAAGCCGGGCTCGGCGATGACCCCGATCCCCGGCGTCGCCGCCGACGTGGTGACCGAGGAGGGCGAGTCGGTCGGCCCCGGCAACGGCGGCTACCTCGTGCTGACCGAGCCGTAGCCCGCGATGCTGCGCACCATCTGGGGCGACGACGAGAGGTTCAAGGACACCTACTGGAGCAAGTACCGCGACCAGGGGTGGTACTTCGCCGGCGACGGCGCCAAGCTCGACACGGACGGCGACCTCTGGGTGCTGGGCCGCGTCGACGACGTCATGAACGTCTCGGGCCACCGGCTCTCGACCACCGAGATCGAGTCCGCCCTCGTGTCGCACCCGAAGGTCGCCGAGGCCGCCGTCGTCGGGGCGAAGGACGAGGACACCGGCCAGGCCGTGTGCGCCTTCGTCATCCTGCGCGACGAGGCGGGGGACGGCGGAGACGACATCGTCGAGGAGCTCCGCGCCCATGTCCGCACCCAGATCGGGCCGATCGCCAAGCCGCGCCAGATCATGGTCGTGCCGGAGCTGCCGAAGACCCGCTCCGGCAAGATCATGCGCCGCCTCCTGCGTGACGTCGCGGAGAACCGCGAGGTCGGCGACGTCACCACCCTCGCCGACTCCTCCGTGATGGACCTGATCTCGAAGGGGGTCTCGTCCGGCGCCGGTGGCGAATAGCCCCGCCCCGCCGACCACTACTTGCCGCGCGAGGCCTTGATCAGCTTGGGGACACCCCACCGCAGCGGGTCGTTGAACCACGCCCAGTTGTGCACGCCGCCGGTGGCGACCCGGGCGGTGTAGGGGATCTGGTTCACGGTCAGCTCGTAGAGGAAGCTGCGCTGGGTGTTCCACAGGGTCTGCTCGAAGGTGCCCGAGTAGATGCCTTCGTCGCTCGAGGCCGCGTAGCCGGTGCCGGAGGCGATCAGGATGCGCAGGCCTCTCAGCCGAGGGGCCAGGTCCTTGGGGTTGTGGTCCTGCCAGTTGGCGCGGTCGACGATCGGGTCGCCCCAGATGCGCCGCAGGTCGGGGTCGGCGTACCCGAGGATCGAGCTGATCGCCGGGTGCAGGCCGTACGTCGCCATCGTCGTCGTGTCGAGGGCTCCGGAGATGCTCAGCACCCCCTTGAACATGCCGGGGTTGTGCGCGGCGTAGTTCATCACCCCGATCCCGCCCATCGACGCGCCGACCGCCGTGCGGGCGCCCGCGATGGTGCGGAACCGCTTGTCGACCCACGGGACGACGACCTTCGTGTGGTAGGTCTCCCAGTCGAACGAGCCGTCGTGCCAGTCCGAGAAGAAGCCGGCGTTCTTGCCGAAGCCGCCGTCGGGCATGACCAGGATGGCCTTCCAACGACGTGACATCTTGGTGAGCTCGGTCTTGAAGGTCCAGCCGTCGTAGGTGCTCTGGCCACCGTTCCAGAGGAAGACCACCGGGTAGCGCCTGTCGGCGTTGCGGGCCCTGTCGTACCCCCTGGGCAGCAGCACCCGGGTGGTCGCGCCCTCCGAGACCTTCACTCCGCGCGGCGCGCGCACCTGGTGGTCGGTGCACCGGCGCGGCGGG
>Ga0208017_100160_pt1 | contig 12046 bp, 11 predicted proteins | sample 30_taG_FD_184104 | JGI IMG/M metagenome (GOLD analysis project Ga0208017, IMG submission 184104) | Marine viral communities from Cariaco Basin, Caribbean Sea - 30_WHOI_OMZ (SPAdes) (version 2) | ecosystem: Environmental > Aquatic > Marine > Oceanic | place: Caribbean Sea: Cariaco Basin... | reverse complement strand
TGGACCCCAGCCCGTCGCCCTCACCCAGCCAGGCCGGCATCCGGCCGGAGCCCTGCCCCAGGGAGTCCCACGAGGTGACGGCGTCCAGGCTCGCGCCGACGTGCCGCCGGCCCCGGTCGAGGGCCGGTCCCGTGGGCGCCCGCTTCGGGTTGCGGGTCCCGTCGGCGCTCGCGTCCTGCTCGAAGACGCCGTCGACCACGGCGCCCTGCGTCACGATCGGGTCGCTCGCGCGGTGGTCGTAGGCCGGGTACAGCTCATCGGCACGCTCGCGCCCCACCGCGTCGATCGCGAGCACCCGGTCGATCTCGTCCTGCATGTTGCCCCGCAGGTCCCACGCCATCGCCTTGAGCCACGCGAGCGAGTCGACCGACGTCCAGGGCTCGGGGCTGTAGTCGAGGCCGCCGGCGCCCAGCACGACGTACTCGAGCGAGATCCGGCCGGCCGAGCGCCCGTCGAGGTACTCGTTGACGCCCTTGGCGTAGGCGTCCAGCGCGACCCTGGTCTCCGGGGCGAGCAGCGGCAGCTCCGCCTCGGCCACCCGACGCCAGCCGAGGGTGCGCACGGAGAGGTCGGAGGCGAGCGCGTCCTCCCCGAAGAGCTCGGCCAGCCGACCCGCGGTGGCGTGGCGGCGTACGTCCATCTCGTAGAAGCGCTCCTGGGCCGACACGTAGCCCTGGGCGAACATCAGGTCCTCGGTGCTGTCGGCGTAGACCTGTGGGATGCCGGCGGAGTCGCGCAGCACCTCGACGGGCCCGTCGATCCCAGCCACCTCGACCGTCCCGGAGGTCTGGGGGAAGGACCGCCGCACCAGGACCACTGCCGTCAACGTCAGGGCGACCAGCGTCAGCACCAGCACGACGGCGACGTACGTCGTGATCCGCAGGCCCGCGGGCAGCGCGACGAACCGGACCCAGGGACTGCGACGCCTCGCCGGCTCCACCTCGGGCTCGCCCCCACCCGGGCTGCCGGGGGCGCCCGGGGTGCCCGCGCTGCCGGAGCGTTCGGTGTCGGCGGTCATGGTGGCGTTCATTGTGCCGTGGCGTAGCATTGGCAGTCGCCCGGGCAGAGTGCCAATCTTTCCTCACCCGGCTGAGAATCTGCGACGAAGGAGCCTTCCGTGCCCACCTACCAGTACGCCTGCACCGAGTGCGGCCACGCCTTCGAGCAGGTGCAGGCCTTCTCGGACGCCTCGCTGACCGTCTGCCCCCAGTGCGAGGGCCGTCTGCGCAAGGTGTTCAACGCCGTGGGCGTGGTCTTCAAGGGCTCGGGCTTCTACCGCAACGACAGTCGCTCGACCTCCAGCTCGTCCGAGGCCGGCTCCAGCAAGGACGGCGGCTCCAAGGACTCCGGCTCCAAGGACTCCGGCAGCAAGGAGTCCGGCAGCAAGGACTCCGGCTCCTCCGGTGGCTCCAAGGACTCGTCGGGCGGGTCGTCGAAGGAGTCCTCGAGCTCCTCGTCCGGTTCGTCCTCCGGCTCCACGAGCTCATCGTCGGCGGCCAGCGCCTCGTCCTGATCCCCAGGCCCCCGGGCCTGTGGAGAGCGATCGACGTCGATCGCCCGTGACGCCTACCGTCGAGTCGTGATCTCGGACGACGCCGACCTGCTCGACTCCTCCGGCGCCCGCCGGTCCACGCCGCGCGCCCGCCTCGACCGTGCCCGCTGGGGCGTACGGCGAGCAGTGCTGCGCCGCCGCCGGCTGCTGGCGGCGCTGCTGAGCGCGGTCGCTGTGTGGGCCGGGCTGTCGGCAGTCTCGCCGAGCCCCGAAGGCACGGTGCCGGTCCTGGTCGCCGCCCGCGACCTGCCCGCGGGCCTCACGATCAGCGCCGACGACCTCACGACGGTCGACTTCCGACCCGGCTCGGAGCCGAGCGGCGCGGTCGGCTCGGAGGCCGACGTCGCGGGTCGACTGCTCGCCGCACCCCTCGGCGCCGGCGAGCCGGTCACGGCGGTCCGCCTCGTCGGAGCCGACCTTGCCCAGGCGCACCCGGGCCGACGCTCCGTCCCGGTCCGGCTGCCCGATCCCGGCATGGTCGCGCTGCTGGAGGTCGGCGACCTGGTCGACCTGGTCGCCACGGACCCGGAGCAGGGTGACGTGACCACCGTTGCGCACGCCGTACCGGTCCTGGCGCTGCCGCAGGAGGGCGAGGCCGGCTCGGGCGTCACCGCCTCGGGGCTGCCGGGGCGGCTGGTGATCGTGGCGCTCTCCCCCGCGGAGGTGGCACCCGTCACGGCTGCGGCACTGAGTGCGTTCGTGACCTACACGTGGTCGGAGCGATAGCGTGTTCTCCGGTCACCCCGCCCGGGGGCCCCACACCTGGCCCGAATCTTAGGAGTACCTACTCGTGGACGGATTCAAGAACTTCCTCTTCCGCGGCAACCTGGTCGACCTGGCTGTCGCGGTCATCATCGGTACGGCGTTCGGCGCCGTGGTCACCGCGTTCACCGAGTGGCTGACCAGCCTGCTCCCGTCGGCAGCCGACGACGTCTTCAGCACCGAGACGTACGGCGGCCGCTTCATGAACGCGATCATCGCCTTCGTCATCCTGGCCGCCGTCGTCTACTTCCTGGTCGTGGTGCCCTACGTGAAGGCCAAGGAGAAGTTCTTCCCCAGCCCGCCCGCCGGCACCCCCGAGGACATCGTCCTGCTCAAGGAGATCCGCGACCTGCTCTCGGCCCAGGCGCCGCGCTGAGCGAACAGTCGACCGCGAGGCACGAGCGATCGACGTCGTGAGCGAAGGTTGAGCGAGCCCGCGACCGAGGCACGAGGTCGCGCCAGGCGAGTCGAAACCGGCCCGTCGACAAGGTGCCGTCTCACCCACCGTGGTGAGGCGGCACCTGTGCCTTGAGCCACGTGTCGGACGAGGACTCCCCGCTCGACGAGACCGCGTCGTCCCGCTCGTCACTCGTCGTGTCGGGCAGTGTCTCTCCGAAGATCGCCGCGAGGCGCCGACGTCGCTTCCACTCCGGCTCCGGCTCCCTCGTCGGCTCCGCAGCCTCAGGCACAGAGACCCGCCGCCTGCCGTTGGCTGGCGGCGGCCTGGGCGCGCTCGGTCGTCGGCTCCTTGTCGGCACCGTCGACCTTGTCGCTGGCCTTGATCACGCCGTCGCGCAGGTTCTTCGTGAGCGTCTGGTCCTCGATCACGCGCTTCCAGAGCTGGTCGGCCTCGGGCAGCCACTCGACCCGGTTGGGGTCCTCCGGGGAGTACTGCCACGGGACCGTGACGAACTTGATGTTGTCCAGGCCGATGCCCTTGAAGCCCGCCCCGACGCGCCCGATCTCGGTGACCGAGGTGAAGTCGGTGGTCAGCGAGCGGGTCGCGGCGTTGAGGAAGCCGAGGACGCGGTCGACCCGGGTCAGGGTGCCGGCCGAGACGACCTTGCTCGCCATGGCGGCGATGAACGCCTGCTGCCGCTTGATCCGGCCGAGGTCGGAGCCGTCGCCCAGCGTGTAGCGGGCGCGCACGTAGTTGAGGGCCTGGCGCCCCACGACCTCCTGCGTGCCGGCGGGGATGTTGATCCCGTGGGCCGGGTCCTCGATCGGCTCGGGCAGGCAGACCTCGACGCCGTCGATGGCGTTGACCATGTCCTCGAACCCGTTGAAGTCCAGGACCACGTAGTTGTCGATCCGCACGTCGGTGAGCTGCTCGAACTGCTGGATCGTGCACGCCGGGCCACCCACCGAGAAGGCCTCGTTCCACATGACGTCGGTGGCGCCGGGGATCGTCTCGCCGTTCTCGTCCTTGCAGTCGGGACGGTCGACCAGGCTGTCGCGCGGGATGCTGACGCCGTAGGCGAAGGAGCGATCCGCCGAGAGGTGGAACATGATCGTGGTGTCCGAGCGCTCCCCGTCGCCGGTGAGTCCGTCGATGTTGTTGCCCTCGCCGTCGCGGGCGTCCGAGCCCATCACCAGCAGGTTGATCGGCTCCTGCGGCCCGGTGTCGACCGCGACCTTGTCGGGCCGGTCGGTGAGCTGCGCCTCGATGTCGACGACGTCGAGGTTGTCGTTGAGGTGGCGATAGAAGTAGACCCCGCCCAGTCCGAGGATCAGGCTGAGCGCGGCGAGCCCCGCCACGGCGACCGTGGCCGCCGTACGGCGTGGGTCCTTGCGGCCGCGCCGCTTGGGGCCGCTCGGCGCCAGGGGCGCCGGCGTCATCAGGTCCTGGGTCATGTCACCTTGACGTGCTCGTCGGGCAGTGGTGGGTCGGGTGGTGCAGCAAGAAGCAGCCGCGGTGCGCGTCGATGGGCACTCGCGGCCGTGTCGTACGACGGCCCCATTGTGCGGACCGATCCTGAGAGTCACCAAAATTGCCCGCCCCCGGAGCCGTCCCGGACGGGTCGTGTGCCTCACACCGGTCTCACGACCGTCCTCGGGCCCACGACCCGACCGGTCTCGGACATGGCAGACTGCGGGGCGGCGTCCCGCACGCCCTCGCCCCAGTAGCTCAGTGGATAGAGCAGCCGCCTCCTAAGCGAAAGGTCGCAAGTTCGACTCTTGCCTGGGGCACCCCCGTCGACCTGTCGACCCCCTCGAACCCGACCCGTCAGCCGACGACCTCGAACACGATCCCCGCGGCCCGCAGTCGCCCGAGCAGGTTGTCGCCCATCGCCTGCGCGGTCGTGACCGACCCGGCGGTCGTCGGGTTGTCGTCGAAGGCCAGGCTCAGCGCCGCCTCGCTGAGCATCTTGGCGGTCTCCCCGTAGCCGGGGTCGCCGCCGGAGACGCGGGTGTGCAGGGTGCGGCCGTCGCCCTCGGCGACGAAGTCGACGCTGAACGACGACTTCGCCCGCTTGGCCTCGTCCGGGCCCTCGCCCTGCTTGACCTTGCCGAGCAGGAAGTTGCGGGCCGGCTTGACCTGGGCGGCCAGACCGATCAGGGTGACGCCGACCGCGCCGCCCACGGCGTACCGCAGCGTCTTGGTGCCGGCGAAGTGGGAGTAGCGGAACTCCGGTCCGTACGACGTCAGCGCGGCGCCGCTGCGCGCGACCACCTGCGGGTCGATCGTCGGCAGCGGGAGCAGGTAGTAGCCCAGGACGGGGTCCTTGCCGGGCTTGCCGGAGACCGCGCGGGAGGAACGGCCCTCGGGCCGAGCCTCGGCCTGGCGGCGCTTCTTGGCCGTCGCGGCCATCTCCTTGGCGCGGGAGAAGGCGCCCATCGCCGAGTGGAACGTGCCTCCGGAGAAGGTGCCGTCGCCGCGCACCACGCCGCGCATCGTGACCGGGCCGGCCGCCTTGAGCTGCAGCACCGTGTAGTAGGCGCCGAGGTCGTGCGGGATCGAGTCGAACCCGCAGGCATGCACGATCCGGGCGCCGCTGGCCACGGCGGTCTCGTGGTGCTCGAGCCACGAGCGGTCGACGAATTCCGGCTCGCCGGTCAGGTCGACGTAGTCGGTGCCGGCTGCCGCGCACGCACCGACCAGCGGTCCGCCGAGCTGCAGGTAGGGCCCGACCGTCGTGGCGACGACCTTGGTGCGGGCGACGGCGGTCGCCAGTGCGGCCTCGTCTGCCGCGTCGACGACGATCAGCTCGAGATCCATGCTGCCCGGCTTGATCGTGTCCAGGTGGGCGCGGACCTTCTCGAGCTTGTCGAGGCTGCGGCCGGCCAGGGCCCAGCGCAGGCCGGCCGGGCCGTGCTCGGCGAGGTACTCGGCGGTGAGGCCGCCGGTGAAGCCGGTCGCACCGAAGAGGATCAGGTCGAGGTCCCGGTCAGGGCTGGCGGTGTCGCTGTTCTCAGGCATGGGCCCATCCTGACAGCACCGAGAAAGCGCCCGCCGGATGGAACCGACCGGGCGCCGAGCCTCGTCATACCCACGACAGCCCCTCCCGCACGGCGCACCACCCGGCACCACACGGCACCACCCGGCAGACCCAGGAGCCCCATGACGCACGAGACGGTCGACGAGAGCGACTTCGCCGACTACGCCCGCGAGGCATGGGGCACGCTCGTGCGCTCCGCGGTCTTCCTCGGCTGCAGCCTCCACGAGGCCGAGGACCTCGCCCAGACCACGCTGGTGCGCTGCTACACCGCCTGGCCGAGCGTGGTGGCCGCCGACAACCGGGCCGCCTACGTCTACCGGATGCTGCTCAACTGCCTGCGCGACTCCAAGCGGCGTCGATGGTGGGGCGAGAAGCCGACCGAGCGGCTGCCCGAGCCAGGGCGTGGCGGCGGCCGCGGTGCGGACGCAATCGCGGGAGTGGACACCGCCGACGCCGTCCACCGTGCGCTCGCCGGCCTGAGCAAGCCCAACCGCGACGTCGTGGTGCTGCGCTACTTCGCCGGGCTCACCGAGGCCGAGACCGCCGAGGCGCTCAAGGTCCCGAACGGCACGGTCAAGAGCCGGCTCTCCCGCTCCCTGGCCCAGCTCTCGGCCAACGACCACCTGGCCGACTTCAAGACCGACGCCACGTCGGGCTTCACAGCCAACTCCGCGACCGACTCCGCGACCGACCTCCCGACCGAGGAGACCACCTCATGACCGACCTCGAACGCGACTGGGACGACCTGCCCACCGGCCCCGCCCCCGTCGACGCCATCCTGCGCGAGGCCCGCCGAGAGGCCGCCCGGACCCGCCGCACGCCGGAGCAGCGGCTGCGCCGCTCGCTCGGCGGTGCCGCCGTGGTCGGGGGCATCGCTGCCGCCTTCATCGCCGGCAGCCTGGTCTCCTCCCCCGGCTCGAGCCAACCGGACGGTCCTGGTGCCGCGCTGCCGCCCGGGTCGGGCACGGTCGGCGACGACGTGGCGACCCCGGTCGCGTTCTTCGGCGAGCTCGAGGCGCCCGAGTCGTGCGAGGACCTGCTGGCGCACTACGTGGACCAGGGCGTCGACCTCGTGGGGGCCTACGGGTGGCAACAGCCGTACCTGTCTCGGATGACCTTGGCCTTCGATGCCGGCAACCGGGTCATGGCGGGCGCCCTGCCGCAACCGAGCATGCCGACGAACGCACGAGCCCCACGGGAGCTGTCGGCCAAGACCGGTCGCGTCACCTCCTCGGAGACCGGCACCAACGTCCAGGAGGTCGGGGTCGACGAGCCCGACACCGTCAAGACCGACGGGGAGCTGCTCGTGCGGCTGCGCGGCGCGATGCTGACGACGTACGACGTCTCCGGCGAGGCGGTGGAGCCGCTCGGCGACCTCGACCTGGGCGACTTCTCCGACGGCGAGATCCTGCTCGCCGACGACACCGTCGTCGCGGTCGGCAACGACGGCACCCGGCGCAACGGCGGCTACGGGTACGGCTACGACACCACCTCGCCCCAGACCCGGGTGCTCTCGATCGACGTGACCGACCCCAGCGAGCCCAGCCTGCTGCGGACCGTCGACTACGACGCGTCCACGGTCACCGCCCGCCAGCACGGGGACGTCGTACGTCTCGTGGTCTCGGCCGGCCTGCCCGAGCTCGACTTCGTCCGTCCCGGTCGCAGCGGCCGCAAGGGCGGTGGCCAGGAGACGGCGCTGCGCGCCAACCGCGCGATCGTCGAGGAGACGGCGGTCGGCGACTGGCTGCCGAGCGTCAGCATCGACGGAGGGGACCCGCAGCAGCTGCTGGACTGCGACCAGGTCGCGATCCCCCGCGCCGACGTCGGTCTCGGCACGATGGCCGTCGTCGGGTTCGCCGCCGACGCCGACATCAGCGACGTCGAGGACCTGGACGCGTTCGGCCTCGCCGGTGACGCCTCGCTGGCCTACGAGTCCAACGACCACCTCTACCTCGCAGGCGGCGACGGCGGAGGCTCCAACGGGTGCGGTTTCACCGACTTCTGCGTCCTCCCCCGCGTCGCCGGCGGCGGTGGGGGCACGACGTACGTCTACGACTTCGCCCTCGATGGGACCCGTGCGACCTACGTCGGCGCCGGCGAGGTCGAGGGCACGATCCGCGACCGCTGGGCGATGGACGAGTACGACGGAGTCCTCCGGCTCGCCGTCGGACCATCGAGCGAGACCGGCAACTTCAACTCCGTCGTCACGATGCGCGCCGAGGACGACGCCCTGGTCGAGATCGGCCGCGTCGACCGGCTCGGGGTCGGCGAGGACATCAAGTCGGTGCGGTGGTTCGACGGGCTGGCGATCCTGGTCACCTTCCGCCAGGTCGACCCGCTCTACACGATCGATCTCACCGAGCAGGACGACCCCGAGCTGATCGGCAAGCTCAAGATCCCCGGCTTCTCCTCCTACCTGCACCCGCTCGGCTCGATGCGGATGGTCGGCCTCGGCGAAGGCCCCCAGGCCGGCGGCCGACGCTGGGGCGCCCAGGCCGGACTCTTCGACGTCAGCGACCTCACCGACCCGCGCCAGCTCGACGTGCTCTCCTACGGCGGCGGGTCCAGCGCGCTGGCCGGCGACGATCCCCGCCAGCTCACCTGGCTCCCGGCCGAGCGGACCGTGCTGACCGTGGTCCGCAAGGGCCGCGCCGGCTTCGTCTCGACGATCGAGGTCGGCGGCGGGGAGCTGGCCAACACGATGACGAAGGTCGAGTTCGGCAGCGACGTCGACGAGGTGCGCACGGTGCCGATCTACGGAGCAGGCCCCGGCGGCCGCGACAAGGTGGTCCTCGTGACCGGCGAGGACGTGGAGTTCTTCGACGTGCCGTGACGGCACAATTGTGGCGTTGTGGCACGGTCGGAGCGTAGAAGCATGTCCAAACGGCACAATTGTGCGATCTGGACCGACGTAGGCTGGACGCCATGTGCCGCAACATACGCCCGCTCAACAACTTCGAGCCGCCGGCGTCCGGCGACGAGGTGCACGCCGCCGCGCTGCAGTACGTCCGCAAGGTGGCCGGGGCGACCAAGCCGTCGGCGGCCAACCAGGCGGCGTTCGACCGGGCGGTCGCCGAGATCGCGCACGCCACCGGCCACCTCCTCGAGGACCTGGTGACCACGGCTCCACCCAAGAACCGCGAGGTCGAGGCGGAGAAGGCGCGGGCCCGGGCGCGCGTGCGCTACGGCACGTGACGACCCACGCCGCCGGCCTCGACCCCACGTCGTTCGAGCAGGACGAGACGCTCGAGCGCGCGCTCGACCTGCTGACCGACCGGCCCCTCGTCGTGCTCGGTGGTGCGGGCATGTCGACCGACTCCGGCATCCCGGACTACCGCGGCCCGGGTCGTCCGGAGCGGGCGCCGATGACCTACCAGGAGTTCGTCGCGACGCCCCAGGCCCAGCAGCGCTACTGGGCGCGCTCCCACCTCGGGTGGGGCCGGATGCGCCACGCCGAGGCCAACGCGGGTCATCGCGCCCTGGCCGCGCTCGACCCCGAGCTGCTCATCACCCAGAACGTCGACGGACTGCACGAGGCCGCCGGCTCCCGGCGGATGATCGCCCTGCACGGACGGATCGCCGACGTGGTGTGCCTGGGCTGCCGCGAGGTGACCTCGCGTGCGGGCCTGCACGACCGGCTCGAGACCGCCAACCCCGGCTTCGCCGACACCCACGCCGCCGCCGCTGTCCGTCCCGACGGTGACGTGGAGCTGGACGACACGACCGCCTTCGTCGTACCCGGCTGCGAGACCTGCGGCGGAGCCCTCAAGCCCGACGTCGTCTTCTTCGGCGAGAACGTCCCCAAGGACCGCGTAGAGCGGTGCTACGCCGCGGTCGACGCGCTCGGCGACGGAGGCGGTGCGCTACTGGTCGTCGGCTCGAGCCTGACGGTGATGAGCGGCTTCCGGTTCGTACGGCGCGCGGCCAAGGCGGGCACGCCGGTGGTGATCGTCAACCGCGGGACGACCCGGGGCGACGAGCTGGCGACGTACAAGCTGGACGTCGGGGTCGCGGGGTTCCTCGGCGCGCTGGCCGGAGTCGGGGCGGACTTCTCAGGGTTCTCCTGACGTTCTCAGGCGGAGCTTCCCCTGGGAACGTCAGGAATCCCCGGGTGCCCGGGGATTCCTGCAGCCGCAAACCGCCCAGTCGCAAACCCCCCAGCCGCAAACCCCGCCGCAGGCCCTCAGAGACGCTTGACGAAGATGTGGTCGGCCGCCTCGGGGTCGATCTCGGCGGACTCGCCACCCGAGCCCACCAGCACGCCGGCCTCGGTCGCCACGATCGTGACCGTCTTGTCCGGCAGCGCGCCGACGCGACGCATCGCGCTCATCAGCGACTCGTCCTTCTGCATCTCCTCGCTGATCCGACGCACGAGCACGCGGCCCTCCTCGGAGCCGGCCACCTTCGAGAGGGGCTCGACGTCCTCCATGAAGGGCTCCAGCGGCGAGCTCTCGCCGAGCTCGGCCAGGCCCGGGATCGGGTTGCCGTACGGCGACTCGGTGGGGTGGTCGAGCAGCTCGAGCAGGCGACGCTCCACCGTCTCGGACATCACGTGCTCCCAGCGGCAGGCCTCCTCGTGCACGAGCTCCCAGTCGAGCCCGATCACGTCGGTCAGGAGCCGCTCGGCGAGCCGGTGCTTGCGCATGACGCGGGTGGCGAGGCGCTCGCCGTCCTCGGTCAGCTCGAGGTGGCGGTCGCCCTCCACGGTCAGCAGACCGTCGCGCTCCATCCGAGCCACGGTCTGCGAGACGGTGGGGCCGCTCTGGTGCAGACGCTCGGCGATCCGGGCCCGCAGCGGGACGATTCCCTCCTCGACGAGCTCGTAGATGGTCCGTAGATACATCTCGGTGGTGTCGATGAGGTCGCTCACGGGGCCATTCTTACCCATCCGCCCTTGGGGTGGTCCACTCGCAGTCCCCCTGCTGGCAGAGTCCCGGGGCGTGACCTCCGTGATGTGGTTCCGGCGCGACCTGCGCGCCGGCGACAACCCGGCCCTGCTGCGCGCGCTCGAGGACGGCCCCACGCTCCCGCTCTTCGTGCTCGACCCGGCGCTGTGGGGTCCGGCCGGGCGCCCGCGCCGGGCCTACCTCGCCCACAGCCTGCGGTCCCTGCGGCACGACGTACCGCTGAGCATCGTGCACGGCGATCCCGTACGCCGGGTGGTCGAGGCCGCCCGCGAGGTCGGGGCCGAGAGCGTCCACCTCGCCGCCGACCACGGCCCCTACGGCGCCCAGCGCGACCAGGCGGTCGAGGAGGCGCTCGACGACGCGGGGGTCTCCCTGGTGCGCACGGGCTCGCCGTACGCTGTCGAGCCGGGGCGGATCACCAACGGCAGCGGGTCGCCGTACAAGGTCTACACGCCGTTCTCCAAGGCCTGGGCCGAGCACGGCTGGCGCGATCCCGTCGGGCCCCCGAAGGACCCCGACTGGCGCCACCTCAAGGACACCGTCGACCTCCCCGACCCCGAGATCCCCGACGGCCTGGCCCTCCCGGACGCCGGAGAGGCGGCCGCGCACGAGCGCTGGCAGGAGTTCCTCGACCGGATCGAGCACTACGACGACGACCGCGACAAGATGGGCGTCGACGGCACCTCGCGGATGTCTGTGCACCTCAAGTGGGGCGAGATCCACCCCCGCACGATGCTCGCCGACCTCGCGCCGCTGCGCTCCGAAGGAGCACGGACCTACCGCAAGGAGCTGGCCTGGCGGGAGTTCTACGCCGACGTGCTGCACGCGCGTCCCGAGAGCGCCCGGGAGTACCTGCGCGCCGAGTACGCCCGGATGCCGTACGCCGACCCCGACTCCCCCGACAGCCACCTCGAGGCCTGGCAGCGCGGGCGCACCGGCTTCCCGATCGTCGACGCCGGGATGCGTCAGCTGCGCGCCACGGGCTGGATGCACAACCGGGTGCGGATGATCGTGGCGAGCTTCCTCGTCAAGGACCTCCACCTCGAGTGGCAGCACGGCGCCCGTCACTTCATGCGCTGGCTGGTCGACGGCGACCTGGCCTCCAACCAGCACGGCTGGCAGTGGACGGCGGGCAGCGGCACCGACGCGGCCCCGTACTTCCGGGTCTTCAACCCGACCAGCCAGGGCCGCAAGTTCGACTCGCCGGGCGGGTACATCCGCCAGTGGGTGGACGAGCTCGCCGACCCCGCCCAGGTGCCGGACCCGCACGAGCCCGGGGACGACGAGCGCGACCTCGTCGGCTACCCCGCCGCGGTCGTCGACCACAAGGCCGAGCGCCAGGAGGCGCTGGACCGATGGCAGTCCATCCGCGACTGACTCGTCCC